>Ga0208858_1000001_pt1 | contig 119721 bp, 98 predicted proteins | sample LakMenEpi16Nov12_FD_150704 | JGI IMG/M metagenome (GOLD analysis project Ga0208858, IMG submission 150704) | Freshwater microbial communities from Lake Mendota, WI - 16NOV2012 deep hole epilimnion (SPAdes) | ecosystem: Environmental > Aquatic > Freshwater > Lake > Epilimnion/Euphotic zone ...
GACCGGATTTCTCAGCTTGGAAATATTCCATCTTTGGCAACTATTATTCGGGAAAAATCTGTTCTCAATTCCTTTGGTTTGTCATGGGTGCTTGAATAACTCTTTCCCCGATATATTGAGGGGATACAATTAAATGATAATAAAGTTAGATTACAAACGAGGGGAAATCATCAAGAAGTTACAGGTTTAACAACTAATGTTTTTCCTAATGTTGACCGTAACTATGTTCGTCAGATTCGTGCTATGCTTCATGCTTGGTCTAAGTTTGGACTGGAAGCTGCTGCAAGAGAGTATTCAATAAAATATGAATCTAAAGGTAGGTTACTGAACAATAAACAACTAGAGTTTAAACCAATTATTCGAGAAAAGATAGAATTTATTGGTATAGTTGAGGGCAAAAAAGACCAACTAAAATTTAAGAAAGTTATTCGAGGTAAGATAGAGTTTCTTGGTATGGTTAAGGGTAAAAATGACCCTGTATATCAAAAATACTTTAATATTTATCAGCAACTGATTAAAGCGGTTTAAATAGAATTTTAAATATACGATGACTAAATATGATATGGAACAGGATTTAAAACAAGAAGTTCAAGAACTAAAAATCAGTATTGATAAATTATCTAACGATATTGCTCAACAGTTTAGTTCATTAAATGAGAATTTATGTATTAATTTTGAGCAAATATCTAAGGAAATTAGTAATTTATCTGCTCAACCATCTTTAATAAGTGAAACTTCTGAAATTAATTTAGTACCTGCTCATCAAGATAGTTTACCAAAACCTCAAAAACAAACAAAAATACCAGAAGAATATTTTATTAATTATTCATATATAGTCACAAAATATTTATCTTGGGTGGAAAGCTTAAAAAAATATAGTGCCGCTATGGCAAAGTGCAGACATGAAGAACAGATTGCAAATTTTTGTTTCTCTGCTAATAAAACTTTAGAATCTGCTATTGAAGTTCTTTTTAAGCAAGAATATAACTGTCTTAGTGAAAATAATAAAACATTGTTAGAAGCTTATCAGCGAGTGAAAAATACTAGAAAAAAAAAGGGATGGGAAATTACAGAAATTTGCCTAAATAATAATAGTAAAATAGAATCGAAAGATTTTAAACTTATAGATGATAAATATATATCTTGGGAATGTATCCAAAAAATTAGAACTAGCGATTTTAATGGCACTGTAGAGATATTTTTTGAAATTTTGACACCAAATTTTATGACTACCCCACATCTTAAAGAAAAATTTTACTTAATTAAAAATATTCATAAATTAAGAAATTTAGATGCTCATGGTAGTCAAAATCTCGCTGCACAAATAGATAGTTTAGATCCTTTTGCCAAAACTTTATACGATTCTAAAGATTATACTAAAATAAAAGATTTAGTATCTTGGTTTGTGAAAGAAGTCTATAATAGACTCAATAAAATTTCTAATTAAACTAAATAATTTGATTTAAATAATGCCGAGAAGTTGTTTCAGTATGGTTTTATATTTTTTTGCCAATCTCCTAGAATTTACTCCTCCTTGCTGAATTTGTGACAAAATAGCTGGTGAACAAAAACCTTTAGGAATAGGACTACCAGGAGTTATGAGTTGACTAAGTTTAGTTGCATCCATTTCTTCAGCCCGTCGGTAAACTATAACTGACTCATGAACTATAAAACTTGGTACATCTGGACTTGGTAGAAGAATACAAGTAGTCTCTGATCCCTCCCTTCGACTAGTTACATTAACAAATAAATACTTACCTCCAGAAGTTTTTGCAATTGCAATGTAGAGATGCTGTCCGTAAGGAGGTGCATTTATAGGTCTATCTATAGGTGTATCTATCAAAAAGGCATCTCCCAAATTAATGATAATGCTACCCATTTAGCACCTCATATAAATATAGTTCCCGAACTGCTATTTGTCTAATTTCTTCTATTTCTTCCTGGCTTTTATCAACATTTCTGAGAATTTCTTCTACTGAAATGGGAATAGAATAACTATGAGAACCTTTCCATTCTGGTAAATCATGAGTCCATTCAGCAACATGAAATGGATCAAGATGTCCAAAGGTTTGATATACCTCTTGAAGAATATCCTCTTCTTCTTCGCATAGTTCATCATTTCCTGGATCTTTGACTAAGTAAACAAAGTTCTTATCACCAGGAGAAATGTACTCAGACCACAGAGGTAGAGCATCATCAACAGGTTTACCTTTAATTAGATCATAAACACCACTAAGAACAGGACCATATTTCATTGATACATAGTGATCACCTGTAATTGGCTGTTCTATTCTTTCTAATGCAATACGATCAGCTATATAGAGCATTTTTAGCAAACCTAAATATTTGATAGGCTTACCATGCAGCTTCATAAGTATAGCTGCGGCTTCTACAGCTTTTTCTGGGTGAAACCGAAACTGGATAGGCATAATTATCCTTGAGAAGCAGTGTAGTACATCTATATTATAAATCTTGATCTGAAAACGCGAAAATTTATTATACAAATCTCATACTATATCATGACTCAGTTTATTTCAACTTTAATCTTTTCCCTTCTCCTCTTTGCGCCTTTGCTCCTTAGCGTCTTTGCGCGAAACAAAAAATCTACTAACTTACACCAATTCTTCAGCTAAAAGTCTACCTTTAAATGGTTCATACTCATCTTCTAGTAACCATAACTTGGCAGTTTCATAATCATTACTAGAAAATACAACCTTATCACCCTGTTTAGGATCATAAATTCGACAATTTCCTTCACTGTCGCAAAGTAATAACAGAATGTATGGAGGTGATAACATCGGATCAATCCATACTTCTGTAAATTCCCAGTTATTCTTCACTAGGTCTGGTGCGGGGTATGACGTGGTATTGGTTGTCTGCATTGATTTTTATCTCCCCATAGTAAAGTGGAATACTACTACCATCTGGACTAATTCTAGAACCTATTGGTTCAGTAAAAAACATTCCATAGCGTTCATAATCTCTAACAGTGCCGATAAACTCACCTTTTTCTATTATGCACTGAGCAACTTGATTCATGGTATTTTCATCGTTAAATACATGAGCAGCTTGTCCTTTTTTTAGAAGTCTTTGCATTTGCGGTGTTCCTGGTAAATGCTTGGCAATATGTCTAACGTCAAGGGTAATGTGACGATTAATTAATTCTGATGTCATTTAATTTTACCTAATTTACTTTATATAACAAACTTAATGAGGTCTATATCTAACCGAAAATGGTCTATATGGGAGAATACCGTCCTCAAAGGTTGTGATATTACTACTTGCTAAAAAGTATTTTGTATGCTGCATCTTCATCTGTAAAAAAAATCTCCCACACAGCAGGAGAGATGAAAATGAAGTGATTATGAGATTAGTTAGTAGTTAAGCTGTTACCATCTTCTCTATTGTTCTAATTGCCTCTTTTTCATTATTATTTCGATTGGCAAACCTCTTTAAATTTATCTTTTATACCATTACGGAGTGCTACTGCTCCTAGTTCTAACGCACCTCCTACAAAACCGCTTTTATTTGCAGTATCAAGTCTATCTGCAACTACCGAGGCTACAGAATCAATATCATTCCAATCAGTTAATGAATTCTCGATCCTGTCAAATTTCTGACTATCTGAAGCTGATCCAACTACTCGAACTTTTCTGTCTTTACACGCAATTTCAACTTCACTAACATCTTTTCCCGAAGAACCAAACATTTTTGCCCATCTAACTTCGCCTCTATAGTCTGCTTGATAGAAACTGCAAGACTGAAGTAAAATCATGACCAACCATATCAAAGCATGAGTCGGTAAATTAATATATTTCATTTTGATAATCCAACAATGACCTGTACTCCTCAATAACACTCATTATAACGAATATATCACCCCTTCTCTTCTTTGCGCCTTTGCTCCTTAGCGTCTTTGCGCGAAACAAAAAAACGGTAGAGAACCGAAATCCTCCACCGTTCAATTAACAATTAAAAAAACCTAACTAAGACTCAACACCTTGGGGTAACAACTCCCGTGTTTGTTGAGAACTAACTTGCACAATGCCATTTTCATCAACATCAACAAGAGCAGTATCGCCATCTTTGATGCGTCCAGACAGAATTTCTTCCGCCAAACTATCTTCCAATAAGCGCATAATTGCCCGACGTAATGGCCTTGCACCGTAGCTAGGACTGTAACCCTCAGTTATCAAGCGATCCTTGAAGCGGTCTGTGACTTCTAAGACAATGCCTTTTTCCGTCAACCTACCAAACACTTCCTTGAGCATGATTTCGGCAATTTGGGTAACTTCCAACTTATTCAACTGACGGAAGACGATAATTTCATCTAACCGGTTCAGGAACTCAGGACGGAAGTATTGCTTCAGTTCCTCATTCACCAAAGAGCGAATTCTGTTGTATTGTGTCTCAGTCGCATCTTCAGAGAACTCGAAGCCGATACCGCTACCACCCTTTTCAATCACCTTAGAACCAATGTTGGAAGTCAAAATCAGCAAAGTGTTCTTAAAGTCCACCGTGCGACCTTTCGCGTCAGTTAAACGCCCATCTTCCAAAATCTGCAAAAGCATATTGAATACATCGGGGTGTGCTTTTTCGATTTCGTCGAATAGCACCACAGTGTAAGGACGACGACGGACAGCTTCTGTTAACTGACCACCTTCGTTGTAACCGACATAACCAGGAGGTGAACCGATCAATTTACTGACGGTGTGACGCTCCATGTATTCGGACATATCCAAGCGAATCATGGCTTCTTCCGCACCGAAGAAGTAGGAAGCCAAGGATTTAGCCAATTCAGTTTTACCCACCCCAGTTGGCCCAGAGAAGACAAAACTAGCAATCGGCCGATTCGGATTCTTCAAGCCAACGCGAGCGCGACGAATAGCCCTGGAAACAGCCTTCACAGCGTCTTCTTGACCGATGAGCCGCTGATGTAAGGTGTCTTCCATGTGCAGCAACTTCTCGGACTCAGATTCGGTGAGTTTGTTCACCGGTACACCTGTCCAGGAAGCGACAATGTGAGCAATGTCTTCTTCTGTAACTACAGGTTCAACACCGTCACCACTAGCGCCATTACTCTTAGTTTGAGCAATAGTGCGGATTTCGGCTTTGATTTCCATTTCCCGATCACGCAGTTCTCCTGCTCGATCAAAGTCCTGGGAACGGACTGCATCATCTTTTTCTTTTAAGATCTGCCGTAGTTCCTTGTCTAATTCCTTGGCTGCTGGAGGCAGTTGGGAGTTAATCAAGCGTACCCTTGAACCAGCTTCATCCATCAAGTCAATGGCTTTATCTGGCAAAAAGCGATCGCTAATATAACGATCAGACAACTTGGCCGCCGCCACCAATGCTTCATCGGATATCTTCAGCTTGTGGTGTGCTTCATAGCGATCGCGCAAACCATATAAAATTTCTATTGTTTCATCAACAGAAGGTTCACCCACCATCACAGGCTGGAAGCGTCTTTCCAACGCTGCATCCCGTTCAATGTGTTTGCGGTACTCATCCAACGTAGTCGCACCGATACATTGCAATTCACCCCGGGCCAAAGCTGGCTTGAGGATATTTGCCGCATCAATCGCCCCTTCGGCTGCACCTGCACCAATTAAGGTGTGAACTTCGTCAATGACCAGGATGACATTACCCGCAGAGCGGATTTCATCCATAATTTTTTTGAGACGTTCTTCAAATTCACCCCGATATTTAGTTCCTGCTACTAGCAAACCAATATCAAGAGTGACTACACGCTTATCTTCCAAGATATCGGGGATATCCTTACTAGCGATGCGTGAAGCTAAACCTTCAGCGATGGCGGTTTTACCAACACCAGGTTCACCAATCAACACGGGATTGTTTTTAGTCCGGCGACCCAAAATTTGGATTACCCGCTCAATTTCCTTGGCGCGTCCCACCACAGGATCAAGCTTGTTATCTATGGCCATTTGGGTCAGGTTTGATCCAAACTCATCGAGAGTTGGGGTTTTAGTGCGACCAGAGGGTCCACCCGGCGTAACTTCCGCCGTTTCTCCCAACATCCGAATCACTTGGGTTCTCACCTTGGTCAAATCTACACCGAGGTTTTCTAGCACTCTGGCTGCGACACCTTCCCCTTCGCGGATCAGGCCCAACAACAGATGCTCGGTACCAATGTAGTTATGCCCCAATTGGCGTGCTTCTTCCAAGGATAGTTCTAAAACCCGTTTTGCCCGTGGCGTAAACGGAATTTCCACGGCTACAAAGCCTGAACCCCGTCCTATGATTTTTTCAACTTCAATGCGAGCATCTTTGAGATTAACTCCCATTGATTTCAGCACCTTGGCGGCTACTCCTGTGCCTTCACCAATCAAACCCAAGAGGATCTGCTCAGTTCCGACAAAGTTGTGACCTAAACGGCGGGCCTCTTCTTGGGCCAGCATGATTACCTTAATGGCTTTTTCTGTGAAGCGCTCAAACATGGCATTTTTCCTATCACCTGCGTCGTGCCGGTATGCTGATTTTAGCACAGGCTAAAATTTTGGGTATCTGTATAAACAATTTAGATATCCAATTACCATGACAGAGGTTGATAGGTTAATGAGTAGCTATTAATTAGTTTCTAGGTAGCTAGTGTACTGAGGAGAGTGATTTTACCAGCATTTTGGTGGCTAAATCCAAACAATAGACTATTGATGTGAGGATTTTGTTTAGGAGTCCCAAACACACATCGTTATCATAAAATGTGTGTTGATGTCAAGATATTAAAATGAATGATAAGATATTTGTATGAATAGAAATTTAACTACCAAGATATTCTGATGGAAAATTAGGGTAAAAAATTTATTTTGTCTTCACAAATATGGTTACTCCCGGTTCGCTCATTTTTTTTTGAGTTCAAGACATTGCCAAAAAAACAGAAAATCTAGGTTTCGTAATGGTTTTAGTGAGAGTAAATATACTCAAAGTATTCTCCCTGGCAGGTTACTAATATATAATTGGGTGTCATTGGCTGAAAGCCTTGTTATTATTGGGTTGTGGATAATTCCCAAAATTCCTGCGAAATGTGGGTGCTTCACAATTATTTATATTTGGCGATCGCTTCACAATCAATAAGATAATTATACATTTCCCGAAACAAAGGGCATTTTCTTTGCACTTCATCAGGTCTTATTTTTAATAAAAGTAAGGGAGTATGTAACCCTTTAGAGAATCGTGAATAACTACTATCAAATTCTTTCAGGATGCTTGTGCTTGATTCAACTAATGCTTCTGATAGCTTTTCTTGACAGCAATCTCTGGTTGGGTCATATTCACTAAATGATTCAGGATTATCAAAAGGAATATTCCTTTGTGTACTTAACCACCAACGCATCCGTTCATGTCTATTACGAAAATCTGGATGTTTAGCTATGGTATTATCCCAATCTGCAATAATCCATGATTCTATTTCAGGAGCAGCAAAACCAACAAATTTTTCTATTTCATCAGTTTCAGGTATTTTTGAGATTGCTGCTAAAAATTTTTCTCTTTGTAAAATGGGATTTCGACAATCTAAATCGTCAAACACTAAAATTAAGTCACATTTATTTGGTTCATTTTTTAAAGCAATAGGTAGTTCTTTACTAATTTGATCAATTAAACTGTTACCTGTTCTACCATAACCAATTTTACCAGGTTTAGGCCCTGGTTTTATACGTGCTGGTGTTTTGCGGACAAATGTACAAGTAGGAAAGTTTTTTTGTAAAAATTTAATTATTCCTCCTTCATCCTTTTTATCCTTATTCCTAATCCCAACTTCAGCTTCTCCCCCACCGGAAAATACCCAAATTACCACGGCCATCCTCCCACAGTAGGATCACCAACTCGGTATAAATCACCTAGTTCCCAACCTTCTTTCAGTTTTTCATCCAGCATTTCTTGAGAAAGTGTTTTCATGGAAAAATGGGTTTTATCTTCAGAATAAAAACAATAAACATTCTCTAAACAATCTGTAAAATGATCTAATAAATCAGGACTATGTGTGGTAATAATTATTTGGGTTCTTCTTGATGCTTGTTTTATCCATTCTGCTAAAATTGGCATCCATGAAACGTGCAAACCTAATTCTGGTTCATCAATGACTAATAATGAAGGTAGTAAAGGTGAATGTAATATAGTTGCCCAACATAACATTCTTACAGTTCCATCTGACATTTCACTTAAATAAAATGGTTCTTTAGTATCTTCAAAATACCATTCTACAGTTAATGATAAGCGACCTGAACGGATAGGACGAAGACGACGAGTTTTGGGTAAAATAGACTTCATCGCTTGGTTAATACTATCTTCAAAATCTATATCTTGCTCAATTAAATTATCTAAAACTAAAGGTAAATTATCTCCTGATGTAGATAAATAAATATCACTACCGCCAATTTTTGGTTCTGAGGTTCTAATTTGATTTAATTCCATATTATTGGCATTATAAAATTGCCATTGGGAAATAAATTCAACTAAATCTCTTCTCGTTCTGTAAGCAGGTGTATTTTCCGGTGAATATTGGCTATCTTCAAGCAATCTTGGCAGTATAGTCAAACCTAAAGAATTGGTGGGTATATTATCTAAACCTTCAAAGTGTGTTCCTGAATTTTGTCCAGGAAGATTATAAACTGATACAGCCCCTTTGCCAATTTCTGTATCATGAAATTTATAATAGTAAAAAGGTGGTGAATTCGATTTATTTAAATCTTGTCCACTAAATAAAAACTCATGAGAAATAATTACTTTATTTTTCTTCCTATCAACAAACAGGCTTAAAGTCAGCATTGTGCTAAATTTTTCGGGAAGTTGTTCATTTGATAATAGTTGGGAAAAACAATATGCAAAATTGATAACAGCAGGACTTTCTACACTATTATCTAAAATTCTATCAGAACCAATTTTACTGACTGCATCTTCAAAACTACTTACTCCACGACTTTCATCAGGGATTGTAGTTAAACAGTCTTTCAAAAATTTCAAACAACTGATAAAGTTGCTTTTGCCTGAACCATTAGAACCTATAAATATGTTAAGGTTGTCTAACTCTACTGGCTCAGATAAGAATAAGTTTTTATAATTGCGACTTTCTATAAATTGCAAAATAGGTTGATTCATATTTTTTCAAATTTATAATATAGTTTTTAGGGGTAATTCATTAATTACCCCTATTTTGGTCATGTTCTCAATTTTGACCATAGCACACTTGTAAACAAGTTTAGAAAATGTTTCTACAAGTGCAAGTAATGCAGCGCTGTAGTCAGCAAATTATGAGTAATTGGTAAACTAACAGCAAAATCGTAGCCGTGACGGTAATTACGGTATAAAAGCAAATTTGTCGTACTGTTGCTTCATCACCTGCTACTACGGGTAACATTGGTATGCCGACTTTAGCGTAATCATCACGAATCATTAAAGCTAAAGCCCAGAAATGGGGAGGTGTCCAGAGGAAGACAATGGCAAAAATTAGCCACGCTGCCCAGCTTAAAGTATCTGTGACTGCTGCCCAACCTACTAGAGCGGGAATTGCCCCTGCGGCACCACCAATGACGATATTTTGAGTGCTATGACGTTTGAGCCAGTGAGTATAGACTAAAACATAAAAGATGATGCCAGAGAAGGCTAAAAATGCTGCTAGAAGATTGGCAAAGACTAGCCAGGGGTGGTTCATTGTTCCATACTTCCATTCTAAAATGGGGGATATCTCTCTAGATAATCTGCTAATATCAAACAGCTACCCTAACATCCAATCACGCTTCTGCAAAAAATCACCACTGGATAGGGAAAATTGTTATGAACAGCAAAAACCCCATGTTCTCAAATCTGGCTTTAAAAAGTGCCATTTTCTTGTCACCCTTACTGCTATCAACGGCTTTTATCAGTGGGTATTCTGTACCATATGCTACTGCTCAGGTACTATCAAATCAGGAACGGGAAGAATTAGCGCGACTGCGACAAGAAACCAGAACTCAAAAACAAGTTCAATCTGATTTTGAACGGGCTTTTACTCGCACGAATACTTTGCTTAATATCTGGTTGACTATTTTAAGTTTATTTCCTGTGGTCTTAATTGCCATATTATGGTTTTTTCGTCGAGCAGTAATCAGAGAAATTGTCGAACGAGCAATGCAGCAAATTCAAGGAATTGAAAATTTGCAAACTCAATTAACTACGGTTCAAGCAGAAGCAAAAAAACTGATTCAAGCATCTAAAAATACTACTCAAGAATTAGCACAGGAAGTTAATACACTTAAACAAAAGATTCATGGTGAGGAAGAAAATTTATCTATTCTTTTATCTGATTTACCTAAATCAAAACAAGAGTTTTTAACAGCTTTGGAAATTGAAGTTAAATCTGCTCAAGAGAATATTAGTAATTTAGAGTTTAGATTAAATACTCAACTAGAACAATTAACCTTATCTGCTCAACAGCAAAAAATTACAATTGACAATATCAAAAAGTTAGAATTTGAGTTGTTTTCTCAATTTACCCAACTCAAGTCAGAAGTAGAAAATCAAAAAGATATCGCTGTTAGTGATATTGAACAATCTCGCGCTGATTTGATATCTCAATTTCAAGAGTTAGAGTCGGAAACTCAACAACAGAAATTTCATACTGTTGAGAATTTAGGGAAATTACAATCAGAATTTAATAATGAATTATCTCAATTTCAATTAGATGTTAAAAATCAAAAAGATATAGTTATAGGTAATATCGAAAACCTGAATAATATATTTAAGTCAGACATTACTGAATTAAAAACTGATACCCAAGTTCAAAAATATCAATTACTTGAGGATTTTGGTAAATTACAAAGCGAATTTTCTCAACAACTTACAGAATTACAAAATAATGCTCAACAACGACAACAGCAAATTATTGAGAATTTAGAAAAGTCAGGTGGAGAATTTACATCTGAGTTTTCCGGTTTACAAAATGACGTGCAAAAACAGCAAGTTACTATTCTCGAAAATCTGCAAAAGTTAGAAATTGAATTTTCTCAACAACTTACAGAATTACAAAATAATGCTCAACAACGACAACAGCAAATTATTGAGAATTTAGAAAAGTCGGGTGGAGAATTTACATCTCAGTTTTCCGGTTTACAAAATGACGTGCAAAAACAGCAAGTTACTATTCTGGAAAATTTGCAAAAGTTGGAAATTGATGCTCAACAATGTAAAGATATAATTCTCAAAGAGTTAGCGGAAATTACACCTACTTCAACACCAGAAAAAGCACCAGAACCATTACAACCAGAAGTTTCTATTGATGATTATATCAAACAAGCAGAAATGCTATTTTTAGAAAAACGCCATGAAGATGCTTTAGCTATTTACGAACAACTCATTACAATTCAACCTGAAAATCCAGAAAATTGGCTGAAACGGGGGATAATTCTCAATCGTCTAAAACGCTATAAAGATGCTATAGCTTCCTATAATCAAGCCATTAAAATCAATCCTGAATATCATCAAGCTTGGTGTGATATTGGTGTGGCTTGTGGAAATTTAGGAAAACATCAAGAGGCTTTTAACTGTTTTGATAAAGCTACTAAAATTAAACCTGATGATGGAGTTGCTTGGGTAAATCGTGGTTTATCTTTGCTAGAATTAGAACGTTATGAAGATGCAGTTACTTCTTTTGATAAAGCTCTAGAATTTCAACCCAATTCTCCTAAAGTCTGGGATAAACGGGGTTACACTTTGGTAATGTTGGGAGAAGATGATCAAGCAATTATTAGTTTTGATAAAGCATTAGAAATTAAATCTGATTATCCTAGCGCATATTATCATAAAGCTGCCTGTTATGCACTCCAAAGAAAGGTGGAATTAGCTTTGGAAAATCTGCAAAAAGCTATGGAATTTAATCCCAGTTATCGAGAAGATGCTGCAACTGATATTGATTTTGATGACATTAAAAATGAGCCAGATTTTCAAACATTAATTCAGGGTTGATGTTAGAAAACCTACTGTGTTGGGTAACATACGTCAACCCAACCTTGTATCTTAGAGGTAGATGACATTGAGAACCAAATTTATATAGTACGAAATTACTATACTCGTGTTTGGCTGTCAACTACCACAGGAAATCCGTTGAAATCTACCCTGCGGTACTAGCTTTTCTGGCGCAAAAAATCAACAATTGTTCTTTCTTGACTAATTAATCTAGAAGATTTAAGATATACTTTCTTTTAAAGCATAATGCAGTTAGTTAAGACGCATATTTTTGTGACTTTTAATTGAGTTTCCACTCATTTTTTACCTATGACAATCACACTGACTATTCCCGGAATGGCTTGTTCTGCTTGTGCTAATAATATAACCAAGGCAGTTAAAGCTATTGATACTAATGCTATTGTGGAAGCTGATACCAAAACCAAGTTTGTCAATGTAGATACTCAAGCTTCAGAAACTGCTATTAAAGAAGCTTTGACTGCTGCTGGTTATCCTCCTGCTTAAAATCAAATCCCCGATTTCTTTGAGAAGTCGGGGATTTTGTTATTTCGGCTGAATATGATGGGAAATTTGGAAATTATTTGTCCTTCTGTTTTCATTTTGAAAAGTTATTTTAGATGCAATTAATCAATCAGATTTATAGATTGTTTTCAAGAATCTAGCCTTTTTATATAAGTTGTAAATTGACTATTTTTCGATATTGGATAGTATTTGTGCGAATTGCGTCACAATATGTTAGAATTATAGCAAAATATGACAACTATTCAAAGTTAATTTGACATAATTTTGTCTTTTGTCAAGTTGAAGCCTAAAATCTACATTTTTTTGGAGTTTTCGAGTTTATGACAACCTCACAGGAGAGGATTATCCCGACGGATTTGCGAGGTGAAATGTCGCGGTCTTATCTAGAATACGCCATGAGCGTCATTGTAGGTCGGGCGCTGCCAGATGCTAGGGATGGTCTTAAACCTGTGCATCGTCGCATCCTCTATGCCATGCACGAACTGGGTTTACTACATGATCGCCCTTTCAGGAAATGCGCCCGTGTGGTCGGGGAAGTTTTGGGTAAATATCACCCCCACGGTGATACAGCAGTGTATGATGCTTTGGTGCGGATGGCGCAGGATTTCTCCATGCGATCGCCTCTCATCAGTGGACATGGTAACTTTGGTTCAGTGGACAATGATCCGCCGGCGGCAATGCGGTACACAGAATGTCGTCTGCACGCCCTAACCAGTGTGGCCCTCCTCCAGGATATTGAAGCCGAAACCGTAGACTTTGCCGATAACTTCGATGGTTCTCAACAAGAACCCACAGTTTTACCCTCCCGCATTCCTCAACTTCTCCTCAATGGTTCTTCGGGGATTGCTGTGGGAATGGCCACAAATATTCCTCCGCACAACTTGGGAGAATTGATTGATGGATTAGTGGCACTAATTCACAATCCCGAAATAACTGACATTCAGTTAATGCAGTATATTCACGGTCCCGATTTCCCGACTGGGGCGCAGATATTGGGAGTCAGTGGCATTAAAGAAGCTTACACCACTGGACGCGGTTCAATTACCATGCGGGGTGTGGCTAATATTGAAACCATTACCCAACGCAACCGTCCCGAACGGGAAGCAATTATCATCACCGAATTGCCTTACCAAACCAATAAAGCGGCATTAATTGAAAAAATTGCCGAATTGGTGAATGATAAACGCATTGAGGGCATTTCCGATATCCGGGACGAGAGCGATCGTGACGGCATGAGAATTGTCATAGAATTAAAACGTGATGCCTATCCCCGCGTCGTTTTAAACAATCTTTATAAACAAACCCCTTTACAGTCTAACTTTGGGGCGAATATGTTGGCACTGGTCAACAGTGAACCCCAAACCCTGAACCTCAAACGTTTCCTCAGCGTCTTCCTAGATTTCCGCATTCTCTCCATTGAACGCCGGACTCGCTACGAACTCAGGAAAGCTCAGGAACGAGATCACCTATTACAAGGCTTATTAATTGCCCTGTCACGATTAGATGCAATTATTGTTTTAATTCGTCATGCACCAGACGCACCCACAGCCAAAGGTGAGTTAATTACCACCTACGGACTGTCGGAAGTGCAAGCAGACGCAATTTTGCAAATGCAACTACGGCGGTTAACAGCACTAGAAGCCGATAAAATTCGCCTGGAACACGACGATTTACAAGTTAAAATTACCGACTTAGAGGATATTTTAGCCAGACGGGAACGGGTGCTAGAAATCATTGAAACGGAAATTAGTCAAATTAAAACTAGTTTTGCCACACCCCGGAGAACAGTAATTACTCATGGGGAAGGAGACATAGATGATATTGACTTAATTGCCAATGAAAAGGCGATTATTCTGGTGACAGAACAAGGTTACATCAAACGGATGCCCGTCAACACCTTTGAATCCCAAAGCCGTGCCACCAGAGGTAAAGCGGGGGCGAAAGTCAAAGATGATGATACCATTGAGCATTTCTTAACCTGCTGCGACCATGATAGTATCTTATTCTTTAGCGATCGCGGAGTTGTTTACTGCCTAAGAGCATATCAAATTCCCGTCAGTTCTCGTACCAGTCGGGGGACACCGATTGTACAAATGTTGCCCATTCCCAAAGAAGAAAAAATTACCTCTATTGTCCCCGTAGACGAATTTAGCAGCGAAGAATATCTCGTCATGCTCACCAAAGGCGGTAACATCAAAAAAACCGTCCTAGAAGCATTTAGCCACATTCGCGCCAACGGATTAATTGCCATATCCTTAGAAGAAGGCGACCAACTGCGCTGGGTGAGAAGAGCTAGAGTCGAAGACAGCATCATTATCGGTTCACGTCAAGGTATGGCCATTCACTTCCGCTGTACTCATGATCAACTGCGTCCCTTGGGTAGAGCCACTCGTGGTGTAAAATCCATGAAACTCAAGAACAAAGACGAACTCATAGGCATGGACATCCTGCCTGCGGCTATTCTTGATACCTTAGCTACTGTCATAGAAGGGGAAAGCGAAGAAAGCGAAGAAACCGCAGAAATTGAAGAAATTGTAGAAACCGCAGAAATTGCCGAAATCGAAAATAGCGAGGAAATTGTAGAAGTCAGCAACGCCAACAGTACCGGACCTTGGGTATTAGTCATTACTATGGGCGGTTATGGCAAGCGCGTTCCCGTTTCCCAATTCCGACTGCAAAACCGTGCTGGTCAAGGTTTAATGGCCACCAAATTCAAAAACCGCAAAACCAAAGACAAATTAGCCACCTTGCGAATTGTCAACAGCGACGAAGAAATCATGATGGCCACCAATCGCGGTATCATTATTCGTCAAGCGGTCAATGCCATTTCTATCCAATCCAGATCAGCCACCGGAGTCAGAGTGCAACGTCTAGACGAAGATGATGCCATTACCGGAGTTGCAATTGTCCCCCCCGACACAGGTGATAATGGCGAACTAGAAGAAGCAGAATAGACAATTAACAAGAAACAAGATCCCCGACTTCTTAGAGAAGTCGGGGATCTGAATTGAATTACTTTATGTACTTTAGGACACAAGGAGATGATCAAACTCGGACACCAACAGATTTCCAAATCCATTAAATATTATACCTTATCTTTTATCAGTGGCATATTCATGGGAACGACCGTTGCCCCTATTGGTGCATGGTTACTAGCCTGGATTGCCCTTGTACCCCTATGGATACTAATTATTAAATATACATCCAAAACAGATCCCCCTGCCCCGCGCCCCCTGCCCCTTGCCCTAATTTGGGGTATCGGTTATCACGGAGTCGCATTGTCATGGATTACAGGGATTCATCCAATGGATTGGTTGGGTGTTCCCTGGTTGCCCAGTTTAACTATTACCCTCCTTTGTTGGGCATTTATTAGCCTTTGGGGGGGAATTTTAGTCTCTGTTTGGGCGGCTTTAATGGTGCGTCTAGATAGGGGAAATCCTTGGTTGCGTGTTCTATTGGGTACAGCCCTTTGGTGTGGCTTAGAAAGCCTCTGGAGTGCTGGTCCTCTATGGTGGAGTTCTCTGGCTTACACTCAATCACCGCAAAATCTGGTAATTTTACATTTAGGACAGCTTTCGGGACCAAATACTGTTACTGCGGTAATTGTGGCTTTTAATGGGTTAATTGCAGAATATCTCACGCACAGGCGCAAAGGCGCAAAGGAAGAAAGAATTACTATTTATTCGGCTCTTTCTCTATTTATTTTGGCTCATTTAATTGGTTTTATTCTCTATAGTCAACCGTTGACGGAAGGTGCGAATACGGCTATAAAAATCGGTGTTATTCAAGGTAATATTCCTAATAAAATTAAGGTTCTTCCTCAAGGTTTGCGCCGGGCGATTACAGGTTACACTGAAGGATATTTAAATTTAACTAATCAAGAGGTCAAAGCTGTTCTTATTCCAGAAGCTGCTATACCTATTTTTTCCCGTGATTTATCCCAAACTCCTTTTTTGGCTGCTATTCGAGAAAAGGGTGTTATAGCTTGGATAGGTGCATTTGGTGAACGAGGAAGTAGTTATACAAATAGTTTATTTACGGTTCTTGGTAATGGGGAAATTACTAGCCGTTATGATAAATCTAAACTTGTGCCATTGGGAGAATATATTCCTTTTGAAAATATTTTAGGGGGAATTATTCAACGTTTATCACCACTAGAAGCACATCAAGTTCCGGGTAAATCCCAGCAAATTTTTGAGACACCTTTCGGAAAAGTAATTATTGGTATTTGTTATGAATCGGCCTTTGCGGAAAATTTCCGTTATCAAGCCTCTATGGGTGGGAAATTTATTCTCAGTTCTTCTAATGATGCCCATTATACGGCAGCAATGGCAGATCAACATCATGCCCAGGATATCATGCGGGCAATTGAAACTGATAGATGGGCTGTGAGGGCAACAAATACAGGTTATTCGGCATTTATTAATCCTCATGGGCAAACTATCTGGAAATCGGCTTATAACACCTACGAAATCCACGCAGAAACTATTTATCCTCGTCAAACTCGGACTTCATATGTGCGGTGGGGAGATTGGTTGACCCCTTTATTGTTAGTGTTGGGTGTTTTGGGGTGGGTATTCCTGTGATTTTGATTACTTTCTTTCTCCTTTTGCTGACAAATTTTGTTAGATTAGTAGTATTGACTTTCGGATTAAGACTATCGTTTAAACTATCATCTATTTTTTTGCGGAGTGATGATAAAAACATTATGTCATTTCCTAGATCAGAAACTTCATCTTCATATTCATCCAAGTCTTCAATTTGATTAATTCTTTCTTGGTATTTTACCATCAAATTATCAACAGCTTCGATCATAAATTTGATGTCTTTAAATGATAAATCCATAGCTAATTCCTTCTAGAGATGATTGTCACTACTATTCATTAACTTTAGAGAAATATGTGCCTATCTGTTGCAATACTTCTTTATAATCCTCCAATGGCATATCTTGAATGGGTTTCCACAGCCAATGATTATCATAGTCATTAACTAATTCTAGCTGTTCTGGTATTTTTGTTCCTGCTTGTAATTGCCACCAATTTTTACCATATCCTGGATTAGCAAATGTTGATATTCCGCCTGTTGATTCCCCATCTGCTAAAGTAGTCATAACCCACACTTGCCCATCTTTATCATAGCAAGCTATATCTTTATTAGGGCGAACATTATCCATTCTGGGGGAATTGGCATTTCCTTGTCGATAAAGAGTAATTGGTGTATTGTCCATTAAAGTGGGCTTTTAGTCTTTAATTTGTGTATTAAATAGAATAATGCTTGTCAAGATAAATGCTAAAAATATCGCTAAATTCCGTAATAAATCAATATTACTATGTTTAACAGCGATCGCTATTAATGCCCAAACCGTAACACCAGTATAGGGAATATCTTTGTACCTAATTGCAATCACAGCCGCAATCGTTGTTGCTATCACCAACATGATCATAGTCCAGACCTGACTATTAATACCCCAACCATTCCAACCATAAAAATATAGTGCAGAAGCCACATTTACCACAGTTGCCACAGAAATCCAACCCAAATAAATACTCACAGGATTATGCAAGCATAACTTTTTCGTTTGAGATACCCGCTTTTTGCCAATGCCTAAAATATGATAAATAGCCATCAGCGGTATGAGAATACCGAACATAGCCACAACAGAAAAAGCAAAAAGTCTAGATAAAAATAAATACACCCAAATACTTTGAAAAACAGAAGCAATCACTAACAGATAACCTGTTTTGCGTAAATCTGCATCCTGTTTCTGGTTAGGTAGAAATTGATAAACTGCTAAAGCAAATAATCCTAAATAAATCACTCCCCAAATGACAAAAGCATAGTTAGCAGGAATAATCAACACATCTTTAAATAAAGTGTTAGAAATTGCCCCTATACTCAGTCCATTTAAGGGAAAAATATTTGATGCTACATTCACCACAAAAGCACCAACAACAGCAACTAAAGTTATTAGTTGTCGGATCAAATCTTGATTATGATTAGAAGTAGATTGCTGCATAGATAATTACCAAGTTGGATCACTAAAAAGATGTATCGTTAATTTATCTTTTCCTGGTGGAACTGCGGTAATACAAGCCCGGATAACTTCACCATCATCTAATTCTACAGTACAAGCGTGACAAGTTCCCATTAAACAACCGGTAGGAATGGATACTCCAGCCCGTTCTGCGACATCTAACAACGGTTCTCCTACTTCGGCATTAACGGTGATATCATCTGGTAAAAAAGTAATTTGCATAGTCCTATATGGCTTTTTATTTGCTAAAGAATAGATGAAAAAGAAGAATTATAAATCACTAATTATTCCCCTAATTATTTTGACATAAAGTTCTATAACTTTCCTCTTTATAGGCATCGCTTCTGGTCAGGTTTGGATTATATAGTAGATAATTTTTTAATATATGGCAATTACTTTCCAGTAATCTTTCTAATGTCATATCCGATAACCTCCGTAAAATTACATGACTATTACCACTACCAGCCGCTAATATTTTACCATCTGGACTAAAACTAACGCTGCTTAAATCTTCTGCATCACCTTTTAAAACCATCATTAAAACACCTTCTTGATTCCACAACCTGATTTTATTATCACTGCTGACGGCTAGAGTTTTACCATCTGGACTAAACTTAGCACTAATAAAACCATCACCATACCCCATCAGGGTTTTTTGTAATTGACCGTTCTCACTCCAAATTTTTACCGTACTATCAAGACTAACAGAAGCTAATAATTTACCATTAGGCGACCAGGCTACACCATTTACCCTGCGAGTATGACCAGTTAAATTTTTGATCATTTCGCCATTACTTGTCCATATTTTTACTGATTTATCATCACTAGCGGAGGCTAGAAATTTACCATTAGGACTAAAACTCACCCAATTAATAGCATCAGTATGACCATTTAAAGTTTTTAGTAATTTACCATCTTGATGCCATAATTTTATGGTTTTATCTTTACTAGCAGAAGCGATAATTTTACCATCTGGCGACCAAGCTACAGCTAAAACTGGATCATTATGACCAGATAATGTTTTTAATAATTTACCATCTTGATGCCATAATTTTATAGTTTTATCTTTACTAGCAGAAGCAATAATTTTACCATTAGGCGACCAAGCTACAGCCCAAACTTGATCATTATGGGCTATGAATTTTTTGAGTAATTTACCTTCCCGATTCCAGATTTTGATTGTTTTATCCAAACAAGCACCGGCAATAGTATTACTATCAGGACTAAAACTAATACTTGTTACCCAATCATTATTAGCTTGGGGATTAGGTAAAATTAGACTATCCCAACGCCACAAAATAATAGTTTTATCTCTACCAGCAGATGCTAAAGTTAGTCGGTCAGGGCTAAAACTAACACTATTTACCCAACCATTATGTCCTCGCAGAGTTCCTAGTAAATTACCATCAATACTCCAAACTCTAACTGTTTCATCCATACTAGCAGATGCTAGAGTATGACCGTCGCTGCTAAAATTGATACTAATAACACCGTTGCTATGTCCAGAAAGAGTTTTGAGTAATTGACCTTCTTGATTCCATAATTTGATTTTTTTATCTAAACTTGCAGAAGCCAGAATTTTACTATCACTAGACCAAGCTATAGCTAAAACAGCATCTTCATGGGCCGGTAAAGTTTTGATTAATTGACCTTTGCTACTCCACAATTTTATGGTTTTATCAGCACTGCTAGAAGCCAAAATTTTCCCATCATTAGACCAAGCTACGGCTAAAACAGCATCTTTATGACCAGATAATGTTTTTAGTAGTTTACCTTCTTGATTCCACAATTTTATGGTTTTATCGGTACTTGCAGAGGCGATAATTTGACCATCAGGATGGAAACTTACACTATTCACTATAGATGTATGACCTAGTAAAGTTTTGAGTAGTTTACCTTTTCGACTCCAAAGTTTAATTGTTTTGTCTTGACTAGCGGAAACTAACATTTGACTATCAGGACTAAAAATAACACTATTTACTACATCTTCATGTCCTGATAAAGTGTTGATTACAAGACCATTAGGACTCCAAAGTTTAATTGTTGTATCTGCACTAGCTGAAGCTATTAAAGATTTATCTGCACTAAATGTCACCATTCTGATTCCCGACAAATGACCTTCTAAACGATTACGTTCTTTGACTCCATAAACCGCTTGATACAGTGCAGTTAATACCTTTTCTTGAGTAGAAGTATCTATCCATAGAGTTTTTTTTAATTTTTTTCCTGCTTTCAAACTTTCCTTGAGAGCATCAATACCTTTTTGAGAAGCAAATAAAGTCTCACTAGATGCACTTAGAGTTTTCATTTCACTATCTGTGGACGTAATCACAGAAGTAGTTAAGGCAAACATAGCAATAATAGAAGCTGTTAAGGCTATTTTCAGGGCAATATTTAATCTAATTGCACCCAAACGTTGTTTTTCTTGGCTATCGGCTAATTTTGCAAGTAACTCTTTTTCTTTTAATTCTGTGCGTAAATGTTGAATTTCTATTTGACTTGCTTCTTCTCGCTTTCGTAATTCTCTTAATTCTGCCAGTAAATTATCTCCTTGTGAATGGTGTGTCTGTTCTAAACTAACGCCGTTCTGAGTTTTTCTTAATTCACTTTTAAGCCGTTCAATTTCTTGATAACTATTTCTAACCTGATCCCGTAATGTATTAATTTGTGTTTGTAATCCAGATTCCTGTTGTTGTAAATAACGAATTAAGCTGACTAAATAATCATGAATTAATTGATAGCGTTCGGGAACATTAGGAAATATCACAACTAACCCGGAGCGAACTAAAATATCTAAAATCAATTCTAAGTTACTAGGATCTTCTAAATCTGAGAGTTCTAATGTTAATTCTGTCCGGGTTTTAAAAGGTCTTTTATTATGATCATCTGTTAATAAATATAAAACCAGGAGAGCCGCCCGTTCGTGTTCTTTTCCACATTCTTTAATTAATTCTTGAATATATGTTTGAATTAACTTATTGGGACGATATGCTTGATACTGGGCAAGGGTAGTAATATATTTATCTTGTAATTGTGCGCCCACTAATTGCAATTCTATCGGACGAACTTCGCCCAGTTCTGAAGACAAATCAGCAACTAACGCATCAATTAAATCTGGTTCTAATTTGAGTTGGGATTGATTATGTGAACGTTCAGTTAATTTCTGAATGATTTTTCTGGCATTTTCAGGAGAAAAGTTATTAAGTTGATAACGAATATTTTTGTCAAGAATATTATTATTAATTGTTTCGATTGATGAAAGACATTTAAAATCTAGAAGGCGATGTAAATAATCTTCGCGCAAAGTCAAAATAACTTTCACAAAAGATACCCCTAAACAATCACTAATAAATTGATCAAATATTTGTTTTTTCTGAATATCTGTATCACCAAAGAAAAATTCTTCAAATTGGTCAAAAATTAACACTGTAATTAAATGATTATCTGCATTTTCCCGTAATTGTTGCAAAATACTATTAATAGTTGTAGGTATAGAAATATCAGATCTAAATTCTGTTTCCATGGCTGATATTTTTTGCAGTTCTAACATGGCCTTGGTAAAAGATTTACCTAATTCTCCTAACCAATCTGTATAGACTTGGAGGACAACTGGTACAGCAATTTGATCACCAACAGCCCGGTTTTGCAGTGCGGGAACTAAGCCAGCCGTAACAGTAGAACTTTTACCAACACCTGACTGTCCATGAATAACTATTAATTTTTGGTCTGCACGACTAATTCTCCCAATTAAGTTATTAACATCATATTCTCTACCAGAAGCGGCAATTTCTAAGGCTATACTATTACTACCAAATGTAGATATTAAAGTGGGGTTGGTGACTTGTCTTTGCGGTTGTAACCTTCCAGCCCCAATAAAGGGGACAAAACCATATTGTTGTTCTACAGAACGGAGTTTTTGTTTAATAATATAGGCTTGAAGATAGTGTCCTACTTGAAAGTATAATGATCTTAAATTATGTAATAAGCGAATATAACGATGGGCATCATATTTATGTTCACTGTTTTCTAAAGCTGATGACAGTTGTTGAGATGCTGCATTTATATATTCTTTTGCTCCCGTTATTTGTCCTAGATGATTGAGAGCTTCTGCTAAAGTTAATAAATAAATTTGTTCTAATATCAGAGGAAATAAATAATGATTTGATTCTGGGTGATTTTTTTCTGTTTCTAATTGTAGTAGTGATATATGTGCTAAAATACTAGCTTGTATCCAGTTGGAATTATGTACGGCTACCTGTGCTAAAAAACCATAATCACAAGCTAATTGAATTTTCCTACCATATATTTGATGTAATTCTAGGGATTTTTTAGCGACAACTTCTAATACTGCCCATGATTTTAAACTATATAAGACTTCTAATAATTGTTCAATAAATTCCGAAACTAAATCTATCCGTCCAGCAATTTCAAATGTTTGTAAACATTGCTGAAAATATGTTTTAGCTGATTGCCAATATCTTTCTCTTGATTTGGGATTTTGTTCGGCAAGACGACAGCAACATAATCCAATATAAAATAATAAAATTGACCGTTTTAAAAGATCAGCATAGGATGAATCAGATAATTCTGCTGTTCTATCAGTTGCATATTCTGTTACCCCTAAGTTTTCTTGATGATGCCAAAAACGCAAACTTTTCTGAAAGTTATTTAAGGCAGAATCAATCCGATTATTGACATAATCATCTATGCCAAAAATAAATTCTAACCTAGCATTTAATTCTGCTTCGATTTCAATCCCCCTATCATACAATTCTTTAATTGCATAATGCAGTTGATCACTGCTAATCCATACTTGTTCTAAGGTGACAGGATTACCTTGTGCATAATTACTTTGTAAAACTCTCGTAAATAGATCGTCAGTTTCTTGGTAGAGAAATTCTAGTAATCCAATAGAAGTCATTTCAAATCTAATTGGTGTAGCTGCCCAACTGGCAAAATCGGGAGCTAACCGCAGGATTTTCTGTAACACTTCATCATTTACCCAAAAAATCATGGGGATTTGATAACGTTTACGAAATTCATCTCGGACTTGATTAATAGAACGCAGGAGATCATCTATTTCATAGATTGATTCAAACCCCATAATCATTAATCCGGCAGGTTGATTAATGGTAAGTTGTGATTGAATTGTGGTATATAAACTTGTGGTATTTTCGGCTAAAGTAATACTTTGAATACGCTCATTTCCCCAACCATTAATTGCTAGTTGTTGCCGGATTATATCTCGCAAAAATTCGTAGTTACAGCACAGCAAGATAACTGAAAACTGATTTTTAGAAAAGGTAATTGCTCTTTCTAAACTACGTAAAGACTGTTGATTAGCAGCGATTATATTCTCTGCTTGCTGTCTTTTAACCATAATTTAAATTTTTCGGTTTCTGCTAAAACTGGGTTAAGTGCAAACCAAACACCCTGGTGATCACGATATTCAAATACGAATAAACTCCGTAATAAAATATCGTACTCTACATTGCCTCTAACTCGTTGATCTTGGATTACCTGCAAGATTAATTCACTTTCATCCAGATCAATGGCATTAGCCCGGTAATCTCGTTGTCTTTGGATTACTAATTCTACACACTTACGGTCAAAAGGTGGATCTTGATCTCGTAAACAATCAAATAGTAACCCTAATAAGTCGCGGACATGACCACCACTAATCAAACACAAACGATCTAGAGTATCTAGATGATCAAATAATTGGGTAACTAAATTTAAACGATCTGTTGGTGATCTGTCAGGAAAGGCTCTTGCTAATACCATTTGTCGCATTAATCCTAGTCCTTCTGTATTAATTTCTCCAGAACGTTGCCGCACGGGAATCATTGGTAATACTTTCGGTGCAACTCCACCTCCTAAACGATGTTGTAGTTCCGCACTATCATTAGAAAATGTCAAAGCTAAGGGAATTGTGTAAACTATGTGGCAATTCAATTTTCTTAATTGTTCTCCTCGATCAATGAATAAGTATTCTGGTAGCGATCGCCCAGACGGTAAAGGACGAACCGCCACCCGATCCAAGTTATCCACAATCACCACCAATCCCTTCTTACCCCTAGCTTTTAGCTCCAAATTAGCCCGATCTAATAGCTCTTTATTAATTGATTGTAAGATATTTTCTGTGCGTGGTTCTAGATAGTCTCTTAACCGTCTGCGTAACTGAGGACTTTCTTTAGTTTTCGCCGTAATTTTGGCAATCCCCACAGATAATTCCGCTTCTACCCCCAATTCTAAAGGCGTTTGCAAAAAATCTACCAACTCGCTAAACAACTTGGTAAAGTAACTAGGTTGGACACGCAGTTTCATCGCTTCCAAGTTTTCACTCACCAAACCCGCGATCGCTAATAGAATATCTGTAATATCTATATCTACCATTTCTAAAACATGGGTAGACTCAAAATAGACAACATGAAAATCTCGCGCTTCCAACTCGGCCTTGAGTCGTAGCAATTCCGTAGATTTTCCACAGCCCAAATGTCCCGTAAATAATTGACAGGTTGGTATATTTGGGGAAATCTTTGCAATAGTCCGCAGCAGAGCTTCAATAATTTTTCCCCCACGGACTGAAGTAAAATCAATATAATACATCCGGTCGTCTACATTCTCAATCATCAAAGGCCGGGAAGGATTACAAGCTTGATAAAATCTTTCTAAGTTAAGAAGCATAAAAAATTAATTCACGCTGTAATGGTCATAACATGATCTGTCACAATCTCTTTTACAGTGGAAAACCGAACATATCCGCAAAAACCAGGTATAGAAACATAACTAATTTTAGATTTTTCCTCACATCTTCACGCAAGAAAATCCAAAATCAGTATTTACTTGAATACATTCAGAACAAAATCAAAAAAGTAGTAGTCCCTGATAAACAAGCATAGATAACATCTGGATGACTCCCTCTACCGAAGCCAACCAAAATATATCCAATATTGAAAGTTGAGAAAAAATCTGATGATCTGATAAATCTCGCTTAACGCTAATTATTTAAGCTCGGTTACAAATATTACTTTGTAATCAAAAAATATTAGTCCTTGCATTTACCTTTACGTAAACAATCTCCTTGTGGCTCATCTCTAGCAGAGACCTTAACCACTAACTGTGATTGAGTATAATTTTCGATTCTTGCTTGAGCATTATCTCTAGACAGCTTATTCCCTGCAAAACAAGCACTGGAATTGCACAGATAAACTGACAACACCATTAGTCCTACACCAATTGTTTTTTTCATATCTAAATTCGATTCAGATTTCTATTGCGTAATCAGCAACATTATTTTGATCAATCGTGAAAACTTATTAATCAGCTAATAGTTCTAAAAATTGCCAGAAAAATCTGTTCATAGTATCAAATAAGACACTACAAAGAATGCAACCTTAAAGCGCATTAGTATATCTCTGTCTAGTCAGTACAGAAGTAAATCAAGATTTATACTTGGTTTTACCCAACTACATCCTTGATTGATCCCAGACTGAGATAAACAAGTTATTGTTTTCATTGATTCACAGATTAAAGTTATATCTGTGATGGACAAATCCACTCTTACCCCCCTGGCAGAGTTAATTTAACCACAAGATAACGTGCTTGATACGTATACATTTACTATGGGAAAATCCCGGATAAAAAATCTTTTTTTGACCAGAAACAAATATAAATATTATCCGTCAACATAGAACAGAACGTAATTTAAAGTACATTTGTATTTAATCGTAAATTTAGAGTATTTTTTTTAAAGCATAAAAAAAACCAGATTTAACAAGCTATACAGCTAGGAAATACTGCATAAAAGGATATAAAATCTGCAATTAATACTTATGTATTAAGTAGTAATAATTTAGAAATGCACAAAATTTATTTTGTGCTAATTAATACAAATGTAAAATCAAAGTCCAAATGTAAGAATAAAAATAAAAATAGAAATGCTACCAAAAATCAATACGGCTATTTTCGTGAATTATTTACAACTTCAAAAGTTTTCGAGCGGATTCCCTATAAAATAGTGAACGAAGATTGCCTAACAAATGTTTCCCACTTTTCCTACTCATGACCTCTTCACAAGACGTAGATACCATAAATTCCCCCGACTTAGACCCAGAACCATCTATTAACCCGCTAGATGAATTACCAGGTGAAGTGGAAATGTCCATATTTGACCACCTGGAGGAGTTGCGGCAAAGAATTTTCTATGCCCTCATAGTGGTAGTAGCGGGTATTATCGGTTGTTTTATTTTCGTCAAACCCCTAGTACAGCTACTAGAAGTTCCTGCTCACGGCGTTAAATTTCTGCAATTAGCTCCGGGAGAATTTTTCTTTGTCTCCATGAAAGTTGCTGCTTACGGTGGTTTAATCCTGGCTACTCCCTTCATTCTTTATCAAATTATCCAGTTTGTACTTCCTGGCCTCACCGTGCGGGAACGGCGTTTAGTCATCCCTGTGGTGCTAGGTTCAAGCGTATTATTTGTATGCGGCTTAATTTTTGCTTACATTGCACTCATTCCCGCTGCTTTGCAATTCTTCATTAATTATGGTGCTGATGTTGTTGAGCAACTTTGGTCAATTGATAAGTATTTTGATTTTGTGCTGTTATTGTTATTCACCACAGGACTAGCATTTCAAGTTCCAGTTATTCAAATTTTGCTCGCTACCTTGGGAATTGTCTCCTCACAAATCATGTTAAAAGGTTGGCGTTATGTAATTATGACAGCAGTAATTTTAGGAGCAGTGCTGACACCTTCTACCGATCCTCTAACCCAAAGTCTTTTAGCCGGTGCAGTTTTAGGACTATACTTTGGAGGGATTGGACTAGTTAAACTCATCGGCAAATAATTGTCAGTTGTCAGTTGTCAGTTGTCCGTTGTCAGTTGTCAGTTGCTGCAAAAAAAAATCATACAATTGATGAGTTTATTCATTCTCATCTGCGTTTATCTGCGTTTATCTGCGTTTGATTATTCTTAAAATCTGATTTCATGTAGCTTCATCTTAACTTACGTGATGAAATTACGTTAATTGTTAATAGCTATGCAGAAAGCCAGTTATCCTCATTGCTATCCTATAAAATGAGGCTTGATAAATTAGTTTTGTCAACGCTGGCTAATTTATAGCTAACGTTATCTAAACCCAACTTAACTTTAACTTTTACAATAGGGATACTTCACCAGCATGGCTCAAGAGCGCACGTTACCCACATTTAATACTGCCACAGTCCAAATCACCAAAGAAGAAGGATTGGGCTTATACGAAGATATGACATTAGGACGTTTATTTGAAGATAAATGTGCCGAAATGTACTATAGAGGGAAAATGTTTGGTTTTGTCCACCTATATAACGGACAAGAAGCAGTTTGTAGCGGCATTGTCAAAGGTGCAATGCGCCCCGGTGAAGATTTCGTTTCCAGTACCTACCGTGACCACGTTCATGCTTTAAGCGCCGGAGTACCCGCACGAGAAGTCATGGCAGAATTATTTGGTAAAGCCACAGGTTGCAGTAAAGGGCGCGGTGGTTCTATGCATATGTTTTCTGCCGAACATCGCCTATTAGGTGGTTATGCTTTCGTAGCCGAAGGTATTCCTGTGGCTGCTGGTGCTGCTTTTCAATCTAAATATCGTCGGGAAGTTCTGGGAGACAAAACCGCAGACCAAGTAACCGCTTGCTTCTTTGGTGACGGTGCTGCTAACAACGGTCAATTTTTTGAAACATTGAATATGGCAGCTTTATGGAAATTGCCAATTCTCTTTGTGGTCGAAAATAATAAGTGGGCAATTGGTATGTCTCACGAACGGGCAACTTCCCAACCAGAGATATACAAAAAAGCCAGTGTGTTTAACATGGTGGGTGTGGAAGTAGACGGTATGGATGTTTTAGCAGTGCGTCAGGTGGCTCAGGAAGCCGTAGCCCGCGCCCGTGCAGGAGAAGGTCCAACTTTAATTGAAGCCATGACCTATCGCTTCCGGGGTCATTCTCTAGCTGACCCAGACGAAATGCGAAGCAAAGAAGAAAAAGAATTTTGGTTTGCTCGTGACCCCATTAAAAAGTTAGCGGGTTATTTAGTGGAACAAAATCTAGCTACAGAAGCAGAACTCAAAGATATTGAAAAGAAAATTCAGGCTGTAATTGAGGACGCGGTTAAATTTGCGGAAACTAGCCCTGAACCAGATCCTAGCGAGTTATATCGCTTCATTTTTGCCGAAGACGTTTAAATTGAGAACTGGGGACTGGGGACTGGGGAAAATATCCAATACCCTATGCCCTATGCCCCAGATACAGTTGACGAATTCCCTGGCGCTGATTTCTTACCAAGATTCTCAAAAATAGCTATGCACCAAAGTTTTGTGTCCAATAGAATGTATTTCCGTAAGCATATGCAATCCCAACATCACGAAACTTAGGATTGAGAATATTTTGACGATGACCTGCACTATTCATCCAAGATTGCATTACCTCTTGAGCAGAGGTTTGACCATATGCAATATTCTCTCCAGCCCACCGATAATTATAGCCTCTCTCCTTGTAGGGAAGAGGTTTAGATAGGGGTAAATTTATACATGAAAAACTTTTAAAACATCCTCTTAGGTACAACAATTAAGAGAATAAATAATAAATTGAAAAATCAATATCAAATCTGCCCCCTTTAGTGGTGCAACGTGCTGTAATAGGAGGTGAATGGAAAAAGGCGTGAGACAGAAAGCTTAGTTAGCGAGTCATGTTTTGCGAACGATATCTGCCCAATCACCAATTACCTATCACTAATCAGCAAAAATCATGTTTACCATTGACATTCAAGAACAACAATACAAAACCTACATCCTGTCTGATAAAACCGCTGGTACACAAATAGAAGTTGTCCCAGAAAGAGGTGGTATCATCACTCGTTGGCTGGTGCAAGGTCAAGAAATATTTTACCTAGACGCTGAACGCTTTACTCATCCTGATTTGAGCGTTAGAGGTGGTAATCCCATTTTGTTTCCTCTTTGCGGTAATTTACCTGATAATACTTACAGCGTTGATGGAAAACCGTATACTATTAAACAACATGGCTTTGCGAGAGAATTGCCTTGGACAGCAACAGCGCAAAATACTGAAGGTAAGGCTAGTCTCACTGTAGTTCTCAGCAGCAACGAGGAAACAAAGGCAGTTTATCCTTTTGATTTTCAATTGGCTTTTACCTACGAACTCCAAGGTAATACCCTAGTAGTGCGTCAGGAATATAAAAATCTGTCATCTACACCCATGTCATTCTCCGCTGGTTTCCATCCTTATTTTCTCTGTGGGGATAAAAATCAGCTAGAAGTGGAACTTCCTTCCACACGATATCAAGATAACAAAACTAAGGAATTCCACGCCTTTAACGGCAAATTTGACTTTAACCAAGATGAAATTGATTTTGCTTTTGGACAACTCACCAGTAAATCAGCCACAGTCACAGATAACAGCCGCAGGTTGAAGCTAACCCTCGATTACGATGATTTCTCTACCTGGTTGGTGTTTTGGACTGTTAAAGGCAAAGACTTCTACTGTCTAGAGCCTTGGAGTGCCACCCGCAATGCTTTCAACACTGGTGAAAACCTGACTGTGTTAGCTCCTGGATCTAGTTGTACTGCTTCTTTTGGATTAACGGCAAATCTTTTTTGAAAACCCCTTGACAAAACCATGGCTGTTGATGGTATATTGATAAAGTTGGAAAAACAGCAAAAGGGTGGCTAACTCAACGGTAGAGTACTCGGCTTTTAACCGATTTGTTCCGGGTTCGAATCCCGGGCCACCCATTCTCAAGACTCAAGTATAATTGCCTGTGATAATTGCAAGATGTAAGATTATTCATAAGACATCTGGTAACAAAGATTTTAGACAAGTGATTGAGATCAGCCTAAAAACTTATAAGGAGAATGCCGAAAACCCTTGAAGGCGTGTCCGACTCAGGAGGACACACCTGTGCAACAGCTGCGGGATGAAGGCTAGGTGCAGGATTTATCCTGCACTGACATTTTGTATATATTGTATAATAAACGCAGGTCGAAACCAAATCAAGTTGATTGTTCAAGGTTAAATCAATGCTAGTCCTAGAATACAAAGTTAAAGGTAAGTAGGTAGGCGGAGAAAAATCAAAGTATATTTCGTTTTGTGAAATGGCTAAAACTCAACCACAATAACGCATTGAGGTGAATTTACATATCGTTACACATTTTGGTTATTTAACGTCCACTTACTTAAACAACATCAATACAACGCCATAGATGATGCCATTCGTACCACCCAATTCATTCGCAATAAAGCGATTAGATATTGGATGGATGCACCACGCGAGCTAAAAATTGATAAGTTTGCCCTGAATAAGTATTCAACAGAACTCCGCTCAGACTTTACCTTTGCTGCTGAATTAAACTCAATGGCAGTACAATCAGCCGCAGAAAGAGGGTGGTTTGCTATATCAAGGTTTTACGACAACTGTAAATCTAAAAAGTCTGGAAAGAAAGGATATCCACGTTTTCAAAAAGATTGCCGTTCTGTTGAATATAAAACATCAGGATGGAAATTACACAAAACTAAGCGACGGATTACTTTTACGGATAAAAAAGGGATTGGTGAACTCAAATTATTAGGTAAATGGGATATTCAATCCTACGAACTTAAAGACATTAAACGAGTGCGCTTAGTCCGTCGTGCAGATGGATATTATGCTCAGTTTTGTATCGGCATTGATGTTGTAGATATTCAACCGAGAACGGGTGTGGACATAGGTTTAGACGTTGGTATCGAGTCATTTTACACTGACTCTAACGGGCATCACGAACCTAACCCTAAGTTTTTGAGGAAAGCTGAAAAATCAATTAAACATTCTCAAAGACGGATTTACAAAAAGCGGAAAGGTTCTAGTGGTAGAAAAAAAGCTAGAAAACTTTACGCTAAAAAACACTTAAAAGGTAGGGGCGAAGCATTCGCTTATAAAAATTATGCGACCAACCGACAACTCAACAGCGCGAATGCTTCGCCCGTACGGCAACGGATTGAACACGCTAAGAGAATAGCGCGTAACGTATGCAAGTCTAACGACTTAGTAGCCTACGTAGGCGCTTCGCCGTGCCGAAGGCTAGATTTAAGGGTTTCAAACATGGTAAAAAATCATTGTTTAGCAAAATCAATTAGTGATGCTAGTTGGTATTTGTTCCGACAATGGATTGAATATTTTGCGGTTAAATTTGACAAGATTGCTATAGCCGTAGCACCTCATTACACTTCTCAAAAGTGTTCTAGCTGTGGCGTAATTGTCAAAAAATCTCTATCAACTCGTACCCATAATTGTAGTTGTGTATCATATCTTCATAGAGATACAAACGCCGCAATTAACATTCTTAATCTTGCAAAAAATAGGGGAGGGCATCCCCAAATTAACGCTACAGGAGTTGAAGCCACTACTCTACTTGGTGCAAGCCTGGTTGAGCAAGTTTTGACGATGAATGTAGAATCCCCTCGGCTTTAGCCAGGGGAGTGTCAACAAACTTAGAATAAAATTCTTCAGCCCCTGCTCCCTGCCCCCTGACTCCTGCTATATCTATTTTCTCGTGACTTGTATAGGTGAATTTAATTGCTTCTAAGGCTTGACGTAAATCGTCTTTACCGGGAAAACCTTCTAAACGTTGTTTGACTATACCTTTTTCAATTAATAGTAAAGTCGGTAGTGATTTCAGTCTATAGGTATTAGACAACTTAAAATTTTGGTCAGCGTTGACTCCCACCAATTTAAGTTCATCACCACATTCAGCCTGAAATTGTAATAATAGCGGGTGAATGATGCGACATAGTCCACACCAGGGCGCTTCAAAATTAACCAAAACAGGAACTGAAGATTCTAAAACTTCTTGAGTAAATGTCTGTTCATTAACCGACAACACCATGATGCCTCTCGTGATTATAAGGTTTTTATCTCAAAATTAGCTGTCAGCAGGAGCAAATTGGTAAGTTATCCCATTTTGGGGTTTAAATTTTAAATTGAGGATTTTCATGTTTTCCTGCTGACAAAAAAGCCACCGTGATTGTCGCGCTGGCTGTTCTCCATTTCCAATCCTGATTGCTATTGCTTGTGAAAAATTTTACAATGCTGAGAGCGCGGCTGGGTGCAGTCTATACATTGATATTTATTTACCGTTTCGACTAAGGTAGATGGTGACTTTTTGTCTACGTCCATAAAACCCACTTCAGCCTGGCGGATAAATTATTTCCCCAATCCCAGTTTTCAACAGTTTAATGATATATGTTTGAGTCTATCATACATTGTTTTGGTAGCAAGTGATCAGCACAAAGTTTTATGAGATTTATATGTTTTGTTGATCTTGGGGATCAGACTAAACTACCACATTATCCTACTTGTTGCCACTAATAACAATGGGTGCGACCACCATAATAGACCAGTAAAAATGGCAACTCCTAAATAAGCAGGGCGGAGAAATTCTTCCCAGTTCCAAGATTGACGGCCATCAATAATCGCTTGAAAGGGGATAATCGAAGTCCGTTGTTTGACCATCTCAAAAGCTTCTCCATAGCGTTGACTTAAACGGCGATCGCCATGCCATACTCCAAATAGGTGATGTATTACTAAACCGATTGAGGTAACAAGAGTGAAACTAGTTCCTAACCACAGGGTATGGGCTACACACCAAATAACCTGTCCTACCATTTGGGGATGACGGGTAATACGGATAATCCCTGTTTCATAAAGATGAACTTGGGGCTTTTGAATAGCCGCAATTTCTAGTAGATTGAAGGTAGCAGGATATAAAAATAAAAAGGATATAGCTGATAGTACCCAAACTAATGTCCCCACTCCTGGTATACCTTGTACCTGCCAAAGTTGCCAGCCATCGTAACGGTGATTAAAAAAGTAAACAATTAAGATCACAGCCAAAGGCAGGCTAATTAATGCAAAGATAATGCGATAAAGCCTCGGTCCAAGGTATTTTTCTGCCCAAGGACGCACAGCAGCCCCCCCGCTATGGGCGATCGCAAAAACTAATTGTAACCCTAGTATGACAAAATGACTGGAGGTAAACCAAGGATTGGACATCATATATACAACTCAATTCAAAATTCAAATTCAAAGAAGCTACTATTGGTAAACATCTTGACTGGTGTAAGCTATCAGCTATCAGTAGTCAGCCAAGAACAGGAGTAAAGAAGACGAATTATTCATTTTCTTGAAGTTACACCCAGGCAATTAGTTTTAATTACCTGTATTTCCGTCTTAAAATCTGATAGCTGAAGGCTGACGGCTGAATGCTTGATTATATACAGGAAGATTTTTGTCAAGATGTTGTGGTAAGTATTTTAGTTAGTTGTTCAAATCTTAACAATGCCATAAATCATGCTTAGTCACCAAACTATTCATTTTGATTTATTTTTAAAGTTGCTCATGAATCCCAGGTTGTGGGTTAAGCCTTATGTCTGACCTTCCTTTTACTTTAGATCAGTTACGAATTCTCAAAGCGATCGCCCAAGAAGGGAGTTTTAAGCGGGCTGCTGATAGCCTTTACGTCTCCCAACCTGCTGTGAGTTTGCAAGTTCAAAACCTGGAACGACAACTGGATGTTCCCCTATTCGACAGAGGAGGCCGTCGCGCTCAATTGACTGAAGCGGGACATCTACTTCTGAGCTATGGGGACAAAATCCTCAGTTTGTGTCAGGAAACCTGCCGCGCTATTGAGGATTTACAAAATCTCCAAGGAGGTACATTGATTGTTGGTGCTTCCCAAACCACTGGCACTTATCTGTTACCAAAAATGATCGGCTTATTTCGCCAAAAATATCCAGATGTAGCTGTACAATTGCACGTCCATTCTACCCGTCGCACGGCTTGGAGTGTATCTAATGGCCAGGTTGATCTAGCAATTATCGGTGGGGAAATTCCCACTGAATTAGCGGAATCTTTAGAAACTGTTCCCTATGCTGAAGATGAATTGGCACTCATTTTACCCACATCCCATCCCTTTGCCAAATTAGAAACAATTCAAAAAGAAGACCTATATAAACTACAATTCATTGCTCTTGACTCCCAATCAACTATTCGCAAAGTCATTGATCAGGTTTTAGCCCGTTGTGATATTGACACCAGACGGTTTAAGTTTGAAATGGAACTAAATTCCATAGAAGCTATTAAAAACGCTGTCCAATCTGGCTTAGGTGCTGCCTTTGTTTCTACTTCAGCGATCGCTAAGGAGTTACAAATGGGTGTTCTCCATCGTGCCCCCATCGAAGGAGTAGTGGTGAAGCGGACACTCTGGCTGATATGTAACCCCAATCGCTATAGATCCAAAGCCGCAGAAGCTTTTAGTCAGGAAATTTTACCTCAGTTTGCTAACCCAGCCTGGACACAGGAGATGTTAAAATTATCACAAATCAATCAAGTGATAAATAGTACATTGGATATACCAACATCTAACGGTTCTGATGCCAATTAAAAACCTTGTTACCAGTCAAAAGTCATTAGTTAACGACAAATTTCTAATGACCAATGACTCATCTGAATAACAAACAATATGGAAGTCTGCTGCACTCGTCCCCACTGTCAACATCCTAAAAATTACTTTCCTGATTTAGATGATATTAAAACACTAAAAACAGTACAACAAAAATACTGTACTAACTGCGGTATGCCGCTGATTTTACGTGACCACTATTTGCCAATTAAACTTTTGTCTAGGGGGGGATTTGGTGCTGCTTTTTTAGCAATTGATCGGGATAGTCCCACAATAAAAAAATGTGTAGTTAAGCAATTTCAACCTAGCAGCAATTTAACAGAAGAAGCTTTGAAAAAAGCAAAAATTCTCTTTGAACAAGAAGCAAAAATTTTAGAAGAAATAGGTAATGAACACAAGCAAATACCTAACTTATTTGCTGAGTATACTGTCACAGTTCAAAGTCTACAATCAGGACAACAAGACAAATTTTTTTATTTAGTTCAAGAGTATATTGATGGACAAACTCTAGAAGAAGAATTAGTTCAAGAAGGTAAATTTTCGGAAATAGGGGTTAAACAAATACTCACAGAAATTCTGCCAATTCTCACTTTCATCCATGACAGAGGCATTATTCACAGAGATATTAAACCCTCTAATATTATGCGTCGTCATGATGGTAGGCTCTTTTTATTGGATTTCGGTGCAGTGAAGCAAGTAACTAATACCCCGGCTAATTCCTCTAGTTCTACGGGAATTTATTCTATGGGATTTGCACCACCGGAACAAATGGCAGGAAATCAAGTATTTCCATCTACAGATTTATATGCTTTAGCTGTTACTGTGATTACCTTACTAACAGGTCAAGAAGCAAGCAAACTATTTGATGCTTATACTAATCAATGGCAATGGCGCTCTCAAATCAGCATTAACCCCCGACTAGCTGATATTTTAGATAAAATGTTGCTACCTGCTGCCAATCAACGCTTTCAGTCATCCCAGGAAGTTCTAGAAGCCCTTTTTCCTGCCTCAGTTGCACAGACGGTATTACCACCAACACAGCCACCTAATTTACAACCACCACAACCAATAAAATCAGTTCAACCGGCTTTTGCTACATGGGAATTATTAGCTGGGGCTGCTTTTAGCGGATTTGAAGGGGCATTAATAGCGATCGCTCTTTTTAGTTTAGTGAAAAACCCAATCATTACTTTAACTGTTGCTGTTGTAATTTTGAATGGTCTAATTTTTGCTCAAACTAAACGCTGGTTAGAAAAATTTGACTTGCTAATTATTCCCGCAGTCAGTTTTACAATTATATTTTTTATTCCGTTTTTACGAAGTAATATTGCCATTGAGCAAGTAATTATGTTAGCAGCGATAGCTGCATTAATCTCTATAACAGTAACAACATTATTTCGACTTATTTATAAATTAATGTCTTCAATTCTTTAGAAAAAATAGCACTAAGGAAACCACCCATGGCTCAAAAAAAAGAAACTCTGTCACTGCTCTTATCTCTTGTTCTTACCTCTGGATTAAGCTTTGCTGCTTTCTGGTTTTTAATGGAACATTGGGCGCGAATTAACAACAATTCTAGTACCACTAACTCTGCTAATCAGAATCTCACTCAGAACCCCAGTAACAACATTATTAACCCTAATCCGCCACCAGTCAGTAATTGTAAAATCCCCAATTTACCACAAGGTATATTTAGTTATGGTGGTAGTACAACATGGGCTCCTATCCGTCGGGATGTAGATTCAGTCCTCAAAAATAGTTGTCCTCAGTTTGATTTACGTTATACCCAACCCATTAACGAAAAACCAGGTTCAGGAACTGGGATTAAAATGTTGATAGCAAATCAACTAGCTTTTTCTCAATCTTCTCGTCCCATTAAACCAGAAGAAAACGAAACTGCCAAAACCAAAGGATTTAGCTTAAAAGAAATTACTGTAGCCATTGATGGAATTGCGATCGCTGTTAATCATAACCTAAATATTCCTGGATTAACAGTTTCTCAACTCAAAGATATTTACACTGGCAAAATTACTAACTGGCAACAAGTAGGTGGTACAAATTTACCCATTATTCCCCTATCTCGCAGCAAAGAAGCCGGTGGCACAGTAGATTTTTTTGTCGAAAACGTTCTCAATAAAGATAAATTTGGCAACAATATTAATTACATTGGTACAACCACAGAAGCTATCCGCAAAGTAGCTATTGCTCCTGGTGCTATCTATTATGGTTCTGCTCCAGAGATTGTCCCTCAATGTACAATCAAATCCCTACCAATAGGACGGACAAGTGAGCAATTAATAGCACCTTACCAACAACCAAAAATAACTCAATCTCAATGTGCCAACAAGCCTAACCAGTTGAATTTTCAAGACTTTCGCAATGGCAACTACCCAATCACCCGCAATTTATTTGTGATCATAAAACAAAATGGTCAATCAGATCAACAAGCCGGGGAAGTGTATGCAAATTGGTTAGTTACATCTCAAGGTCAAGAACTGATTGAAAAAGCTGGATTTGTCAGAATCAAATAAAAGGAGTCAGGAGGAAGAAAGAAAAAAGAATTATCTATAACCTGGAAAAGTGCCTGAGTTTTCATGATACCAAAAGCCAAGATCAATAATTGGAACCAGGTGGGTGGCCCCAATTTGCCGATCTAGCGTTATGAGTGCCTTCATGATAAATGCGGCACTAGAGAACATTTTGTCCAAGACATCTTAATTTCATACCCGATTACCCAAAATCTGTTTGTGGTGGTCAAACAGATTCGTAAAAATGAGGAGCAGGCTCACAGAACTAATTACCCAATTTGGACTAGTTAGAATCCGCTGATACCTGCCATTGGTGTGTCCGAGAGTGGCAAGCTCTCAATCAACATCTATCAATTTGCTGCTCATTAAAGATTTGAACTAGATCCTAGCTAACTCTATTGATAGATTCAGCGGGTAGGCAAATCAAATTATCTCCTTGGGTCAGGATTAAGCCCCGTTGACGTAATTTACCCATTAAACGAGTGACAGTAACACGGGTTGAACCAATGGCGCTGCCTATTTGAGCATGGGTGAGGGGGAAGGGCAAGGAATAACCACGAATGACATCAGGATCAGTTTCGCTCATTGAAGGCTCTCCATATTCCTCAATCAGTAGGGTGAGAAATCCTAAGAGTCTGTCAATTGTGCGACGTTGTCCTAAAGCACTCAACCATAGCAACTTGCGCTGGTGCTGATATCTAAAAGCATCCATAACTTCACGGCGGAAGTGAGGCCAGTTGTCTAGGTCATGCCAGTACATCCACAGCACTGCTGTTTGGTCAACGTGGGCATAGGACTGGAGTGTAAATGGAGACTGAGCAACAATTTCAAAAGGTTGACCTGCTCCCACAAAACCCAAGAAAGCTTCTTCTGGAGTTCTGTTAATCCGTCTAGATGTTAACTGACTAGCAGTAGCACTGACTTGGGCAGTTCCTACCATGCGAATAGCACCTCTTTGGACTAAATAGAGCAAACCAGGTCTAGCTGGAATCCGCTCATCTTTACTGAAGGTGCGGCAGCGGTAGTGTTCTTGGGCCCAGTCAAGAATACGTTGCCAAGTTAAGAAAGGACGTGAAGCTTCGGAAAAGGAGGATTGAGATTGCATAGGTAACAAAGAGTGTTTGGCTGAGAACAAAGACGTGATAAGAAAAGTGCAAGGAGTGTCTTTGTGTTAACGGGGTAGGCATAACGCCTAACAGCGTCAGCCCTCCAATGGGATAGAAAGCTAAATTGCTCTCTATTTTTTCTTATACTTCCTACTGTACAACAAGGGTAGTAAAGATTACCCATTTTTTATACATTATTCATCAAATTTTATCCTACTCTCATTTTTCCTTACATAGACTAAACTTCTGTCTGAAGATAGATGGAACAGGATAAAATGATGCACACCATAAATTTTTTACAAAGAAATACGTGTGTTATAGACTACTTTTAGATCAAAATAAAGCAATTAAGCACTTAATAACTGGATATTTAGTGTCTTTCTTCAGTATTTTTACCAATAGTGGGGAAATTACAAGCATAAAAGGGAAAAAAGTTCCTCTCTATCAGGGAGGATATAATCAGAAAATTTTATATATCTCTGGTATGGCTATGAGCATATCAAAATCTCAGAATTCACCAGCGATGGAAATTGCTCAGGCGATTGTTGAGCATTTATCCCGAAATAGTGCTAGTTTATTTAACGTTAAAGTAGTTCCCCCCGGTTGGATTCATATAGAACTCGTTGACTCTACCTTAGCGGCTTGGTTACACTGTCTCACTGTCAGCGGAAATGAGGAATGCTCACTAGAACAAAGTGAACAGGCAAAAAGTAAAATTTCTGTTCCCAATCGCCAATTAACCAACTCATTAACAATTTTTAAAATTCAATACGCTCATTCACGATGCTGTTCTTTGTTGTGTGCAGCAGAAAAGGAAGGATTAATTGAACTTGATAGGACAAATATTAAAGGTTTTGTATCTGTAAACGCTATATCTTGGCTCAATTGTGATCAAAAACTTCGCCTTAATCACGCTGATGAGAGTTTTCTGATTTACCAATTAGTCAAAGTGGTAGATGATTTGGTTTGTGCTGATAGTGGTAGTTCCATTAACTGGTCAAAAGCAGGTGAGAATTTAAGTCAAGCTTTTGAGCGGTTTTGGTGTAATTGTCGGATTTGGGGGGAAGTGAAAATTCATGATCCAGAATTAGCTCAAGCAAGATTAGGATTGCTGATAGCGACTCAATTGGTTTTAAGGTCTGTGTTAGAAGACAAATTGGGCATTGTCGCACCTGTAGAACTTTAATAGCTAAAATTCAAAAATTCAGATCCCCGACTTCTCAAAGAAGTCGGGGATCTATCTTTCTATCTTGTCGGAATTTTACAAAAACTTTGAGAAATTCTCTTGACAAAATAAATATCTCCGACTACAATCGCAGGTGTGTGAGGAGCGAAATTAGGAAAGACACCGAGACGAAACACGGCCAGTCGTCGGTGTCTTTTCTTATTTTTGGATTTTTATTTAAGTAAGAATTTTTCCATTGCTATGGCTGCACCATCTAACTCTACACTAGGTGCTACCCAATCAGCGATCGCTTGCACTTGGTCTGGTGCGTCACCCATAGCGACACTAATGCCAGCATAACTGAGCATTTCTACATCATTGAAATTATCACCGATAGTCATGACATTATGACTTTCTAAACCTAGCATTTCTTCAGCTAGATAACGGACAGCATTGCCTTTATTAACATGAGTGTTAGCTGCTTCTAGGAAGGTGGCTACAGATGTTGTCATATATAATTCTGTAGGTTTATATCTATGGCGTAAATTAGTCAAAAGTTGTTGAATTAGACTCGTATCATCACACAAAGCTAAAATTTTAGTGGGTTCATGATCTAATAATTGACGTAAATCACCAACGGGAACAGCATTCACACCACAGCGTTGTTGATAACTTTCCGTTTCTTTGGTAATTTCTCGCACATAAAGCTGGTCGTTGATGTAAAAATGGACTGAGAGGAGCGATCGCAAATCTGGCTGTTCAAAGTATTCTAGGAGTTGCAGGGCAATTTCTCTAGATACAGATAAATGACGGTGAATTTCCTGAGTATTTGGATCTTGAATCCAAGCTCCCTGATAAGCTACTAAAGGCAGCGTAGAGCCAATTTCCTGATGAAACCGCAAAGCTGAACAATACATCCTTCCTGTGGCTATAGCTACTTTAATTCCCTTGGCTTGTACAGCAGCAATCACTTCCTTGACAGGATGACTGAGAGTATTGGATTGTCCCGCAATTGTCCCATCTATATCTAAAACCAACAGTTTAATATCTTTTTCGTCTTGACTCTGATTTAAAGGCATTGTATCCATAAACTCCCCAGTTTTTAGTATTGTTTAAAATTATACGGGTATAAATAGCTCATTTAACCCAACACTATCCCAAATTTGCCCTAGAGATAAGCCATTTCATTGATATACTAAACACGGGTGAGATTTAAACTTTTGCCAAATGACAAAGAACCCAGATGTGTAGGGGTTTAGCAAGAGCTAAACCCCTACGTTTAGAATCAAACAATCAAGCCGTTTTGAGTATAAACGCAAGTAACTGATTCGCATTACCGCAGAATCAGGATTTATTCCTTAACGAAATCCCTCAAGAATATAATTTGTTAACTAAGGGACTTCCAATTACAATATAACTAAAACTTATATAAACCCGATAATAGTTTTAATATTCATAACTTATGATAATTCAGCTTTAGATTTTCTTAAGAATTAATTGAGAATAATTTTTATTTAGCAACGAGCTTGCAATACTTTTGAGAGTTTGCTACAATTATCGAGAATTTCATAATTGGGTTATTGTTGTCAATTTTCTAATTGACTGATAAGGCTATTTTCAAAAGCCTTTATTTATGGTTATTACAGAAATAAATCCCGAAAAATAATACAAAACTTTACAAATTAACAGCAAGTTCCGAGACGAATTTTTAGACAGCAATTATCCAAAGAATTATATAGAACAAATATACTATTGACATACAGAATATTTTATGATAAGCGAGAGTAATTTTCGGTTGGATATAAAACCTTTAAATCACTATGTTGTATATTAAATCTGGAGAAAAAAATTAGAATAGACAATTACCAAAAACCAGCAGGAAATAACAATGGATAATTTTTCGTTTTTGACCAATGTATTCCCATCAGTTGATATTTTTATAGGATTTAAACCAGCTTTAAAAAGAAATACAAAAGGCAAAACAATTTTTACTTTTTCTGATGTTGATGACAATTTATTAGGGAGTCGGGTATTAAAAGAAGCAAGAGGTCTAAAAAAACTCGCAGTTCCTTCCATAACTCATAAGATACATATTAAATCATTCAATGAAGATTACTATCTCGCTGATGTCAAATTAATGATTGAGGACTGCATTAAAGATAAAATTGCCTATGTCAAGAGAGATTATGGGTTAACACCTGAAGAATATTATCAAGAAATACTAGAAACTCGTGCAAAAGCAAATTTAATTAAAGAGGCTGCTGTAAAAATTGATAAGTCTAAATTTCCCAGTGGTGAGGAATTTGAAGTTGAAACTGAGTAGTTGACACTCTCAAGGTATTGTCTCTATGCTGTACTGATAAATCCAAACTAAATAGTTGCCATAATTACACGCCCAAAGAGGGTGCTAGGGCTAAAGTTTTTGTCAGATCAGCAAGGAGAACGAGATCGCAGAGGTTAAACAGTTCTACCTCAGTCTGCGCCCGTCTCATCAGCCGCAGGAAATTACCTTCAGTGTCAACACTTAAAGCAATGTAGTTAAGGAACATTTTCAGGTAGCCTACCCGCGCTCGCTCTGGCATAGTTGAGGCTGTGGGAGTTTGACATAAACGATCAATATAATTGCGTACATCTGCTAAAGGAACAGGTGTGATCTGTTCTCCTCGCAAAGCCTGGCGAATTTGATTAAACAGCCAAGGATTGCCAATTGCCCAGCGTCCCACCATCACACCCGCTGCACCGGTTTGCGAAAGCACTTCCAGGGCAGTTGTCGCCGAGTTGATATTACCATTGGCAAGCACTGGACAATCTACCCGTCTTACCGCTTCCGCAATCAAATCATACTTAACTTCCCCGTGATACATATCTTTCACCGTGCGACCATGTAAACTGAGCAAATCAATATTGTGGCGATTGATTATATCGAGAATTTCGGAAAAGTTATCTGTATTTTCAAAGCCTACACGCATCTTCACGGTCAAAGGTTTATCATTCACAGCAGCACGCAGTTCTCCCAAAATCCGCTCGACTTTTTCCGGTTCTCTCAGCAATCCACCGCCAACATTTTTGCGATAGATTCTCGGCGCGGGACAGCCCATGTTTAAATCTACTCCCGCGATATTATATTTGCAGAGTTCCTTTGCTGTTCTCACTAAATCGGGAATACTTTCGCCAATCATTTGTGCAAAAACAGGGCGACCGGTATCATTTTCGGTAATTGCTGCCAGAATTTTAGAATTGAGCCGTGAGGTATCATTGACGCGGAAATACTCGGTAAAGAAGTAGTCAGGACTGCCGTAGTGGGCAATAACTTTCATGAACCACAGGTTTGTCACATCTTGCATGGGCGCAAGAGCAGTGAAGGGTAGGTTTTTCTGAAGCGATTGGGGGAGCGATACCTGGAACATAGAGATGAAGAGCTTTCAACAAAGCATCACTGGATCAAAAAATGGTGACTTAGCTTCTTCAACATAACGCATAAAAAAAATTAAAATAGATTATAGTTTCCCAATTCGGTTAAGCAGTTGACTTTTAATTCTTCAGTTATCAACAAGCCTACATTCATCTTAATTGATGGACACTCACTAGCTTTTCGTTCCTATTTTGCTTTTGCTAAAGGTAGAGATGGTGGACTTCGTACAAAAGCTGGCATTCCTACCAGTGTTTGTTTTGGTTTTTTTAAATGTTTGTTAGAGGTAATCGCTACACAACAGCCCCAAGCAGTAGCTGTGGCTTTTGATTTAGGTTCACCTACTTTTCGTCATCAAGCTGATGATACTTATAAAGCCGGACGTGCAGAAACTCCAGAAGACTTTATTCCCGACTTAGAAAATCTCTATGAGTTACTGCAAAGCTTGAATTTGCCCATACTTACTGCACCTGGTTATGAAGCAGATGATGTATTGGGAACATTAGCACAAAAAGCCGCAGCGTCTGGGTATCGAGTTAAAATACTTTCCGGGGATAGAGATTTATTTCAATTAATTGATGCTGATAAAGAAATTACAGTTTTAAATTTTACTCCAGAAGCTTTAAAACGTTCTACAAATAGTATTGCTGAATTTAAAGCAGAAGAAGTTAAAGAAAAATTAGGAGTATTCCCGACACAAGTTGTTGATTTTAAAGCCTTATGTGGTGATAAATCAGATAATATTCCGGGAGTAAAAGGAATTGGTGAAAAGACAGCAGTACAACTATTAAATACTTATAATTCCCTGGAAGAAATTTATGCAGCTATAGATGATATTAAAGGTGCAACTCAGAAAAAACTAATTACTGGTAAAGAAGACGCGGAAAAATCTCGCTATTTAGCCAAGATAGTTTGTGATGTTCCTTTAGAAATTGATTGGGAAGATTGTCAATTAACAGGTTTTGATAATAGCTTACTCATCCCAATTTTAGAGAAATTAGAATTTAAAAGATTTTTAGAGACAATTAATGAGATCCAACTAAAGTTTGGTGGAGAAGTTGTAGAAAATAAAGTATCGGAAATAATCGCCGAAACAGACGATGATTTGTGGTTTTTTAGTGCAGAAGACACAGCACAAGAAATAAAACAAAATGCTTCACCAATTCAACCACGCATTATTAATACAGAAGCTAAATTAACGGAATTGGTAGAACTTTTAAGAAAGTTCACAAATCCAGAAAATCCCGTTTCTTGGGATACAGAAACTACTGCTTTAGAACCACGAGATGCAGATTTAGTGGGAATTGGTTGTTGTTGGGGAACAGAACCAAATGAACTTGCTTATATTCCTATTGGTCATAAAAACGGTGATAATTTAAATCGAGATTTGGTATTAGCAGCACTGCGGCCAATTTTGGAAAGTGCTGATTATCCTAAAGCTTTACAAAATGCTAAATTTGATCGGTTAATTCTGCGGTGTCAAGGCATTAATTTGGCTGGAGTGGTGTTTGATACTATGTTAGCCAGTTATTTGATTAATCCCGATAGCAGTCATAATTTAACTGATTTATCTCTACGATATTTGGGATTAAGTGGAAAAAGTTATGGAGATTTAGTTCCCAAAGGGAAAACTATTGCTGATATTAGTATTTCTGCGGTTGCTGATTATTGCGGAATGGATGTTTATTCCACATTTGGCTTAGTACCAAAATTACGGGATAAGTTAGCAGAAACACCAACTTTATATAAACTGTTGAATGAAGTTGAACAACCGTTAGAAGCAGTTTTAGCGGAACTTGAATATACAGGAGTTCGCATTAATTCAGCTTATCTCAAAGAACTTTCACAGCAGTTAGAAATAGAATTAGCAAGGTTAGAAATAACAGCTACCGAAATTGCTGGGGAAAAATTTAATTTAGGTTCTCCTAAACAACTGAGTCATATTCTCTTTGAGAAATTAGGTTTAAGTACCAAATATTCTCGCAAAATTCAAACTGGTTATTCTACAGACGCTGCAACTTTAGAAAAACTTCAAGAAGTTGATAATACTGGATTTGTAGAAGCGATTATTGAAAATCGGACTTTATCAAAATTAAAATCTACCTATGTAGATGCTTTACCAGCTTTGGTACATCCCAAAAGCCAAAGATTACATACTGATTTTAACCAAACTGCAACTTCTACGGGTAGGTTATCTTCTTCTCATCCCAATTTACAAAATATCCCCATTCGGACTGCTTTTAGCCGACAAATTAGAAAGGCGTTTTTACCGGAATCAGGTTGGTTAATGGTAGCTGCTGATTACTCACAAATTGAGTTAAGGATTTTGGCGCATTTGAGTCAAGAACCTGTATTAATTCAAGCCTATCAGCAAAATGAAGATATTCATACTGTAACGGCAAAATTAGTCTTTGAGAAAGAAGATATTAGTTCAGATGAAAGACGTTTTGCGAAGACGATTAATTTTGGGGTAATTTATGGTATGGGAGCGCAAAAGTTTGCCAGAGAAACGGGAATAAATCCGATAGATGCGAAATTGTTTATTGAGCGATTTAATGAAAGATACGCCAATGTTTTTGCATATTTGGAGAAAGTGAAAAAAGAAGCTATTGCTTATGGTTATGTGGAAACTATTTTGGGTAGACGACGTTATTTTGAGTTTACTAGTAATAGTTTACGGCAGTTAAAAGGTAGTAAGTTAGAAGATATTAATTTGCAGAAGTTAAAGAATTTAGGTCAATATGATGCTGGGTTACTCCGTTCTGCTGCCAATGCACCAATTCAAGGTTCTAGTGCGGATATTATCAAAATAGCAATGGTGCAACTCCATGCAGTTCTGAGGAACTATCAAGCGCGGTTATTGTTACAAGTTCATGATGAATTAGTCTTTGAAGTTCCTCCCCAAGAGTGGTCCCAATTGCAACCACAAATTAAGTCGCTAATGGAAAATGCTGTTTCTTTATCTGTTCCTTTAGTCGTTGATATTCATGCGGGGGATAATTGGATGGAAACTAAGTGAACTACCTATATCCCATATTCCGTAATCTCACTTTCACAATTGGTAATTATTGCCGAAAAAATGTAAATCAAGCATAATTAATCCTCAATACCTTGGCCATTTTTCTGCTTTGTTGGGTTTCATGCTATTGCTTTGTAAACGTTCCACAACCCAATCCATAAATCAATATTTTTTCAATTTGGTAAAGGTATTGATATAATAGTGGTTTTATCTGAAAATTTAGGTTTATGCCACCTTACTAAACTAACTATGAACACACAACCAACAAACCAACCTATTCGCGTCGGAGTCCTGGGATTTGGTGGACTCGGACAAGCAGCAGCAAAACTCCTCGTCAGCAAACGAGAAATGATCTTAGTTGCAGCCGCAGACCAAAAGGGCTACGCTTATTCCACCCAAGGCTTAAATACCCAAGCTTGTATTACCACTTACCAAAATCAAGGTACAGTCGGTTATTTAGAACCAGTTGGGACATTAAGCAATAGCAGTATTCAGGATTTAATCGCCACCGGTCAACCTGTAGATGGTTATTTTCTGGCTTTACCCAACCTTCCTAATGACTTTATTCCCTCGGTAGCCAAAGAGTTCATTAAAGCAGGTTGGCGCGGTGTCCTAGTGGATGCCATTAAACGCACCAGTGCAGTCGAACAACTCCTGGCCATGAAAGACGAACTGCAAGCAGCGGGAATTACATACATGACTGGCTGTGGTGCTACTCCTGGACTGTTAACCGCCGCCGCCGCTTTAGCTGCCCAAAGTTACGCCGAAATTCACAACGTGGAAATTACCTTTGGTGTGGGAATTGCTAACTGGGAAGCCTACCGCGCCACTGTTCGGGAAGATATTGGTCATATGCCAGGTTATAGTGTAGAAGCCGCTAGAGCCATGACTGACGCAGAAGTAGAAGCATTACTCGATCAAACTAATGGTGTGTTAACTTTGGTAAATATGGAACACGCCGATGATGTCATGCTAGAAGTCGCGGGAATTTGTTCACGGGATAGAGTCACAGTTGGTGGTGTTGTTGATACCCGCAACTCCAAAAAGCCCCTAAGTACCAATGTGAAAATTACAGGACGTACCTTTGAGGGGAAGATATCCACTCACACCTTTACATTAGGCGATGAAACCAGCATGGCCGCTAATGTCTGTGGTCCTGCCTTTGGTTATCTCAAAGCCGCTCAGGAATTGCATCAACGCGGCATTTCTGGCTTATTCACGGCTGCGGAAATCATGCCTAAATTTGTGAAATAAGTAGGTGAACACAATAAAACCAAACTGTGTAAAGAAACGTAAAATCGCTGAAAACTTCTTTACTCTTTACTCTTTACTCTTGCCTCTTGCCTCTTGCCTCTTGCCTTGCTATAACAACAATTTTCAACGCCAACCTACTTAGGTCAGTTGTCAGTTGGAGAAATCTACCATCTACTCCCTGCGGCTGCTTCTTTCTCTAAGGGGGTGTTTGAAAAGTCTAATTTATTATACCCCTAGCGACTAAAAGTCGCGGCTACACAGGCGAAACCCACACTATGGCTAACGCCACGCTACGCTATCGACAAGCTCAGTGACCACCTGAGTGGGTTGGAAAACCTTAATTTTGTGTTAGTTCACGAAGGTGGACTTTGCTTGTGTAGTAGCGATTTATAATCGCCGGAAACTTTTCAAATACTTTCTGGCGACCTTTCCTTAACCGATATTGTCATATACTTTGAACATCGGCAAATACATAGCCAGCAAAATTATCCCCACCATTCCCCCCACTACCACAATCATTACTGGTTCTAAAATACTGGTGAGTGATTTAACTGCCTGTTCTACTTCATCTTCATAAAAATCGGCAACTTTCATTAACATTGCATCTAGTTGTCCCGTTTCTTCACCAATACTCATCATCTGAATTGCCATAGCTGGAAAAACATTTTCTGTGAGCAAAGCAACACTAATCATCCCCCCTTGTTGAACCTCTTCACGGGCAGCGTCAATGGCATTAGCAATAACCTGGTTTCCTGATGTATCTCGCACAATTTCTAAACAAGTTAAAATCGGGACTCCAGAGCGAGTCAATGAACCAAAAGTCCGACTAAAACGGGCAATAGCAGATTTTTGAATCAAATCACCAAATAAAGGTAGCTTTAGGGCAATACTATCAATCTGTAACCTACCAACAGGGGTTTTGTAATACTGCTTATAAAGAAACCATAATACAAATAAAATCCCAATAACCAACAAAGACCAATAGCTTCGTAAGACTTGACTACAGGTCATTAAGAATAATGTAAGTGGTGGTAATTCTGCTCCTATGGATACAAAAATATCTGCGAAAATTGGAATCAGAAAAACTGTCATGCCCACAAAGATAGCAGTTGCTAAAAAACCCACAACCACTGGATAAGACATAGCTGATTTAATTTGATTCTGTAATCTTGCCATATCTTCTAATAATTTAGCTAGACGATTTAAGACTTCATCCAACACACCCCCAATTTCGCCAGCTTGTACCATACTCACATACAAACCATCAAAACACTCAGGATGTTTACGCATGGAATCTGAGAGGTTAATTCCAGTCTGAACATCGCCACAAATTTCTACTAAAGCAGCTTTAAGTTTAGGATTACTACATTGCTCAGAAAGTACAGTCAAGCCTCTGACTATGGCTACACCCGCATCTACTAAAGCAGCAAATTGACGGGAAAAAATTGCTTTATCTTTAACAGAAACCTTGACAAAGGAATTCTGAATCTTTTGGATATCGAACCGAGAAGCCAAGTTCTGAGATTCTTTTAAATCTTGAATAACAAAACCTTGATTTCTAATATTACTGCGGGCATCAGTCAAGGAATCAGCGGTAAATTTTTCAGTCCTGGATTTTCCTTGAGAATCACGAATACGAGCAACGTAGGTAGGCATAATATTTATTTAAAATTTTAGAATTTGTCAGTTGTTAGTTGTCAGTTGTCAGTAGGGGCGAAGCATTTGGAAGATAAATTATCGGTCATTGCAAAAGATAGTTCTCCAAATGCTTCGCCCGTACAGTTGTCAGTAGGGGCGAAGCATTTGGAAGATAAATTATCGGTCATTGCCAAAAATAGTTCTCCAAATGCTTCGCCCGTACAGTTGTCAGTTGTCATTGGGAAGAAATATTCCCCTGCCCCATGCCCCCTGCCTGTTAACGTAATTTAGCTCCTACTGGGGCTGTTGCACCAATTAGACGCTCGACTTCATCTGGTTTAGAAGTTTTAGATATTGCTGCTTCAAAAGAAATAGTTCCAGCTTTGTACAAATCAGCTAAAACTTTTTCTAGAGTTTGCATTCCCAACTTACCACCCGTCTGAATAGCTGAGTAAATTTGTGCTGTTTTTCCTTCCCGAATTAAGTTAGAAATAGCGGGAGTGATAATCATAATTTCTTGAGCCATTACTCGCCCATATTCACCTGAATTGACATTTTTCTTAGGTACTAAAGTCTGACTAAAAACTGCGACTAAGGAGTTAGACAACTGCACCCGCACCTGAGTTTGTCTTTCTGAGGGAAAAACGTCAATAATCCGGTCAACGGTTTGTGCGGCAGAACTTGTATGTAGTGTACCAAGTACCAAGTGACCTGTTTCTGCGGCGGAAACCGCCAACGTAATGGTTTCCAAGTCCCGCATTTCTCCTACCAGAATAATATCGGGATCTTCTCGTAAAGCTGCTTTTAAAGCATTAGCAAAACTCTTCGTATCTTCTCCTAATTGGCGTTGGTGAACTAGACTTTTGATAGGTTCATAAACAAATTCCACAGGGTCTTCAACTGTTAAAATATGTTCTGCCCTAGTGCGGTTAATTAAGTCAATCATTGCCGCTAGGGTAGTAGTCTTACCAGAACCAGTTGGACCTGTGACGAGAATTAGTCCTCTAGGTTTTTCCGTCATTTCCCGGACTATATCTGGCAAACCTAATTTTTCAAAGTTAGGAATTTTAGAACTTAATGCTCGTAAACAAGCAGCATAAGCACCACGTTCTTTATAGACATTCACCCGGAACCTAGCTAATCCTTTAACACCGTAAGAACAATCTAATTCCCATGTTTGCTCTAAAGTTTTGCGCTGAGTGTTATTGAGCATACTGAAAATTAGCCTTTGACATTCATCAGCCGTCAATATGTGTTCACCAATAGGTGTCAGATGTCCACTAATCCGAAAATAGGGAGGCAATCCAGCGGATAGGTGCAAGTCTGACCCACCTCTAGTAATTAGTTCTTCCATCAAGTCTTCAATCATCATTTCCATAGTCTGATTTCGCTCCCATTAATTAACAATAAAAAACTTAAAACTCTCAATTCAAAATGTGCGGCTAATCTGTAAAGCGAGGTGTCATACAGTAAGGACAATCTAACCATTCTGGTTGTAATTCCCCACTACAAGTCAGACAAGTCAGACCACTTTTGCGTTTAGCTTTTAATTCAGCCTCTAAACCGTCATCTGTAAGTGTTACTCGCTCTACTTCTTCTAAGGTAGTTGTTCCTTGACGAACTAAGTCCAAACTGTAAGCTAGTAAGGTTTTCATCCCCTCTTCAACAGCTACTTCTTTAATCCTTTTTGTAGGTGCTTCCTTGTTGATCAGAGTTTGTAATTCTTCAGTAATCCGCATTACTTCATAAACCCCACAACGCCCGTTGTAGCCAACACCACCACATTTTTGACAAAGATTTTTATGGCTGGCTATTTCTTCTGGTGGGATAGTATTGGCTTTGTAGAAAGTTACCTGAGCTTCTTGGGAAACGGATAGACCATAGCGAGCTAGTTCTTCAATGGTCGGAGTGTATGCTATACGACATTCAGAACAGACACAACGAACTAGACGTTGTGCTAAAACACCAATTAAAGAACTGGAAATCTTGAAAGGTTCAATACCCATTTCTCCCAAGCGAGCGATCGCTCCTGGCGCATCATTAGTGTGTAAAGTAGTTAATACCAAGTGACCGGTTAATGCTGCCTCAATCGCCGTTTTCGCAGTTTCCCGATCCCGTGTTTCCCCCACCAGCAACACATCTGGATCTTGACGCAAGAAAGCCCGCAAGGCCGTCGAGAAATCCAACCCCTTTTCCCGAATTACCTGTACTTGAGTAATCCCCGGTAAACTATACTCAATTGGATCTTCTACTGTACTGATATTAATCCCCGGATCATTCTTTTCTGATAGTGCCGAATACAACGAAGTAGTTTTACCTGAACCAGTTGGTCCCGTCACTAAAATCAACCCGAATGGCTTACTAATCATATCCTTAACAATATTTAAGGTTTCTGGGTCAGTAATTAACTTATCCAAACCTAATTGAGTTCCAGTGTTATCTAAAATCCGTAAAACAACCTTTTCTCCATAGCGACTAGGTAGAGTATTTACCCGGAAATCCACTTTTCTTCCGGCAAATATCCGGCGAATCCGGCCATCTTGAGGTAACCGTCTTTCAGCAATGTCCAGGTTAGAAATAATTTTAAATCGGGCTGTTACCGCTGGGATAATTTTTTTCGGCATATTATCAAATGCCTCACGTAATATCCCATCCTTACGGAAACGAATCCGTAAATATTCTTCCTGCGGTTCAATGTGAATATCCGAAACACCCTCATTTAAAGCCTTCAACAAAATCCGATTCACAAGTTTAATGATTGGTGCCTGATCAGCACCCTTCATAGCATTATCTAAATCAATATCATTATCACTACTTTCATCTATGTCCAGAGTTTCTAGATTGTCTAAATCACCCTTGACATCATAATTTTTTTGCTGCTCTAATGTCTTTTGGCGTGCTGCTTGTTCATTTAAAAATTTGTTAATGATGTCCTGATAATCTTTCTGGGTAATTACCCTGCGTTGAAAAGACAAGCCTTGGGAACGCAAAATCCGATTAATATCATCATAAGCATCTAAATTATCTGGATCAACCATAGCCACCAACACATAAGGTGGGCTTTGGTTATCATTTCTTGACAATGGGATTAACTGATGCCGACGACAGATATCAACAGGAATGAGGGTTTGAATTAAATTCCCCACGTTTGTTGTATCAATTTCGTAGATTGCGGGATCAAGAGACTCAACGCCGTATAAAATTTTGAGTTCAAATAAATGTTGTTTTTTGTATTCGGTGACAAACTCAGGTGATAATTTTCGCTCAGTAATTGATTCTAATACTTCTGTCAGTGGTTTACCGGACTTGCGGCTGGCAATTACAGCCTGCTTCATTTGTTCATTATTGACATAGCCAGACGCTACTAATTTATTAACGAAAGGCGAAAACTCAGTTCTTGTAGTCAGCGCAGTGCTACGCCGTTGTGGTGATGAGTAAGTCATAAGCAATTGGGTTAGGGTAGAGAAACCTCTTTTTTAAGTATTCCCATACTGTGGCAGATAATTCTCATTCTGTATGAAATTTCAGTCAACAACCTTTTTACAAAAAGGCAGGAGGTTATGAGTATCAATTAAAACTTTAGTTCTGGGTTTACAGAAAGAGTTATACTAAGACACCCAGCGCGTTAGTATAATGGCACGAAGTGCAGTATAAAGCGTTTTGGCTTTAATCCCATTATGAGTAAGGGTGGGTTCCTCCTGCCTCCTGAAATTTAAATTTTTATGGCCGAGAATTAAGTGAGAACCAACAAGGCAAGAGTTTTTTTGGAGATCAAAGCCTTACTGTTCAGCTATTTTGAATTATTTTGTCTTTATTTCCCATTCTATTCACCATTTATCACAATAAAATCATAAGCTGTCGCGCACTTAAATTGTATAATTTGGAGGTAGAAACCCGCCTATAGCCCAGATTGGGTTCAAAAACTAGATGCGTGACAGCTTAGTTGTATCACTTCCTGTCACAATATTGGTAATTAAAAGAGCAGTCCGTCGTCAGCGGGTTGTTGAAAAGGGGGATTTAAACCCAAAATTAGCTTACTAGCTGAATGATCGTTAAATTTCTGCTGTTAAAAGCATCTGGAATGAGTAAATAATAGTAACCGAAAATAAACAGGTACACTATATAAGCCAGGAATTAGGCTAATCAACTCAAGATATAGCCAGCAGTGGCTAAAGTCACCGAACACACCTAAGTTTACCTCAAACCATTCTTCTCAGCACTTAAGTGACTGAATTTACCACTTACCACATATTCTTATGAAAAGTGACTCCCCGTCTGAAATTAACTCCAATGAATCTAGCAGCGAGGTTAATGAGCAAGTAGCAAACCAAATAAATGAACAGGGAGATAACATACTCACTGAAGAACATGGTGATGCTACAGCCAACCCTATTGAAGTAGATATCGCTGTTTTAGCAGAGTTAAATCAACAAATTGAAACGCTCAAAACCCAACTGGAAGACCGTAGCACTCAGTATATGCGAATTGCCGCAGATTTTGAGAATTATCGCAAACGAACTGCCAAAGAAAAAGAAGAAATTGACTTACAGGTAAAGCGAAATACAATTACAGAATTGCTACCTGTTGTAGATAATTTTGAGCGAGCGCGAGCGCACCTCAAACCCCAAGGTGATGGCGAAATGACAATTCATAAGAGTTATCAAGGAGTTTACAAACAGTTGGTAGATTGTTTAAAACGTCTAGGTGTAGCACCCATGCGTCCTGAAGGTCAAGAATTTGACCCGAATTTGCATGAAGCCGTCATGCGAGAACCGACAGATGAACATCCAGAAGGAACAGTTTTAGAAGAGTTAGTTCGCGGTTACTATTTTGGTGAGCGTGTCCTCCGCCATGCCATGGTGAAAGTAGCTGCTCCCAGAGAATATATATCTTTAGAATCAGAAGATTTGTCTAGCCAAGATAACGGTTAACATGAACAGCATATAGCGGTATGCACTTAAATGAGATACAGTCATAAGCCCCCCTCCCCGCAAGCAAGTAGGGGGTTGGGGTTCTTGTATTTCACCCAACCAATAACCGCTATAAGGTTGTTGATACTTACTTACAGAACTTTCCAGTTTCATGAGGTACGTATATAGCGGGCAAGACTTGTACTGAGCAGTTCGACCCTTCGACAAGCTCAGGGCATCGCCAAACTCTCTAATCTCAAAATAACGTAGTATACTGGGGTTAATCGTATTTAACCGAAAGATGAAATACCTAACCCCAGAACAAGTTTACAAACAATTTGGCTATCACCCTAAGACATCTCACTGTAACACTTGGCGATAGCGCGACGTGGCGTTAGCCATAGTATGTCCGCTGGGTATGTACCTCATAACACCGGAAAGTTCTGTATCTGTTCCCTGTATCTGTTCCCTATTCCCTTGTTTGTAATACTAATTTTTAAAACTGTGGACTCTGTGTGTGCGATCGCTTATAATGAATGTGTTTTTCATAAAGTTTGCATAAAGCTTGCATAAATTTATTGCCTGTAAGTAGGTGAACGGAAAAAAACCGTAGACGTGGAGCGGCTTCTCGAAGAGTAATATGTAAGGACAAGTAAAGTTGCTCAAAACCTTTTCTGGAATTCCCTGTTCCCTTGTCATAACGACAATTTTTAACGCCAACCTATTTAGCGAAAACACAACCGCTTGTGAATAATTACGATGGAGTATTTTATTAAAAGTAATTCAAGTATGGGAAAAGTTATTGGGATTGACTTAGGGACTACGAATAGTTGTGTAGCTGTTTTGGAATCTGGGCGACCAAAAGTAATTGCCAACTCCGAAGGTGGACGCACTACCCCTAGCATTGTAGCCTTTGGTAAAGGGAAAGATCGCCTCATCGGACAATTAGCAAAGCGACAAACTATAACTAATGCCGAAAACACAATCTACAGTATTAAAAGATTTATCGGTCGTCGCTGGGAAGATACAGAATTAGAGCGCGGTCGCGTCCCTTATAATTGCATCAAAGGAAAAGATAATACCGTTGATGTCCAAATTCGCGGACAAAATTACACACCCCAAGAAATATCCGCTATGGTCTTGAAAAAACTCAAGGAAGACGCGGAAAATTTCTTAGGTGACAAAGTGACAAAAGCCGTAATTACCGTACCAGCATATTTTACAGATGCCCAAAGACAAGCCACAAAAGATGCAGGTACTATTGCTGGACTAGAAGTATTAAGAATTATCAACGAACCCACCGCCGCCGCCCTAGCCTTCGGTCTAGACAAACAAGATCAAGAGCAATTAATTTTAGTATTTGACTTAGGAGGGGGGACATTTGACGTATCTATTCTCCAACTAGGAGATGGAGTTTTTGAAGTTAAAGCCACCTGTGGTAATAATCATCTCGGCGGAGACGACTTTGATAATGCCATTGTTTGCTGGATGGTAGAGCGATTCCTAGCAGAAGAGAAAATAGACATTACCCAAGACAAAATGGCACTCCAACGCGTGCGAGAAGCCGCGGAAAAAGCCAAAGTTGAACTATCTAGCATGGTTATTACGTCTATTAACCTGCCATTTATCACTGCTGATGCTACTGGACCAAAGCATCTGGAAATGGAACTCAGTCGGTCTCAATTTGAAGAACTAACAGGGAGTTTAATTCAGGAGACTATCGCCCCAATGATGCAAGCCCTCAAAGATGCAGAAGTCAAACCGCAGAATATAGATAAGATTATTTTAGTAGGAGGTTCTACCCGCATTCCTGCTGTTCAAAATGCCCTGATCAAATTTTTCAATGGCAAAATCCCAGATCATTCCGTCAACCCTGATGAAGCAGTAGCACTAGGTGCAGCTATCCAAGCCGGAGTTTTGGGAGGAGAATTAAATGCCCTATTACTGTTAGATGTCACACCTCTATCTTTAGGGATTGAAACACTAGGAGAAGTATTCACCAAAATTATTGACCGGAATACCACTATTCCCACTAGCAAAGCTCAAATATTTTCTACAGCCGTTGATGGTCAAACCTCCGTAGAAGTTCATGTCCTCCAAGGAGAACGCTCCATGGCCAAGGATAACAAAAGTCTAGGGCAGTTTCTCCTTAGTGGGATTCCTCCTGCTCCTCGCGGCATTCCCCAAATTGAAGTGGCTTTTGAAATTGATGTGAATGGCATTCTCAAAGTTGCGGCTCAAGATAAAGGTACAGGTAGAGAACAAAGTATTCGGATTACAAGTACAGGCGGTTTAAGTAACAACGAAATTGAGCAAATGCGGAAACAAGCTGAGTTATTTTCCGGAGAAGATCAAAGACGTAAAGAACTGGTGGAACTCAAAAACCAAGCGAATAATCTCTTGTTTACTTATGCTTCAACATTACGGGATAATGCCAATTTACTCAGTGAGCAGTTGATAGCTTCGGCTAATCAGAAAGTTGAACAATTGCAAAGGGCAATGAACAATCCGAATATGTCCCCCACACAGTTTAAGACCCTTTTAGATGATTTCCAGCAAACCATCTTTGCTATTGGTACAAATGTTTATAACCAGGTTGATAATGAAGATTTAAAATCAGAAGCTGCCACGCAAATAAATCTTAGCTAAGAATAGACCTCTTGCTTCAAGCAACACACAAATACCTCAATTCAATATTAATTTAGATCAGGAAAATAACTCACAAGCTGATTTTAACAACATCCAACTCGCACTGCTGTGGTTGCTGTCTCAGTGCGATTCCTTACTCCTAATCTATTTAATACTTGTATAAGTTTACTGTAAAGAAATGTGTTTCTCAAGTAGTTATTTAGAGAAGCAAGGATATATTTTCTTCATCTAGCCGGGAACACAGGAGCGCATATCACAGATACAACTAAAAGTATAGGTTGGGTTTTCCACATTTAATGGTACGGCTAGTTCCTATAATCAAGAGGTGGGTTTTTCGACATCTGAATAGCACAATAATAAAAGATTAATCACCGGTGAGAGCAAACACTAGCAAAAAAATATTGGTAAAATTAATTATTAGCAAAAATTAAACTAAAGAGCATGACTTAGCGTGACCCCACGCTATTTGCATTCCTAAATTTCTGTATTCTTGTTAAAGTGTTACCTTAAACCTATAAGTTACTGTTTTCCGTACTTCTGCTTCCTTATAATTCTTAACCTTGCTATATGGCCCGAGACTATTATGAAACCCTGGGTGTCTCTCGTGACGCCGACAAAGAAGAGATTAAACAGGCTTATCGCCGCCTAGCCCGAAAATATCACCCAGATGTGAATAAAGAATCTGGGGCAGAGGAACGATTCAAAGAAATTAACCGCGCCTACGAAGTGCTATCAGAGCCGGAGGTTCGCGCCCGTTACGACCGCTTTGGTGAAGGTGGTGTTTCCGGTGCGGCTGCGGCTGGCGCTGGTTTCCAAGATATGGGAGATATGGGTGGTTTTGCCGATATCTTTGAAAGCATTTTCAGCGGCTTTGCTGGTGGAACTCCCGGTGGACAACCCCAACAAAGACGACGGAGTGGACCAGTCCGCGGTGATGATCTGCGTCTAGACCTGAAATTAGATTTTCGGGAAGCGGTATTTGGTGGGGAAAAAGAAATTCGCATTTCCCATTTAGAAACCTGTGAAGTTTGTAGTGGTTCAGGTGCTAAATCAGGAACTCGTCCTCGGACTTGCAGCACTTGTAGCGGTTCAGGTCAAGTCAGAAGGGTAACAAGAACGCCATTTGGTAGTTTTACCCAAGTCTCCACTTGTCCCACCTGTGATGGCTCAGGAACGGTCGTAGAAGATAAATGTGATGCCTGTGATGGTAAGGGCGCAAATCAGGTTACAAAGAAACTGAAAATCAATGTTCCCGCTGGTGTAGACAATGGCACGAGACTACGGATTTCCCAAGAAGGAGATGCGGGTCAACGCAGTGGTCCTCCTGGTGATTTATATGTCTATTTGTTTGTAAATGAAGATGAAGAATTTCATCGAGAGGGCATTAATGTTAACTCGGAAATTAAAATTAGCTACTTACAAGCGATTTTAGGTTGCCGGATAGAGGTAAATACAGTAGATGGTCCAGTGGAGTTGATTATTCCCGCCGGCACTCAACCGAATACAGTGATGAAATTAGAAAATCGTGGTGTTCCCCGTCTGGGTAATCCTGTGAGTCGCGGTGATCATCTGTTGACGGTGTTAATTGATATCCCCACGAAGATCATCCCAGAGGAACGGGAATTGCTAGAGAAGTTGGCTAAAATTAAGGGAGACAGGACAGGTAAAGGTGGTTTCGACGGATTCATAGGAAACTTATTTAAGTCATGAGTGGCTCTTTGATATTAACCCCTGACGCTCAACTGGATTTGCGTGGGACTCCTTGCCCGATTAATTTTGTGCGGACAAAATTATTTCTGGAAAAGATGCCTCCTGGCGATTTGTTGGAAGTCTGGTTAGATCCGGGTGAACCGATAGAACAAGTTCCTGATAGTCTAACAATGGCTGGTTATCAAGTGGAACAAATTACAGATTGTACTGGCTATTTTTCCCTGGTTATCCGTCGTCCGGTTACTGTGGCATGACAGGGGAAAATATTTCTACTAAACAGTTATTGGGTACGGTGTTAGCTGTACAGGCGAATTTTTATCGAGTACAGATGGATGAGGAGGCAGGGGAGCAGGGGAGCAGGGGAGCAGGGGAGCAGGGGAGTAGGGAGAAGATTTTTCCCAATCACCAATCACCAATCACCAATCACCAGTCACCAGTCACCAATCCCCCTATCCTCCTCTGTACAAGAAGAACGCGCTTAAAAAAGATTGGTCAGCAGGTGATGGTGGGCGATCGCGTGATTGTTGAAGAACCAGATTGGGCGGGGGGACGAGGGGCTGTTAGTGAAGTTTTACCGCGTCATAGTCAATTAAATCGCCCAGCGATCGCTAATGTCAATCAAATTCTCCTGGTGTTTGCGGTGGCTGACCCGCCTTTAGAACCTATTCAATTGAGTAGATTTTTAATTAAGGCTGAGTCTACAGGCGTTGATGTGCTGTTATGTTTGAATAAATGTGATTTAGTTTCTTTAGAAGAAAAACAGCAAATTAGCGATCGCTTAATGGCTTGGGGTTATCAACCTTTATTTATTAGCGTTCAAAATAGCATTAACATTGACCAAATAGCCACATATTTGCAGGATAAAATCACGGTGATTGCTGGTCCTTCTGGTGTGGGGAAATCCAGCTTAATTAATAGTTTGATTCCCGATATCAACCTGCGCGTCGGTGAAGTTTCCGGTAAATTAGCCCGTGGTCGTCATACCACCCGTCATGTAGAATTATTTGAAATGCCTACAGGTGGGTTATTAGCAGATACTCCTGGTTTTAATCAACCGGATTTGGATTGTAGTCCCCAAGAGTTAATTCACTATTTCCCAGAAGCCAGAGAGCGCCTAGCTGTAGCTCATTGTCGCTTTAGTGATTGTATACACAAAGATGAACCAAATTGTGCTGTTAGTGGTGATTGGGAAAGATATCAGCATTATTTAGAATTTTTAGAAGATGCTTTAGCCCATCAAAACCAGACTAACCAACAAGCTGACCCTGAATCAAGTCTGAAATTAATATCTAAAGGTAAAGGTCAAAGTCAGTACGAACCAAAACTAGAAAGTAAAAAATACCGCCGAATTTCTCGAAAGACTCAATTGCAAGACTTACAAAATTTATATCAAGACAGTGAGGATTGACCCAATGTTTCATTAATAGCAGTTATTAATAATTCATTCAGGGGGATTCCTGCGGCTTTGGCCATAGAAGAAATCACACTTTTAGGTGCAAAAGAACAATATAAACCAGCTTCTAAAAACCAAGGTTCTCCGTTTGGATCAATGCGAAAATCAAATAAACTATAATGACGACAACCTAAAGCTTGATGACACTTTTTAGCTACTGCTTGAACTTTTTCAGTCGCAGGATCTTGATTATTTACAATCCAAGACTTGATATTATCTTTAGCAGCAAAACGCAAGTTACCATCATCTCCCTGCTGGAGTTTATCAACATATTTACGGATGGGTTTGTGAGAGTTTACTAGATACTCTTCTAATGGTAAACCCACTAATTCTCCATCTTTAACAATAATACCACATCTGACTTCTCGACCAAGTTCGATGTATTCTTCTACAATCACTTCCTTTGCATATTCAAACCCTGTCTTTAAAGCAGTTTCGTATTCAGTAGCATCTTTAACTAAAGTTACTCCTAGAGAGTTATCGGAACTTGCAGGTTTAACGACTGCTGGAGGTTTAATGGTGGGAATGTCTCCAGTCCGCAGAAGTTCTCCCCGAGGAACTTTTACCCCTGCTGCGGCAACAATAGCCTTTGCTCTGGCTTTGTGGGCTGTTATGGCCATAATATCTGGAGTATTACCTATGTAGGGAATTTTGAGCAAATCCAATAGCGATCGGTAATGAGTCATTCCCGGAATACAAAACATTTGTGGTAATACCAAGTCAATGTTTTGCGTTGTTAGAAACTCTATGGCCTCAAATAGTGGTATAGGTTTGGTAACAGCAATATCTTCTGAACTCAGAGAGGGAGGAAATCTCCATAGAAGATCAGGTGTAATGTATGCAATTTGAAAATCATAGCGTGATTGATCTGCTATTCCTGTTAAACAATCTTGAGCATAAAGACGCGATAAATTACAGTAAAAATCATTTTGTGCTGATCCAACTAAATGAAGAATACGAAGTTTTGACATAATTTATTTTCCTCTCTTATTTTTAATTATGATCTTCAGATTTAACTTTGTTTAAAATTACTAATCACCACCAATTTCTACTAACTTACCAATATTAAAATCTATTTTTACCCAACCTTTCAATTTTAATAGATTTTGGAGTAATAATAAAGTAATTTGCCAATGATGAACCATTAAAAATGGTAAAGGATCATCTCCTTGAAAAATAGCATCTGTACCTTCAGTAATTTTATTGATCCATGCTTTGAATTGACCCAAAGAACGAATTTCTGTAAATCTCCAAAGTTCATGATATAACCAATAAGTTGGTTTACTTGTTGGTAAAGGTTCTATATGTAGTTCATTTTCACTAGCTTTTAAATAAGCATCTGCTAACCCTGGATGATTATAAAACATAGTAATTGCGGTGTGAGTGCGGGGGTTACACTCAATTGGGTAAACTTTACCATCTTTTGTTTGGATAAAATCAAAAGAAATTTGTCCAGTTAAGTTTAATGATTTGACGAAATGTTGAACCCATTGGAAAATTTCTGGGTTATCAATTTGTTCATAATTAATCTGAAAAGGGGAAGATTTAGAACAACAATGTAAACGAATTTCTCCATTTCTAACAGTGCTATGAGTACAATATTCTTGTCCTGTGACAAATTCTTGCATTACCCAAGGACTTTCTGCACTAATTGGTAAGTTTTTGATATATTCTTCCATTCCTTCAAATGGTAATTTTGTCATATCTAATCGAGTTACAGAATCATATTTAATGCTTTTGAGTAAGTAGCGACTATGATCTTTTGTAAAGTCAAAATTGAGGATTTGTGCTGGGGAAGTAATCAAAAATGCTTTTGGTGCTGTTAAACCTAAATTCCGCGCTTGATCACATAAACTAAATTTATCATCTAATATTTTGGTCATCTCAGAATCAAAATGAAATACTTCACAATGGGGAGATAAAATGGGTTTTGCTAAGGAATCATAATAACTTGCTACGGGACTAGAAACAGGAATAAATACATCTATATTTTCTGCTTTGACAATATTTAATAATCCTTGCAAATAGCCATTTGCATCTTTTTCTGGTGCGGGTACTGTAAAGAATTTTGTCACCGCGTTAGAAAATTGATGTCCTGACAACCAATATTTATGAGTTTCTACCATAAATACTTTATGTCCAGCCCGATGAAAAGAACGCGCAAGTTGTAAAGATTTGGTCATTTTTCCTCCAGTTAAGAGGATGTTTTTAGGATTTTCACAAATAATCTTTTTCTGAAATGGAAAAATGATGAAATTAATAATTAATGAAATGAGGACAATAATCAAATTAATAGGTAAAATCAAGGAAAGTAAAAACAGAGTTCCCAAAGTTTGCAATAAGGAAATAATAGAATTCATGATTTTATGAAAAATAGAATTGTGTAGGTTTGGTTGACACAAGGAAACCCAACATTTTGTAATATTTGTAGAGTGTTGGGTTGCGCTTTCGCTTAACCCAACCTACAATTTTGTGTTATTTACGTTTGATGATGGTTAAACCATCTCGTAATGGTAAAATGACCTGTTCAACTCTTGGATCTGCGGCTACAATTTGATTGAATTGCGCTATAGCTTCTCCGTTAGCTGTTCTCTTTGCTGGGACTAAATAAGGTTGTCCTTGGAGGAGGGTATTATCTACACAAATAAACCCATTCTCAGCCAAAAGTCCCGTATCTAAAAGCAGGTTGAAGTAATCAACATACTCTTTTTTATCAGCGTCTATGAAGACTAAATCAAAGGTTTCTCCTGCATTTGCTAATTCTTGTAATGTTTGTAAAGCGGGAGCAATTTTAACTGTGATTTTACGACCGTGGGGAGAAGTTTGAAAACAGTTTTTAGCAAACTCGGCCACATAATCATCTACTTCACAGGCAATAATATCACCATCTGCGGGTAAAGCTTCCGCCATTGCTAAAGCCGAATATCCGGTAAACATTCCTATTTCTAGAATGCGTTTAGCTTTAGTCATGGACACAAACATTTTTAAAGTTTGTCCTTCAATATGTCCAGAAAGCATTTCTTGTTCTAACTGACGGACTGTTTCTCCATCATCAAATCTCTGACTCCAATCTTCAGAAGCTGTTTTTTTTGCTAAAGCTGCTAAAGCTGGAGATTCATTGGTTGTATGTTTATCCAAATAAGGATCAATTCCAGATGCTAAGTCATAGACTTTTTGTAGAGAAGCTGCAAGTTCACCAGAAACATTTTCCTGCTTGGCTATTTTCAAAGTTGTTTCTAGTTCTTCAACTAAAATACCCAAGGGAGTAACCGGTCTAGGAGTAATTGATTTCACTAAAGTTTCAGTCATTTTTATTATTTCTAACTCCTATTCCAAACCCAAATCACTAAGATACATTTCTATTCCTGCACCGTGATTAGGTAATGTGCTACATACGGCTTTATGTGCTGCGACCGCAGTTTCGAGTAATTCAGGGGGAACTTCTTGGATATAGTCACAAGCACCAATACCACCTCTAGGAACAGGCGCCCAAAGTCCACCTTCTCCCCGCTTGCGACGCATATTTTTTTGACCTTCAATCATCAGGTCTATGTCTTCGAGAATAGGATGATAAACAGTTAGACCAAGAGACTGACATAATGCAATAATGCGATCGCGGTCTTCTGATTTTAACCAATTCATTTCCACAGCTAAAGTTGCACCAAAAGCCATCCCCGTGGTGACAGCGTGGCCGTGCATCATTTTCACCGCGGGTTCAAACCGGGGACTCCAAGTATGTCCATAACCATGGGGACGATCTTGATAAGTCTCAAACATATTCGTTCCCTCATGCTTCATATAAGAGAATAATGCTCGATAAATAATATCGTCCGCAATTTCTGCTAACTCCTGATTTTCTCCTAAAGTTGCAAAGTGAGTTTCGATTAAACGAGATCCGTATTTTTCCAACAATTCAAATAAAACAGCATCATCAGTAATGGCCATTTTAATAATTTCCGCTATCCCATTACGAATATGACCAGTAGCCAAAGTGCGGAAAAAGCTTCGATCAACTAAAGTTAGTACAGGAGGATGATAAGCACCAATACTATTCTTGAATTGCTTACCGTTGGTACAGGTACGAGGTGAAGGACCAGCATCAATAGCTGCAACTACAGTTGTTCCCACCATAACATAAGGAGTACGTCGGTGTTGTAAAGCACAAGCTAAACCAGCAACATCGCTGAGAACACCACCACCAATAATTAGTACAGGTTCACTGCGAGAAACATCACAACCATCTTTCCCTAAATACCCTAAAATGCGATGGACTGTTTCTGGGGTTTTATCTACTTCCCAAGCCCGAAAAGCCATCATTTCTAAAGGAATTTCATGAGCATCAAAATATTTACGAACCTGCTCACCATACAACTCATTAACTGTTTGGTCAATTACTGCTACACAACGACCAAGATTGTTATAAATATTAGCTAAAATCTCATTTTCAGGTTTAAAAACCCCTTCTACAACCTTGACTTCTGAGGTGAGCGTGAAATTAGCAGTAACCTCAAAAGAACGCCCATCTTTTTTATGTGCTATTTCCCCTGAGCCTGTGTACCACTTAGATGTTAGATACTTTTCTCCATGAGTCAGTCTGATAATATTGGGTTCTATTTGATCGGCAAATTTTTCTGAATCTACTATTAATTTATCTGTGATTTCTGGGGTTGGTAATATGCTTTGTGGACTCATTTTAAATTCCTTATTCTAATTGTTGATGTTTGTAACAATGGAATTGAAAAAATTGCTATTCCTGGAATAACTTAATTTAAACAGTCCTTTATTTTGACAAAATCGTCAAGCTGAACTGATACTTGAAACTTCACAATATAATTTTCGCTAACCAGTTAGCTGGATAGCAGATTTACTCGTAACCTTAATCAAGAAAGTAAAAAAAAATTAAGTTTTCTCATCTTGGCTGGTGGTTTGGGAGTAAATGATGAAATTTTATGAATGTTCTTTACAAAGATTAACATATTAGTATCGCTGATTGGTTATATAAACTTTATGTATTAGTTAAATTAATACAAAATCTTTTTGCCTAAAATAATTTGAATAGATTTAGTGATTTAAATACTTGTCAAAAAAAATATATTATGGTACTAGGAATAAGCGAAAAAAAGATATATTAGTGAAAATAAGCGAAAAAATGTCAAATAAGTTACTTTGCACTTAGTCATGACAACTATCTACCCCTAGATTGGTTGTTCTGATAAAACTTCTTTCACAAACCCAATATCATCTTAAAATATTCTTAATTTCTACCAATTCTCGACCTTCAATTTACAAACCACCCCAAAACTATTATGGCTATAGGCTACGTCGCGCTTGTACTTCACGCACATCTGCCCTTCGTTCGTCACCCAGGAAGTGACTATGTGCTAGAAGAAGAATGGCTGTATGAAGCGATTACTGAAACTTACATTCCTTTATTAAAAGTATTTGAAGGCTTAAAACGAGATGGCGTTGATTTTAAACTCACCATGAGTATGACTCCGCCTTTGATTTCTATGCTTCGTGATCCTTTATTGCAAGAACGCTATGATGCTCACTTGTCACAACTAGAAGAGCTTATAGAACTAGAATCTGAGCGCAACATTCATAATGGTCATCTGCGGTATTTAGCGGAACATTATGCAACTGAATTTAATCAAGCGCGGGAGTTATGGGAACGTTATCAGGGTGATTTAGTTACAGCATTTAAACAGTTCCAAGATAGTAATAACTTAGAAATTATTACCTGTGGTGCGACTCACGGCTACTTACCATTAATGAAAATGTATCCCCAAGCGGTTTGGGCGCAAATTCAGGTAGCTTGTGAACATTATGAGGAAACTTTTGGCCAAGCCCCTAGAGGGATATGGTTGCCAGAATGTGCCTATTATGAAGGTGTGGAGCGAATGCTGGCGGATGCTGGTTTACGTTATTTCCTCACCGATGGTCATGGTATTTTATACGCTCGTCCTCGTCCGCGCTTCGGTAGTTATGCCCCGATTTTTACTGAACCCGGTGTAGCCGCTTTTGGTCGAGATCATGAATCTTCCCAGCAAGTATGGTCTTCTGAAGTGGGTTATCCTGGTGCAGCCGAATATCGGGAATTTTATAAAGATTTGGGTTGGGAAGCGGAATATGAATATATTAAGCCCTATATTATGCCCAATGGTCAGCGCAAAAATACAGGTATTAAGTATCATAAAATTACCGGACGGGGCTTAGGTCTTTCCGATAAAGCTCTTTATGATCCTTATTGGGCAAAGGAAAAAAGTGCAGAACACGCTGCTAACTTCATGTATAATCGTGAGCAGCAAGCCGGGCATTTACACAATATCATGGGTCGGCCGCCAATTATTGTATCTCCCTATGATGCGGAGTTATTTGGTCATTGGTGGTATGAGGGTCCTTGGTTCATTGATTATCTGTTCCGTAAGTCATGGTATGACCAGAAAACCTATGAAATGACCCATTTAGCCGATTATTTACGCGCTAATCCTCAGCAACAAGTATGTCGTCCTGCTCAGTCGAGTTGGGGCTTTAAGGGTTTCCATGAATATTGGTTAAATGATACTAATGCTTGGGTTTATCCACATTTGCACAAAGCTGCGGAACGGATGATTGAAATTTCCCAAATTGAAGCTGAAGATGAATTACAGGAAAAAGCACTTAACCAAGCTGCGCGAGAATTGTTATTAGCGCAATCTTCTGACTGGGCGTTTATTATGCGGACAGGAACAATGGTTCCCTATGCAGTCAGAAGAACGCGATCGCATTTAATGCGCTTTAATAAACTCTATGAAGATGTGAAAGTGGGTAAGGTTGATAGTGGTTGGTTGGAAAAAGTCGAGTCAATGGATAATATTTTCCCCAATATTAACTATCGCGTTTATCGGCCAGCATTTTAAGTAGTTCCCAGATCCCCGACTTTTTCAAAAAGTCGGGGATCTAAAATCTAGAAACAGCAAAACCCCCAGTCACAATGCTGGGGGTTATTTTTATATACATCTTGTCAAATTGCCAGTAAATACTATCTGGGTAAGTTGCGGCTGTTGTAAGCATCAATAGCATAGGCTGGTGTGCGTTGGTTATAGTCTATATCTACGCCAGTAATAGATTTAGCCAAAGCTGCAAATTTGTCAGAAGCCCAATTACGTTCGTGAATGGGCTTACTTTGTTCACCCATGAAGTATGCTAAAGAACCAATAACGGAAACTGCTACCCAACCAACAACCAATAGAGAAATTAAAATAGCCATTCGAGAACCTCGTTTTTTACTTTTTGTAACCTTATGTAAATAAATATAACAGATTGTTAACAGAAGTTGCAAATTATTTTCTGGTGTGTATGCCCCTCAAAGAGGTGAGGTATTCCCCACTGTAATAATTTCGTAACAAAACGCACTAATACAAGAAATGGTGAGAAAATCGTCTGAGTATATTTTTGTTGGGTTTTTTGTAAAAAATAATCAGATCCCCGACTTCTCAAAGAAGTCGGGGATCTATGTCCTGAGCATGATTACAAATGCAGTTGAGCAAGGAAATGATGAGTAATGGGTAAACTATCCACCACCATTGCCAAACACAACAGCATCATGTAGGAAATGGAATACAAAAATAATTCCCGCGCTATGGTTTTATCTTCGGGATTTTGCAATAAGCGCCAAGACTTATGGACAAATACCCCCCCTAAAGTCAAGGCAATAACAGCATAGACAATCCCGCTGGCGTGTAAGGGATAAAACAGCAAGATAGTCGCAGTGACAGTAATCACCGTATAAAACCAAATTTGCCGGACGGTGGCTGTATTACCCGCTACCACAGGTAACATTGGTATCCCCACCTTAGCGTAATCATCACTAATCATTAAAGCCAAAGCCCAAAAATGGGGAGGTGTCCACAAAAAGACAATGGCAAAAATTAGCCACGCAGACCAGCTTAAAGTGTCCGTTACTGCTGCCCAACCGACTAAAGCGGGAATTGCCCCTGCTGCACCACCAATGACGATATTTTGAGTGGTATGGCGTTTGAGCCAGTGAGTATAGACTAAAACATAGAAAATGATGCCAGAAAAGGCTAAAAATGCTGCCAGGAGATTGGCAAAAACGGTGAGGAGGGTAAAAGAAAGTACAGCCAGAGCGATCGCAAAAATTAAAGCATCACGGGATTGGATCTTACCGGAAGGGATGGGGCGGTTGCGTGTCCGCTCCATGTCATAATCTATATCTCGATCATAGATACAGTTAATGGTTTGGGCGCTGGCTGCTGCTAAAGTTCCGCCAATCATTGTAATAATTAACAACCAGGGATCTACCTCACCCTTAGCGGCTATCCACATACTCCCAGCAGTGGTAATTAATAGTAGGGGAATAATCCGGGGTTTGGTTAGCTGGTAGTAACTTTGAACGACTTGGAGAAATGTGTCGTGTTGACGACGAGAGACATTAGTCTCAATCATGTTAGGTCTTTTTCCTTATTTTTCAAGAACTGGTCAGCAAACCGCTGTAAGCAGGAGTCAGGAGTCAGGAGTCAGGAGTCAGGAGGAAGAAGGAGGAAGAAGGAGTTACTGTGTTTGTGACTGAGGAAGCAAACCATCCCGCAGTGATAAAACTGTAAATACTACTAAAGTCCCCAGTAAAGTCGCACCGATAGCTTGGTGAGAAACGGTAAGAGGTTCAACTTGTAAATGTAAACGGAAGGTAGCCACACCCAAAAGAAGTTGTAAAATCAACAAGCCACCAGCCAGATTTGCCAGTTTTCGCAAAGCCGGATGTAGGGCTGGTGTGCGCCAAGAAATTAAAACAACTGCTAAAGTAGCGATGGTTGGGGGTACTACGCCAAAAATATGGCTGTACATGACATCACAAAGTTGTTCCCCGGACAAACATTGGTGCAAAGCCCAACGAGAACCTACTATTGCACCCAATAAACTTTGTAAGTAGACGCAAACAGCAGCAGTTAAACCCACCCAAGGCAACTTTCCTACTGTTCCCGTGCCTTGATAGGGAATCAAACTTGTACCGATAATTAACAACGTAGTGAAAAATAGTAACGCTGTTCCTAAATGGGCGGTAACGATATCAAACCGCAATAATTCAGTTACAGTCAGTCCTCCCAGAATCCCTTGGAAGACAATTAAAAACAGGGCAAATGTGGAAGCCCAGGGTAGCCACTTGGGTAAATGTTGACGATGCCACCAGGATAAACCACAAAGGGCGATCGCACTAAAGCCAATTAAAGCTGCATCCAGGCGATGAAACCACTCCAAAAACACTTGGAGATTCATTTGTTTGGCTGGAACTAACTCCCCATAGCACAAAGGCCAATCAGGGCAAGCGAGTCCAGCATTCATAACGCGGGTGGCACTGCCTATAGCCATCAAAATTAAGGTGGCTACGCATATTTTCCACACCAAGCGACGAATCATCTCCTGGGGCTGTTGTGCTACTGTGGCCGCTTTATTTTGTTGTTCTAGGACAAATTCGTTCATTAACAATACCTTTGGACCGCTTGTGCTGGAAATTGAAAATTTTCTATTTTGATTTAGTCCCGACTTCTACTTACCCTAACCTATAGGTCAGAATATAGAAATCAGCTTTCCCTTACACTTTGGATCACTTTAGCTAGTTTCCGCTGTAAGATTTCGTGCTGTTTTGCAGATGGAAATAATTAATCAATGGGAATTAATGGGAATTAATGGAAATTTCTGAAAATTTTTTGCCTAATTGTCATCTAACCTGGGCAAGACAACTTATCTCCCTTGTACTCAAAATTGTGTTCTTAATCGAAAAAATTAATAAAGATTTCAGACCAGCGGATACTATATCTCATTGCCTGCACTACCTTAGTATGTAGAGTTACTTTAAAAAGTGAAGTAACTTGCAGATAAAAATGCCTTTGCCATTTTTTGCTTTGTTGGGTGGTGCTGTCGTTTAACTCAACGCATTTGTTGGGTTTCGTACCTCAACCCAACCTACGAATCAAAGGTATTGAGATAAATTAGTCAATTAATCACCAAATCAGCCGTGAAAATTCCAAATGCAATCTGGACATTACTCATTGGCATTGTCCTCACACTTGCCAGCCTCTGGTACGGTCAAAATCACGGTCTATTACCTGTAGCGGCCTCAGACGAAGCCCCTTTGGTGGATGGTCTATTCAACACCATGATGACTGTTTCTACAGGCATATTTTTGATTGTTGAAGGTGTTTTAATTTACGCTGTTATTAGATATCGTCGTCGGGCTGGTGACAATGCAGATGGGCCAGCAATTGAAGGTAATGTGCCTCTAGAGATACTCTGGACAGCGATCCCCGCAATTATCGTTATCGGTATTTCTCTCTACAGTTTTGATGTATATAACAACATGGGCGGCTTTGATCCCCATTCGGCTCATGCTGCCCCGATGATGGAAAATGCCATGAATATGCCGGGAACGGCAATGGCTGCCACCCTCATCAGTACAGAAGCATCTGGACAAGTATCACAATTAGATACCAACTCTGATGCCGTTAAAAAACCAGCAGAATTAACCATTAACGTCTCTGGAATGCAATACGCTTGGTTATTTACCTATCCAGATAATGACGTAACAACAGGTGAATTGCATTTACCCATTGGCAAAACAGTGGAAATCAACATGACAGCCAGTGATGTTATCCACGCCTTTTGGATTCCAGAATTTCGGGTGAAACAGGATGCCATTCCTGGTAGACAAACCAATTTGCGTTTTACTCCCAGAAAAGCGGGTGATTATGACCTAATTTGTGCTGAATTGTGTGGACCATATCACGGGGTGATGAAAAGCCAAGTAGTTGTGGAGTCACAGGAAGCTTTTGATAGTTGGATGCAAGAACAGCTACTTGCTGGTAAAGATATCCCCAATCAAGCGGTAGCAATGAATTCCATGGACATGACTGCCGATGAATTTCTCTCTCCTTACACTCAGGATATGGGCATTCACTCAGAAATTCTGCATCAAATTAAGTAGTTTAAGAATTACAAGAGTTGCAGCAGTTACAAAAAAAGATTTTGAACCTTTAAGTTATACATTCACGCAGGGGAGGTAGGGGAGGTACGGGAGGTACGGGAGGTAGGGGAGGTACGGGAGGTACGGGGAGGTAGGGGAGGTAGGGGAGGTAGGGGAGGTACGGGGAGAAATTTCTGTCTTCTTTCTGTCTTCTTTCTTCCTTCCTTCTTTCTTCCTTCCTTCTGAACTCCTGACTCCTGACTCCTGACTCCTGACTCCTGACTCCTGACTCCTGACTCCTGACTCCTGACTCCTGACTCCTGACTCCTGACTCCTGACTCCTTTTTAAAATATGACACAAGCACAGTTACAAGAAACGGATAATAGCCCCAAACCAACGGAAGAACACCAGGAAAGGCATTGGCGAGACTTTTTTGGTTTTAGTACCGACCATAAGGTGATTGGAATTCAATATCTGGTTACTTCGTTTGTTTTTTACTGCATTGGCGGCGTAATGGCTGATTTAGTGCGGACAGAATTACGGACTCCAGAGGTAGATTTTGTCACGCCAGAAGTCTATAACAGCCTGTTTACCCTCCATGCCACAATCATGATTTTTTTGTGGATTGTGCCAACCGGGGCGGGATTTGCTAACTATTTAATCCCACTGATGATTGGGGCGAGAGATATGGCATTTCCGCGCCTGAATGCGGTAGCTTTTTGGATGGTTCCCCCAGCAGGTGTATTACTGGTTGCTAGTTTGGCGGTAGGTGATGCCCCGGATGCTGGTTGGACTTCTTACCCGCCGCTGAGTTTGGTGACAGGCCAGGTGGGTGAGGGGATTTGGATTATGAGTATCTTGCTATTGGGAACTTCTTCGATTTTGGGGGCGATGAATTTTCTCGTCACCATTTGGAAGATGCGTGTTCCTAGTATGGGCATCTTTCAAATGCCTTTGTTTTGTTGGGCAATGATAGCAACTTCGGCTTTAGTGTTGGTATCTACACCAGTATTAGCTGCGGCTTTGATTTTGTTGGGTTTTGATTTGTTGGCAGGAACAAACTTTTTTAATCCCTCTGGGGGCGGAGATCCTGTTGTTTATCAGCATATGTTCTGGTTCTATTCTCACCCAGCGGTTTATATCATGATTTTGCCTTTCTTTGGGGGAATTTCGGAAATTCTGCCAATTCATGCCCGCAAACCGATTTTTGGCTATAAAGCGATCGCTTTTTCATCCCTAGCTATCAGTTTCTTAGGCTTAATCGTCTGGGCGCACCATATGTTTACCAGTGGTGTTCCCGGTTGGTTGCGGATGTTTTTCATGATCACTACCATGATCATCGCTGTCCCCACTGGGATTAAAATTTTCGGTTGGTTAGCTACTATTTGGGGTGGCAAAATTCGCCTCAATAGTCCTATGTTGTTTGCTATCGGCTTTTTAGCAACTTTTGTGATTGGTGGCATTAGTGGCGTAATGTTGGCTGCTGTTCCTTTTGATATTCACGTTCACGATACTTACTTTGTGGTGGCACATCTCCACTATGTTTTGTTTGGTGGTAGTGTGTTAGGGATTTTTGCGGCTATTTATCACTGGTTCCCGAAAATGACGGGACGGAAAATGAACGAATTTTGGGGTCAAGTGCATTTTGCCTTAACCATGATTGGTTTAAATATGACTTTCTTACCCATGCACAAACTCGGACTCATGGGGATGAATCGCCGGATTGCTGAATATGATCCTAAGTTCACAAGTTTGAATCAAATCTGTACTTACGGATCTTACATATTGGCGGTTTCGACATTACCATTTATCGTCAATGCTGTTTGGTGTTGGTTCTATGGTGAAAAAGCGGGGAATAATCCTTGGCAGGCGTTAACTTTGGAATGGATGACTTCTTCTCCTCCCAGTATTGAGAATTTTGAAACTCTTCCGGTTTTGACTACTGGTCCCTACGATTACGGGGTGAGTGAGGAAAGAATTGAAACTGAACCTGTATTAACTCCCCAAACTGAATCAGCACTTTAGGGGATGGACATGACCCGCCCAGAACTGAAGTTCCGGGCTAATAACTAAAGTCCGTTAAAACGGACTAGAAATTTCTTTCAGTCGTCTTTAGACGACTTTCGCTATTAGACTCAGAATTCATTCTGAGGCGGGCTAGATAAAAATGAAATAGCCCTGCCTTGAACCCATTACCAATTACTAATTTATGCAAGGTCAAATTATTGACGCGGGGAAAACTGAATTAAGTCACCACACAACTGTTTCTCATCATGAGGAACATCCAGATCATCGTTTGACTGGTTTATTTATGTTCCTTGTGGCTGAGGGAATGATTTTTATGGGTTTGTTTGGTGCATACCTGACTTACCGTTCTACTATTCCTGTCTGGCCACCAGTAGGGACACCGGAATTGGAATTGTTGTTACCTACTGTGAATACTTCTATTTTGATAGCTAGTAGTTTTGTTATGCACAATGCTGATACGGCTATTAAAAAGAATGATACGAAGGGAATGCGGGTTTGGTTGGCAATTACCGCAGTTATGGGGGCGATTTTTTTGGCAGGTCAGGTTTATGAATATGCTCATTTAGAGTTTAGTCTGACTACCAATTTATTCGCTAGTACGTTTTATGTGTTGACTGGTTTTCACGGTTTGCACGTTACTATCGGTGTTTTAGCGATTTTAGCAGTGTTGTGGCGATCGCTTACCCCCGGACACTACAGCAATGAAAAACGATTCGGGATTGAAGCAGCGGAAATTTACTGGCATTTTGTAGATGTAATTTGGATTATTTTGTTCGGATTACTCTATTTACTCTAGGTATTTATTACTTAGTTGTTCACTCCACTCGAATAACCTACAATCCCCCTTCTTTGGGGGTTTTTTATTTTCTCTCTTTAAACTTTCTCAACTTGCTTGGGTGCTTCCATTAGCAATACCTTGTCCAAATCGAAAAAAGTCTTGATTTGTAGGTTGGGTTGAGGTACGTTCACGAAGTGTGGCGATAGCTTGCGTGGCGACGTAGGAGCCATAGCCATAACCCAACAAATGCGTCGGGTTGCGCTGTCGCTTAACCCGACCTACAAAAAATGGACAAGGTATTGATTAGAGTAAATAATTGTCCTAATCTAATTATTCGCAAAATTTGATGATTTATTTGGAGATTTAAGAGTTATTATTTTTAGCAAAGATAAATTTAAAAACTTTCATAAACCGAATTAATGTGGTGTCTTATCCCCCAGTTTGTATTTCACAGCCTAGCTGTCCTATTCATTTAGTTGGCAAAACAGGACAAGCTGTAGAGATTTCTATTCATACTCCCAGTCCATATATCTGTGCCAATTGCGAACAGATATTACCAGATTGGAAACAGCAGCAGTTTTTGTGGGTAGTGGTTGTTTTACAGCAATCACAATATTCTCTAGAAGAAATGACCACAGAAACAGAAATAGAAAAGGAAAAGCTGCGGGAAAAATTTATGCGTTTTGGTTGCGATTTGGCATTTAATTTGCGCGACCGCGGGTATTTAACAGACTTGATAGATCCCCGCACAGGTTATCCATTACTGTCTCATTCTGGCTTAGTTCCCCACGATGATACAGCAGTAGCCCAAGCCTTACTCAAGTATCCCACAATTGAAAATAAATGCCATGTTCTTGTGCATCCTCAATGGGGAACTGCTGTTTATCCCAGTGTCATGCTTTCAGAAGCACCTCCAGACATCATTGAATCAGTCACTAAAGCCATAGCACCAATGCACGGTTGGATGCAGGTTTAGTAGAGCAAGGGGATGTAGGGGGGAGGAGGTAGGGGAGGTAGGGGAGGTAGGGGAGGTAGGGGAGGTAGAGGAGGAGGTAGGGGGGAGGAGGTAGAGGAGGAGGTAGGAATAAGATTTTTCCGACTGACAACTGACAACTGACAACTGACAAAAAAAATGTGTAGGCTAGAATTACGAAGCTTTTAGTCAGAGGAAGGGAGTATGGATAGTAACAATTGGTTGCAACAGTTAATGATGTTGGGTATTGGCACAACTTCTTTAGTTGCAGATAAACTGAAAGAAGTCAGTGATGAACTGGTTAAAGACGGTAAACTCAATCCTGAGCAAGCTAAGGCGGTAATGGATGATCTTGTTACCCAATTACAGTCTGAACAAGGTAATTGGGATGAGCAAATGCACCGACAAATGCGGAATATGATGCAGGACTTGGGAGTTGCCCGTCAGTCAGAAGTAGATGAATTACGGGGAAGAATTGACCGTTTAGAGCGTCAGGTTCGGGATTTGGAAAATAAGCTGTGGCGCTAAACGGTCATTTCTGATTTAAACTAATTTGTGTTCTATCGGTAATCTGATCATCAGTAATTAAAACAGAGAGGGCTGATTTTGAAAGGAATTTTCCTCAGCGTGGTGTTAATGCTGGTATGTGTTGGCGTTTTAGTATTTACCCAAATTAGTGGTCAAAAAGATACTGCAATCGGTAATTCTTCCCCAACACAACCAACCACCACTGTCACTCAAGAAAACAATACTCTAATAAAGAGCAATACTAGGACTTACGCACTGTACAAATTAACTATCATGTGTATGAACGATATTTGGTCGTTTCAGGCTTTGCGGATGAAGTCTAGATAAATAGCGATCGCTAAAAAATCATCGAAAAATCGGGTTTAAATCCCTGAAAGTCATACCCCCTATTTGGTATTTCCTGTCAATGCGTAAGTCCTAAATACTATGTCTGAAGCTAAAGTTGTTACTACCGACTCTGGATTAAAATATGTGGAACTAGTCGAGGGAACGGGCGCAATTCCCCAAACTGGCCAAACCGTTGAGGTTCACTATATCGGTACTTTAGAAGATGGGACTAAATTTGATAGTTCGCGCGATCGCGGTAAACCCTTTAGCTTTAAAATTGGTGTAGGACAAGTAATTAAAGGTTGGGACGAAGGCGTAATCACTATGAAAGTAGGTGGCCGTCGCCAATTAATTATCCCTGAACAATTAGGTTATGGTGCCCGTGGTGCTGGTGGTGTGATTCCCCCCTACTCTACTTTAATTTTTGATGTGGAATTGTTAGGCATTAAATAGGTAGATAAACTCCATCCATCTTGAAAACTTGAGTTTGCGCTATAGAAAAACTATAGGTTTCAACTTGAACGGGGTTTAGACACAATTAAATATAAGATTGGCGGACAGGATGCCCACCCCACAAAAGTTATATATTTATTGTAGGGTGGGCTTCTAACCCGCCATAGTCCTGGTTAAAAAACATATATTACTTCATCAACTTGAGTGTGATATGAATACTGTTTATTTGGACGAATCATTTTCCTTTAGCTTTGACTTTCTCGCACCTCACCCCAGCCAAGATGCTGATTTACTCCAACAGCTATCTTTTATTCCTGGGTTGAAAGAAATTCTCATGTTACGTCAAGTTCACGCTCTAGAACACGCTACGGTTTGGGTATTAGGGGACAATAAAAAACCCTATTCACCACCAGGAACAAGCACTAATACGCAATTAGATGATGAATTATTAGGTGGTTTGTCTACCGAACAGGGATTTTTTCTGTATGGTGATGTGAATATTAATGATTTGCGCCGCGCGGTAACATTAGCTAAACATCGTCTTACCAGTGGAGAATGGGATTTAGCTATACATCCCCGTTGTGGCACAAATGTATCTGTAGCTATGTTATTAACTGCTGGACTATCGGTAACTGTACCTTTTTTATTGCCGTTTCGACCAATTGAACAACTTATTGGCTTAGGTTTAGCAGCGACGGCCGCAGCGGGAATTGCACCGGATTTAGGAATGCTCACTCAGCGTTATATTACAACTTCTATCCCTTTTAATTTGGCTGTTGAAAATATTACTATTGCTCGTGATTTTTGGGGAAAGGAAAGTCATTTTGTTAAGGTATCTTGGGAAAAATAGGAGTTAATAAATCAGGAGTTAATCAATCAAGAATTAATGAACCACAAAGGAACGAAGAAGACGAAGGAAGAAGAAAGAAGGAAGAAAATTTAATATTTAGTATTATGAAAAAGCTTTACTTTTTAGTTCCGGGGACAGATGGTAAATTTGCTTGTGGTGGTCTTTGGGCGGAGTTGAAAACGGTTACTTTAGCTCAACAGATTTGTGCTGCTGAAGTAGTTACTTATCGTCAGCGGGAATCAGATAAATTGTTTTTAGACGATTTATTGCAAGAGGAAAATTTAGATGATGTAATTTTTGTGATTAGTTGGGGATTTGATGTTGGTAAACTTGCATCTAAATTGCAAAAATATCATGTAATTTATCATGCTCACAGTGCAGGTTATAAGATTAATTTACCATCAAGTATTCCCATAATTACAGTTAGCAGAAATTCTCTAGGTTATTGGGGACAACAAGCACCAAATTCTCTAATTTATTATTTACCTAATCAAATTAGTCAGGAATTTACTAATTTACATCAAAATCGAGATATTGATGTTTTAGTTCAAACGCGGAAATCTTCAGAATATTTAATTAAGTCATTAATTCCAGCTTTAGAAAAAAAATGTAAGGTGTTGGTTATTGATAGTTATGTAGAAGATTTACCAGCTTTATTTAATCGCACGAAAGTTTATCTTTATGATTCGGCGGAATATTGGAAATTACAAGGAGTTAGCGAAGGATTTGGTTTACAACCAATGGAAGCATTAGCTTGTGGTTGTCAGGTTTTTTCTAGTGTCAATGGGGGATTATCTGATTATTTAGATCCAGGATTTAATTGTTATAAAATCGCTGGTTATGCTTTGGAATATGACGTAGATAGAATTTTGAAAGTTTTAGCATCTTCTACATCATTGACTTTATCTGAAAATGTATTAGCAGAGTATAGAACTGAGAATATTATCCAACGCTTGCGGGTAATTTTAACAGAAATTAATGATTTATTTACTCATGAAAATAATTACTCAAATCCAATTGCCAATTTGACAAAAATTCGGTTAGCAAAATTGTTTATACAGAGAATTTTTGGTAAAATTAAAAAGAAATATTTACAAAGTAATTAAGGAATCTCATGAATAGACGATTATTGGTGACAGGGGGGGCTGGGTTTATTGGAGCGAATTTTGTCCATCATTGGTGTCAAGCTTATCCAAATGATAAATTAGTGGTATTGGATGCTCTTACCTATGCTGGAAATCGCTACAATTTAGCATCAGTTGCAGAAAGAGAGAATTTCCGGTTTGTCCAAGGGGATATATGCGATCGCTCTTTAGTTGATAAATTACTCTTAGGAGAAAATATAGATACTATAGCCCATTTTGCCGCCGAATCTCACGTTGATCGGTCAATTACTGGACCTGCTGCATTTGTCCAAACTAATGTAGTAGGAACTTTTACTCTTTTAGAAGCTTTTCGTCAACATTGGGAAGCAAAAACACAACCTGATAATTACCTATTTCTTCATGTTTCTACAGATGAAGTTTATGGTAGTCTCACTTCAGATGAACCAGCGTTTTCAGAAACTACAGCTTATAGTCCCAATAGTCCTTATTCAGCCTCAAAAGCTGGGAGTGATCATTTAGTTCGGGCTTATTATCATACTTATAAATTACCGACAATTATCACTAATTGCTCTAATAATTATGGTGCTTTTCAATTTCCCGAAAAGCTAATTCCTTTGATGTGTATTAACATTTTAACTGGTAAAGAATTACCTATTTATGGTGATGGAAAAAATGTTCGAGATTGGTTATATGTAGTTGATCACTGTCGGGCTTTAGATGTGGTAATCCATCAAGGAAAACCAGGAGAAAATTATAATATTGGTGGTAATAACGAAGTTGAAAATATCAGTCTGGTACAAAGTTTATGTGAAATAATGAATGAATTAGCACCAGATTTACCAGTATATCCAGCGGAAAAATTAATTACTTTTGTGAAGGATAGACCTGGACATGATCGAAGATATGCTATTAATGCCAATAAGCTAAAAACAGAATTTGGTTGGACTCCATCCGTGACAATTAATGAAGGGTTACGTTTAACTGTAGAATGGTATCTGAATAATCATGATTGGTGGAAACCTTTGTTATGAGAAATTCGTAATTATCAATTACTACCCAATCCTTAATTCTTCTTAATAATGAATAGGAAATTTGGATTGGAGTAAATTTCTGACAGCTACTTCTAAATCATTTTCTTTAAGAAAAGATTCTCCGATGATCACTGTTTGTACACCAATTTCAGCAACAAATGATAAATCATCGGGGGTTTCTATACCTGATTCACTGATGACTAAAATTCCTAGGTTTTGAAGTTGCGATCGCCTAGCTGCCAATAATTCCTGAGTAGTGTTAATATTGATATTAAAATCACTTAAACTCTGGTTATCAATAGAAACTATCCTGACATCTTCTAATGCGAGAACCCTATCCAAATCATTTAAGTTATGAACTTGGATGACAGCATTCATCCCTAAGTAGTGAATCACTCGTAAGAAGTTTTGTAATTGCTTATCTGTCAGAATAGCAGCAATTAATAATATTGCATCTGCACCAGCGGAACGGGCTAAATAAATTTGGCAAGGATCAATGATAAAATCTTTGCAAAGTAGAGGTATTCCTACGCGATATCTGATAGCACGAAGATGATCAAACCCACCATGAAAAAACTTTTGATCAGTGACAACAGATACACAAGATGCTCCTCCTTTTTTATAAGCCTGAGCAATAGTAACTGGATCAAAATCTGGTCTAATTACACTATGATAAAGTGATGCTTTTTTCACTTCTGCAATTAAACTAGGTTTATAAATACTCAACTGCAAAGCCGTAAAAAAGTCCCGGACAGTAGGAGCAGCAGTTAACTGACGTTGCAAGGAAGCCCAAGACATATCTTTTTGTATTTGTGCAACTTCTAGTTTTTTCTGCCACACAATTTCTTGAATAATTGCTTGCATTTGATGATTATAACTTGTGGTTGGGTAGATCATAAAATCGGCATGATAGTCATAAATTTTTATTGATGAATCTTCACCTTTCCTTCTTATTTTTCAGAAAAAATTCTCACAAATCCATGTTTAAAACGCAACTACTTTAATTTCAAATCAAACCTGTCAACTTTGCTGATAGGTGGTTAATTTTGCTGAGAATTACCAAGCAAGCAGTTAGTTTTAAGTAATCTGATATAAGTACGATAGGGGATATAGTCCATAGGGTTGTAACCAGCAAATTGTAAAACTAGAACACAAGCCCAAGAATATTTACCAGATATAATCGCTTTGATTATTTGCTCTATTTGTTCAGTCTTGATTTTTTTGTGAACAGATGAATTATAATCGTTAAAATTTTGACTCATAATCTGCACTCCTGTTGGTAACAACAATCATCCAATTTTTTTGAAGACTTTCCTGATACCTATCAGCAAAGGCTTCTTTTTAAGACTACCGAAAATTACCCTCCTAATACATGAATTATTTTTTGATTAACTTGATGATTTTTTCGCTCTTATTTTTTTACATTTAATTAACTGTCAGCAGATGATAATTTTAAGTGTAAATTTAACGGGAACAATTATATAATATTTTTATCTTTTTTTATGTTAATTTTTTTATTTTTTCAGTTGCGTGGCAAGCAAGGGGTTTAGAAAAACTAAACCCCTCCAGGATACTTTTCAGTTAAAAATCCCTACTGACTAATAAAGAAAAATGTAGAGTAAAATTTTAGATATTGATTTGCTACATCCAATTTAGAAAATTGAAGATCATTAGCAGTTCTATTTACAGGCTGTTCTAAAGTAGAAATAATGGCTTGTGAGAGATTTTTGACAGTATCACGTTCAACATCAAAATAACAACAGCTAGAACTACCAATTTCTCTAAATATGGGAATATCTGAGCAAACTACTTGACAAGAAAAATATAGAGCTTCTGCTAATGGTAAACAAAATCCTTCTTGAGATGAAGCGGCCACAAAAATTTCACATTTTTGATATAACCAACATAATTCATGGTCTTTAATTGCATGAATTAGCAGCACTTGATCTTGAAGAGATAGATGCTGAATTTGATGAACTAAACCCTCTGTTTCTAGTCCTGTACTACCAACAACTATTAGCTTAGTCTCATCTTTTAAATAACCATTTTTCTTTAAAAAAGAAAATGATTGAATTAACAAATCTATATTTTTATTTTTTCGATGTTGAGCGACACATAACAGAAAAGAATCATGATCACTAATATCTAAATTATGAGGTGGTTCAGCAACAATATTACTAAAATCCACGTAATTATAAATAACAGCAATGGGTTTGAGTGTTTGAGTTTTGGGAAAATAGGAATTAAGACTGCTTAAAGTAGATTTAGAAACACAGGTAAGACCATCACTATGTTCTATACATTGTTTTAAAAACAAGCGATTAAAGATCACATTTGGATAGCCAAAAACCTCTGGTTTTTCATAAGGATACAAATCGTGAATTGTCGAAACAATAGGACAAGGAAAAAGTGGTCGTAAAACAGGAAAAGGAAAAGATAAATGGACAATATCAGGATTTAAATGCTTTACCAATTTTGGTAAACCAAATAAAAACCAGATATTTCTTGCTAAAGAACTATTTTTAATATCTACAGTAATTAATTGAATTTTTGGGGAATGAAAAAATTGTTCAAAGTAATCTTTCTGCCATGTTCCGACAATTAAAGTCACCTTGCTAACCTCTGGAGTATCAGCCAAACATTGAGCTAGATTTGCAGCGTGTCGGCAAACACCCGTTGGTTTTGTTGGTCTGTGTAAAGCAGCAATTAATATGTGCATATTATCAAAGTGGGAAAAATTAATTAGTTAAATTTAGGTTCAAAAAACTTGAGATATAACGTCAGTTTGTGATACCTTATTGCTGGCAATCTCTAAATAAAGTGTATATCTGTCTGAATTAGGATTTCTTTAATATCAGGCTGTTTTTAATTAACTCTCATACCAAACATATACTGAGCAAGGTGTTTGTTATTCATTAACAAATTTATAACTAACCAACTCATTAAAAAACTCGGTATAGATAAGCATAGCATAGAAGTAACAGTAACTTGAGAGGTTATTTGCGAGGCAGTAAAACTCAAAATAATTCCAGTTATTTTTTTGATCATAGGATGAATTAAGTAAATTCCAAATGAACAATTACCCAAACTTTTAATTATTTTACTTTCTTGTAAATAATTTGATAAACAAATGCCCACAAATAACAAGGAAAAAGCAATAATAATATTGCTTAATTGAGGTAAGATGAATATTTCACGAAAGGTGTTGACATAAATAAATATGGATAAAAACAAGAAAAACAAAAATCTATCATTCTTAAATACAAATGGCTGAATTTTTAAGAGCAAATGGTTCAAAATCACAGCAATACAAAAGTAAGGTAGGCAAATCAAAATCCAGGCAATCTGAACAAGTATAAATCTAGCTAATAAATAATATATTTCATCTGGATGCAGTAAGCTTAATAAGCTAGAAAAGGCAGTGTTAGGATTTAAATGAAAAGAATTTCCTGATAATTCAATTACTCTATTAATAATCATACTAATAATAGATAAAAGAACCATTATTTGGATTCTGAATCTGTATTTTAATAGATGTTTTAGCAAGAATATTAATGAAGTTCCTGATAATAAAAGTGGTAAGAAATAGAGATGATATGATGCTCCACCGAAGAAAATAGTTGAAAGTGGGTCTTGAAACAACTGATTGAGTTTATCCGGTTGATTAGCAAGAAAAGAAAATATTGTTCCAAAAAATATATATAGTATGCTCCACACACAGTAGGGAATCAAGATGCGTTGAAATTTTATCCATAAAAAATGTAAATCAATATTCTTACTTAGGTTACGGGTGATAAAGAAGAAAAATGTAGCCAAAAAGAATGGGACAGCGAAATAAAAGAATAATCTAAAATGCAATGCTTCATTACTTACAGGAATTCCCCAGGTTTCATCACCTGAATGCACAACAACAACAGCAAAAGCAGCGATTCCTCGGCATAAATCAATCCCTAACAGTCTTTGCTTATTTTCAATTTTATTCATGGAAAAATACCTTAATTTAATTTCAAACTTCTAGATTCAAGAAAACTATGTTGCAGTATATTTAGAAATATACGTTGATTTTGCAGGTCTGTGTAAAGCAGCAATTACAGCACTTTTCGGTGTTATGAGGTATATATCCAGCGGGCAAGACTTGTACTGAGCTTGTCGATAGCGCAGCGTGGCGTTAGCCATAGTATGCCCGCACTACAAGAGTTTCATCATCCAATTAATATGTGCATATTATGAAAATGGGAAAAATTAATTACTTAAAAGTAGTTTCAAAAAACTTCAGATCCAACATTAGTTCCTGATACTTTCTTGCTGGCAATCTCTAAATAAAGTTTGTGCAAACGCTCTCCGACAATCTGCCAACTGTAGTTTTCATTGACTAGTTTCCGACCTGCCTGACCCATACTCACTATTAGTTCTGGGTTTTGAACTAAATGAATCATTGCGGCCGCTAAATCACGGACAACTTGATATGGTTCATTAGCAGTAATCTTAAAACCAGTTTCATCTGTAACTTGAACAGCAGGTCCCCCTAAATCTAAACAGATGATAGGACGACTTGCTGCCATTGCTTCCATACAGACCCACCCACCAGAATCATGTAAGCTGGGATGAACTAGCACATGACAATCTTTTAATAAATCTAAAGCCTTTTCACGAGGCAACCTACCCCAAAATTTAACTTTTTTAGCAATTCCTAAATCTGATGCCAAAGTTTGCAGGTGATGCCATTGGGGTCCATCTCCCACAATCCAGTATTCTGTATTCGGTAGATTTGCTTGAGCAAAGGCACGCAATCCTAAATGAAAGCCTTTCCAATGCAAAAGTCTACCCATGCTGATAAATTTTACTATTGGCTCCTTAGGGATTTCATATTGATTTAGATGGTCTATGTCTGCCGCCGATAACCCTGATTCCGGCAAAATATGCACATGATTCACACCCATTTTATAGAGACACTGGGCTGTATCTTTAGTTGTGGCTCGGACTACAGCACTTCTTTGAGCAGTCAGACGGACAAACGGGTCTTTTTCTCCCAGCCAGCGAGCGCCGCTACGAGCAATTTCGTAAATTTTGCCATTTAAGCTAAAATCCTGCCAAAAGCTTGCTGGTGCTGATTCTCCACCACCTACAGGACCCCAAACTAGGGGAATGGGCAGGAGTGAGAGGAAGCAAGGACTGGAATACTTAACAAAGGTGACATGATGGCTCAAGTCAAAGCCAATTTTCTGATGTAAGTCACGGGCGACAAAATAGGCTTGAACTTGCCAGAGGTAATAGTGAAACTGCATTCCCCCAGACTGTCCCCAGCGTCTGCTATCTTGCCAAAAGGGCAAAGTAAAGTAAACAAAGTGAAGATTGGGAATGGGGTGGCGTGCCAATTCTGCGTTAATAATATCCTGACTTTCATCGGGTCGGGTGAGTACCCAAACTTCATGGTATTTAGCAGCTTCGCGGGCAATATTCCAACCCACACCAGGTTCAGAACCCATACCTGGTTCACAGGAGTAAGCAGACATTAAAATCTTCATAGGGAATTGGTAATTGGTAATTGGTAATTGGGAAATTCTTTCTCTCTCTTGCCTCTGTGTATCTGTTTCTTCAGTTGTCGTTCTTGCCATGCTAGTCCTAGAATAAAGGCGATAGAAAGCATGAAGCCTGGTTCTTCCATTTGAGTAAAAATAAAACCCATGACGAGAACAGTTAGTAAAGTAACTTTTAAGGAATCATCTAAACCAAAGTGTTGCCAAGCTAAGTAGGATAGAAATAGGTATGCACCTACACCCAAAAGTCCTAAATCTCCCCATATTCCAGCCCAACCAAAAATGGGCATGAAAAGAGTAGAACCCATACAAAGCCAAGAATTACCACAAAATTCCATTGCTTGCTGACTAATTGGATTGGTGGTAGCACCTAGTGGTCCGAGTATAGACCAATAATCTTTAAGAAACCATACTCCTAAGCGGCTCACGGTATGCCCAGGACCAAGACCAAATAACCAATTGAGGGATGATTGATAATGAGATAAAATGGAACGCACCGAGTAGAATTTGGTATACCAAGCATAACCATCTGGTCCGTAAAGTTCCGGTCGCGCCCAAGCTGTAAATGCAGCAAATGCTTCTAGGTTCTGTACGCACCAAAGGAACCCGTATCCGAAGATAGCGATCGCACTCAGAAGTTTGATAGTTTTACCAATATCCTGGATATTGACCACAACTAAAAGACCCCAGGCAATTAGATACGCAAGCACAATTTGTTTGGAATCAGAAAATAGAATCTGCCAGAAAGCGGCGATAACTGCTACGATTCTCATCCATAATGGAAAAGTTTTTTCATTAGTGAAGAAGTAGAGGGCAAAGGCAACTGATACCGAAGCTGATACATAATTTCCCGCCCCGGAAACGAAAAAGACTCCACCGCATCCATCGGTGCCATTAAATCCGTTAGCATAGAGCTTCCCTGCATCAATTAGAGGTTTTTGGAAAGCAGCGAGAACAAAGTTAATTAAAGCAGACCAGATTAGCCATTTCTTAATCCGAGTAATGGATTTAAGAGACATGGGAATACAGACGATTGCCAGCAGAAAAATAAAAGGTTCGCAAAGCATCATGAAAGAGACAATTGCATTAATCAAGCCTGTGTTATTCCATAAAGCACTAGCTAATACGACCACTAAAAAGAAAATAATTGCTAATAAAAAAGAATATACAATTGCAATTTGTTGACGATCTTTTGCTTGACTTGTCAACAATACAACTACTAAAACAAATGGAACAATTGCGAAGTGAGCAATGTTAAGGATTGAGGGAGCATGAGTAATTGAACAAAAAATGCGGGAATAAAAAACTACAGAAAAAGCAAAGATAATTAAGCTGGTATTATCAATTAATCCCTTCTTTTTCGGTTGGTTTATTGTCGGTGAATGAAAATACATAATTTGGGTATTTTACAACTTTGTAATCAAAGAAAATGAGCTTTAATCATTCAAAAATATACCTAATATACTCATTAAAAATTATTTCATCAGCAAACTCTTTTTCCATCAATTTTCTACTATTCTGCTTCATTATTACTAGTAATTCTTTATTTTTAATCAGTGATGTTAGCTTTTCAAGTAGTGCTTCTGAAGAATCACAAATATAGCCATTTTCACCATTTTGAATAACTTCAGAGGCACCCAACGCATTCTTGGTTGTGAGAATTGCCAACCCAGCACAAGCCGCTTCTCCTAAAACAGATGGATAACTATCACAGTTAGTTGGTAACACAAAAATATCATGACTTTTGTACAGTTCAATATGCTTAGGTTGTCCATATTCAACATTTTGTTCTATTCTAATTCCCGGATGATCTTCAATAGAAAAACTTGTTACCATTGTCATTTTTAAGCCCGGTTTATAATTTTCCTTAAACCACTTTAAAAGTACATTTCCCCCCTTACGCTGGAAATCTCCTCCTACAAAGAGAAGACGAATTTCTTGATCTCCACGGTGGGGACTGGGTGTAAAGAGTTTGAGATCAAAGCAAAATGGTAGTTTAGTTTTCTTGATCTTACTATAAGGTACATCGTAATCTTTAGCTATCTGCGCTACCACAGCATTTGTTAATCCTAAAACATATTTTTGTCCATTGAGAATCTTTTTATGAATTTCCGTTAACCAACCTGGAGACGTTGAGCTTTTCCAAATTGGTTCGTAGAGTTTTCTCGTCCATTCAGTAACTATATAGCTGCTATTATTTCCAGTAGCAAAATACCCATATAGTGCAGTAGATACTCCATGAAATAAGATTTTTCGGTCTTCTTGATTTGCTTCTTGGATACTTTTATAAAGTTTTCTTGATTCTTGAAGTCGGGAGAGAAACAAAGATACGTAATTTAGAGTAAAAATGGATAATGAATGGGGATTACGGGAAGTTGATGCAAAACGAAAAATTTTCAGGTCTATTTCCAAACTATTTTGAAATAGATTAATAAGTGGATATGTATTCAGGGAAGTTGGTGCAAAACGAAAAATTTTCAGGTCTATTTCTGGACTATTTTGAAATAGATTGATAAAACGCTTTTCATAGGTTGTATTACCAAGATCAACGGGAAAAGTAACTAACAAAAGTTTTTTCATCTTATTAACTTAAACGACGGATATTTATTCACTTTTTAAACCGCAAATTCTGCATTATTTAACAATATTTAGTTATTTAGTTTTGCCTCATAAATTGAAACCAAATGTTCTGCTGATTTTTTCCAAGTCAACTGTTTAGCTCTCATAAATCCCTGAGAAATCAATTTTTGAGAATATATGGAATCCTGTTTGAGTCTAACTACAGATTCAGACATAGCTTGGATATCCATAGGCTCTACTAACACTGCCGCATTACCCACCACTTCCGGTATGGATGAGACATTGGAAGTAATTACAGGTAGTCCGCACGCCATTGCTTCAATAACCGTCAAACCAAACCCTTCATAGAGAGATGGTGCTAAAAGAACATCGGCTGCATTGTAAAGTTGAATCAGAATATTTTGATTAGCAATACCAAAATCAAGGATGTTTTGATCAAGATTATGTTTTTTGATAAAGGCTGTTTGCTCTGCCATAAATTTGCCTCCTAAGCGCCAAAGACGCACTGATAGCCCTTGATCTTTTAACGTTTTTAGCACTTTCAAAACAGTAATAATGTTCTTCCGTTGGTGCGTTGAACCAACATTAAGTAAACAGATTTCTTCAGGGAATCTCCGATATTCTTGTCGGAAAGATGTTACTTCCTCAGATGGTAATGGTTGAAAAGATGCTTCAACTCCGTTAGGAACTACTAAAATTTTCTCTAGTTCAATATCCAGCCTTTTATGAACATCCTTAGCTGTATTTGAAGAAACAGCTACTACACAATCAGCATGACGCATTCCTCTAACTGAAAATTGCCAGGATGCCATACTGAAAACGGGAAAACGGGATTGTCCTTTGAGAATTTCTGGATAGACAAACTGTACTAAGTCGTGACAGGTAATAATAATAGGTTTGCCTTTCTTTTTCAACCAATAGGCAACATGAGCATTGGTATGATCAATGATGTGATAAATATCTCCTTCTACCTGACAAACTTGTTGGGGATGATGCCAATAGCGTTCATAATACTTGCGGATACCAGTCCCGGAGTGCCACAGATTTTCTGAGCTTTTGCTCCAAGGTTGAGGTGCAACCTCGACAATTTCCCAATTTGGACGGATTGCCTTTAATTCAGCAACTAAATTGTCAGCATAGACATCCATACTTAGGGCAACACCAGCTTCTCTACGCACAATCACTAACCGCATTGCATATCTATCTCCAAATAAATTGATTTGATAGTCTTGATTTCATCCTCTAATAACCCTAATTTGGAACTGTGTTTTTATATCTTGGCGATATTAAAGATTTAGCCTCACGAGTGATTTCATTTCCATTGCGTTTGATTCGTTCTATCACTTCCAAAAAAGCTTTGACTTCGCAGTAGATATCTTGTTCGTAAAAGACTTCTTTAGACTTTGTGCTGTAATGCTTGCGAGTCTCAATATCAGTCATTTCTAGCATTCTGTCTGCTAAGACATCAGAATTACCGCAAGGATAAATCAGACCGTTGTAGCGATGGCGAACTGTATCGTTATACCCCCAATTACCACAGCGATCGCTCAAAATAGGAGGTGTCCCAGATACCATTGCTTCTGAAACCACTAGGGGATGGGGATCAATCCACGATGTAACCACAAAAACATCCATCGCTGCATAGTAAAGTGGAATTTTGGCTTGATTCACAAAGCCAAGATTGATAACCTCTGCATTACCAAGTTGGCTAAGACGTTGATTAATCTCGGATTCTAAGTCACCTCCACCAATCATGATTCCTCTGACACGCGGATCACGTTGATGGGCTTTTTCTATGGCTTCAATAAATTCAAAGGGATTTTTACGGTCAATATATTTACCTGCAAAGCCATAGACTAAAGTATCCTCATTCCCACTAAGTTCCTGACGAATTTTCCAAATTTCGTCTTGGTTTTGCCTAATTGATTGCTCAAATCGTTCACCATCTACGGGATGACACCCACGGACAATTTTTTCGTCTGCAACACCATAATGACGTAAGTGGATTTCATTATGGTCGCCACAGGAGAGCCAGTAATCTGCTAAATTAAGCATCCAGGGGTAAAGAATCGCCATCATAATTTGCCGCGAGCGACTGTAGCGACAATCGGACATGATGGTTGCATCGTTTTGCATGATTAAAGGAATGCCACGGAGTTTACACAGCAGAGCAGTTAATCTATAGGAGTAATTAACAAAACTCTGCATGAAAATAGCATCGAAGTTATCTGGAGTCAGACTATTGAACAACTCTGGGCTGATAACGTTCTTTTCTTGTTGGGATGGTACTCTTCCAGACAAATCTTCGAGATAATCATACTCATAGCCACTTAATACATCAACATCCCAAGGTTGAGAACTACCACCCAGAAGAGCATCACCACTGATCTGATTTTCATTGCAGAGGTAAAGGACTTTGACGGAAAGACCAGGTTGTTCATTTAATTTTCTCCAAAGTGGTCCGTGGTGTTGAGTTGGATGGGTAAAAACAATGCCTAAACGAAATGGAGCGTTCATAAATCTGAATCTTTGATAAATATTTATTATTGGCGGCTTATTTAACTAATGTGCGAATTTTAATCAATATCCAATCAATTGTTTTTGGACGAAGATGCGGAGCATATAACCAGGTAAAACCCAATTTTGCTAGTGGAACTGGCATCAATCCAACCCAGAGAAAAAAGATGCTATAAATACATCGTTTCTGCCAATTAAAGTCAGAATATTTCCAGAGAGACTGAAACCCCCAATAAATAAGTTGAGGTGAATTATCTGAAGAAACAGGATGGGCTTGAGGTTCTAGACGCAGAGATGCTAAACGTGACCACAAACGACCCAGGGATCTCTTTTCCAAGTCGCTAGGAACTTCTAGACCGAACTCCTTGGCTCGTTGTAGCAGCAAAGAAAAGTTTTGCAAGTCATGTTGCACAAATCGGCGAAATCGGCTGCCTGAAACTGATGTTAACGCCCATTGGTTGCTGTTGTGAATGCGATATAAACCAAGTGGTTCTTCAATGCCAACAACCTGACCATAAAATGGTGTTGAGATCATCAAATAGTCATCTGCTGTGGTCTTATAGTCATCGGGAATTGGGAAAACATTAGTTAGAGCAGTTCGACTGTAAGCATTACCACTCATGGGCGTACTTGTATAGCCACTGGTTTGGAGCAAATGTCGCCATACCTCTCCAGAAGATAACTTCGCTTCAGTCGTAGGAATGTAATATCCTAATGGTTGTTTTTGGGTATCCACGACTTGTAAGCGGTAGTGAACTTTGCCAACTCCCGGTTTCCATGCCTCTACAACCTGCTCAACAGCCGTCGGTAAGAGACAGTCATCAGAGTCAAGGAAAAGGATAATATCACCCTGACTGGATGCAAAGCCACTATTGAGAGCCGCTGCTTGCTTACCATTTTCTTGGAATATTGGCTTAATGCGTTTGCTTCCGGCAGTGCGCTCCGCGCAATCGCTATATCCAGCAATAATATCACGGGAATTGTCAGTTGAACCATCATCAACCACAATAATTTCTGTATGAGGATAGGTTTGGTTAATGGCACTATTGATGGCTTCTGGAAGAAAGCGATCGTAGTTGTAATTGTTGATAATAATACTAACAGTCAGATTATCGTTCATATTAAATCCTCAATGCTTAGATCAGGCTAATTTTTCCAAGTCTTACTATCATAAAAACAATAACTAAATTTTCTTGAATTTTATAAATCTTAAATTTCAAATACTATCAACAGTCAGAAATTCCATTATGAACGTAAAGGATTTGGGAAAAGTATGTCTAAGAGTACCAATAAGACCTTCTATACCCCGATACCTTAAATTAAAAGCTGCTGCATGAATAATGGCATAAGGAAGATAAACCAGGGCTTTTAATTTATTATTTTCCGTAGCAAAATATCGCTTAAATGTCACATAAATACGGCTGGCATCATGATAAGGTTCATAGTATTTACGATTAATTTCTGAGGGGAAATGAAAATTAATTGCTTCTGGTAAAAGAATAATTTTAAACCCTTTTTCAATTGCTCTAGTTGTTAAATCAACTTCATCATTTCCGTAGACTAATTTCTCATCAAATAAAGTATTTCTGAATAAAGAGGCAGGAAAAACTGCACTATTAATCACAACTGTTTTGATGGTATCACCTTCTTTATAACTAACATTCTGCCATCCTACAAAACTTTGTTCTCCGGGAAAGACAAGTTGACCATTTTTATTTTCAATGCCACTGATAATAAGTTTATCAAGATTTTCTTGTTCAGCAAGTTTTGCTAATTTATTGCACACTAGTTCTAAGAAATTCTCATTTAAAATTACGTCATCATCAATAAAAAGTACCTGTGAGCCTGTTACCGCTTTCAATATATTATTTCTGTTTGCACCTAAGCCTTTACGTGGACCATCTAGATATTTCACTGTAGAAAAATGGGAAATGATGAGTTTTTTCGTCTCATCATTTGTACTATCATCGGACACAATTACTTCAAAGGCAGGATAGGTGGAACGTTCAACAGAATGTAAAGCTTTACTCAGTTCTTGAGGACGATTTCTGGTACAAATACAAACTGATACTTTAAAGTCAAATTCTATTTTTTCGTCAAAATTATTCATGATAAAGTCCTATTATTGTTTAAATTTTGGCAATTTTTTACGAAATAACTCAAATAATTGTCGTAAGTAACTCTTTGATCTTCTCTCCTGCCACTTTCCAATTGAGGCGTGACTCATACTCATGGAAAGCAGAAAGAGCTAGATTCTGATACTCTGAATAATTCATAAATAAGTTATAAATATATTCGCAATATTCAGTAGAATCGCTATCTTTATCAAATAATTTACCGTTCAAATCATCTTTAATGATGCTGGGAATTCCCCCAACTTTTCGAGAAATACAAGGGACACCTAATGAATTTGCTTCACAAAAAACTATAGGTGTACAATCAGCAATTGAAGGCAGAATTAAGAAGTGTGAATTAGCAATTAGCTGATAAATTTTATTTTTACCTTCAGGAGTAGATTTTTGAATAAAACCCAGAGGCTTAACAAAATCAGGGAGAGAACCTTCTACAATAGGTTGGCAACCAACAACTGTTAATTCTGTATTCAAACCTGAATTATTCAACTTTTTAGCTACTTCTAGAGCCACATTTCCTCCTTTGCGAAACCAATCAATCCCTAGAAACAGCAATTTACATTGATTTGTAGGTCTAGATGCAATCAGATTTTTAATTTCAGCAATATTTAGATTACTTTCAACATTAGCTCCAAAAGTTACTACTTTGACTTTATCTGGCTCGGCTTGATAATAATCAATAGCTGTTTGGGCTGCCCATTCAGAGGAATAAATTGCTAGTTTAGATTTTTTTAAGCCTAAACTCTCCATTGAATGACCATGCTGAATAGATTCTTGACAAAGATTACTAAACTCAGGGTAAAAATCTAATAGATTAGCAAAAGTTGCATCGCTCCAAAAAGCAATCGGTTTGCTGGATTTAAGATAGGCAATTGGATTTACGGATGTGCCACTAAATATGACATCAGCTTTAACACAAGATGACTTTTCATTAACTTGTCTTGCAAAATCTTTGAGAATTAGTGGCTCTGGGTTTTTTGCATATTGTCTATTCAACAGTTTATGATAACGACTCTTAAATTTAAGAATCATATTTAAAGCTAATTTTTCCTCTAAAGGTCCAATATATTCAAGATGAATAGATTGTTTCTTTAGTGCCTCAGCAATATAATAACTTGTTCCCGACCAATTAGACCTATTATTTAGAGTTTTTGCATCAAAAGGAGTAACGTAGGCTAGTCTCATATATCAATTTCCACTATTATTGATGACTTAATTTTCGTAATTTTTTGAAATTCCCCTTAAGCCATAGGTTAACTGCCGCTTTTATACGAGAATGAAGCCTCCAGTCATATGGATTATAAAGGTACAAAAGGCTTAATCCAATCAGATCATTTTCTTCTTCTAATTCATACTTAGTTGTTCGATAGGCCAAATTCTCGGCAAGACTAACTTCTACATCAAAGCCTAAATTTTGCAAAACAGTGTTTAATACATTTGCTCGAATTTCGTGATATTCTACAGCTCGCCTTTGTGCCTTAATAGGATGACTCCAATGATTAGAACCATGAATCCGAAATAATGATAACGCCTGCTTAATACCAACTACATCTCCAAAAAATGGAGCAAGATCAGCAAGATAGGTATCTGCACAAATTCTATATTCTTTCTCAGGAATATTCATAACCTGCAATAAAAACTTTCTGGAAAAACTAAGCCCTGTTGAAGGAGAAAATGGCCACCATCCTCCAGTCTTAGCCACTTTTTTGGCAATATTTCCTCGAACTAACCGATGTGGCCATGGTTTACCAATTGGTGAGCCTGTTTTGTCAACATTCTGAACTTGATGATAAACCACAGAAGCATTTGTAACTTGACTAAATGCTTTTACGACATATTCCACTTTCTGGGATAACCAAACATCATCCGCATCTAAAAGGCAGATAATTTCCCCTTTGCTGGCTGCAAAACCTGCATTAAAAGCCGAACCCTGACCGCCATTGTCTTTAAAAACTGGGACAATTCGCCTTCCATACGCGGTAATAATTTTTGGGGAGTTATCAGTAGAGCCATCATCTACAACAATCACTTCAGTATTCGGATAGGTTTGGTTAAAAGCACTGTTGATTGACTCTGTTAAATAAAAGCCATAGTTATAGTTATTAATTAGGATACTCACAAAAGGTGTTTTAGTAGTCATATTCCTGAAAATTTAGTTAAGAATTCAAACATTGATAAGCTTTTTTCAGTGAGCTAAAACAACTTCCTGGTAACTGCCTGATTTGAGAATTCGACCCTGTTCAAGTTGATAAATACAATCGCAATGCTCAATTGTGGAAAGACGGTGAGCAATAATAATGATTGTCTTACTACCAGCTAAAGCTTTTGTTGCTTCAGTAATCAGATGTTCTGTTTCAGTATCTAAAGCGGCGGTGGCTTCATCAAAAACTAGTATTTCTCTTTCGTGATAAAGCACCCTCGCAATTCCAACCCTTTGGCGTTGTCCTCCTGATAAGAGAACTCCCCGTTCACCAATAATAGTTTTCACTCCATCTGGAAGTTGTTCGACTACTTTGCCAAGTTGAGCCATTGCAATCGCTTTCTTTAATTTATTTTGGTCAATTAAGTGATCGGGAACGCCAAATGCAATATTCCGCTCCAGGGTGTTATCAATCAAAAATATAGATTGAGGAACATAGCCAAGCATATTTTGCCAGGCGCGTAAGTTGCTATAAACTGAAACCCCATCAACTTTGATATCTCCAAATTGAGGGATAAAAAGACCCAAAATAACATCAACCAAAGTGGTTTTACCAGCACCAGACTTACCAATTAGTCCAATAGACTCTCCCTTGCGAATAGATAGGGAAATCTCTTCTAGTACATTTCTTGTAGTGTTTGGATATTGAAAGGTGAGGCTATTTAAAATAACTCTATCAGAAAACTGAAATGTTTGCTGCCCTTTTGGCAATAATTTTTTAGAAACTCTAGCAGAATCAAAGTTACTTATCAGATTTTCTTTTTCCAATTCTTTAAAATCAAAAAATAGCCGATCAAGAGAATAACTGTTACCTCTAATTACATTAATGCCAGAGATTAAATTTCCAACTGCTGGTAGCAGACGAACTGAAGCGAGCGCAAAAATTCCTAAAACCCCAGTCAGATTTTGCGTTTTATCTTGATTTAAGGTGATAAATAAAAATGTAAAGCCTATTAAGAAACTCATCATTAATGGCTCAAGCACAAAGCGGGAAAGATTACCATAGGCTGAAGCTGAAGTGCTACTTTCGGCATAAATTTTTGATTGCTCCTCCATCTGATCCTCAAAATAGGATTCGCAACCAATAATACGAGTTTCTTTCAATCCCCCTAATCCATGATTTGTAATCCGAATCATCTCCCCATAAGCATGAAACCCCTCTTTGTTCCAACGAGTTAAACGATCTTTCATTGGATGCAACAATCCAAAAGAAATAAGTAGCAGCACCGCAATAAGAATTAAGGCGATCAGATTAGTTTTGATTAAAAGCAGCATTAATGCCAGGACGATTACAGTATTAGAGATCAATGTCAAAGATGTAGATACTACACCAATAGAAACTGCATCTGTTGTGTTAGTGATATTCTGAATAAGTGTTGCTGAATTAATCCGTAGGTGGTAGCCATAAGGAGCTTCGATATATGATTTTAGAAGTTTACAAGATAGTTCTCTTTTTAAACTAGAGCTAAATTTGAACACTGCTTTTTGAGCATTAAAAGCCAAGAACGCTTTTAGATAAAAAGCAATAATAACTACAGATCCTAGAATTATCAAAAATTGCTGTTCTGAGTTAAAATGCAATTGTTTATAAATTAAATCTAACCAGTAAATACTTTTGATTGCATCTGGACTGACAGCGATCGCCATAAATGGAGCAATCATTCCAGTTCCAAAAACTTCTAAGCCAGAAACAAAGATGAATAGAAAAAGCATCGCTACAAGCGACTTGTGATTTCCTTTTGTAATATATAAAAGCTTTGTGAGAAAATGAGTCATAGTTGCTTAATCTCAGATGAACTATATTTACGGGAAGATATCTATTTCTTGAGCTTTTCAGTCTGAAGATTTTTCTTGGCTTCGCAGGTGCTTACTATATTTTCTACCAGGTTCTCTAAAGCATTTAGATTAATATGTAAATCAACATGATCTAACCGACCATCAAGTTCTTCAGAATTATGGTTACAAAAGAGGTAGTAATAATTGAGATTTAGAGAATTTGCAAGATTATAAAAACAGGTGGCAGCAGGCATAGGTCTTTGCAACTCTAATACAAAGGAATTATCGGGCAAAAAAATCATATTGCTGAGACCTGCACCATGTATGCCAATAATAATCTCACTTTGAGCAAATCTTTCTATCTGTTCTGCAAAGTTGTAATTCTCAGGATAAACAGTTTCAAATCCAAATCCCTCCAATAATTTTTCAACTTTGTCTTCATTGGAGACTTTTCTCCGAATAGCATTTTTTCTACTTATATACAACCGCTTCTTTGGAGAATCAGGATATGCTTTTATTAAGCCTCTGACAAATTGCCGAAAACTATTTATTAGTAAAGGGTTAAATTGATATGGTTTTCCCATTTGTGATATCCAAATAAGCTCTCTCAACTTGAGAACATTTCGGTTTTGAGTAAAGGAGAAGTTAATATCTGGGAAAAGAAGATTAAGGGATTCTCTGATAAAGTTTACATTCTTTGTTGTCGGTCCAGGTAAAATCACACTGGGATTTTCAAATCCCAAGAGAGTAAGCAAATATATACGTGGAAGTGTCTCACATAACCAGTGAAAATATCCATGGCTATATTGATCGGAACACCAAAAATGAGTCTCTTTGATATTAGTTTTCTTGAACGCAATAAAGTGCCTTATAAACCGTTCAATTGCCCCCCCCCATATGCCGCCTGCATTTATATAACTTTTCATAAATTGTGGTAAATAATCATGTTCCATGTCGAAATAATAGGGAGTGCATTCTTTAAGAATGGAAAAATTCTTGTATATAGTTCCATAGGGGGATACCAGCACATTATTTAGAGTTTTTACTTCCATATTAGGAATTTTTCGATTTAGGTAGTAATCAAATATCTTTTTATCTGCATCGATTATATTATTCGGATATCTAAAATTAGGTAATCCAGAAAATTGTAGAATTTGCTCATTGTTAACCATATTTTTCACCAATTGAAAATAATTATCAAAAACAATAGTCAATACCAATTAATCATCATAGGGAAAGAGTATTACCCGGTTGCCAAGGTACTATTTTGTTATCCGTCATACTTCTGGTAAATTACATCCAACTTTTTATTACCATACCAAATTTTTTGTCTCCACAAAACATCAACCAAGACTATTATTAATGTTTTTTTGCTAAATTAGATAGTTGGCTCTTAAAATGGTAATAAGCTGGACGGAATTCCATAAATGATCGTCGTGCATCAAAGAAAACCTGCTGTTGCCAATGAGGCATTGAACACCACTTTTTATAGGCTGGTGTTGCAACCTTAGTCAGAAAATATTGCCACTTTTTGACCATATTATCTGGGTGTGTTTCCTTGGCACGAAGCCAGCCATTTTCAATCATTGCCCGGCGCAGTTCCTGATTATCCTGAAGCTGTTTGAGAGATGAAATAACCTCCTTGAGTGAAGTCGCCTCCAGATAATCTAAATCGCTTTTTCGCTCCGATTGAAAAGCAGATTCATAACTTAGAATTGCTGGTACACCTGCGTGCCATGCGTTATAAAGTTTTGAGGCAGGTTTTCCGCGCCAGTCGTTTTGGTGACCAAAACTTCTTATGGCTAGAATTACATCAATGTCACTGTAATCATGCCATTCATGATGATTTAACTTCTTCTGAAATTTCAACCCTAAATCTTGAAGATGATCATACCAAGAGCGATCGCAAAATTCAGAGACTAAGTTGACTTCATTCCCTAAAAAAGTCACATTTTCAAAGGTATTGCCCCGTTGTGGATTCCGAGGAATAATAGAAGGCTGTGGCCAATGGGGGATAAAGTGACTTTCCCACAGTGTCATAAACTGGCTAGGAATTGCTTGATAGGGATTTTGAACAACATGAAGTTGTGCGTAGGGATGCCTGTCTACATCTGCCCGCAGACACACCAACAGTAACTTTGAACCTGGCTTTATAGAATCATCCAGAAAATCACGGTGAGATAAAACAATACCCTCATCAGGCATCGTTTCTACTAGCTTGCAAGGAAAGCCATAGTCATTGAGGTAAAGATAGGTTTGCAATGTCCAAAAGCAACCACCACTTTGCATGGGAGAGATAGAAGGGTGGGAAGACAACCACTCCCAGAAAGAACTAGCGTTTTGGGGTAAACCACAAGTAGGTAACTTGTCAGCGGGGATGTAAAAATAAATTGGCGGTAAATCTTTAAACATAAGGTTGCAAAGAGTTATGAAGTTGAATTTAACCTTTGAGTAAATAACGTAAATGCGAGTAGTAGTAGCCGCGAAATCCTTCGGGTAGTAAGAGATTGAGTGGATTGTTACGCCAACCATGCTTTTTGACTAAACTCAGCCACAGACGTAGCCGTTCATCCAGTGGCATTAATGGCAGATGCCAATGCATCACATTGGAAATATCGGTTTGATTAACCTTGGCTAAAAAGACATCCGGCTCACCTAAAAACATCTCATCTATTGAATCTGAGGTTACAGTTATCCTGGGTATAGTCATGGCGAAGGAGTAAATGTCGTCCAAAGCGCGCTGCCAATTACTTCCCCAGTGAGTTTCTTCAATTTTGCCTCTGGTGGCTTCCCCAAGAGATAGCCTAAATGGTTCGTCTTCAATTAAACGAGACAAAGCTGCTGTGTACTCCTGAAGATCCCGCACTCGGATCAAATTACCAGTCAGACCAGGCATATCAGCACCAAGAACTCCACAGACATCAGAGGAGTAGGGATAGCGACTTACTGAAGGTACGCCGTAGCTTCCGGCTTCGAGTATGGATGTAATCGAGACGAAAGGAAATGAGTCAACATAAATGTCGGCAGCCTGATAAAAGATAGCGGTATCTGGAGTTTCTCCCAGGACTCGAATTCTTCCCTGAGTTTGCTGAATGGCTGTAGACCAATCTTCGCTATCATCAGGACCGATAACGACCAAGGTGACTTGCTGGTATTGTTTTAGTAATTGAACGTGGGCATCAGCAAAGCTAATACCATCAATCGTTTTATACTTAACTGCTCTGGCGATGGAGAGGAGCATGACGCTATTTTCGTCAATGCCAAGCTGCTGCTTCGCTTCTTTTCGGGAAAACTCTCTGTGAGTAGGTTCTAAAATTGTCGGTAGGAGCATATTGCGCTGTGCTTCAATATCTCTTCGCTCTTGAGATAGGTGCATACCCGACTCACGCAAATTAGCAACTACATCGCTGACACCAACACCTGCCCAAAACCAATGGTCGCCGTTATTTGTATAGATAACTGGTGGAGATTGCGCCTTGTTTGCAAATGCAATCGTAGGAACAACATCGTATTCCCATGTATGTAGCACAACAATATCCGCATCTGCCGCGCATTCACGCAGCCTTTTGGCTCGAGAGATAATGCCACCGTTTTTATCATTCAATATGTGTATTTTACCTTGATGTCTGAACACAGCAGCTTTCAGCTTTTTGGGTATCTCTTGCGGTGCTTGCCTCGTTAAAGCAACTGAGTGCGATCGCTCACTGTCATGTTGTATCCAACGCCACATTAATCTCGATATTCCGCCGATGTTTTTAACATGGGTAGAAACATGAAGTATCTTCGTTGGTTTTCCAGGTAGGGCAGTAATCTGGCGAAGATCAAGATTATTTGGCATGGTCTTTTGCCCAATCATGAGGAGGATTTGCTCAAGCTCCCGGCTAACGAAAAAACCACAATGGTTAGATTGAGCATAATTAGCTGCGATCTGCGCGTACACTGCGGCTGCATCATACTTGCGGCGCTGCTCCAAGTCTTTCACTTGGGCAACTAGGCTACGAAACACCTGAAAATTTTGCTGAATCAACTGGCGACCTTCTTCTCGCCAAGTGCTAAGTGTATCGCTAGATAATGTTTCCATATAATTTCTGTTACTCTTTCCTAATAGCTTTTTTGTAACCCAATCTCAGAGGCTAGGACAAACTATTCTATTGCCGCTCTGTGCTTTGCTCATGCACAGCTTAATCAAGGATTATTGACAGGTCAAACAACGATACCAAGATCCGGAGTTTTAGGTTTAACCCCCATATCAAGAAAAACATTGACCGCAATTTGTTGTGCGCGGGTATCAACCCGAGGATTCATGACACCATAGCTATCTAAGCCCCACACCCACTGAATCGAGCCAGTCGAGAAGACTTTTGCCCCACTGGCCGCTGTGTAACGCACCGCATTTGCGATCGTTGTATTAGTTCCTGGAGGAAGAGGTGGAAGCCCACCTTGGGGTTGAACTGGTGATTGTGATAACACAACTAGTCCCGCTGGGGTAAAGCCGTTGTTCAATACGGCATCCCACTCGTAACCTACCAAACCTGTAAGTTTATCCCCATTCTGAAGTCCGGTGTTGGCATAGTAAGGATCAGAGGCATTACTCACCACATAGTCAAAACCTTGGTAAATACCTGCGGAACCAAGATCCCCAGTGTATGCAACCCCCAGTAAAGCATTCTCAGGGCGATTGACTTCAGGGCTACGGAACAGCGTGGTTGCAGCAGCAGGGTTAGTTTGGGCAATGGGGTCGAGTGCAGCACCTGTACCAATCCCCGACGTATCCTTATAGACAGTCATTACCCGGTTAGCTTGTCCGCTAGTGGAAGGCTCAAACCGGACTTGCCAATAAGCAGTATTAGCCGAGAAAAATGCCAAGTTAGTGCCATTATCTCGCGCTTGTTCAACATTATTGCGTTGTTCCATTGACCAATACTCATCGTGACCCACTGAGAGGAATGTTTTCTGAGAATATAGCTGCAAGGGATTGGTACTCGCGTCCAGGTTAGTGTAGTAGGTGACATCATAGCCCTGAGATTCCAGCCAGCGTGTCATGTTGTACTCCCAGGTCAACGTATTGTTGAACTGTTCTGAGGCAGAAGAGGTATTGTACTGGAATGGTCGGTCAAAGGAGACCTGATAGGCGCGTTGTCCACCTGAACTATTGAAGCCATAAAGGCTGTAACCACCATAGTTGTTATAGGCTGCCGCTGTGGCAATGGCATCCTGGAAACCAATATCAGCCGGACGATTATCATCCCGCAACACAAACTGGATGTAATTCTGCCTACCCGTTCTACTATCAGTCAACTTAGCAAAGTAAAGCCCACTGGTCCAGTCATTACCAGTTTGCAAAGTATAGGAGGTATTCCATTTGTACTCAACTAATCTAGTATTTGAATCAATCGTTGGACCGGCTTGCACGACACCATTAAGCCCGGTAATACTAGTAATGAGCCGACCTCCTGTACCACCATAGTAGCCCAACCGATAGACATCAATTCTGTACTGTCCCGCTTGAGCAAGGGAGACTTTAAAATTAATGGCTTGTCCTTTATTGATGCTTGTTGCGTCACCATAACCAACAATCTCAGTGGTTGCTTGACTAGTGCTAGGAATTTGCCAAGCGGTTGTTCCTGTCTTTTGGTTTTCTATAACGATCGCATTTTGAGCAGCAACAGTTACCCCTGCACTGGCAACATTTTCACTACTGCCCAGGTTATCAATGTAACTTGCCAAAACCCGGACTTGCTGTCCTAAAAGAGCAGTTGTTAGCGTCAGAGACTTTGCTATTGATCCAGCAATATTCGTCCAGATGCTGTTTGTCAACTGCTGCCACTGATAGTTGATATTTACTCCTATTAGCCCATCGTTATCAAAAACCGTTTCGTCTAGATCATGACCAATTGTTGCACTACCCTTCAGGATCACAGTACCTAGATCGTTGACGTTAACCACAGCAGAGGTAGCTGTGCTGAGGGGATTCTCACTGCTGCCGAGAGCATCGGTGTAGGTAGCCCTGACTCGTACTTGCTGATTTACCAAAGCTTGAGCCAGAGCCAGTGTTTGATTGGTAGCTCCGGTAATATTCTGCCAGGTAGTACCGTTGCTGCTCTGTTGCCACTGATAGTTAATGGTTACACCCGTTAATCCATCGGCATCGGCAACATTTGCTGTCAGGGTTTGGTTTTGCGTTGCCGTGCCACCGATGCTGACTGTACCAGGTTTGTTATTGGGATTTGGGGCAGTGGGAGCAAAGACAATATCGCGGAAGTAATTTTCGTTCTGATAAACCTGAGTAGGGAATGCGCTTATGGTTTCATTATATACTCCCGCCCCGACTGGTGCTGTGAGGTCGCCATTGGTAATTGCAGTAGCAAATCCGTTTGGCGTATCGGCATAATAGCCGTTGGTGTTAACTGAAACTACATAGGTCGTATTGGCTGGAATCGTCACAGGCGTTGACAAAGCCTGTTGTTGCCAACCGGAAGCCGTTTCATTCGTAAAGGTCACGCTGGCCAGCAGAGTGCCAGTACTTGACCAAATGCGACCTACGTGAGTGCCGATTTCACTGGGAGATTTGTAGTAACGAATGGCTTGAATCTGTCCGGCTTTGGTACTAGTAAATTTCATTCCCAATTCATAGTCCACCCCCGGTCCATCTGTAAAGTTGGGTTGGGTTGGCGTTGTCGTCGAGGTAAAAATGCTCTCTAGGAGAGCCGAAATCGGGCTACTCGCCAAACTCAAGATATTTTCGCCGCCACCGAGGGCATCTGTATAGGTTGCATTTACTCTAACCTGTTGACCTATCAGGCTACTGTCTAATGTCAATGTTTGATTGGTAGCTCCGGTAATATTCTGCCAGGTAGTACCGTTGCTGCTTTGCTGCCACGTATAAGTGATAGATACTCCAGTTAACCCATCAGGATCAGCAATATTGGCTGTCAGAGTGTTACCCTGGGCTGTGACTCCACTGATGGCGACCGTACCAGGTTTGTTATTGGGGTTGGAGACAGTGGGAGCAAAGACAACATCCCGAAAATAGTTGGAATTTTGATAGGATTGGGCAGGAAAACTACCTGGGGTAAAGTCATACACCCCATTACTGCCATCGGCTACTGCGCTCAGGTCGCCATTGGTAAGGGTAGTCCCCAATCCATTGCTGGTAAAGGCGTAATAGGTGTTGCTATTAACTGAAACAACATAAGTCGTATTGGATTGAATATTCAATGGAGTTGCCAATGTTTGCTGTTGCCAACCCGAAGCAGTTTCATTGGTAAATGTTACGCTTGCCAGCAGGGTGCCTGTAGAAGACCAAATTCTCCCAGTATGGGTACCTGTTTCACTGGGAGCTTTGTAGTAGCGAATAGCTGAAATCTGTCCAGATTTCCCACTGCGGAATTCCATCCCCAACTCATAATCTCCGGCACTGCCAGTTCCATCTGTCTTAAATTGTGCTGGTGTTTCCGTGGTAAAAACACTCTCTAGGAGAGCCGAAATCTGGCTACTCGCCAAACTCAAGATATTTTCGCTGCCACCGAGGGCATCTGTATAAGTTGCATTTGCTCTAACCTGTTGACCTATCAGGCTACTGTCTAATGTCAATGTTTGATTGGTAGCTCCGGTAATATTCTGCCAGGTAGTACCGTTGCTGCTCTGTTGCCACTGATAGTTAATGGTTACACCCGTTAATCCATCGGCATCGGCAACATTTGCTGTCAGGGTTTGGTTTTGCGTTGCTGTGCCACCGATGCTGACTGTACCAGGTTTGTTATTGGGATTTGGGGCAGTGGGAGCAAAGACAACATCCCGAAAATAGTTGGAATTTTGATAGGATTGGGCAGGAAAACTACCTGGGGTAAAGTCATACACCCCATTACTGCCATCGGCTACTGCGCTCAGGTCGCCATTGGTAAGGGTAGTCCCCAATCCATTGCTGGTAAAGGCGTAATAGGTGTTGCTATTAACTGAAACAACATAAGTCGTATTGGATTGAATATTCAATGGAGTTGCCAATGTTTGCTGTTGCCAACCCGAAGCAGTTTCATTGGTAAATGTTACGCTTGCCAGCAGGGTGCCTGTAGAAGACCAAATTCTCCCAGTATGGGTACCTGTTTCACTGGGAGCTTTGTAGTAGCGAATAGCTGAAATCTGTCCAGATTTCCCACTGCGGAATTCCATCCCCAACTCATAATCTCCGGCACTGCCAGTTCCATCTGTCTTAAATTCTGCTGGTGTTTCCGTGGTAAAAACACTTGCCAATAACCCCTGGTAGGAGTTGATCTGGGAATCTGTAAAGGATGTCTGAGTCTCAATAGTGCCTGTAGCATACTCCAGAGTCCAGTTGCCACCCAAGGCAGAATTACCCGTTAAATCTGTAGAAGCCGCAACATCGCCTCCTGTCAAGGTACTGATATCTTTGACGAAGGCTTGTCCCAAGTCTCCTGCCGCAATATTACAACCGTAAAACAGAATATCCGCATCTGGAGTCAGGGATGCTTCCCACTGTTTTAGTTCGTGGGTGTATTGCTGGAGAGAGTTTGCACTCAGAAAACTGTTGCCCAATTGTACTTGAGCGACATTTCCATGGGAGACAATATCAATACCTGTCAAATTTTGATAATGTCCCAAGGTTTCGGTAATTTGAGCAACACCGTCTCGCGTCGGATCGAGAAAAACTTTAACATCTGCTTGCAGTCCTGCCATGAGAGTCATGGCATCAGCAACTCTGGAATCAACAAAGGCAATGGTTGTTACCGCCGATTCCTGTAAGGGATCTCGATATTGTATAAATAAGTTTGAATTTAATGGCAATGACGATTCAGTTTCTGTAAACAACATTTGTTTTATCTATTTCCTATGCACGTATATTTACAGGGTTGAAGGCGTTGCTGATTAAGCCCACATTCTGCACCCTAAACTGTCACACAACGAAAATTGGTCGTTTGGGGATTTGGTATTGGCGATAGCGAAGCGCTGCTGCAAGCAGTTCGCTATCTAGAATTTCCCAAATTTTGTATAAAAACTGGACTCCAAGGTATTCAAAAATCCGAAATTACCGATTGTGACACCAGGGGGTGCGGAAGGTGGGATTAAGAGTATGAATATGGCTCACGCAAAGACGCAAAGAATTAAAGTTGAAAAGTCCAATTCAGCAATACCGACTTTGAATTTCTATATCTGCATTTGACAAGCGGCTTTTAGCTCGTTGACCACAGCATCTTGTTCTTGCTCGGTCATTTGATGAAATAAGGGCAATAGAATAGATTGATCTTGTGCTAATTCACTCTCACGCAATTGATAGCGAAGCGCTCCGTAGGAATCGCAACTTCCTATTTCACGCATATTCTTTTCTTCAGCAACTCCACAAGACCAAGGTTCAATCTGGTATGCAGGTTCACGGTGAGCGCACATAATCCCCCGTCGTGTCCCAATTCCAGCATCTAGCATTGCTTGCATCAGTTGGCGTTGGTCATACTGTGGAGATAAGCGGATGCAGTAACTTTGCCAGTTACTCTTTGCCCAGGTTGGCTCTGTTGGTAATTTTAATCCTGGTATATCTGCCAACTGATGATGATATCGTTGTGCTAAATAACGACGGCGTTCTAGAATTTCCCGTAGGCGTTTGAGTTGTTCCCGTCCGACTGCTGCCTGAATATCAGTCATGCGGTAGTTGTAACCCAACATGGGATAGGACTCGAAAATCACCTGTTTCGCCCCGTGACGCACGGTATCAGGGACACTCATGCCATGTTGTCGCCAGAGACGAAATTGCTGATCCCATTCGGGATTATTAGTGGTAATCATCCCCCCGTCACCTGTGGTAATTACTTTGCGAGGATGAAAGGAAAAGCAAGCAATATCTCCGTGCGGTTTACCGATTTTCTCCCATTGTCCATCCCAGAGAATTTCGCTACCAATGGCACAAGCTGCATCTTCAATCACTGGTAAATTGTAGCGGTGGGCGATCGCTAAAATAGCTTTGAGGTCGCAAGGCATTCCCATCTGATGAACAATGACAATAGCGCGAGTGCATTCATTAATTACATCTTCAACTAAAACCGGGTTGATGTTGTATGTCTGCGGTTCAATATCCACAAAAACTGGAATCGCGCCACAGTAGCGAATGCTGTTAGCAGTGGCAATATAAGAGTGACTGACAGTAATCACCTCATCTTCTGGCTGTACACCTGCGGCTAAAAGTGCTAAGTGCAATGCTGTGGTGCAATTAGAAACAGCACAAGCATATTTTGCCCCTACATAAGCCGCAAATTCCTGTTCAAATCCGGCAACTTCCGGTCCTTGAGTCACCCAACCGGACATGATAGCGCGTCTGGCTGCTTCCGCTTCTGGTTCACCAATCCAAGGTTTAGCAATGGGGATATTCTGCATTTTTATGGCTTGCATCACGCTATCGCTATTAGACATGGCTCGTTTCCTTTGTCAGCTTTTGTTTATGCCACCAAGTAACCAAGCGAGATAACCCTTCGTCTAGAGATATCTGGGATTCAAAGTTCAATAACTGCTTGGCTTTGCTCACATCTGCCAGTCGGCGCTGCACGGCGTTAACTTTACGTTCTGGTTTATATTCTGGTTGGAGATCAGAACCCATCACTTTCAGTAAACTATGAGCTAAATCATTTAAACTAGTTTCTACACCACTGGCAATATTGAACACTTCATCTGTGATATTAGCTTTAGCAGCCAAGATATTAGCTCTAGCTATATCTTCGATATACACAAAATCCATTGTTTGCTCACCATTACCAAAAATTAGTGGTGGCTGTCCGGCAATAATTCGCTCCATCCAGCGAATCAATACTTCAGTGTAAACACCGTAAATATCCATGCGGGGTCCATAAACATTGAAGTAGCGTAATCCTACATAATTCAGTCCATACATTTCATTAAAGCTGCGGAATAAACCCTCATTAAAGGTTTTCGCTGCACCGTAGATGGTGCGGTTATTGTAGGGATGATCAGATTCAGTTGTCGGGAAATTATCTGCCATGCCATATACTGACGCTGAAGAAGCTGCAACTACCTTTTTTACCCCGGCTGTAACTGCTGCTTCGAGAACATTGAAAGTACCATCTGCGAGAACTTCCAATGCTAGACGGGGTTCTTCCGCACATTGGGTAATCCGAATAGCAGCTTGATGAAAGACTATATCCACACCTTGCATGATATCAGTAAGGAGTTGGCGATCGCGGATATCTCCCTCAACAATCACTAACGGACCATTTGCCTGTGTCCAAGCTAAGTTATCACGACATCCGCGGGTAAAGTTATCGAGGACAATAATTTCCGATACTCCCTCTTTTACCAGTAAATCGGCAATATGAGAGCCAACTAAACCAGCACCACCTGTAATTAAAATTCGTTTATTTTGCATTTTCTTTGAGCTTTGTAATTTCGGTTTCTAGGCTTTGAATACGAATCAATAAATCAGACATTTGTAAACCTAAAGTGCTTTTAGTAGATTTAATAATATTGGCTGTTGCTGTTATTTCTTGTCCAACAAATTGCACCTTAGATAGTCTTAGCACACCATCACCTGTAAGCACATCAACATAACCTTCTGTCTTTGATCTACCGATGACTCTACCGGGAATACGCCCTACATAAGCAGGTGGATTATTAAGAATTTGAGCTTGCCAAATGAGTAGTTTCTTTTGTTGAAAATAAGTGTACGCAGCCGGAAAAGGAGAAACTAATGCCCGAATTAAACAATCTATACTTCTACTTGAATCTGACCAATTAATCTCACCATCTTCAGGAAGGCGAGTACAAGAATAAGTAGCTTCAACACTATTTTGCTTTATTCCTTGATATCCATTGAATACTTTAATAACTGTCTCTCCCAAAAATTGCCGCTGAATTGTATTCAATTGGTCATATATATCAGTGACAGTATGATCAGACTGAATGGGAATTAATTGTTGAAATAAAATATTTCCTTCATCCAGTTCTGCCGATATTTTATGAATGGTTATCGCTGCACAAGGTTCATTATTAATTATTGCCCAATTAACATTAGCACGACCGCGATAATTAGGCAATGGAGAATAATGAACATTTAGAAATGTAGACAGTTCTATTATTTCTGCTGGCAGAATTTGGTTATAGGAAGAAATCACCACACAGTCTGGTTGAAATTTTAAGAGCAAAGATTTAATTTCTGACTGGGAGATATTAGAAAAGATGGGAATACCCTTTTGTTGAGCAAAAGTAACAACAGGATCATCCACAGCAGATTCAGTCTCTATATTTCTGACTAAACCTTGCACATTGCACTTGAATATTAAAGATTCCAAGGCACTAAATGTGGTCGCACCTATACCAATTAGCAAAACATCAATCATTTATCACCTTCCTTTACAGCAATTGCACAAATTCCATCAATGACTGGCTATGACTCCGTGAAAATTGTTGCTGCCAAATCACTTCTGCTGCTTTGAGTCCACCTACTTGCAGACGGATAATTGGTTCTGGTCCGACAGCAGAAGGGAGGATACCCATGTGTCCCGGTTTCGGTTCTACTTCTGGACACACCAGAATATTCTGGGATAAGAAGGCAGACCGTTCTATGTCTCCCCAATACTGAGCTACCACAGAACCTGGCCAATATTTAGCGATCTTGTCTGCATCCATAGCAGATAAAACTGGCTGAGTCTGGGGTTGCAAAGCCACTAAGATGACATCATATTTTCTGTCTATGGGCGCTACTCTTAAACTATCAACTGTGTCTACATTAGCACCAACGCTAACGAGTCCACGTTCAATAAATGAACTGAAAGGATTATCACATAACAACAAAATATCACTTGTGTAGACGGCAATCCCAGCATTTAGTAAGAGCTTGATGGCCATGACTCCTAAAAAAGAAAATACGTCTACACTCGGATGTCGTTCATTCGCACCTGCTACCTGAATTCCTCGCAACCGACAGGTAATGAGGTCTATATCCTCTGATCTAAATTCCCATGCCTCGTACATTAACCCAATTACTGCTGTAGGCTTCATCCAGGCAATCATCTCTGCATCAATAGGACGAACATGGCCGCTATTGGTGATAATATCGGCTTGAGCTACAATATCGGGCGATTTATTGGTGATAAATTCTATTTTCTCACTTACCCCCCCGATTTTCGCAAGTTGTTGTGTCTGTGCTTTCACTTCTTCTATAGTCCCATAGCGACTACTTTGGGTGATAGCAAACACTTTTTTCGCTCCTGCCATTGCAGCTATTACGGGGGTAACAACATAAGCTCCCGTTGCCGCTTCTGTCAGTACAGTCAGATTGTCAAGTTGCAGTTCACAACGCTGAATTGACTGCTGTATTAGGGCAATAAGACGATGGGGATTGAAACCAGGACGGGTATCGCTCATTAAATTTTTACTCCTGAAAGAATGTTTTGCAGACTTTCGCTAACAACGTGAATTTGTGTTGGTGTTAGTTCTGCAAACATAGGCAGTGAAAGCACTTCCTTCGCTGCTAGTTCCGATTGGGGAAAATCACCTGCCTTATATCCTAAATCTGCGTAAGCTGGTTGCAAATGCACGGGAATCGGGTAGTGAATGCCTGTTTGGATACTTTGCTCATGTAACCGCTGTTGTAGTAAGTCTCTTTCAGCCAATCGCACGGCATAAATATGGTAAACGTGATGGCTGTATGGCATAACAGTAGGAGTGATCACGTCTGCCTTTGCTAGTAGTTGATCATACTGGGCGGCGATCGCTCTCCTAGCCTCTGTCCAATCATCTAAATGGCGTAATTTAACCCGCAAGATTGCTCCTTGCAAGCCATCCATGCGATAGTTATAACCCTTGAGAACATGATGATACTTGCGTTCTTGTCCCCAGTCACGCAGCGTTTGCATAGTGAGGGCGTATTTGGGGTTATTGGTGACTACCATGCCGCCCTCACCATACGCTCCCAAGTTCTTTCCTGGATAAAAGCTAAAACAACCTAAATCGCCAATACTACCAACTCGTTGCCCCTTATACTCAGCCCTGTGTGCCTGGGCGGCATCCTCAATTACAGTCAGACCATAACGACGAGCAATGTCTAAAATTGGCTCCATATCTGCTGGTTGACCATAGAGATGCACTGGCAAAATTGCTTTCGTGCGTTCGGTGATGGCTGCTTCAATTTGGGTGACATCTATAGTCAAGGAAACAGGGTCAATATCTACAAAAACCGCCTTAGCTCCTGTATAGTCAATGGCGGCTACGGTAGCTACAAAGGTGAAAGGTGTGGTAATTACTTCATCACCAGGACCAATACCCGCTGCCAGTAGGGCTAGGTGCAAAGCACTCGTACCTGTGTTTACGGCAATGCCATAATCGGCACTACAATAATTAGCAAACTCCTGTTCTAATGCTGCTACCTCATTCCCTAAGATAAATTGTGTACTCTCCAGGACTTGAGAGATAGCGGTATGGATTTCGTCTTTAATACTCAAATACTGTGATTTCAGGTCTATAAATGGAATCATCCTGCTACCTCTGCTAAGTTCAGTTCAATTAATCGTCCCTGCTCCTTGATGGATTGGGTAGCAGCTTCGAGAATTCTTACTACCCGTAATCCTGCTTTTCCATCTGTGATGGGACGATTACCTTGGCGAATACAATCAATAAAATGTAATGCCTCTGTTTGCAATGCTTCTGTCAGATCCAACTTAGGAGACCACATATCACCGGTGCGATAGCCGACGAGCATTTGGTAAACGTTCTCAGGACTATCATTGACAGTAATTCCTTTGTCGTACACCTTAATTTTTTCACTGGGTTCTAAATCGTCATAACAAACCATCTTGTGACTACCACCCAGTATTGTCCGCCGTACTTTTACTGGTGCGAGCCAATTGACATGAATATGTGCAATTAAGTTATTCTCAAAAAATAAGGTTAAGTAGGCAATGTTTTCTGGTTCACTAGAAATGTGACTCATCCCTGTAGCAGATACAGCATAAGGCTTTGATGGCAATACATAATCCATAATTGAGAGGTCATGAACTGCCAAATCCCAGATCACATTGACATCATGCTGGAATAATCCCAAGTTAACACGGACAGAATCATAATAATAGATATCACCTATAGCCTTTGTTGCTACCAGTTCCTGCATTTTTCGCACTGCACCTGTGTACACAAAGGTGTGATCTACCATCAGCACTAAATTACGCTTTTGAGCCTCATCTATTAGTCTGATTGCCTGTTGGGAGGAAACAGTCATTGGTTTTTCGACTAATACGTGTTTCCCGGCTTGCAAAGCTGCTAGAGCTAAGTCGTAATGAGTAGAAACTGGTGTAGCAATGGCGATCGCATCAATTGCTGAATCGGCAAATATATCTTGGCTATTTGTGGTTAGTTTGATGGCTGGATATCGAGATTGCACCTTTGCCAATCTATCTACTTGAAAATCACTAACTGCAATGACTTCTGCCCCTGGTAAATCTGCAAAGCTGCGGACTAAATTTGGACCCCAGTAACCATAACCGATAACACCAATTTTGATGGTATTAATTGCCTGGGTTTGCTTATTAATAGAGATGTTTACACTATCTGAATAAATTTTTTTCTCAAAAGTCTGAGGGGAATGAGCATGAGTATTTGTCATGGAATTGCCAGTATATAAGTAGTGAATTTTAGAAAACTTGATTTGTAGAGAGCAATGGAGATGACAGAATAGTTGACCAACAATTTCTAAAGATTACTAAAAGCAATTTTTTCAACAATACCTTCGCCAGTTTTAATGACTAAAGTAATGACCCTTAAAACGTGATTTTTTTGATAATTTATCTTGGTCAAAACCAGAAAGTTAAATGAGATTTTCCAGATGCGATATGTTGTAAAGTAACATTGTTGTATGGCTTATTGTAGACAAATTGGCAAAACTTATGTAGGTGATCAATTTGGTCAAGATATTGCTGAAAAAACCGGTTTGAATATCTTAAAAACCTGAGATATTACCTAATCGAGCTTAACAAGCTACTATTGACAGATTCACCCATAATAGGAACACTACCTATGACCCTAGCAGGGACTCCAACCACAGTTGCATAATCAGGAACATCACGAGTGACTACTGCTCCAGCGCCAATTATGGCATTTTTGCCAATTGTGATTCCTGCGAGAATTGTAGCATTGCTACCAATAGAAGCACGGCTCTTCACCAATGTCTTAATTACAGACCAATCGGCTTCAGTTTTTAGACTACTATCTTCATTCGTAGCGCGAGGGTAAATATCATTGGTAAACATGACTCCGTGACCAATAAACACTTCATCTTCGATGATCACCCCTTCACAAATAAAACTGTGTGATGAAACTTTGCATTTAGCTCCAACTATGGCATTTTTTTGGATTTCAACAAAGCTGCCAATTTTGGTTTCATCACCAACTTCACAACCATAAAGGTTGACAAGATGAGGATGAAAAATCTGAACACCTTCACCTATTTTCACATTGTCATGTATAGCCATTTTTGTCTACCTTTATATCATTAAAATTCACATTCTTAGAATTCAGTAGATACATCTTATAATTCAAGTTCTCATTTTTGTGGCAACTTTATTCTCATGGAGTGATGTATCTGAATGGAAAAACTCAGAATTAAAAAAGATTAAACGATACTTAACTTTAAAAGTCAATATCTAATTTCCAGTTTTACATTAACTTTACACAATCTTTGCAGTTTTTGACTAAAACCATGATGATTACGGTTGAATTATAAATATTTCAAAAAGATATAACTTATTTATTGACAAAGTGATAAATAATATATTTGCCAAATTGAAAGCTTCAAGATATTTGCCAAATTGTCCACTTTAACCCATGAAACAGTGTTACATTACAACTTAATTAACTGTTTAAGTTGTTGAAGTCAAATCATGTCCAAATATTCTGATTATTTTATCAATACCTGCGCCATTTTTTTGTGGGTTAGGTGTTGCTTTGCTCAACCCATAAATTAAGGCTTTTTTGAATTTGGCAAAGATATTGAATTAAATTAGAAATTATCTAAGGTTTGAGATGATAAAAAAACGCTATTCTCAGCAAAATTTAGCTCAAATAAATGGACAGCAACGTCAATCTAAGCCTTTGATTTACACAGTTCCATCTGAAGAAGGTAATGAAGGTGGATTGAACTTAGGTGAAGTATTAGCAGTTATTCGTCGCAGAATACCGATAATTATAATTGGCACAACTACCATTGCGGCTGCGGCGATAGGATTGGCTTTGACTAGCATTCCCACCTATGTCGGTAAATTTGAACTTTTAACTGAGCCGATAACTGCTGAAGATAAAGTCGCACGAGACGATAGATCAAAAATAGATGAGACTGCTAATAAAATTGATGAAACTAAGTTGAAGATCTTACAAAGTCCTAAATTGATGTCTCCTCTCACTCAAAAAGTGCAGAAGTATTACCCAGGTAGCAGCGCACCTCAACTTAATATCAAACTCCTACCCAATACTCAAATTTTAGAAGTTAGTTATCAAGATACCAACCCTAAAAAAGTTTTGTTTGTATTAAATCAAGCATCTGAATCATACTTAAAATATAGTTTAGATGAACGCCAAACAGAAACTAAATTAGCAATTAATTTTGTGGAGAAGCAATTACCGCAACTATTACAGAATGTGGAAACTCTCCAATTAAAACTACAAAACTTCCGTCAAAAATATGGTATTATTAATGCTGAAATTCAAGGACAGCAACTTGCTAATCAATTTGATCAAATTGTCCAAAAACGGGTAGATAATGAAATACAATTGGCTAGAACTCAAGCACTTCATAATAGTCTCCAAGAACAGTTGCAATTAAAAAGTCATGAAGCAGAGGCTATTTCAGCCTTGAGTGAGTCTCCTGATTATCAGAAGCTATTGAGCCAACTTCAAGATATAGAAGCTACAATCGCCATAAAATCATCTCAATATACAGAAAATAGCCCAAATATTCAAACCCTGCTCATTCAAAAACAAAATTTATTGAATTTAATTATCAAGGAAAAATTGCAGATTTTGGGAATTAAATTTGCAAATACAACGATGAATTCTTCGTATTCAGCCCCACCAAATTCGGCTCGTTTGCGAGAAATTCAAAAATTCCTCGATACAACTAAGCAAATTCAATTATTAAAAACCCAAATCCAATCTCTTAGTCAAGTTGAAAGTTCTTTACAAGAGCAGGTTAGACAGTTTCCGGCTCTTATTCGTAAAAAAGATGATTTAGAACGACAATTAAAAATTGCTGTTGATAACCTCAATCACTTTTTAACTGAACGGGAAAGATTACGTATAGATTCAGCCCAAAAGCAGATACCTTGGCAGATACTTACTCCTCCTAGTCAGCCGGAGAATCTTGCACCGAGTACCATCCGAAATTTAATTTTAGGAATAGCTTTGGGGTCATTATTAAGTACGGGATTTGCCTTATTTATAGATAAGCTTAATAACGTTTTTTATAATATTGAAGAGGTTAAAAATAAAACTAAACTACCAATATTAGGGAACATTCCTCATATTAAGTTCACTAAAGGTGGTCAGCCTTTTCAAAACCATAATACCTCCCACTTTTGGGAATCTTTTCGCTCTGTTTACACAAATATTTCTCTGCTTAATGGTGATAATAATATCCGCTCTCTAGCAATTATTTCAGGTGATGCTGGAGATGGCAAATCAACAATTGCTTTTTACTTAGCTCAGACAGCAGCAGCTATGGGTAAACGGGTGTTACTGGTGGATGCAAATCTGCGTAATCCTAGTATTCATAAAATGTTGGACTTACCGAATAAAGAAGGATTAAGCAACATTATTACTGAAGGTTTAAATTTTGAAAATGTTATCCACAAAAACATTAGCGGTATCAGAGAAAAAAATTATGACCCTAAGAAAAGAACTGTAAAAAATACAGGAAAATTATCTTTAGAGCATAATTTGTCTATCTTAACTACTGGTCAAATTACCACAAATCCGACAATTTTACTTTCATCACCTCAGATCCAAGATTTGACAGAACAATTTAAGCAAAATTTTGACTTAATTATCTATGATACATCACATCTATTAGGTTTTGCAGATACTAGTATCCTGATGAAACATACAGATGTAAGTATTTTGGCTGTAAAAATAGGTGAAACAAAATGTTCTGTTTTAACCAAAGTATTAGAACAATTAAATTTCTCTTTTACTCCTATTTTGGGAACAATTACTATTGATTCATAAGGATAAAATGCGAAACTTCTATTACTAAAAAGTAACTCGCATAATTGTCTAATAGCCTTGATTTTTTAAACATTCTGTGCAGATTTTTGTGAACACAAGAATATCAAAAATATATGCTAACCGTAAACAAACAAAGTCAAATTCAAGATGTCAGTCCATATCTCAACCTGGAAACTCCAACAATTGATATAATTGGCTCTCCTGTGACTGCGTTACCTTTTGAAGTACAAATAAACATCATTTTAGAATGGGCTATGAGCAAAGTCAGCAAAGTTATTTGCGTAGCTAATACTCATATGCTAGTAGAATCTTATTGGCATTCTGAATTTTCCTCTGTTTTAAAGAATGCAGATATTGTTACTCCCGATGGTATGCCGCTAGTATGGATGCTAAAACTAATGGGTGCAGGTACTCAAAACCGCGTTGCTGGTTTGGACATTCTCTTATCTTTATGCAAATTAGCCCCACTCAGAGACATTCCTCTTTTTTTCCTAGGTGCTGATACAGTAACTCTAGAGAAGATGCGAAAGAACTTAATGGATCTTTTTCCGAACCTGAAAATTGCTGGTATGGAGCCTTTACCATTTCGTCCACTCACATCTACAGAGGATGAAGCTATGATCAAAACAATTCACGATAGTGGTGCAGCCATAGTTTTATTGGCTTTAGGATGTCCAAAACAAGAGTTGTGGATGAATCAACATAAAGACAAAATTCAGGCTGTAATGATTGGTTTAGGGGGAGCATTTCCTGTTTTTGCTCAGAGTCAGAAAAGAGCGCCCTATTGGATTCGTCATTTGGGTGGGGAGTGGTTATATCGTCTGACTCAAGAACCATCCAGACTATTTAAAAGATATATGACAACTATCCCAGCTTTTATCTGGTTAGCTTGCAAGCAAATCTTGAATTTGACTCTACTTCAATACTTAAGGTTATAGCCACAGCTTGGTCGTGCAGAAAACTCCTGAAACACCTATAAATAAAGGATTATTACCGAAACTCTTGTAGTGCGGGCATCTTGCCCGCTATATATCCCACATAACACCGGAAAGTGCTGTATTTATTGCATTCATTTCTCTTCCCTAGGGAGGATGCTAAATGATTATTAGCTAATTTGAGACAAAAATATATTCCTGGGGGTAGATGACTTTGTATATTCTTTCGTAGTTGAATGCAAAAGAGACTAAATTTAGTAAAATCAGGTAAATAACTCATAATTTACCTATTTATCAAATCTCACAACCTCCAAATATACACAAATATTAATTGACAATAGCGCAATTTTATGTTTCTACGTTCAAATTTCAGGGTGGCTCAATTAAAAAGCAATATAAACAACAATTATTTGTTTTATGCAACTAAGTTGAAAGTATTTAATTTTTATTGATAAAATTAAAATTATTCAATATTAAATGCGAATCTGCCCAAGATTAATTACTAATTGAGATAATAGCAATTATCAAGATTGTATTAACTCTTCGCTATAATTTTATCTTTCCTATTGCTCAGTTTATATCTAAAATTTGTCCGTGAATCGGTACAGATTTTAGTAATGGCTAAAAACACCAAAATCTAGTGATTGGAATAATTATGTACGCAACAAAAAAAATTATCGTCATTGACAATGAAGTTGTGAATCGCAATTTTGTTTTAGATTATCTTCAGGCTAAGGGCTATCATGGGATAGGTGCAGAAAATGGTATTATTGGACTGCAATTAATCAAAGAATATTTACCTGATTTGGTGATTTGTGAGATGGTAATGCCAGACATGGATGGTTATACTGTATTAAGGAATCTACGGGAGGATAGATTAACGGCAATTATTCCTTTTATTTTTCTAACTGCTATTAATACAAAGGCATCTTTGCGAAAAGCAATGGAATTCGGAGCAGATGATTATTTAACTAAACCTGCAACAACTGATGAGTTATTGCGAGCAATCGCAATTAGATTACAAAAACAGGATCTTTTTAGATCTTGGTATGCTACTAATTTTCCTCAAGTCACATTAGCAGAATTACCCAATACACCAGTAAATTCTCAGTCAATTTTTCCGAATATTCCCCATCTGAAAAAGGTTTTTGATTATATTGAAGCTAATTATCAAGAAGGAATTACTTTATCGGATGTTGCTGAAGCTGTTGGTTATTCTTCTGCACATTTAACTAATCAAGTTGCTAAACAAACAGGATATCCCATAAATGTTTGGATTATCAAAAGACGAATGGTAGCAGCCTTACCTTTACTGAAAAATACTAATCAAACAATTGAGGAAATTTCTACAAATCTTGGCTATCAAAGTGCTTGTCATTTCTCACGACAGTTTCGCCAATATAATCATACATCTCCCACAGATTGGCGCAAAAAAAATCAGTTAAATTCAGGTTTGAAAAATAATAACTTGCAATTTATCAAAAATCGCTCACAATTAGTTAAACCTGTAGCTGTCGGGAGGAATTAAGTGAGGAGTTAGAGAAGAAAGCAGGAAGAAGAAAATAACTTCCTATTCTCTATTAAATGAAACTAACTACTTTTAGGATTGCTTAATTTTTGGATAAAAAGTTGTACTGATAAGGCTAATAAGCCTAATGCAACTAATCCAAATATGCCCGCACCCAAGGCTACTATACCTACTACTAGGGTACGGACAGCGGCAGCGATATTGATGACGGTTTGGTTATCAGAATGGTTGGGTTTATTGGCAAAAGTAGTAGCGATCGCTATCATGAGAGAATAGGTAATAAAGGCAAATCCACCCGAAATTGTAGCTCCAGTTATACAGCGTAATGGAGTTGCTTGTACTTGAGTAGAATTATCTGCTGATGACGTTTCTTTTGGTTGATTCATAATAAATTAGGCGATTTTAATTCCATGTTTAATTGTCCGCGTTACAAACAATTCTAAATCCTCATTAGGAATAGCTTCACGTATTCGCTGCTTGACTATTTCTGCTTGAGTTTGAGATTCAACAATGGCAAAGACTGAAGGGCCAGAACCTGACATCATTGTCCCTAAAACCCCTGGTTGACTGGCGAATAATTCCCGCAGTTGCAATACTTGAGGATAAGCTGGTAAGACAACCTTCTCCAAATCATTATGTAGTTCTTGGACAATTTTTTCGGTATTTTTATTCAAGATAGCTTTTACCATGCCTTCTGAATGAAAAGCACTAGCACGAGCCGCTAAACCTTCTGAATCTTGAATATAATTAATCCCAAATTGTTCTCGATAGGTTTTATATGCCCAAGGTGTGGAAACTTCTAAACTGCGATATTTGGCTAATACGATATGTAAATTATCCAAACTTTGTAAAGGAGCGAGTTTTTCACCTCTACCCGTAGCAATTGCCGTTCCTCCAGCAATACAAAATGGCACATCTGAACCGAGATTTGCGCCTAATTCTTCTAGTTCTGATTGAGTTAATCCCAAGTTCCAAAGTAAATCTATTCCTACTAACACCGCTGCGGCATTGGTAGAACCTCCCGCTAAACCAGCAGCAACAGGAATATGCTTTTTAATGGTAATATCAACACCCCCAAAATTACTAAAAGCATTGGGAAATTCCTTAGCCATTAATTCCGCAGCTTTATAAACTAGGTTAGTTTTATCTGTGGGTACTTGGGGATGATCACAGTAGACGCGGATATTATTTGTACTGGCAGGGTGAATATCAATTTGATCAGATAAATCTATACTTTGGAGAATCATTGCTAATTCATGATAGCCGTCGGGACGACTACCAATAATTTCCAAATACAAATTGATTTTGGCAGGTGTAATTAAACTGTAAGAACGCATAACGGTTATAAAAGCAGGGAACAGGGAACAGGGAATAGGGAACAGTAAAGACAACTATTCAGCATTTCCTATCATATTTACCAGTGATACCCATTGGGCAACTCCGAGGTCTTCAGCGCGGACTTGGGGATTTATTTCTAATTGTTCCAGTAATTGCGTCAATTGATCACGGTCAATTACCGATTGTAAATTATTTCTTAACATTTTTCGCTTTGACCCAAATCCCAATTTAACTAGAGTTTCCAGCTTCTTGGGGTCATGGGCTGGAATTTCTATTTGTTTAGGAAGTAACCGCACCACAGCGGAATCTACCTTTGGTGGTGGCACAAATGCCGCAGCGGGAACTGTACAAATTAACTCACAATCTGCTAAATATTGTACCCGCACCGATAACGCCCCAAAATTTCTCGAACCGGGTTTAGCATATAATCTTTCTGCTACTTCTTTTTGTACCAATAAAACGATAGAATCAAAAGGTTCTGGATTGGGATGAGAAATAGTCCCCAGTAACTTTTCAATAATTGGCCCAGTAATATTATAGGGAATATTAGCAACAACTTTATTTTGCTTTTGGAAATTAGGAAATGCTGTTAATTGAAATAGTAAATCAAGAGTCAGAAAATCGCCTTGCAGAAGTAAGAAATTTTCTTTTTCACCCAATTGTTTAGCTAGTAATTTGCACAAATCCCGGTCAATTTCCACTGCCAGTAAAGATTTTACTAGCGGTAATAAACGCCGAGTGAGAATTCCTGTACCGGGGCCAATTTCTAAAACTTTATCAGTTTCCTGGCAATTAGCCGCTTGGACAATTGAGTTGAGAGCTTTATCACTTTTTAACCAATGTTGAGCAAACTGTTTACGGGGTTGAATCATTTTGTTAAAAAATATGGCTTTAAAAAAGTATCATATTGTTAGGCGTTTTATGTGTTTTATTTTGTTGACATAAACTTCTTGCCGATAACCTAACTTGTCAAAAATTCATTCTAGTCACAGGACAGATAAAAACATGAATAAATTCTTTTCAACTCTCACTTTAACAACAGGTACAGCTTTAACTCTCATATTAATGGGAATAGCTCCCTC
>Ga0208858_1000002_pt1 | contig 109292 bp, 98 predicted proteins | sample LakMenEpi16Nov12_FD_150704 | JGI IMG/M metagenome (GOLD analysis project Ga0208858, IMG submission 150704) | Freshwater microbial communities from Lake Mendota, WI - 16NOV2012 deep hole epilimnion (SPAdes) | ecosystem: Environmental > Aquatic > Freshwater > Lake > Epilimnion/Euphotic zone ...
TTGTTAGTACCGCTGGGAATATCTGCACAGAAACGGTTAAGAAATATATTGAACAGCAACGCGATTAACGTCAATGCAGGATAAATCCTGCAACTAGCCTTCATCCCTTGTCTAAAGCACAGATGTAAGGCTTTAGCCTCATTTAATTGCTGTTGAGCAGATGTAATTTCATTAATGGCGAGTTGAGCAATCCAATTTTTGAGAGCATCAATTTTTTCTGGATTTTCTTGGGGATTAGGAAAAGTCAAAAAAATATGTACAGATTTATCTCTTCCATGTCCTTTGAGAATATTGCCTTGCAAATCCTCAAGTACGTCTTGATACTGTGGATCAGTAGGATTAATTGGCTTTTGATTAGTCCTTAAATTGAGTGGCATTGATGACTCATTAAACTACTAAAATCTTTCGGAAATGATTAAAGAAATTACTTATGTAAGAAGCGATTTAAATTATAATTTCTTACATAAATAACCTAATTGTGGCTTTACAGTTCCTTGATGTGAATATTACGAAACTGTACTACTTCCGTATGGCACTGCAAACCAATAAAACCCTCAGAACGTTTTTTCTTGCCATCATTGGGGGCATCGAACGGCAACAGGTCTGAAAGTGTTCCTTGACTAACTAATTGACCATTGAGTTTGACCTCAATATTATTGTCCTGCACTGTGATTTCATAGCTGTTCCAGTAGCCAGGATTACCTGAGTTGCGAGGACTTAATACCTTGGCTGCCCATCGTTGAGCAGGAAAAACCTCGTATACTGCACCCGTCTTGTGTAAGGGGCTACCGTAGATATTATTGGAAAAGTCATAACCCCGCTCGTCAATTTGAACTTCGATAAGTAGGTAGGCGGAGAAAAATCAAAGTATATTTCGTTTTGTGAAATGGCTAAAACTCAACCACAATAACGCATTGAGGTGAATTTACATATCGTTACACATTTTGGTTATTTAACGTCCACTTACTTACTGGAGTTATAGAAACTATCATTTAGAGCAGTTGGTTCTGGCATTCGCAAGAAGATACCAGAATTGGCTTCGATGTCAAAGGCTTTCCACTGCAACTTCAAGATGAAATTCTTGAATTTTTTGCCTTTAAACCAGATAACACCAAGTCCGACGTTCTTATTATCAACACCAGTACCCAGCACTGGAGGATTCTGACCTAAAACATCAAAGAAGTTTTGGCTACCTGATGCCGCAATTTCCCAGCCATCTGCGTTGAAGTTGCCGCTATAAAGAGTTTGAAAGCCTGGTTCGTCACTAATATCCTCTGAGGTATAGCGTTTAATAATTGAGCGAGCAATTTTACGGGATAAGGTTAATCCTGTGGGTACGGGATTGGCAGAACCAACAGTGGGAAAAATTGACTGATCTACGCAGTAGGCATTGGAGACATGGTGGAAACGCCCATTAGTATCTGTGACAGATTTGGTGTAGTCAGTTCCCATCCAGAGAGTACCAGATTCATGAAAAGTAGTTCCAGGTGCATCTTCGCCTCCACTGAAGAAATAAATCGGGCCGTTATCATCCTTACTCGTTGCACCGCCTTTTGGTTGATTCGCCAACGCCTCTATGAAGGCAAAAGCTGCCTCAGACTGAGCGTCTCGAACTTGTTTGTCGGCAGGGGTTTCAACTAGGTTCACAAAAGCTTTAGGTATCCGCAGGGGCTGACCGTTCTCAAAGTACACATCATTAGCGAAAGGACTAACATTCATCCAACTGACGTTGTTGTTGCTACCAATGGGGCTGGTTCTGTCTCCAAAAGTCTCCCCACAGGTGCGAATACCGATAACAACTCTGTCCCCCAGACCTTTCTGGGAGTCGAGAATGGATTGCACATCATCCAAATTAGGTATCATTCGATACAGAAATTCTTCTGGATTGTTAGCAGCACCGGGGAAGAATCCTGTATTCACATTGGGAGCGGCATAAAATTGAAAATGGAATTGCCCTGGTCCTTGTGATGTCTGAGTTGAACCTTGAACGTGTAACGCAGCAGTTCTCAAAGTGGTATCGGTTGCTGAGATTCCTAGGGCATTTCGGGTGACTTTCCAGACAAAGTTACCGCGAACGTGGGACATGAGATTTCGTCCCATCAACTCTCCATTAGGTGCTAACTGAGGGGGACGTGGGAAGGAATTTAAAGCTAGACGTGTGGAGTTGATAGTATTGCCAGCGATGATTACCATAGCACTGGACTTGAGATTCAACCTCACAACACGAGCTTTGCTCTTATCCTTCGGTGCGGACGGATCGATTAAAGCAATCACAACTTGGGTGACAACACCCTTAACTGTTTCTAGTTTGAGAACCTCAGCGTAAGGAACCAGGAATAGTTTACTTTCGTTATCTGGTTTACCTTTGGCTTCGCGGATAGAATCAAGCAGTAAAGGCAAGCTGCTGAACTTATCTATACTGAACAAACCTGAGACTGGTGAATCACCCTGCACGGCGATTGGCGGTGGCAGGACTGCATTAAGAGAGGCAACACGGTTATTGGCTACAACCATTTCAGCAAGAGTTCTCAAAGCTTCATATAAAGAGCCATTGATAAAGTCTTGAACAGGAATGGCACCGATTTCTCGCTCAATGAATTCATACCCATCAAACACAGACCCATCTGGCTGCGGTTGGCGGAATAGATACTCTCGAACATCGTCGGGCCAGAGTTTAGCTCCATCTGCATCGACTTTTTCCACATCGGTATTGACTAGACGTGGTGTCCACCCTCCCCAGAACAGAGATTTGCCACCTACACAGCGGTGATGTTTAACAAAAGAAGAATTTCCCACTTGCCCTGGTTCAACCAAATCTTCTTCAACAAACTGACCGAGATTGCCTATATTGGTAAGGTTTTGAATATGTTCACTAATCAGGAATGGACCAGACTCTAAAACCAAAACTAGTGGAGATTGGTCTGGATTTGCCGTTCGGCGACCAAACTCGAATAGCTTGGTAGCGGTGTATGCACCATACATACCTGAGCCAATGACAATCGCATCGAATTGACGATCAGCTTGTGCTGCCAGAATTTCATCCCACGTATTGCAAACGAACCGAGCAACTGCATCTATTGAAAATGTAGTTCTCTGCACGTCAGGTGGTGGTAGAAGAGGTTGTCCTGAATCAACCAGTTTGTTCAAGGTCATAACAATTTTCGGTTCTTGCGTTGTTTTTATGGTGCAACATTAAAATCCAAGACGAAGTTTTTGTCTTCGTCTTCACCTCGTCGAGTTTTGATTCAATATCAGATTAGGGTTTTTCACCGTCATATTGAATTCTTATAGAAAATGCCTAACACACTGTCTACCATTGGACGGAGATTTCTCTACCTTTAGTGATCGCTTGGTAAAAATTAGATGGAAAGCCGTTAGCGATTTGAGATGGGATAATTGGCTATCTAAATAGTTGGTTTATTTGCGCCGTGCTGTACTCACAATTTACTTATATCAGTCAAGTCTATAGCTTCATACTTTATGTATTATGTATATGGTATTATAAATTACTTATAGTATATTTGAACCATATTGATGTCAAGTAACAGTTTAGTTATCTCCCAAAACCTCTAATTCCGATAAACAAGCTACAATCTAAAATAAGAAATTGTTAAAAAACTTTCCGTTGATAGCTGGAAATTTTCTGTGTCACAGTCTAATATTACCCAAACCTTTAAATTTGATCCTATTGAGGCCGCTTTGGCCGATCTCAAAGCCGGTCGTGTCATCGTTGTTGTAGATGACGAAAATCGAGAAAATGAAGGCGATTTAATTTGCGCCGCCCAATTTGCCACCCCGGATATGATCAACTTTATGGCTGTAGAAGCCAGAGGATTGATTTGTTTGGCAATGACAGGCGATCGCCTTGATGAACTAGACTTACCATTAATGGTCAGCAAACTCACAGATACTAACCAAACCGCCTTTACCGTTAGTATTGATGCTGGTCCCCATTTGGGCGTTAGCACTGGTATTTCCGCCGAAGACCGCGCCCGCACGATCCAAGTCACCCTCAACCCAGCCACACAACCCGAAGAATTACGACGACCGGGGCATATTTTCCCCCTGCGGGCTAGACCAGGAGGCGTACTCAAACGGGCAGGACATACAGAAGCCGCTGTAGACCTATCCAGACTAGCGGGACTCTATCCAGCCGGGGTAATTTGCGAAATTCAAAACCCTGATGGTTCAATGGCGCGGTTACATCAGTTAATAGAATATGCCAAAAATCATCATCTGAAAATTATTAGCATTGCTGATTTAATCAGTTATCGTCTCCAAAATGATCGCCTGATATATCGAGAAATCATTACCAAACTCCCCAGCCAGTTCGGTCAATTTGATATTTACGGCTACCGTCACACCCTAGATAATACAGAACACGTTGCCATTGTCAAGGGAGATCCGGCAAATTTCGGAGATGAAGCCGTGATGGTGCGAATGCACTCGGAATGTTTGACAGGTGATGCTTTAGGTTCTCTGCGCTGTGACTGTCGGATGCAGCTACAAGCCGCATTAAAAATGATTGAAAATGCTGGTCAAGGTGTCGTTGTTTACCTACGTCAAGAGGGACGGGGTATAGGCTTAGTTAACAAGCTCAAGGCCTATTCTTTACAAGATATGGGACTGGATACGGTGGAAGCAAATGAGCGTTTAGGGTTTCCTGCTGATTTGCGTGATTATGGCATGGGGGCGCAAATTCTCATGGATTTGGGCATTAAAAAAATCCGTTTGATTACCAATAATCCCCGGAAAATTGCTGGTGTCAAAGGTTATGGATTAGACGTGGTAGATCGTGTTCCCCTCTTAATTGAGTCTAATGATTTTAATTCCTATTACCTAGCTACTAAAGCTAAGAAATTGGGACATATGCTGTTACAAACTTATCTAGTTACAGTAGCGATACATTGGCAAGATGAACCAGAATCCGTCACCGGACGCTATGAACGACTAGAGAAAATACGGTATTTATCAAAAAATCAACATTTATTGTTACAGGAAGAAGCCCGTCCCTTGGGAATCGCTTTATTTGATCAACCCTCTTTAACTGTACATTTAGGTTTTGACCAAGCTAATATTGCTGAATCCAATTGGTATCAACAAAAAGGTCATCCTTACCTGCAAGCAATCTGCCAGATTTTAGATGAAATTGCAACTTTACCCTATATTCAGAAAATGGAATTTCTGATTGCGACAGGTAGCGATCCTTTGAGTAATTTGCAAGTACAGTTAGATAGGCAAACTTTCGCTGATGGTGTACTACCTTCTTCTTTAAAAGGTATTTTTCAAACACAGCACATTTACAGTTTTAGTAAGTAGGGTTTGCTGAATTTCCATAGATTAATCATAGCTTTAGTTTTATAACTAGAGCTATTTGTTGATTATTTATGTATGCTTGAATAACCCCGCAAATAAAAGTTGCTATTAACTAGACATTAGCAAGGACAAAAAGTATAATTTTTACTATTTATAATAATTTGTGGGTTATAGACGGATAACCAACTAAGAAGAAAGTCATGCTTGTAGAATTTAGTGTAGAAAATTATCGTTCAATCCAAGAAAAGCAAACATTAAGTATGGTAGCTGCTGATAATGAAACCATGTTGGATAGTAATACTTTTCCTGTCCCTAATAATGATGATTTACGCTTAGTTACAAGTGCTGCTATTTATGGTCCAAATGCTTCTGGTAAAAGTAATTTACTCAAAGCTATACAAGTGCTGAAAAATCTTGTCATTAAATCAGCTAGTAGAATGCAAACTGGGGATAAATTACCTGTTGAACCATTTAAATTAAATAGTGAAACAGCAAAAAAGCCTAGTAGTTTTGAAGTGATTTTTATTCATAATGATATTCGTTATGAATATGGAGTTTCTTTAAATCGTGAACGAGTATTTGAAGAGTGGTTAATTGCTTATCCAAATGAAGTTCAACAAAACTGGTTTTCTCGTGAATATCTACCAGATAATCCAAAATTTGAACCAAATGAAGGTTATAAATGGTCTTTTGGTAAAGGATTAAAAGGGGAAAAAAAGCGTATTCAAAAATTTGTTCGTTCTAATTCTTTATTTATATCACACGCTGCACAAAATAATCATCCTCAGTTAAAAGAAGTATTTGATTTTTTTCAAGATGAAATAAATATGATTTCTTTAACGGAAGGTCAGCTTAGAGAATTTGATTTTAGCATTAAAATGTGTGAAGAAGATAATAATTTTCGTGAGCAAATTGTTAATTTGTTGAGTGAAGCTGATATTGGTATTTCAGATATAAGGTTTGAAAGTGAACCAATGGATGATAATATAAGATTGGTGGTTCAAAATCTTTTTAGCAAAGAATTTGAAGGAAGAAATAATGCTAATAATTTATTAGAAATAGACTTTAAAAAAGTTATAACTATACATAAAATGAATGATTCTAACAGTGAAATAGAATTGGAAATGAGTGATGAATCTGCGGGAACAGAACGTTTATTTAATATAGCAGGATATTTATTATTCGTATTAAAATGTGGAGAAGTATTAATAATAGATGAATTAGATAGAAGTTTACATCCAGTTCTTTCTAAAGCATTAATTAAAATGTTTAATAATCCAGAAATTAATAAAAATAATGCTCAATTGATATTTACAACTCATGATACTACACTATTAGATGATGAAACATTCAGACCTGACCAAATATGGTTTACTGAGAAAGATAACAGCATGACTAAACTATATTCATTGTTTGACTTTCGACCTCGTGAAGATGAATCTTTACAAAAAGGTTATCTACTAGGTCGTTATGGTGCTATTCCTTTTATTAATGGGTTCAAGGGAGGGAGTGAAAAAGATGAGAAAGGGAAAATCGACAAATAATTTAAAACGAAGTTCAGAGAATAAAAATCCTAGAGGAGACCTTTTAATTGTAGTTGAGGGTGACACAGAAGAGAATTACTTTGAGTCTCTAAAACGTGAACTTAAATTATCAACAATTAAGATTAAAATAGTTTCCGCTAATGGTGGAAATCCTTTAGAGATTGTAAATACAGCTTATGATCTATATCAACGAAAACAATATGATCAAGTATTTTGTATATTTGATGATGATAATAAACCGGATAAATATAAACAAGCTCTCAGCACAGCAAAAGAACATGATTTTGAATCTATAACATCAATACCCTGTTTTGAATTTTGGTTTTTACTACATTATTGTTATACTACCAGTCCCTTTAGTAGTTACAAAAAATTACGTCCAAAGCTAGAAGCAGAAATGAGAAAAGAGGGTATTTTAAACCCAGGAGAAAATTATAATAAAAGTGATAAATTGCTATATGAAAAACTCAAATCCAATCAAGAAAAAGCAATTAATCATGCTATTAAACTAGAAAACAATCACCCTAACGAAGATGGATGTACTAAACCATCAACAAAAGTACATATTCTAATTGATAAACTACAAAAACAAAAAAACTTTGAATGAGCAATTATTTATTAGCAGTATTAACGCTTCTTAACTGGCAAGAAAAATGTAATTTTGGAAATAGGTAAGTTTTTGATTTTCACCTATTCCCTTTTTTCTTAACTAGCAACTTACGCGAATATTCAGCCCAAATACTTTAATTTACCCGCCCTTTTAACCAAGTTTGGATATCAGCAAAGCTCGTAAAATCTAACAATGCTTCGCTCAAATCTTCGAGAACCGGCAAAGGTAAACTAGAAATCGAGGAACGCATTTCCTCAGAGATTTTTCCAAACCGCTTAGTCAAAAGTCGAATAATCAGATTAACAGTTGCTTCTTCTCGTCCTTCTTCCTTAATTTCTTGGTAAACTCTAGTTTCCTTGAGTGTTATTCCTAGCATAGACTCTACCTCCATTCGGCTAAGTTTTTCAAACTTGTACACCATGATAGTCGTGATCATCTCTATTATGGCGCGACTTGATGGTTGAGGATTTTCTTCACGAGTTCTTATTAACAAATCCCGTGCTGCTGCTGGTGCTTGTTCTTCCTCTACCGTAGTCAATACCATCAATGCTACCCATAGAGGTAATTGACGAATATCCCCCAATTCATTCAAATACACTCTATGTACTTGTTCACCTTTTAGTAAGGTTCTATGAGGGTAAATGTCCCTTTGTTCGGTATTGCGAGATGGATATATTATAACTGCTTGCCAGTCACTAAATCTAACGCGGTTACGATAGAAATATAGTGAAGATTCTGCAAATACTCTTTCATAAAGTTGTTCATCTTTTTGAAACTGCACCTCACAGAAATACACAATCCCAGCACCTTCATTTTCTGGGGGGAGAAATACTCCATCTATTTCAAACTTGGGTTCTTTGACAGCTACCGAATCAAATCGGTAAGCATCTGCATTTATGGGTGGATTTGTCAACAGTTCAAATAGCAAAGTTGGAGACTGTTGAAATAGTTTATAGAAAATGGAGTCTCGACGCATGAAGCATTCTATCTATTTGTTAAATATCCTCTAAATTTAATCACATTATTTGAGATTCTGCATAAGTTTTAACTAAATTAAATCCTCAGAATTTTGTTTTGCTAACTAATTAAAATTTTGTAACTGTCGAAAAGAATGCAATTTCTTGAGAAACTTTTCACCATCAAAACTTAAAGGATCAACTTTCCCATTCCCCACATCTACCGCACGATGGGTTGTAATTCTATCATCTGGAACTTGACTTTGAGCAATTAACCAAGCTAAAGAATTATATTGAGCTTCTGTATATCCTGAATGTGCTTCTATATTACTTTTCCCCCAAGCATCTGTCGGGGTTTCTAGAGATACATGATAAGCAAAATTATTTACAGATGGGGGTAAATTAGGATTAGTTTGCACAGTTTCGACACCATTAGCACCTTTAAAAACTGAATTACCAGCACCAAAAGCGCGTTTTTCTGGAGGAACTAAATAAATAACTTTTCCCTCTAAAGTAATTATGGCATGATAACTGGCTTGAACACTTTCATCATCATGAGGTGTTTGAAAAAAATTAATGGCGCTAGAAGTAGAATTGGTAGTTTCATGAAGGACAATAATGGCTTGATTATTACAAGGTACACCATTAACATCTGCGGTATAGCGATCGCCATAATTGCTAGGATCAACTGTAACCTGGGCAAAATTAGGTGTATAATTAGCGAAATCTCTAGTAGTTATATACAGAGGATTAATTTTTTTAATCTTTGCGGGAGACGGGATTAAATTTCGCTTTTTTTCTGGTTTAGTTATTGTTGACTGTAATTGCGCTGGTGGATATTGATACTCAGTTGTCCCTTCCGATGTTGATGCAATTGTCTGATTGTGTTGTTGTCTCGCACCCCCAATGAATACAGCCAAAGTTAGGGTAGCTAACATCAAAAAAATTAGTATTACTCTAGTCGCCCAGTCTCTAAATCTCATGTTTTTATTTAAAATTGGTAATATAGTGTATGTAATGTCTGTGAATATTCATGGCAGAGCCAGTAACAATTATACCTGATCACCAGTGTAAAACCTATTACTTGGTTCAATTCAATGATAATGATAAGATCTTTCAATGAATTTTAGATTTTTTTCATATTCATTCCTGACTAGGGATTTTGCCTACAAGCTTTATTTAATCAGATTTTTGATAATTTTTGGTCTTTAGCAGTCCTCATCTTGACTAATTTATCAGGTTAAGAGAAACTTATAATTAACGAACGTAAATACTAATCTAAAATAATAACTTTTGTAAACATTATGAAATATATGTGCTTAAATATGGAACATTATGAGACAAGTGGCAAATTTGTATCTAAGTTCCTATCCCTAAATTTTGAGTAGGTCTGGTAAACCAGCAAAGTTCAAATATACTATCTAGGTTGGCTTTCAAAGCATGGAAACATTAGAATTCATCATTTATCCAGATGGTCGAGTCCAAGAAAAAGTCACCGGTATTATCGGTGCATCTTGTACTGAGGTAACAGCAGCCATAGAAGCCCAGCTAGGACGAGTGTTGAGTAATGAACCAACCTCAGAGTTTTTTGCCACTAACCCGCAACAAAATAGTGTGGTGGATACACAAACCGCCCACAGCGAATGGTAAGTTTTCCAACTAGTTAATTTCATTGATTACAAACCACCATGTCACACTTTAGCCAAATTAAGACACAGATCCGTAATCTGGAATCCTTGAAAGATGCCCTTTCCGACTTGGGAATAGACTGGAAACCTGGACCTGGTGAGGTGCGGGGTTATCGTGGTCAAACTCATGCAGCCGAAGTCACAATTGAACAGCAAAATGGTTATGATATCGGTTTTAGATGGAATGGTCAAGAATACGAATTAGTTGCAGATTTACAATATTGGCAACAAAATCTATCTGTGGATGGGTTTGTTCGTGAAGTAACTCAACGTTATGCTTATCAAACAGTAGTTAAAGAAACTACTAAAGTTGGCTTCCAGGTAGCCGAACAACAACAACAGAAAGATGGTTCTATTCGCCTAGTAGTACAACGCTGGAGTGCGTAATGTCTAATTTGCCGCCGTCGTCACCAGAAGAGGAATATAACCGTTCCGGTTTAGAACCAGAATTAGGGAGTCTTTTGCGAGATGTCCCCGAACGTTCTGGTTTAGAACCGGAATTAGGCGGATTAGTGCGGCAAAAAGGTGTTTATGTTGATGAAATTACCTGTATTGGCTGTAAACATTGCGCCCATGTTGCCCGAAATACTTTTTTTATTGAAGAAGATTATGGGCGATCGCGTGTCCTCCGTCAAGATGGAGATATAGAAGAGGTAGTTCAAGAAGCCATAGATACCTGTCCTGTTGATTGTATTCACTGGGTTGATTACACAGAACTGAAAAATTTAGAAGCAGACAGAAAATATCAGGTAATTCCCGTAGCGGGTTATCCCGTAGAACATGGTGTAGCCATTACAGAAAAACGCCGGAAAAAACAAAAGTTAAAAAAATCTAGTTCCTAAATTACTGACAACTTAGTGTTCAATCCTTAAATCCTATAAATCCTGATTCTGACGTAAGCATGAAACCAACATCTCAAACAGGTGCAGCATTCATCACCACCGGAACTTTAACAGGTGCGGGTATCTCCTCCACAGTCGGAGGTATGGGAATAGCTGGAGGCTTTGGTGGTGTGGGAATAGGTGCTGCTGCTGTAACTGTTGTCGGTGCGGTTGTTGGCGCTGCTGCTTATGGTGCTTTTAAAGGAATTACAGCAGGGGATAGCGCCGTTTTTGGTGCAATGGGTATTGGTGCTATTGGTGGTGTTGGCGTTTCTAATGTTATCGGTGGCATAGGATTTGTTGCACCTAAAATTGGTTTAGCTTTTGGTATTGGTACAGTATCAATGACAGGAATTGGTGCAGTTTTAGGACTTGCTGCTTATGGTGTGGCTAAATTATTAGATGATTCTGAATTTAGGGAAACTCCCATGCAAGTTTTTGAACGCATGGAAACAAAAGTTTTAAATAATAATGATTATTATTATTTGGAAGCATTACTAGAACTATCTGGTGATGATATAAATGCCAAATTTACAGCTTTAGAAATTGAGGAAGAATTAAAACAATTAAAGTCCACAATCCAAGGTAAATCTCCTCAATTTAAACCAGAAGTTGAACCCAAAATATTAAATATAACTCCTCAAATAACGGAAGTTTGGCAATGTGTAAAAACTCTCAAAGGACACACAGCCACCGTGAATAGTGTTGCTATTCATCCTGATAATAAAACCTTAGTTAGTGGTAGCAATGACAGACAAGTTAATTTATGGAATTTGCAAACGGGAAAATTGCTATATACTTTTTCTGGACAAGCTGAAGCTGTGTTATCTGTAGCTATTAGTCCCGACGGAAAACAGGTAATTAGTGGTAGTGTAGATCGGAAAATCAGCAGTTGGGAATTAGAAACAAAAAAATATAATCGCACATTCTCTTATTTAACTTCTCCCTATAGTCATAATGGTTTTGTGAATGCACTTGTTTTCAGTCCTAATGGTAATATTATTGTTAGTGGTAGTACAGATAAAACTATTAGAATTTGGGGAAGTTATCCGGGAACAATCAAACGTACTTTAAATGGACATACAGATGCAGTTTTAGCTATTGCTATTAGTCCTGATTCTACAACTCTTGTTAGTGGCAGTGCTGATAAAACTATCAGAATCTGGAATTTACAAACTGGTGAACCACTTTATACCATTAATCAGCATTTAGCCGCAGTAAATACATTAGCAATTACCGCCGATAATCAAACCCTGATTAGTGGCAGCACCGATAGTACAATTAAATTCTGGAATCTCCATACAGGGGAATTACGCTACACCTGGTATCAACACTCAACGGCTATTTCTGCGATCGCTATTCACCCTGATGGTAAAATTATTGCTAGTAGTAGTCAAGATGGAATTATCAAACTTTGGAATCTTGAAACTGGGGAATTGCTAGAAACTATTTCTGGGTTTAGTCCCCTAGCTTTCAGTCCAGATGGTAAAATATTGATTAGTGGTGGTAAAGCTGGCACTCTCAAGATTTGGCGGCAGGTTCACAGCAGTGATGATTTACCCTTAACTGGGGAATGGTGGGAAATTTTAGGCATAGAACCGAAAACTCACCCCAAAGATGTCAAACTTGCCTACTTGAGATTAGCCAGATCATATCATCCTGATATTAACACTTCTGTCAGTGCCAAAACTGCCATGCAAGCAGTCAATCAAGCATATCAAAAGTTTCAGCTTATGAATAGCTTGTAAAATATATATCGCTTCATCAGTATTAATACCTCAATTTTTTTTAATTGTTTATATTGCATATTCGGAAAAAACGTTATAAATTGTTAGGTTGTAGGGGAATAATATATTTTGTCATGTCAATGATCAATTCCTGATTAAGCAGATATACTCTATTGAAGTGATTTTACACGGAGAATAAAGTGCATTTTCAGAGATTGAAAAAACTGCTAAATATGATGCAGTTAGATTTTGACATTGACCGAGTTTTAGTATTTTGACTGGATTGATATTTGCTATTTCAAAGTTATCATGAAAAGGGCATAAAGAATAATTAAAGGTGCATCTACTCCCAACAAATCTACTATCTAAATGGAGTTAGTCTGGCAATGCAACTAAACAAATTAGAGACAAGTAAGAATATAGAAAATGAAGCGTGGCTTGCATTAGAGAATTCAATTCTCTACTACAAAGGTCAGCCAGTAGGAACTCTAGCGGCTTATGATTCATCCGTAGAAGCCCTAAATTACGACCAATGTTTTATCCGAGATTTTGTTTCTTCGGCTTTAATTTTTTTGATTAAAGGCAGAACAGATATTGTCAAAAATTTCCTAGAAGAAACATTAAAGTTGCAACCTAAGGAAAAGGCCTTAGATGCCTATAAACCCGGTAGAGGGCTAATTCCAGCCAGTTTCAAAGTTGTTTCTGCCAATGGGGAAGAATTTTTAGAAGCTGATTTTGGTGAACACGCTATTGCTAGAGTTACACCTGTAGATTCTTGTTTATGGTGGCTAATTTTATTACGGGCTTATGTCGTCGCTACAAATGATTCTTCCTTAGCTTATCAACCTGAATTCCAAACAGGAATTAGGTTAATTATGGATATCTGTTTGGCCAATCGTTTTGATATGTACCCCACGCTGTTAGTTCCTGACGGTGCTTGTATGATAGATAGACGCATGGGGATTTATGGCCATCCTTTAGAAATTCAAGTTCTATTTTTTGCGGCTTTACGGGCTGCAAGAGAATTACTAATTTGCACAGGGAATGGGGATATTATCGAAGCAATTGATAACCGCTTACCTTTATTGTGTGGACATATTCGTCAGCATTATTGGATAGATATTAATCGTCTGAATGCAATTTATCGCTTTAAAGGTGAAGAATACGGAAAAACTGCGGTCAATCTTTTCAATATTTATGCAGATTCTTTACCTTATTATGAATTAGATAAATGGCTACCGAAAAAAGGTGGTTATTTTGCGGGAAATGTTGGACCATCACAAATGGATACTCGGTTTTTTACTCTGGGAAATTTGATGGCTGTGATTTCTGATCTTTCTACTGAAGAACAGTCCCAAGCCATTATGAATCTGATCGAAAAACGATGGGATGATTTAGTAGGAGATATGCCTATTAAAATCTGTTATCCTGCCTTACAAGGTGAAGAATATCGAGTAGTCACAGGATGTGATCCCAAAAATATTCCTTGGTCATATCATAATGCCGGAAGTTGGCCTGTTTTAATGTGGATGTTAGCAGCAGCAGCAGTGAAAACCAAAAAACCACAGTTAGCAGAAAAAGCCATTGAAATTGCTACAGCTAGACTGAGTGAAGATGAATGGCCAGAATATTACGATGGTAAAAAAGGGAGATTAATTGGTAAACAAGCGAGGAAATATCAAACTTGGACAATTGCTGGATTTTTATTAGCAAAGGAACTCATAGATAATCCTGATTATTTACCATTAATCAGTTTTGATAAATTACCTCCAGATGTGGTTTCTAGAGCCTGTGAATTTGAAGTTGGCAATATAGATCCTTATCTGTCTATGTAGTCAAATATCTGTTAACAATGAATATCTTTTCTTTAGCCTCTTTATAATTATATGGGGCTTTTTTTACATTGAAATTTTAGATCCTATAGAGGTTTAGCATTACTAAACCCTTACCTCAAAGAAACTTAACAATTAATCTTGGCGTTGAGTCAATAATTAAACAAAGATACTTTGGTAAATTAACGCCATGATAATTGCCGCAGTTGCACCAATCAAGGTATTAATAATATTGACAACTTCATTGGTAAGCCAAGTATATTTAGATTGCAAAGTTGCACCAATGACACTTTCTAAATTGGTAGCGATAAATGCAGCTAAGACAGTCCAAATTATTCCCAGAGGATTAATTAAATTTACTTCCCAACCAATGAGTGCGATCGCTATTGATGCTACCATACCAGCTAGAGTTCCTTCTAAACTTACCGCCCCTTCTGTCCCTCTAGGAACTGGTTGCAATGTCGTAATTAAAAAGGTGCTTTTACCATAAGCTTTACCAACTTCACTCGCGGTAGTATCAGATAGTTTAGTGCTAAAACTGGCGACATAACCCAAACATAGTAAATATTTAAAATCAGGGAAAAACAACAGTCCCAACGCACAGAAAGCCGCTATTAATGCTGAACCCCATACGTTTTCTGGACCTCTTGCACCGGCACGCTTTTCGGCAATTCCTGCGGCTTCTTTTTCGGCCATACCAATCCGTGTTACCCCAGAACCAACAAGAAAATAAAACACTACCACTAGATATCCTTGCCAACCTAGTGTTCCCCAAATGATAATTCCCAATAACCCAGCATTAAGTATACCTGCGGGCGTGAGCAACTTTTTCGGAATAATGGCTACTATTCCCAGTAAAATCGTATTTAAGCCTAATCCCATTAACCAGGGATTTAAAGAATCAATCAAAGACAACATGGCTGCTAAATTATGAGTATTTTTGCCATAATATTATCAGACATAACTGCTCAATCTATGAACAAAATTTTATTTCATCTCGCTTTTCCCGTTGCTGATATTCCCCAAACCAAAGCCTTTTATGTGGACGGTTTAGGCTGCATACCTGGAAGAGAAAGCCCTCATGCTTTGATTCTCAATCTCTATGGACATCAATTAGTAGCTCATGTTACCAAGGATATTTTAACACCACAAAAAGCCATTTATCCGCGACATTTTGGCCTAATTTTTACCAAAGAAGAAGATTGGCAAGAATTACTAGCAAGGGCAAAAAACAAAGATCTAAAATTTCGAGAAGAACCAAAAAACCGCTTTACTGATTCTCTCCTAGAACATCGCACTTTCTTTTTAGAAGACCCTTTTTATAACTTAATGGAATTTAAGTATTATTGTCATCCAAAGGCAATTTTTGAAGGTACTGAATATACTGCAATTGGTGATAAAACTTAGAGGATGTTTGAAAAGTGGTATTCCGTAATTTTCATCACATTGCTACCCCCCCTTAGTCCCCCCTTGTAAAGGGGGGAAACAACAAAAATCCAGTTCCCTCCCCTTTACAAGGGGAGGGTTAGGGTGGGGTAAAAAATATTTGATACATCAACCATAACTTTTCAAACACCCTCTTAGAGGGCAGTAAATAAGCCACATATACTCATAGTATAAATATTGTGAAGTGGGTAAAAACATCCACTTTTTTTATGCAAATTATCATAAATAGAACCAATTAATTATGACAAGTATCAATAGTATGATTTTTATGATTATAAAAATAGATATCTTAATGTTAATTCCATTGATAGATACAGCAGATTTCGCTCTCATGAGGTACAAACTTGAAATTTGTTCCCTGTTCCCTTCTTTTGTAATGGAAATTAATTTCTAACAATACAAGGACAAGAATTTGTGGATAAAATTTTACTGAAAATTAGGACGAAAATATTCAAGAAAATTTATCAATATCCATTTTTTAAATATCAAGCTGATTGCTTTTATCAACAAGCTATAGAAAAAAATCTGCAAAATCTGCCTCTTCTTTCAGCACAGGACATTGATTTAATTGAGATTATCAAAAGAGAAGGAGTTTTCATAACGACATTAGACAAATTGGGAATTACATCTACTATTGATATGTGGAAATCTGCCCAATACCTGATGCAAAAAATATCAGAGGATACATTTAATCATTCAGATCAAATTGTTGTTCATGCTAGTTCAGAACAAATTATGAAGTATCCCCAAATTTTCCTGTGGGGACTGGAACAACGGTTACTGAATATAGTTGAAAATTATATTTGTCTACCAGTAGCTTATCAAGGTGTATATTTTCGTCGAGATATTGCCAATCAATTAGAAGCAGGTTCGAGATTATGGCACATAGATCAAGAAGATAGAAAAATCTTAAAGATTATCATTTACTTAAATGATGTTAGCGAAGATTATGGACCATTTCAATATATTCCTAAATCTTTAACCTCAAAAATATCTGATTCTTTAAAATACACATCTGGCTACATCCAAGATAAGATTATGCAAGGTGTTATATCTTCAGAAGTTTATAAATCATGTACAGGAATTGCTGGTACAGTCATCATTGCCGAGACTTCTAATATTTTTCATCGTGGTAAGCCACCTATAAATTCAGACAGATTTGCGATATTTTTTGATTACACTTCTAGACGATATAAACAAACATTATATGGTACATCTACTCTCGGATATAAAGATTTACTTTTACTGAGTAAGAATCTTTCAGAAACACAAAAAAAGTGCATTTTTTGGTAAATCCAAGTTCATGGTTTTAGTGGTGCTATTAAGGCTTTTGCTACTATTCTTAAAACCCTAATATCTGTTAACATTAAAGGATGTAATATCACGGGTAAAATTACTTCTTTGTCTATACCAATTTGCGAACTTTCCGCAGGTAAAATCATCAAATCATAAGGTGTCCAAATAGATGTAAAATTTAACTGCTTTAACATTTCGACATCAGAATTTAAATCATTGATAAAATCACTATTAGGACGCATTTGCACAGCACCAGCTAACCAAGTACCATAAGCAACTATAGTTCCTTTATGGGGTGAAGAAATGGTGATAAATCGCTGGACTCTATCTATTCCCCCCAACCGCTGAATATAATAACGGCTAACAAGACCACCCATGCTAAAACCAACTAAATCAAATGGTTGTTCTGCTTCAAAGGTAGTAGCTATATAATTAGCTACCTGCTGCGCTAATTTATCCAGAACCTCAGCACCATTATTAGGGACTAAATCCACCGTATGCACAGACAAACCTTGTTCTCTGAGATAAGATGCCATTTTATTGAAAACTGCCCCAGTATCGTTAATCCCATGCACTAATAAAACGGGATTTTGCTGTTTTGTTGCCATAATCTTGATTATTTATCTCAGTATTGTAATCGAAAATATATAAAATATACCAAATTTGTGACTGCCGAAAAATTATTAAGATTTATTAAATAAGTTCTCATAATCTTATAGTTATAATAAAATTTAATAATTAATTTGCGTTATTTACCGGATACCGTTGTTAACATAAAAAACCTAAAAATAATTACTAGTAGTAACCGTAGGCTTTTAATTAGCAAGCAGTAGGTCTAATAATTGACCGCAGATAACGCAATCAAATGTAATATTACCCGTGATTTTTAATAATTTCGGTCACATTCTAGACTATTCAAACCAGGAGCATTTTTTATGGGCTTTATCAAAAATATCATTGCGGGTATCGTGGGTTTTATTACCGGACTTTTTGGTAAAAAAGGTAATAACTACTACTTAGAGCTAAAAGAAGAAGCTGAAGAAGCTAATGTTACTCAAGCACCAGCAACAGTAGCACCAAAAGCTGAACCAAAAGTTACACCAGCAGCAGTAAAAGTTATTAAGCCTGAACCCGTGAAAATATCAGTCCCCACGGAAACCAATTTTGCCACCAAATATCTCATTCCTCTGAATAGTCCTCGTCGTCGTCCAGGGGTAAATATGAATGTCTTTTTAGATATGGCCCGTCAGGTGAAAACCCCAGGCTAAATACTCGGTTAGCTGTTACGCATCTAAATTTGATCATCCTAATAGCTAGATGTTGTGGTGCGGGTATCTTGCCCGCTACAATCATACAAATTAATTGCAAGAGTTATCCCTAGCGGTTCGCATTGCGCCTAATATAGTGGAAACAATAACACAACGCTTTGCTGTCCCACCAGATTTACTAGATAGGGTGATTTTGCCGAGTGGAGGTATCACACCACCAATATCATCAAACCGGACTCGTCTCACGCCATTAGACAATTGTAATGTTGAGTTGGGATCTAACTGCACACTGTCATCTAAATCATTCCACTTTATCATAGGATTATTTAGGTCAGATTCCTTTTCCTCGTGAACAGCCCATTGCAGAATATTATTCTGTGTGCGGAAACTAGCTTGATATTTCACTTTTTCTTTTTTTGCTTGACTTTGGGCTTGACGCTTGGCCTGATAAACTTGGTCTTGGGCAATATTTAAGTGCTGAGTCTTGATCAAAGCGAACCAGTTTGGTGCAGCTATTGCTGATAGTATACCAATCATTAGTAGTGCTGTCATCATTTCTATAAACGTAAAACCGCTATTAGAGCGATTATTTTGTAAATAATTCATCCCTGATTATTTGCAAGCAAAACATATATATATTGCTATGTGGGATGATTTTTTATATGCCGTTTTTTTCTGAATTTTTGATTTTTTTATAGCTATTGTGAAATTATTACTTTATGAACCAGTGTCAAGAGTCGGACAACTAACTTTTTAAGTTAATGATTAATAGCCACTTTTTGCTCCTTGAACAATCGCATTAGCCGTGGGAAAATAACTTTTTTTACCATTTTCATATTTTATAAGATTTGGATTACTTTCTCTACGAGCTAGGGCATTACCGCGAATAAATACCTTTGCTGTTGTATTGGCTTTATCTACACAAACATAAAACCCGGTCATACCATTACTTGGCGTTATTGTGCTTGGCGTTATTGTGCTTGGCGTTATTGTTGACCATGTAATTGGAGGTGTTGTGGTATTAGCTGGACAGGTGGCCGCTGGTGGAGAATCTGTGGTTTGATCTACATAGTCAATTAACACATCAGCCGCATCAGTATAAGCCGTTCCAGATTTCTTCCAATTGATCATGGCATCTTCTACAGTGTTGGATTGAGCTATATTAAAGGGATTAAAACCTGGATTATTTTTTTTAATTTGCCATCTACTAATCCGAGCAGCCTTAGACCAAATAGTGCTGCTAGAATTGTCTAGATAATAGACAACTAATGAAGAATTATCTTCTCCTGCGCTATCATTATCTAAAATTTCCCGTTTCCAAAAAACTAATATAGGAGTTTTAGTATTATCATTTGGGTAACGCAGTTGAGGTTTTATTGCGTTAATACCAGCAGCATCATAAATATAAATAGCTTCTTGTAAATCACGAGAAATATAATCCAGTGCTATTTGGATTTCTTGCTCAGAATTTATCTTAATTTCCTCATCACTATCTGTGGTTATCACACTAATCATAAACTGTAGTAATAGTGTGATGATTATAGATGACATCGCTAAAGCTACTAACAATTCAACGAGAGTAAACCCACCAGATTTATCAAGAGATTTTGAGGCCTTGAATTGATTTTTGAATATAAATTTAAGTATCTTGATCATCATTGTATTGTCCTTTTTTAAATGCACCAAAGGCAGATTTTCAGATGTTTCTGATTTAGAGGGTGTTTGAAAAGTTATGGTTGATGTATCAAATATTTTTTACCCCACCCTAACCCTCCCCTTGTAAAGGGGGAGGGAACTGAATTTTTATTGTTTCCCCCCTTTACAAGGGGGGACTAAGGGGGGTAGCAATGTGATGAAAATTACGGAATACCACTTTTCAAACATCCTCTTAGATTAAATTATTGCACAGTGGGGATTTTACCCGCTTTTTATGTGAAAATTAATGGTGAATTTGATTGAATTAACATCAGGGATAAACCAATTTATTGACAAGGTTGATTATTGAACGCAACCCAAGCGGGAACATAAACTGCCAAAAGTGGTACTACCGCTAATCTCAACTGTTGTTATCAAGATTGGCGCTTGTTTATTAACTAAAATACCACCTGTCCTAGACCCTAGAATAGTTTGATTAAAATTCAAATCTTCCCTGTATACTCTAATCGCTAGACGATAGCCATCACTTGTTTGCGTACCTGCGGGCTTTATTTGAGCCGCTTGAATGTAAAATTCATCAAATGGGGCATCTTGTGGTTGACAAGGTGAAATTGGATTAATTAGATTGCAGTTAGCAATGATGGTGCTATCCTTCTTAAAGAAATACAAATCTGTATCTGTTTGTTGAGGAACCGGCATTGCTGTTTCTAGATTTATAGGAGTATTTGGAGTATTTGGAGTTTCTGGAATTACTCTAGTGGGCGCTGAAATTGAATTATTGCTGACACCATTAATAAATGTCTTAGCAGCTTGAACGGCTTTTTCTGTAGTTTTCGACTGCACCCGGACAGCCGTGGACATGACCAGGACGGGTGATATAGTAACCAAGAGAATAGCAATGAAAACTACCCCTCCTAGTACCTCAATAATTGTAAAACCAGAGTCATTGTAAGATAAATTTTTGGGCTGTGGTTTGGTTTTGATCATTGTTTCTCACCTCCTTATAAGTTTTATGATTGACAGCTATCAGGTCGTTGTTTTTGATCTTTTATGGCAAAGTTATTAGGATTAGAAGTCTCCTTAGCACATAACAAAGTTTGTAACCATGTATCACCTCTGCTAACTTCCCGTAAATATTCATCCGGTGGTTCAGGTGGTGTGACTGCGAGTTTACTGGCAAATAAGTCGGGTGACTGAAATAACAATCCTACATCGTAACTCCACTGTCTTGGATTATTAGGTGTCTCAGGTGGATTTGTCTCTGTAGCATAGGCACTCTTTTTTACCTGCATAAAAGCCCCATTTAGCTTGATTTTCCTACCACTCCAATTTTCTATAACGCGAACCAAGTTATTTAGACCACCATTATCTACTGTAGGTTTAGCAGGATTGTCACCAGCAGCAATAATCAGATTAAAAGTAGTATCATTCTTAGCTTTTCGTTCATCCGTTTTAGGGTCGAAGAGGTCGAAGTCTCCAGAAAGCAAAGTAACAGCATCAGCTAAAATATTCGCAGGTCGCCATTCGTCACCTGTGGTACAATTAGGAAATCTGGAGTCACCAGCACGACAGGCAAAGTTAGTATTAAATGTACTGCGAGTATAAAAGTTACTCCAACTTTCTGCAAGTGTTTGTGTAAATTCCTCTTGAGTGTGTTTATTAAAATCACCTTTAATATACGCTGGTAAGTTGGTAGCTAAAGTTAACCCCTTTTCCTCTTCCTTGTAGCTATTTGTTCGCCACAGTTTCTCGCCTTTAATGAGTATAATCGCACTGGGACGGCGTGGGCGTGTGGTGTCGTCTAAATAATCTACAGGACTTTCAAGTTTTCCAGCGTCGGTATTACCCGCACTGATATCTGGTAAAGCATCATCACGAGTCGCGTAAATAATACCGCTATTGGGTAATAAATATTCTGAACCACCAATGGGTTTTTTCCGTAGTAGATTCAAGTCTAAAACTGTAGCGCGAACTTTTTGTTTTTCTCTCTCGTCATAAAAGAAGGCTTCAAAAATTGCATTATCGGGAATAACGGAATCATTAGAACTAAGACTACCATCTAGAATTTGTAGAGCGCAAATCTGAGCATCAATAGCAGACTGCTCTGATATAGTTCTATTTGCTGCTGCTTTTTTTAATGCTCTATCTAGTAATCCGTCATCTATTAAACGTTCATTAGCATACTTTAACTGAGATAGATATTTCTCCAAAGCTGTTGCATAATCACTAACTGTTTTAGTGGGTGCAGGATAAACTCTACCATTAGAGCTATTACTACCAGTAGGATCATAATAACTACTCACACAGGCTATGGGTTTGGGCGTTTGGGCATTGTAGCCAGTAGACTTGTAGTGATAAACTGCTGTAGCCCGCATTTGTAGATAAGGTGTTGTTGTATCCGTAGAACTTATTGTTCCTGCATTATCAGGCCATATTGTTTTTACGTTACTGTTAATACTACTAGGAGTATCATTTTTACTCAAATAAACACCTGCCCCCGTAACAACTCGTAAACCACCCACGGGTCCTGTGGTACTTGTTGGTACTTTGGCTGCTGCTAATTCCCAGTCTCCATCTCTTTCATTAGAACCAATATCTGCTAAATTCCGTACTAAAGAGGGTCGTGTGCGAGTTTGCGTAGTACCACTTGGTAAATTCCATGTAATGCCAGTAATATCTTGGGTATCCTCAGTGTATGAACCAATAAACTGATTTTTACTTATATCCCACCTCAGTTCGGGTAAATTGTTACTAACTAGAACTCTATCACCCAATAGTCCTTCTTTTCCGCTATTTTTCTTCAATTCTTTTGGGTCGCTGACCTTGGGTTCTAAGGATGTTCCGCTAATGTTGAGTGATAGATTAGTATAATTAACACCTGTTTTACCGTCTGTTGGGTCTGTAGGATAAACCCAGTTATCCATGGGACGCAGGGTATTAGCAGAACCTTGTAATAATGAGTTAGGATATGTTTCTGTAGCACCAAAAGCAACTTCTGTGTAAGGTACACGACGAGTCCGTCTTTTAAAGTAAATTTCTAATTGTTGACGACGGTATTTAGTGGTCTCTGTACTGTTAAAAGTTATTCCTAATGCTGTTTGTTTGAGTGCAAGACCGTTTTTAACTTCTGTTGGATCATTATCACCTGTAGAATCAGCAGCAATTTGAGCATCAATTAATTTATTAATCCGCTTTACATAAGCTAGGTTATTATAGGCTGTATCTTTGGGACTATTTGTCACTGATTTTGTTAAAGTACCAGTAGTAACATCAGAGGTTTTACCTTGGTATAAATCAACAGTTGCTCCCCCCGTATCACTTGCATCAGTAAACTTACCCAGAGCTAAATTACCACCAACAATAATTTTGGCATTTTTAGGTTTATAGAAACAAGACCCTCGACTACTAACTTGATATAATTTAAGATTACTAACACTTCCAGCAGCCAGTAAATTACTATTTGTAAAAATCCCACCATTAAAATTTGTATCGGAATTTAATTCTAGATCATCGTCATAAACAACAGCATTGTTATTTGTTGGTGTTTGTACCCTGTCTTGTTGATACTCTACAGCCCCACCCAGACTACCAGCGATCTTACCATTATATACTTCATAGTTAGTATCAGGAGGATCAGTAATTCTGGCTGTAGCGGTATAAACAAAAAAGGCTTTCTTGATTTCATTATCTTGTCTCACCCAACCAGTATTACCTACTAAACTGGTGTTGGTACTTCCACAATTAGCATTTAATGTCCCTTTGACTACTGGTGGATTTCTGGCTTCTAAAGCATTTCTGGCTCTGCTATACTGACCATTTACCACTGGTGGGGTTTTAAAATAAATACCGTAGAGGGTATAGCTATCAAATTTCCCGTTGCTGTCAGTATCAACAGGAAACCTCCAAGCTGTTTGTAGTGATGGTTGTCCCTGTAAAGATAGTGTTAGTTTAGTTTCATCACCAAATGTATATTTATCTATATTCTTAACAAGAGCATCATACAGATTATCGTTTGTTGGTGTAGTTTTTGGCAGAGTTTTATCCTGCAATAATTTACTAATTTTTGCCTTACCTCTATCAATTGCTGGAGTAGCAATATTCATAACGGACTCATTGACACGGACGTTATTAGCATTCTCCAGTCGGTTAAAAGAACGTAACATCATAGCAGTGGTTAATAAAACTACTACTACCGATACCATTACCACTGTTGGCAATACGAAACCTGCGTTTGCGGCCTGCTGTTGTTTTTGACTACTAAAAACAGTTCGCAATAACCAAATGAGTTGTTTTTTTATATTTGCTAAAAACCGCCGGATAAATCTTGTGGAGTTTTTTGTGATTATTTGCAATGGGTGACGTTTTTGAGACATGACTGCTTCCCTGATAAATAATTGAGTTGAATATTTTTCTAGTTATGATTACAAATAATCCTGTCCGCTAAATTTACGGCAGAATACTACTATATTGGTGGGAGCAACTACTGGAGTTTTATGGGAATAGTTGCCTGTTTCTATTCATCGTATTTCTTTTATAGCATTGTTGATACCCAAGTTCTAAACTGGAAAATACTGAATTTTTCAACTGCAAATATTATATTTCTCCTGAATACTGATAGTATATCTACTTGCTTAGACAATTGCACCAATAATTATATAAATTTTTGATAAAGCAACAGCAACCCAAGGCTCATGTTGGGTTATGGCTTCACCCCCCGTCAGGGATACGTACCTCAACCCAATCTACAAATCAAGACTTTTTTCGATTTGAACAAGGTATTGATCAAGCAAAATAGGCGGTTAGAAACCGCATCTACACAAGCAAAGTCCACCTGCTTGGACTAATGCAAAATTAAACTTTTTGTAATTGCGCTACTCTGGGGTCTACTATTTTTTGTCCTAAACTCAGGAATTTAATCGCTACAGAAACCTTATTTCCTTCTCCGAAAATGTGAGTAATTTCCCCAAGCCCAAAGGACTTATGCAATACTCTGTCACCTACTTGCCAAATTCCAGAAGTGCTTTGTTTACTAGGAGTCGCAGAGGTAGTTTTAGTAGAACTCCGGGTAACTTTATTTTGGGTAGTCAGTAATTCTGCTGGTATTTCATCGAGAAATTGCGATCGCATTGCCGGTTCTCTAGACCCATATAAACGCCGTTCTCTGGCATGGGATAAGAATAAACGTTCTTGAGCGCGAGTAATACCAACATAACACAAACGCCGTTCCTCTTCTAACAATGAAGGATCTTGTAAGGAACGATAACCCGGAAAAAGCCCCTGTTCTAAACCCACCAAAAAGACAACCGGAAACTCCAACCCTTTAGAAGCGTGTAAAGTCATTAACGAAACCGCTGTTTGTCCTTCTTTTAAATTATCTAAATCAGAACTCAGCGCAGCACTTTGTAAAAATGCTTGTAAGGAAATATCTTCACCCTCATTTTCTTCTTGAAATTGCAACATAGCATTATGCAATTCATTGACGTTACTGATTCTATTATCAGCTTCATCTGTAGCTTGATCTTGTAATTCCTTAATATAACCAGAATCTTCTAAAATGCCTTGTAAGATTTCCGAACCGGGAACTACTTTGATTTGTTCTTGACGATTGTAAATCATGGCTGCAAAATTATTTACAGCTTTCGCTGAACGTCCTGCTAAAGTATTTACAGATGTTTCATCACTTAATATTTCCCATAAAGTTGTTCCTAATTGCTGGGAAGCATTCACCAAAGCATCCACAGTAGCCTTACCAATGCCCCTGCGCGGTGTGTTAATCACCCGTAATAAACTTACAGTATCAGCAGGGTTATTAATTGCCCTTAAATATGCCACAGCATCTTTAATTTCTTTACGATCATAAAATTTCATTCCTCCCACAACCGTATAAGGAATTTGATATTTTACTAATAATTCTTCAAAAGGTCGAGATTGGGCATTAGTTCGATATAAAATTGCAAAGTTACCCCAATTTAATTCCGGGTGTTGATTTTCTAAATTTCTAATTTGGTTAATCACAAAAGCCGCTTCTGCCATTTCTTCATCAGCTTTATGACAATAAATTGCTTCCCCTGGTTCTCTTGTGGCTTTGAGAATTTTATCAATGCGTTGAGTGTTATTTTCAATTAATTCATTCGCAGCTTGGAGAATATTTTCACAAGAACGATAATTCTCTTCTAATTTCACCATAGAACGAGTATCATCATCTGCCAAACCATCGCCAAAATTCTCCTGAAATTCTAGCAAAATCGTAAAATCTGCCATTCTAAAACTGTAAATTGACTGGTCAGCATCACCAACCACAAACACAGACCGATTTTGCCATTTCCATTCACTTTTACGGCTTTCTCCATTTGTGACCAAAAGCTGAATTAAATCATATTGAGTCCTGTTGGTATCTTGATATTCATCAACTAGAATATGACAAAATTTCCGATACCAATAACTTAGAACTTTTTCATTTTGTTGAAATAATCGGGTAGGAATTAAAATTAAATCATCAAAATCTAAAGCGTTATTTTGGGAAAGTTTATCCTGATAGCGATTATAGACATCAGCTATGACTCTACCGCGATAATTGGGCTGTTCGCTTTCAAATTGTTGGGGAGAAAATCCTTGATTTTTAGCATTACTAATGGCGTAGCGTACAGACTTGGGTTCAAATTTCTTACTATCTAAATTTAAATCTTTAGTAACTATTTCTTTAATTACACTTTGCACATCGGATTCATCAAAGATAGAAAAGTTTTTATCCCATTTTCTGCCTTTTTCATCTTGATATTTTTCGATATCAAATCGCAGAATCCGTGAAAATAAACTGTGAAAAGTTCCACACCACATATCTTTAATTTTAGTGCGGTAAACCTCTGATTTGAGCAAGCTTTGTTCGTATTCTGTCAGCAAATCAAACTTTTTACCATGTTGCGATATGGCTAATTGTTCAGCAAATATCCTTTGAATTCTGTCCTTCATTTCCCTAGCGGCTTTGTTGGTAAATGTCACCGCGAGGATATTTTCAGGATTAACACCATGTTTGAGAATCAAATTAGCAATGCGGTAAGTAAGCGCCCGGGTTTTCCCTGAACCAGCACCAGCAACCACCAACAATGGTCCGCAGTGGTGTTCTACGGCTTGACGTTGACTAGGGTTAAGGTGACTCAGGAAATCAATATTTGTGGTCATAAACTATAAAAATCATGAAAAGGACAATTTGTTATCGGGTTAATCGGTAAGGGTAAAACTCAGTACAAAGAATAAAACGAAAGCAGCATAATGGGGCAAAAATGATAAAAATTTACTTAAATTGCTAAACTTTGAGAAAATTTGATATAATCTTGAGTTATTTAGTTTTATTCTTGCCTGTTCCTTAACTAGCAACTTAATGTTACTAGACTTTGTGTAAAGTTTTGTCATACTGTGAAGAACTGTAGATGTAAGATAAACCATAATCCCTAATCTCTCACCCTGATTAATGAGAGAAAGTACCGATTAACAGCCTTTTGGTTGTAAATATCTAGGTAAGAAACTCAAATTTCAAAATCATGGAAACGAAAATGCAAGAACCAGAATTTAAAGAAACCCAGTCTAAAGAAACAACCATACCCGAAATTAACACCCAAACCGGGAGTTTGACCAAACTTCAGCCTCCTATGCAGCCTCAAGAAGAGTGGCTGAAATACGGACAACGGATTTCCGGTTTTCTGGGGACATTACCAGACTATGTAGGTAAATTCTTTGGTCAATATCAGCAACCTATTGTTAGTATTGGTTTAGTAGTGACAGCAGTAGTCACAGTTAAGGTACTATTGGCTGTATTAGATGCTCTTAATGATGTTCCTTTAGTAGCACCTACCTTTGAATTAATTGGTATTGGTTATTCTGTGTGGTTTGTCTATCGCTATTTACTCAAAGCCTCCAGCAGACAAGAGTTATCTGGGGAAATTACCACCCTCAAATCCCAAGTTGTCGGTAAGCACACTTCTAAATCTTAACTCACAACTTTAGACAAATTTAGATCCCCGACTTCTTAAAGAAGTCGGGGATCTTTTTTCTTTTTTACAAAGCCAAGAGTTCGTTGTTTTTTTGTGAATTTAGAATATGTCACATACGTCAGTCCAAATATGTAAGTAAGTGGACGTTAAATAACCAAAATGTGTAACGATATGTAAATTCAACTCAATGCGTTATTGTGGTTGAGTTTTAGCCATTTCACAAAACGAAATATACTTTGATTTTTCTCCGCCTACCTACTTATTACAAAAAGATTATTTATAACGTAAAGATCACGGTTGTGTTTATAAATAACACATTTTACCATCACATACATAGGGAATTAATTCCCTGTCTAATAGCTCAAGTCGGTTTCAACCGACTATTTTGGCGGTATTTATTCGAGAAATAGGATAATTTTTGATTTCGATGTCATCAGAGTGCATTTCAACGCACTTTTCCGGGCAGGTGTGAAAGCTTATTTACCAAGTGAAAAGGAAAAAAATATGTTTAGCAACTCTTTTCTTCGTCAAACCGCAACAACAATTGTTTTTATTGATGCCTCCCTTTCCGACTATCAGACCCTCCAAGCAGGAATTATCGAGGGCGTAAAAACAGTTATTATTTCCCCAGAGCAAGACGGAATTGAGCAAATTAGCCAAATTTTACAACAACATCCCCACATCACCACCATTCACATCCTTTCCCACGGTGCGCCGGGATGCTTATATTTAGGTAATAGTCAATTAAACTTAACTAATATTCATAATTACACCCAACATTTACAACAGTGGCAACCTCAGAATATTTTACTCTATGGTTGTAATGTCGCTGCTGGGGACGCTGGGGCAGAATTTATTCACAAATTACATCAAATTACCAACGCCACCATTAGCGCCTCCACCACAAAAACCGGCAATGCAGCATTAGGGGGAAATTGGGAATTAGAGGTGAATATTCCCGTTACAGAGACGTTCCATGGAACATCTCTACATTTGTCAGATATTGTTGCAGACACCCTCCACAGCTACCAGGGAGTATTTGCACCCACATTAGTGGGAGAGTGGGATTTTCTCAGCTATGCCAATGCTGTGACAGTGGTGGGTAACTATGCCTACGCTGTGGGGGATTGGTTGGAGATCATTGATATTAGCAACCCTGCCATACCCGTTGTCAAGGGAAGTTACAAGATTTCTAATGGTCAAAGTGTGCAAGTAGTCAGTAATTATGCTTACGTAGCTGGTGGTTCAGGACTACAAATAATTGACATCAGCAACCCCACAACCCCCACCCTCAAGGGCAATTATGATACTTCTGGCTGGGCTATAGGTGTGCAAGTAGTGGGTAGCTACGCTTACGTAGCTGACGGTAATTCAGGACTACAAATCATTGACATTAGCAACCCCACTACCCCCACCCTCAAGGGCAATTATGATACTTCTGGCTGGGCTTATGGTGTGCAAGTGGTGGGTAACTATGCTTATGTAGCTGATCTTTGGTCAGGACTACAAATCATTGATATTAGCAACCCCACTACCCCCACCCTCAAAGGCAATTATGATACTTCTAGCTGGGCTTATGGTGTGCAAGTAGTCGGTAACTATGCTTATGTAGCTGATCTTTGGTCAGGACTACAAATCATTGATATTAGCAACCCCACTACCCCCACCCTCAAGGGCAATTATGATACTTCTGGCGGTGCTTATGGTGTGCAAGTAGTCGGTAACTATGCTTATGTAGCTGATCTTTGGTCAGGACTACAAATCATTGATATTAGCAACCCCACAACCCCCACCCTCAAGGGCAATTATGATACATCTGGCTATGCTTATGGTGTGCAAGTAGTCGGTAACTATGCTTATGTAGCTGATCTTTGGTCAGGACTACAAATCATTGATATTAGCAACCCCACAACCCCCACCCTCAAGGGCAATTATGATACATCTGGCTATGCTTATGGTGTGCAAGTAGTCGGTAACTATGCTTATGTAGCTGATCTTTGGTCAGGACTACAAATCATTGATATTAGCAACCCCACAACCCCCACCCTCAAGGGCAATTATGATACTTCTGGCTATGCTAGAAGTGTGCAAGTAGTCGGTAACTATGCTTACGTAGCTGATGGTGATTCAGGACTACAAATAATTGACATCAGCAACCCCACTACCCCCACCCTCAAGGGCAATTATGATACTTCTGGCTATGCTAGAAGTGTGCAAGTAGTCGGTAACTATGCTTATGTAGCTGATTTTTGGTCAGGACTACAAATCATTGATATCAGCAACCCCACAAACCCCACACTCAAGGGCAATTATGTCACAACTGACTATGCTTATGGTGTGCAAGTAGTGGGTAACTATGCTTATATCGCTGATGGTGATTCAGGACTACAAATAATAGACATCAGCAACCCCTCTACCCCCACCCTCAAGGGCAATTATGATACTTATGGCTATGCTAATGATGTGCAAGTAGTCGGTAACTATGCTTATGTAGCTGATGGTGATTCAGGACTACAAATCATAGACATCAGCAACCCCACTACCCCCACCCTCAAGGGCAATTATGATACATCTGACTTTGCTGTTGGTGTGCAAGTGGTGGGTAACTACGCTTATGTAGCTGATGAGGCAGGTGGTTTAAAGATTATTAATGTCAGTGAGTTTACTAACCAACCCACAGACCTGTTACTTGACACCGGCACAATTGCCGAAAACCAAATTATTGGTACAGTGGTTGGTAATCTCACCACCACAGATCCCCAAATACAGGTGACACCTTTACCTATAGTTTAGTCACTGGGGAAGGTGCAACGGATAATAGTTTATTTACCATTACTAATAATCAACTCAAAACCAACGCTGTATTTGACTTTGAAGCCAAAAACAGTTATAGCATTAGAGTCAAAACCACAGACCAAGGGGGGTTATCCTTTGAAAAACAATTAACCATTGGAGTAACTGACCTTAACGATAACGAAAGCTTCACCACCTCAGCCCAACAAGATATCATAGATGCTGACTATGGAGAAGACACCATTACCAGCACTTTTGCCAATTTACAACAAAACGACACCATCAAAGGTGGTAATGGCACAGATACCTTAATTATCAGCGGAGGGACAGTTGATGATACTATCTCCATAGATACCAGTAATACCACCAATCAATTAGATATTCCTGGGACAACAGTATTCGGATTTGAACGCTTTGATTTAACTAGCTTTGCGGGTACTATCAGCTTTAACGGTACTACTGGTAATGATTGGATTAAAGCAGGTACAGGAAACGATGATTTAACCGGTGGAAACGGTAATGACTACTTGAACGGGGGAACAGGTACAGACTTTTTAATCGGTGGTAAAGGAAATGATACCTTTGTCGTAGACAATATTGGCGATATCATTGCTGAAGGTTTAAATGATGGAATAGATACCGTTGAATCTTCTATCACTTGGACATTAAAAAACCACTTAGAAAACCTCACTTTAACCGGAACAACCGCTATTAATGGTACAGGTAATAACCTGAATAATATCATTACAGGTAATACTGGTAGTAACGTTCTTAATGGTGGTTTAGGAAATGATACCCTGACAGGTAATGCGGGTGCTGATACTATGATTGGTGGTTTAGGAAATGACTCCTATTATGTGGACAATACAGCAGATACCATCACGGAAAACCTGAATGAAGGAACTGATATTGTTTTCAGCAGTGTAACTTACACCCTCACCACCAACCTAGAAAACCTAACGTTACAGGGAACAACCGCTATTAACGGTACTGGTAATGAACTAAATAATATCATTACAGGTAATACAGCAGCTAACATTCTCACCGGTGGTTTAGGAAATGATACCCTCACAGGTAATGCGGGTGCTGATACTTTAATTGGTGGTGCTGGTAATGACTCCTATTATGTGGACAATACAGCAGATAGCATCACAGAAAATACTGATGAAGGTACAGACAGGATTTTCAGCATTATTGATTACACATTGGGGGATAACCTAGAAAACCTAACGTTACAGGGAACAACCGCTATTAACGGTACAGGTAATGAACTAAATAATATCATTACAGGTAATACAGCAGCTAACATTCTCACCGGTGGTTTAGGAAATGATACCCTCACAGGTAATGCGGGTGCTGATACTTTAATTGGTGGTGGTGGTAACGATAGCTTGTATTTGGGTTTAAACGATAATGTTGTAGATAACGTTAATTACGTTTTTGGTGATGGGACAGATACAGTTTATCAATTTGTGCGCGGTGTCGGTGGTGATAAACTGAACTTTACAGGTATTGCCAATTTTGATGTAATTACATCAGGTACTTCTACATTAGTGCGAGTTGGTGATGGTATTGGTGGTAATACTGGTTTTGGTACTGGTCAGTTATTAGTGACCTTATCAGGGACATCTGGATTTACCAGCACCAATGGGAATATCAACCTCTTTGGTGGTAATTTCTTGTTCAATTAAAACGAACTTTAGCTAGAAGACAGGGAATCAATTCTCTGTCTTCCTGATTTATATTAAACACGGTTGAGACATGGACTTTTACAAAATTACGAAAAACCTAGATTTGTAGGGGTTTAGCAGTGCTAAACCCCTACCCACTTAAATCAAATTATTAAGCCGTGTTAAGTATACATCATCACTCCATGATGTTTCGCTAAAAAACGCAAAAACGCCAACGGGAAAAAAGAGATTTATGGTGTTGACAAACAATTTTAAAAATGTTATCATGAGATTGATAAGGAAGAACTATCTTGTTGTTAATTAAGAATAGAATGACAATATCCCCGACTTCTCAAAGAAGTCGGGGATATTTTGATGTTTTTATGTTTCAAAGCACTCGTAATACGCTAGGAATACTGTCTATTGATTCCATTGCTTGAATTTCTGCTAAGGCTTGTCTAAAGTCCCCTTCCCGGACATTGTGGGTAACAACGACAATCTCGGCTAGTTCTCCCTGAAAGCCAGTTTGGACAACTGACTCTAAACTCACGCCATAATTGCCAAAACAAGTTCCCAATCTCCCAATGACTCCCGCTTGATCTTTGCTGAGGAAACGGGCATAAAACCGGGTTATTAACTCGGTAATGGGGGTAATTTGCGAGTAATGTTGATGTCTACAAGCGAGGAGAGAATTTGGTTTCGTGGTATTGGTTTTGAGGGTAGCAACAAGATTTAAGATATCTGATGATACAGCACTGGCGGTAGCCCCAGCCCCAGCCCCAGGACCGAATAACATCACTTGTCCTATCGGTTCTCCCTCGATCAGAATAGCATTGTAAACACCGTTAATACTAGCTAAAGGGTGGCTGTGGGGAACTAGGGTAGGATGAACTCTCACGGAAAGTTGGGAGTTATCTTCATCTAAATGTTGAGCTATTCCTAGTAATTTAATTACGAATCCTAATTTAGCAGCATAGGCAATATCTGTTTTTGTAACTTGACGAATTCCTTCACAATGGACATCTTCCCGATTGATTCGCCCGTCAAATCCTAAAGATGCCAAAATAGCAATTTTATCTCCAGCATCTAAACCATCCACATCCGCTGTCGGGTCAGCTTCAGCATAACCCAATTTTTGAGCATCTGCTAAGACATGATCAAATTCACTACCTTCTGTTTGCATCCTGGTGAGGATATAGTTGGTTGTGCCATTGACAATGCCCATGATAGCACTAATGCGATTAACGCTTAAAGATTGTTTCAGGGGTTGAATTACAGGAATACCGCCACCAACAGCAGCTTCTAGCAGCACATAGACACCTGCTTGGTTAGCAGCGGTGAAGATTTCAGCACCAAATCGAGAAATTACGGCTTTATTGGCGGTAATTACGTGCTTACCATTTTTAATAGCTGCCAACATGAGTGTGCGGGCGGGTTCTAATCCCCCCATTAACTCTACAACTATATCTACGGCTGGATCATTAACAATGGCTTCTAAATCCGTAGTTATCACCTCTGATGATAATTCTACAGATCTGGGTTTCGTGAGCGATCGCACACCCACTCGATATATTTCAATTTCCTGTAACAGCGGATGACGACCTACTTTGTCTTGCAACAGTTGCACTGTCCCCGTTCCCACCGTACCTAATCCAAGTATTCCTAATTTGACAGCCACAGATTTTGCACCCACATGAAATTTACATAAAACAATTGTAGGCAGAGCCATAAGCCCTACCTACTAATTATCTGCTTTTAATTGTCTAATAACCAATGACCAATGACCACTCACCATTGACCAATAACAAATTAGTATGTTTCTACGTGCCAGCGGTGAGCTTTTTTTAGATCCTTTTGGTAATCACTCCAAACTACACCTTCTTTAGCCGCAGCAGCACTTAAAGCAGCATCAATGCCATCTTCCATACCGCGCAAACCGCAGATGTAAGTGTGGGTTTTTTCGTTTTTAATCAACTGCCACAATGCATCAGCGTGTTCCGCAACTCGGTCTTGGATATACATTCTGCCACCTGCGGGATTATTTTGTTCCCGGCTGATAGCATAGGTAAGACGGAAGTTTTTGGGATATTTCTCTTGCATTGCTTCCAATTCTTCTTTATAAAGAATATTGGGAGATGTTGGCACGCCAAACAGCAACCAAGAAAACCCTTTAAATTGATATTCTGGGTTAGCTTTTCTTTCTGCATCCTTAAACATCCGCCACAGGTAAGTCCGCATTGGTGCAATCCCTGTACCTGTTGCTAACATGATTACATTAGCTTCAGGATCTTCAGGTAATAACATTTCTTTACCGACAGGACCTGTGATTTTAACATCATCACCTGGTTTGATTTTAGTCAGATAGCTAGAACAAACACCATAAACTGTTTCACCTGTTTCTGGATGCTTGTACTCTAACTGACGAACACATAGGGATATTGTTTTATCATCGAGATTATCGCCGTGACGAGTAGAAGCAATGGAATAAAGTCTGAGTTTTTCAGGCTTACCATTTTTGTCTACGCCAGGAGGAATAATCCCGATACTTTGACCTTCTAAATACCGCAAGTTGCCGGCAGATAGGTCAAACTTGAGATGTTGAACAATCCCAATTCCGCCCTCTTTAACTAAGGTTTCATTAGAAATACACTTACCAATAAACGGAGCATTAGGACGATAAATGTTCACAGGAACATCAGCATGAGCATCTTTTTTAGCTTTTGCTTGAGTCATGGTCTGGCCTTTTTTCTCCTTAGCTGGTGATTTAGCAAAGCCTTTAGCTTCACTAGTATTACTTACAGGTGTGGCTTTACCATGTTCCTCTTCATTAGCATTTACCTCAGCTTTAACTTCTGTGCTAACGGGAATGTCAGCAGTTGCTAATTCAACTATCTCGTTGACTGCTAAGTCAACTTTGCGATTGAGTTGCTGTAAAGCTGTAACAGGTTGGATACTAACAATTTTACCGCCTAGGCGAGTGATCCGTCGCATTTCTTGATTCATGCGGTTGTAAGGTACTCTGATGAATACACTGCCACTTTTACGAATGGGGTAGTTGGTTTGATCAGTTTCTTCAGTCTGACGCAAACCCATCACTTCGTAAACGAAGACGCGGCTACCTGATTCTATATTGGCAGCACCCTCAACAGCACCTTGATTGTACATTCCTTCTACCACTCCGATATTTACTTAACCGTTTATCAAAAAAAATCATTCCCATCCTTCTGCGAGCTTTAGTTTACCGGATTTTCGGATCACAAAACTAGCCATCTGGGAAAATGACATCATTTATGATGATGCCTTGCTCAGTCCACTCGCCCAAGACCAGTAGGCATGACAAAAAACACACCTGTTCACCTTCTAAATTAGAGGATAAGTCTTTGCGAGAATGTTAATAGTGAATCACTTTAATCTTTTTTTCTCGAACTACATAGTTTTAGGCTTGTTGATCAAATATTCTACTGCATATTGATCCTGCAAAAATTCTGGGTTTGCAAAAAAAGCCCTTTCATTTGTGAAAATACCCCTAAAGAGCATATTTTGACACTCTCACTGGCTTTAGCCGCTGAGATTCTTGGTTCAACGAGTCCACTTAGTTTAGATCCCTTGCAGTATCTAAACCAGAGGTGGTTCTCTCCCCAAGCGTTAACTTTCCCTCTGCCCTAAGGTAGTTGCATTAACTGCAAATTTTGATTGAGTTTAAATTCTGTGTCGTCTAGCTCCCATGAAGATTTTACCTATTCCTGGGGTAGGAACTAGAACTATGGAATAGAACCCATATCTTCAATTGTCAAGGTACAGATTGCCGTTAGGCAGCTAGGTTTTTAGACAGGTTGATTACCATTCCTGTTGTCAACATTATAACACCATAAGTTACCCAGAAGGTGATATATTATGATTTTTCAACCCACTTTTTTGTAGTTCTTTGATAGTGCATGACTGAAGGCGGTTAAAACCGCCCATGTCGCTTATATCTCAGCACTGAAGTGACTGAGCTTTACGCTTACCGGGCATTCCTGTAACCGACCTTATTAATAATCAATTTTATATGTACAGTAGATTCCAGGTAAATTAAGTACACTGTACTATCAAACACTAACAGGCCTTTATTCTTTCTTCTTCATCCTGACTCCTGACTTCTTCATCCTGACTCCTGACTCCTATTTTCTCTCAAATCTAAAAAAAATGTATCATCTGTGGCAGAATGTTAAACAGATAATTGCTATAGAACTAAATTCTTTCTGAGCATAAGTCTTGTGAGAGTACACCCCCTTCTGTTAAAATCTAGGGCAACACTAAGATTAAATACTTACCAGCTATAAAATTAGGCTAATTAGGACGAGTAACTGCTATAGGCGGATAAGTTATTTGTTTAAATCTGTCATCGTTATGCTGGATAGCCAGAACGTGGGACGATACTTTTGGGGTAAGCTCCTAGATTCAAAATCTGCTGTGAGAAAAATTATTGATTGACACATTTAGTATTTAGAGGGAATTTATGACTAAGCCGGAACGCGTGGTACTAATTGGAGTAGCCGGAGACTCTGGGTGCGGTAAATCTACGTTTTTGCGTCGGTTGATTGATTTATTTGGCGAAGAATTTATGACAGTTATCTGTTTAGATGACTATCATAGCCTAGATCGTAAACAACGTAAAGAAACAGGCATAACTGCACTTGATCCCAGAGCAAATAACTTTGACTTAATGTATGAACAAATTAAGTCTCTTAAAGAAGGTCACGCAATTCATAAGCCAATTTATAATCATGAAACTGGCATGATTGATCCACCGGAATGGATTGAGCCAAATCATATTATCGTCGTAGAAGGGCTACATCCCTTGTATGACGAACGGGTAAGAGCGCTTCTAGATTTCAGCGTTTACTTTGATATCAGTGATGAAGTCAAAATTGCTTGGAAAATCCAACGGGATATGGCTGAAAGAGGCCACCGCTATGAAGATGTTCTCGCACAAATCAATTCTCGTAAACCTGATTTTGAAAAATTCATCGAACCGCAAAGAGAATTTGCTGACGTGGTTCTGCAAGTATTACCCACAAACTTAATTAAAAACGATACAGAACGTAAAGTTTTGCGGGTACGGATGTTACAACGGGAAGATAAAGAAGGCTTTGAACCCAGCTACCTGTTTGACGAAGGTTCAACAATTCAGTGGACTCCTTGCGGACGCAAACTGACCTGTTCTTACCCCGGTATGCAGCTTTACTACGGTTCTGATGTTTACTATGGTCGTTATGTCACAGTTTTAGAAGTAGATGGTCAATTTGATAACCTCGATGAAATAATTTACATCGAAACTCATTTGAGCAAAACATCCACTAAATATCAAGGTGAGATGACTCACTTGTTACTACAACACCGTGAATATCCAGGTTCTAATAATGGTACTGGTTTATTCCAAGTATTGACAGGTTTAAAAATGCGTGCTGCTTATGAGCGATTGACAGCTAAAGAAGCAAAACTAGCGGTTCAAGTCTAAAACAGCAGTTTGTGTCAAAGATTAGTGGAGGGAACAGTTGAATGTGTTCCCTCTTTTTTATGTCTGATTAAATTTACATTTAACAGTAATTTTGATATTACTGCTGGTTTCTCCTGTGACAATATAAGGGATTCCTGTCATTCCTCCGACATTAACCCCAAATTCTAATGTAACTTCAGAAACTTCGGCTAAAGCTAAATCTTTGAAGGATTGAATAATATGTTTTGAATAGGATTGAATTGTTTTTTGGAGTTTGTCTCCCTGTTCTTTAATATTCAGTTTTTCGTTCAGTTTTTCTAAGCCAAAACTGCGGTCTGCTTGTTCAGGGGTGGGAATTATAAAATCTAGGTTCTCGTTTTTTGGAGGTTGGGGAATAGATACAGCAATATTTTCTGATGCTTCGATATAAATAATTGTTCCGTCTTCTAATTGAATCGGTGTGAGTTGTGACATAAAGGTAAATTATCTTTTAATTAAGTTAGTATTTATATTATCATCTAGTGGTTCTCGGTTTATTTCGTTACCGGTCTCTGACTGGGAATGAATTCCAGAAGGCTCTGTCTTCAATGAGATTAGAGGCAGAGCCTCATCAACTGCATTCCTAGTCAGAGACTAGGAACGAGATAAATACTCCGCAAAAGAAGAGAAGAGGAAACTAAGCAAGTTATAATTCATTCATTATTGCCTTATGAACCAACCCATAACGCAGGGAAACCCAACAAAATCAATGATTGTCCCTAATGTGGAATAAATTGGATAAGTTTCCGGTAGACTACTTAACCAAAACTTCTTTAAATTGACCATTTTCAATCTTATACATACAATATGAACTATTAATATTAGATTGATACAAATAGCCATTTTCCTTTGACCAATTTAATCCATAGCCAGAGGTTTTTTCAACAGGGAGTGTCAGAGTTTTCAAATTCTTGAGAATTTCTGATCTTGTCGGTTCATTCGATGATTTATTAATAGCTCCAATGAATGCTTGGGTTGCATCATATCCAGTCATGGTACGCCAATAAATATTTTTTTGTTGCCATCTTTTTATTGCACCTTTCATATATAAAGATGTTTTGTTTACACAAGGTGTGGCCAAACTTGCACCCTCAACAGCATCACCTCCTATATCTAAAGTTGGCTGTTCAAAAACAGACATAGGGAATATTATGTTTAGGTTTTCTATGTTCAGTTTTTTTGTTTTTTTCTGACTCGCTCTTGCAAAAGCTCTTAATATTGAATTTGTTTTTACACCAGGTATTAAAAAAACTGTTTTTATTTGGTTTGATATCATTATATCAATTTCTGCATCAACATTTGGTGGACTTGTTTGTTCCCGATCAAAAACAGAAGTATTATTAATATCAACTTTTCCTCCTAAATCATCAAAAGCTTTTATAAAATCTTCTTGCAAACTTTGAGCATAAACACTTTTCTGATCGTAAAAAATTGCTATACTATCTGAATGTAAAGTATTTTTGATATACTTTGCATAAAGTTTGGCTGCTTCTGTTGTAGTTTGAATAACTCGAAAAAATACATCGTCCTTCAATTTGCTGCTAGAACTTGAAGGAGATACTATTGCTAATCTTTTTCGTCTGTAAATAGGTATTGCTACCTCACTACTATCACTTGAATGATGTCCAATAATTCCTAAAATATCTGACTCATTAACTAACTTTTCTGCTAATTTTTTTGATATTTCTGGTTCATTACCATCATTCGCAATAACTATCTCTAGCAATCTGCCATTTTTTCCTCCACTTTTATTAAATTCATCTTGAGCATCAGCTACACCCATAAAAATTTCTTCGGCCGTAAATTTGTAAAAATCAATTCCGGCTACAACTGCTAGTTTTAAAGGTTTTGTTTTCCCTGCTTGACTTGCTAACCTGGCTTTAGTATTATTCAAATATATTTGGGGAATTGGGTCATTAGGATTAGCCTCTTTAGCTAAATAAAAAAATTTCTCTGCATTTTCATAATCTCCTTTTTTAAAATATTCGCTTCCCTTATCCAGATGAAAATTTATATCATCGATAAATATTTTAGATTGTCCACCACTAGTTTTAATATTTCTAACACATTTATCACTCCCTTCTATTCTTTCTCCAATAGGACAAAAAGCATATTTATACTGATACCAACTAAATGCACCTATAAGTCCAACTACCACCCCTGTAGCAACACTTGCGAAAACTACAAATATATTCTTAATATTTCTTTTGTATTCTAATTTTTGAGAATCATCTAAATAGTGTTTATCTAAAGAGCTTAATCTTTTATCTTTTGCCCAAACTGTAGCTTCTTTTAACACCTTACCTGTTAACAGGTACTTATGTGAATAATCTGATTTTACCCAATCATTCAAAGACTCAGAATAGGGACGTAACTCAGCTAATTGATTATCAATCCATTGTTGATTAAAAACTTCTCGATAAATGGGATTATAAATCTGTAAATGATTATTTATTTTCACCACCAAACCCGATAACTGTAACTTTCCTTCTTCTCCAGTATTCTGACTAACTATTTCTCCCTGTTGATAAATATTTTGATAAATATCTAATAATTCACCTGCTATTTGTTCATCAATTAAAATCCGTCTTTCAATGGTGCGTAAATGTTCCGGTTCATCTTTTGCTTGCCAATTTTCAATAATATTAGTTCTAATTAAATTCTCTAACCATTCTTCTTCATTGTCTTCAGATAAACCAGAAGAATTTAAAACTAAGTTACAGACTTTTTGAGTTAAAAAAGGTTGTCCTCCAGTCCAATTTAAAATTAATTCTAATAACTTTTCCGGTTGATTCGTTTTAACACTTAATCCCTTTGCTAATGCTTGAGATTCTGCAAAAGTAAAACCTGTTAATTCTACGCCATAACCAATATTAAAGGGAGTGCGATTTTTATCTTGAATTAAATCGCTGGGAGTCGCTACACCTAATAATGCAAAACTCAGACGATTATATTCAACATTATCAACTCGACGATTATAAAAAGAGCGAATTAAAGCAAAAAAATCATCTACATTAAACTGTAAACTGATGATACTATCAATTTCATCTATAAAAATAACGATATTTGAATCAACATATTTTAAAAGAATATCTCGCAGAAAATTACCAAAGAAATTCACCGCAGACAAAGATTCTTGATCATATTTATCCCACCAACTATCTATATCACATTTTTCATTTAATTCAAAGGTATTAATTAATTCATTGATAATTCCTGCATACCATTGTAAAGGGGTAATATTGGCTGAACCAATATCAGTTAAATCAATAGCAGCACAAGCAAATCCATCTACTTCTTTAAGTCGTTTCATTGTTTGAACTCTTAAAGAAGATTTACCCATTTGTCGGGAGTTTAAAACATAACAAAATTCTCGCTTTTTTATAGCTTGATATAGTTCATTATCGGCTTTCCTGGTAACATAAGTAGGAGCAGAAGCTGGGAGCGAACCACCTACTTGATATTCATAATTCACTGAGTTTATATTTTCCATTTTTATGTCCTTGCAAAATACCAAAATTAAAGATTTTGTAAGTGTTCATTAAAATTATCAACAGTTAATTCAATTTCTTTTAAAATTTCTCTTAACAGTGGTCTTGCTAAATCTCTCCCTTGATGATTAGGTACAGTTGTTGTTCTTCCATCAGAATGACGATAAAAGACATGACTTCCTTTTTGTCTAACTACGGAAAAACCCAACTTTATTAAAAGTTGATTCAGCGTTTTATAGTTAACAATAGGTAAGCGACTCATGAAGCCACCTCAATTTGTTGAATACCGATAAATTGAGGTAATTGACTTAAATCTTCTTGAGATTCTTCTAAACATAATTCTAAGACTTCTTTTAAATTCTGTTGTAATTCGTCTAAAGTCGCTCCTTGAGTATGAACTCCTCGAATAGCGGGAATAATTCCTACATATAATTTGGTATCGGCATCATATTCAATATAAGCGGTGAAAATTTTAGTCATGGTTTTAAATTAGGGGGATCTACTTTGTTATATTTTAAATGACATCAACTAATCTTGCAAGCGATCGCTAAAATAAATACGATATAAATTACACAGGGGAATTACCTTATTACCTTTTGATTCTGCTAATCCCATGCTTTTTAATTTAAACGCATAAGTTGGTTCTAAGGTAACGGCATCATCACTATTAACCAATTTTAACATAGCTGATTTTAATTGTTTATTTTCTTCTAAAATCAAAAGATGACGATATAAATGGTCTTCATATAGTCCTTCTTCAGTGGGAGCAATTTCTAAAAATTGCTTTAAAGTTAAGTCGTTAGTAGCAATATGATATAATGCTGTTCTCACCAAATAAGGATGACCGTCAATCATCCCCATTAATTGATTAATTTCTGTATCTGACCATTGTAATCCATGTCGTTTAACTAAATCCTGAACCTGTGCTAAACTAAACTTATTTAAATCAATTGGTAAACCCACATTAAAAGGAGATTTATTCACATCCAAAGAAATATAAACTTCTTGAGAATGGGAAATAACTAATCTCAGTTTTTGCCAAGTTTCATTATTTTTGCCTTTTTCATGCCATGAACGTAACATAGTGAAAAATTCATCAGCGATTTCACTATATTGAAAGATTCTATCTACCTCATCTAATCCTAGAATTACAGGCTGTTTCAATTCTTTTAAAAGATAGGATTGGAAGTAATTTGTACAATTAGTTTGACTGCTATAACGCTGAGGTTTCCAATATTGATCTATCTTTTCTTCAATCCCTAATTCTAAACTGACATTTGCACAAAAAGACTCTAAAAAACTATCCAGATTTTTAAATAATTCTCGACTCCATAAATTAATAAATCCTGTTTGATAACCTTGCTTTTCTCCTTGATGTAAAATCCTACTCATTAATGAAGTTTTCCCCATTTGTCGAGGTGCTTTAATCCTAATTAATGCCCCAGGTTTTACAATAGCAGTATAACAGTTAGCCTCAATGGGAGGACGTTCAACATAGAAAGGGGAATTTAGAGGAACTTGACCATCTAAATTTTCAAAAGGAATATTAATATCTCTTGGTTGAATAGGTTCAGATTTCGACTCAGGTACACCCTGAATAATAGCTTTTTTAGTTGTTGAATCTTTTGTCCTCAAAACCGGAGTTAAATGCTCTGGAATATTTTCCATTTCAATCGCATTACATCCTAAATCAAAAGCACTTTTAATTGATTGTCCTGCAAATAAAGTATCGTAGAAACCAATAGCAAATTGTTTAGCGGCTTCATCACCAATTTTTTGATTCATCCCGACGACATAATTAACATAAGGATAAATACCTTCTGCTTGTACATCTGAATAACAAGCATTGAGAAAAACACAATCAATAAAAAAGATTTCTTGTAATGCTTTAAACAATTTGGCTAAAGGAGCAACTTTGACTAAAAAGGCTTCTCCATTATCTGCCATTAAAGCTAAACCCTGTTCTCCTCCACCATGTCCTGAGAAATGCACAATATCTGGCTTATGATCTAATAGGGTACGACGAAATTCTTGAGGACGGACTGCTTCTCCTATACTAATTTCAAATTGTTCACGGTTTTGGGAACGCTCCCAAGCACTTTTGATTTCCCTGACTTCTTCACTTAAACGCAACGGTTTTGTGTTGGTGGGGTTAGCGGTTAAAATAAGAATTTTTTTCATCACCGTCGTTTTATAAAGATATAGTTACCAATACTGTGTATGTGAAGTATTGTATCCTTTATAGTTACCAAAACCGTAACGGTGATCAAATCTCAGGCTATTTAGAGGTTGTTTGAAAAGTATTATATGAAACCCATAATCTCCAAAAACCTAACCCCCCTTCCCCCCTTCCCTACAAGGGAATGGGGGTTTTAAAGCCTCTCCCCTGGTAGGGGAGAGGTTTGGAGAGGGGTCTGTTTACACATTAAAAACTTTTAAAACATCCTCTTAGAACTTCAACAACAAGATCCCCGACTTTTCAAAGAAGTCGGGGATCTGAGTGCCTCTTGTTATACATACAAGCCTTTAGACACTGGGATAAAAGATACTTATTGCAAAAACTGTAATTATTGTTATGATTTCAGAAATTAGTAACTAATGTATTTCATTAGTGAAAAGAATCTATCAGGAGGAAATTCCTTTGTCTCGACGCTATTTATTTACTTCCGAGTCAGTTACAGAAGGTCATCCAGATAAAATTTGTGATCAAATCTCGGATACCATCATTGACGCGCTATTAGCAGAAGACCCTAATAGCCGTGTAGCAGCAGAAGTTGTAGTCAATACTGGTTTGGTGCTAATTACTGGAGAAATTACCACTAAAGCTCATGTCAATTACGTCAATCTTGCCCGTAAAAAAATTGCGGAAATTGGCTATACTGACGCTGGTAACGGCTTTTCTGCGGATAGTGCTAGTGTTCTAATTGCCTTGGATGAACAGTCAGCGGATATTGCTCAAGGTGTAAATACTGCTAAAGAAGCCAGAACCGAGGATAGTGAAGAACTATTCGATAAAATCGGCGCTGGTGATCAAGGGATCATGTTTGGTTTTGCTTGTAACGAAACCCCAGAACTGATGCCTTTACCCATCAGTTTAGCACACCGCATTGCCCGAAGATTGGCAGGAGTTCGCAAAGCTGGTATTCTCCCTTACCTGCGTCCTGATGGTAAAACCCAAGTTACCATTGTTTATGAAGATGGCAAACCTGTAGGCATTGACACCATCCTAATTTCTACCCAACATACAGCTACCATTGGGGATATTACCGATGATGCTGGGGTACAGGCTAAGATTAAGGCTGACCTGTGGACAGAGGTAGTAGAACCTATATTTGGTGATATTGCTATCAAACCAAGTGAGGAAACCAAGTTTTTAGTTAACCCCACTGGTAAGTTTGTCATTGGTGGACCCCAAGGAGATTCCGGTTTAACAGGACGGAAAATCATTGTTGATACCTACGGTGGTTATTCTCGACATGGTGGTGGTGCATTCTCCGGTAAAGACCCCACGAAAGTAGATCGTTCTGCGGCTTATGCGGCTCGTTATGCAGCAAAAAATATTGTTGCGGCTGGGTTAGCAGAAAAATGTGAAGTGCAGCTAAGTTACGCCATTGGTGTAGCGCGTCCTGTCAGTATCTTTGTTGATACTTTCGGTACAGGTAAAGTGGATGATGAAATTCTGTTGAACTTAGTCAAAGAAAACTTTGAACTCCGTCCAGCGGGAATTATCCATGTGTTCAATTTACGTAACTTACCAAGTGAAAGAGGCGGACGTTTTTATCAGGACGTTGCGGCTTATGGTCATTTAGGAAGAACGGATTTGGATTTACCTTGGGAACACACTGATAAGGTAGACGTTTTAAAGAAAGCGGCGTTTGCTTAATCAGTTAGTTTAATACCCAGACTTAATTTGAGGTTATAGACAATTTAATTATCTATAACCTCTTTTTTTGGAGTTTCCTAAGTTAATTTACTTAATCCCAGTCAGGAAAGTTAGCTCCATCTTCGCCACCAATACCGATTCCTGTGTTATATATGCCAGCATCGGTAATGTTAAGATTGTCCATTGATGCTTGATAGACGTTGGAATCATTGACTGTGGCACGGGTAAGATTTGCGCCGTTTAAATTGGCTTTTTTCAAATTGACGTTGGTAACAAAGGCTGATGTTAAGTTAGCACCTGCTAAGTTTGCTCCGGTCAAGTCAGCACCTTCTAAGTTAGCATTTGTAAGGTTAGCACCCTGAAGATTTGCGCCTCGCAAGTCTGCACCAATTAGATGAGTGCCACTGAGATTGAGTCCTGATAGATTACACTGGATACATTCTCTAGTTGACAAAAGTTTCTGTAAATCTTTTTGGCTTCCAGCTTGAACTGAACTAGCTAGAAACAGGGGAGTTATCAAGGCCATAGCGGCTAATAGTTGAAGTTTCATACAATTTCCCCCTCTCACAATATAGTTATGTCTGTTCTTGTCCTCACGAACTCATTATCTCACTAATTGGCGAAAAAATGTTGATTTAAACTACAAGCTTGATATTTCTTTTTATAAATCAGCAATTGGGAATAGACAAGTGGTAAACTTTGTCAATTCGTAAGTCCTAGTTTTTTATAGTGGTTTTTGTTAAGATTGATGAAATTTTTCTGGTGAAATACCACTATGGCTTTATATGCAGAATTACATCGGCATTTAGGTGGTTCCGTTGTCCCTCGTGTCCTATGGCGATATTTCCAGCGTCATAATACTGAGTTGATTTCTCGCTTTGGTGAATATGCAGAGTTTGAAGATTTTTATACTCGTCCTCGTAATACTTTGGATGAATATCTAGAATTGCATACTCTCGTAGAAAGTGTGCAAACGGTGGAGACTTTACCTTACTTTATTTACCGCTTATTACGCGGTGCTTATATTTTTGAGAATTTGGCTTATTTGGAATTACGCTATACTCCCTATTTACGAACTCCTGAACATTTGAGTCAAGAGGAAAGAATTGATAAGATGGCGGAGATTGTAGATGTTGTGGGTAAATCTAGTCATGTACCCGAATATCCCATTGTTACTAGTCAAATTCTTTGTATGCACTCCCGTTTATCTTTTGAGGTAAATAAGGCAATTATTGATTTGGCGGCGCAAAATAGAGAATATGTTTGTGCGGTAGATATGGCTGGTGGCGATCGCTATTATGCCCAAAGAATGGCAGAATGGATCAGTTTATATAATTACGCCCATTCACTGGGTATTAACACCACGGGGCATCTTTATGAAACTAAGGATGGTTGTTATCCCGAATTGTTGCCCTATTTAATGCGAATCGGTCACGGTATCCAAATTCCGCTTTTATATCCTGAATTGCTGCCAGAAGTTGCTAGAAGAGGACAATGCTTAGAAGTTTGTCCGACAACTTATTTAAAAACAGGGACTTTACAGGATATTCGGCAACTGAAGTTGGTTTTTGACCGCTGTTTTGAAGCTGGGGTGGATATCGCTATTTGTACGGATAATGCGGGCTTACATAATGTGCGTCTCCCGTTTGAATATGAAAATCTTTTGACTTACGACATTATTAATTTTCAACAGTTAAAAGCTTGTCAAGATGCAGCTTTCCGCCATGCTTTTGCTTGGCCTCACAGTCAACGTCCAGCATCTTTGTTAACTGGGTTGTTGAAGTAGGTGACAGGGAAGTTGGGGGAGTTGGGGAGTTGGGGAGTTGGGGGAGTTGGGGGAGTTGGGGGAGTTGGGGGAGGCAAGATTCTTTTATCCGCTACCTCCGCTACCTCCGCTACTTCCCCTACCTCCCCTACCTCCCCAACTCCCCCTACTTCCCCTACCTCCGCTACCTCCCCTACCTCCCCTACCTCCCCTACCTCCCCAACTCCCCCTACTCCTTTAACCTTCTACGCCTTCTGTAGCACCACCAATGGATTTCCAGGCTGATAAGCCACCGCCCAGTTCAGCTACTGTGGTAAAACCGAGGAATTGTAAGGTTCTCACAGCTTGGGCTGATTGGCTGTCATTTTCGCCATAAACATAGATTTGGCGTTGTCTGTGGAGGGATACTTGGGCGCGAGATTCTAAGTCATTGAGGGGGATAGAAATCGCTCCTGTGATGCGGCTATGATTGTATGTTGAGCGATCGCGCACATCAATAATTGTAAAAGCAGGTTGACCCCATTGAAGACTTGTCTTTAAGTCATTAACATCAGCAACTAAATCAATACTCATAAGTTTTTTCTGCGGCTAATATCATCAGAAATCTACCAAATATCTCTTCTTAATGCGGATTTCTTTAGAATGACAGCAGATTCTAAAAATTAATCTTTTGTAATCATAATATTGTAAGCTAATGTTCTCTAGATGCAAAAAATACTTAATTTTTAATTTTTAATTGTTAATTCCTCCTATGGTATCTACTATTCAAGCTTTACCAACAGAAGTTGTATATTTAATTACGGCAGGAGAAGTAATTGATTCTTTGGTAGCTGTTGTCAGGGAATTGGTGGAAAATTCTCTTGATGCTGGCGCAACGCGCATTGTTGTTTCTTTATGGCCGCAACTGTGGCGAGTTCGGGTGGCTGATAATGGTCATGGGATGAATTTGGATGATTTGCAACAAGCCGCAACTGCACATAGTACCAGTAAGATTCATTCTAGTGCAGACTTATGGAAGATTAACAGTTTGGGGTTTCGGGGTGAGGCTTTACATAGTTTAACAACTCTGGCAAATTTAGAAGTTTTAAGTCGTCCTTTAGGGGGAAGTGAAGGCTGGCGAATTAATTATAATAATGAAGGAGAAGTAACAGAAGTAGACTTTGCGGCGATCGCTCCTGGTACTGTCGTAACAGTTAATAATTTATTTGCTAATTGTGAAAACCGTCGTCAAGGTTTACCTCCGACAAATCAGCAATTAAAAGCTGTACAAGGGATAATTCAACAAATAGCTTTATGTCATCCTCATGTTAATTATCAAGTTTGGCAAAATGATAAAGAATGGTTTACGATTTGTCCCGCATTAACTGTGGGAAAACTGATTCCCCAGATTCTCACCCAAGTCCGACAAGATGATTTACATGAGGTGAATTTAGAAATCCCCAATCGGGAAAATTGGTCTTTGCATTTAGTGATAGGATTACCCGATAGATGTCATCGTCATCGTCCTGATTGGGTGAAAGTGGCAATTAATGGCAGAATAATTAAATCACCGGAATTAGAACAGACAATATTTTCAGCTTTTCATAAAACATTACCACGCGATCGCTATCCTGTTTGTTTTTTACATTTAACTATTTCCCCTGAACAAATTAACTGGAATCGTAACCCAGCGAAAACAGAAATTTATCTGAATGAACTACCTTTTTGGCAAGAACAAATTACTGAAGCCATTAATAAATCATTGCGGATTTCGGAAACTAATATAAAAGAATCTTTGCACACAACCAGAGTTAGTAATTTATTAAAAGTAGCAGAATCTAAAGGTGAATATAATTTCAATTCTCAAAGTTCTCAAAATTTCCAAAGTAATGAAAATCAAAATTATTTAAAAGCTATTGCTCAAGTCAGTAATACTTATATTGTGGCTGAACATTCTGGAGGAATGTGGCTAGTAGAACAACATATAGCCCATGAACGAGTATTATATGAACAATTATGTGATAATTGGCAATTAGTCCCTGTGGAAACTCCAATTATTATTTATCAATTATCACCAGCGCAGGTTTCCCAATTACAACGGATTGGTTTAGATATTGAACCTTTTGGTGATAAACTTTGGGCAGTGCGAAACATCCCTAATATGTTAAAACAACGAGAAGATGCTGCTGATGCCATTTTAGAATTAAGTTGGGGAGGAGATTTACAAACTGCTCAAGTTGCTGTTGCTTGTCGGAGTGCAATTCGCAATGGTACAAAAATGAGTTTACCAGAAATGCAGACCTTATTAGATAATTGGCAACAAACCCGCAACCCGCGGACTTGTCCTCATGGTAGACCAATTTATTTATCTTTGGAAGAATCGGCATTAGCGCGGTTTTTTCGGCGGAATTGGGTAATTGGGAAAAGTCATGGGATTTGAAGCTTATCAGAGTATTATTTTAGAGGGTGTTTGAAAAGTCCCTCATGGTGTATCAAATATTTTTAGATCCCCCTAAATCCCCCTTAAAAAGGGGGACTTTGACTCTAGTTCCCCCCTTAACAAGGGGGGTTAGGGGGGATCTGTAAGTGCCTAAAATCACAACCTAAAACTTTTCAAACATCCTCTTAGTCCCGTCCCAATTTCAGCGCGGAAATTGCCGTTTTAAAGCTGCAAAAACTGGACAAGGGGCTGATGTTTGTAAATTCTCCGGTTTACTCCAGGTAAAGGGGGCTTTTTGAGCCGCAGACATCCATAAAAGTTTTTTGGCTCTAGTCATGGCAACATAAAGTAAGCGATATTCTTCGGCGATTTTCAGGTATTTTGATTCTTCCCAAGCTTGAGGAATATCAGGTATAGGTTTTTTGTGAAGTCCCGCACGAATTTGGGCGCGGACGACTTCTGATAAGGTAAAATCACCTAAAAATTGTCCTTGGGGGGGAATCCAAAATCTGCCAGGAATTAAATTTTCATGAAGAAAAGGCAAAAATACATAATCCCAGTCTAGCCCTTTGGCTTTGTGCATGGTAATAATTGTTAATTGCCCTGCTTTAGTATATTGTGCTTCCACATTTTCTGGTTCTACAGATTCAAATCTTTCGGAACTGACAATTTCACTTAAAGCTAATATCATTGCCCCCATAGAACTATTCCCAAAAATTTGCAAATTTACCCGTTCTGCAAGCTTATCAGCAGTAGCTAATTCGGCTTGATCATATTTTAAAGTTAAGGCAAAAAAAGAAATTATTTGATAAAATGGTAGTTCTAAATAAGCCCTAAGTAAACTTCGACAAAGATGAGCTGCTTTTTGCACTATTTTTATTTGGGGTGCGCTTAAAAGACTTGGATATAAAAATTCTTCAGGTAGACTAGCTAGAGTGTTAATATCTTGAGTCGGAATTAATTGCCGTTCGACGAGAACATCTAAAGTAGCTTTGAGATAATCGGGAGAATGGGGACGCTCACAAAACTGCAATAATGATAAAATCTCTTGAGGAACATGAGAACGGCGTTCTTTTTCTCCCACATCATAAAGTTTAATTTTATGTTCTTTGCATATTGGTTCTAAAGCCGCAGCTAACCATCTTCCTTGACGATTTTCTCGCACTAATATCGCTGCACAAGCTTGGGGATTTTCTGTAAATAGTTCAATTGCTCTTTGGGAAAGTAATTCAACTGTATGATGAATATCTCTAGGAGTATAAAGTTCCAAACCTTGTCCCACAGGTTCAGGATTGCCATTTTCTTGATTAACTGGTTGAATTTTCTGAATTCTAAATGGTGGTTGTCTATGATTAGTTTTGACAAAATCCTGATTATTTACCCATTCTAAAGCAAAGTTAGCCGCATCAATAATTATTTGTGTACTACGACCAGCTTGATCCATTTCTGCCAGTCTATCTTGAGTTTGACAATCTTCACAAAATTCCCGAAAATAAATAGGATCAGCAGGTGTAAAAGTGGAATTAATCGCTTGATTAGGATCACCAACTCTAATTAAATTTAAGGCTGATTTATCTAAGTTATCTCCAAATTCTTGACTAGCGAGTATTTCTAATAAATCTGTTTGTAGGGGACTAGAATCTTGAGCTTCATCTTCAAAAACAGCAAAAACTTTATTTTGTTCAATCCGGCAGGTACTAGGATTTTTTAAAACTTTTAAAGCCCCTAAAATCATATCATCGTAATCAATGAAATCTTGCAACTGCATGATTTTTTGATATTGTGCATATAATCCGGCTGCAACTTTCAAAATTCCATATTTATCTGAAGTTTGTTCACTCCACTTGAATAAATCTGCGGGTGATATTCCTGAACTTTTCGCTTCATGAATCACTGTATAAGCTAAATCTGGTAATACTTCCGTTCTTAACACTGACTGACGACGGAGTTTTTCAGTTTCTTCTCCATCAAATTGCTGTCCTGCAAGTAAGCGCAGATAAATTTCAGGATAATTAGTAATCCATTGTTCTACGGCTGTCCGAATGAATTTATGACTTTGATTCGGTGTAATTAAAGTCGCATTTTCTAACTGTAACCCGGATAAATGAGGATGACGACTAGCGATAATTAAGGCTAAACCATGCAAAGTATAAACTGCAAATCCTGTTTGTGGTAAAGATAATTTCTTTAAATTTTCCCGAATTTTAAATTTAATATTTGCAGTTGCAGAACGGGTAAAGGTGACAACTATTAACTGTTTATAATCCTTATTGCCAGTATTTAAATAATACTCATATTGACGAGCAATAGCGATCGCTGCGGCTGCCGCCATTCCCGTTGATTTGCCCGCCCCTGGCACAGCAGACACCGCCAATGGACCTGATCTCCAATCCGCCATTTGTGTTTGTCCTGGGCGAAGCTGGGCGCGAATGAGGGCGATATTCTCTGTTAATTTAGTAATAGGTGATTGGTCATTAGTCATTAGTTTTTATACAAGCTGTGTAATTTGATTTAAGTTAATATCCTCAATGAGAGGAATATCTACAGAGGTAGGTTCATTACATCGTACGATACCTGCGGAGCGCTGGGCGATCGCTTTACCCCCTAATTTTGCTAAACTAGAATAAACCTCACACCAGCAGGAGGACATAATGACTTTTACAACTGATATCCAGGAAGATCAAGACTTACGCCCTTATCCAGAAACCTCTCTTCCAGATCATACCCAACTACCAGAGTCGGACGGCACATTTGTGTTAGCGAAGCGTACCGTAGGTCAAAATTGGCAAGAACATCCCCAAAGCATTCTCCTGACAGACTCTATTCAGCCTGTGTTGCAAAAACTTTATCCTGATAGTCAATATTTTATTGGACAGGATTTAGGTATTTATTGGCGTATTACTGAACCACCTGAGAAAGGTGCAGAAGCACCAGACTGGTTCTATGTTCCCAATGTACCACCTTCTTTAAATGGTAAAACCCGACGTTCCTATGTCCTTTGGCAAGAATATATTTCGCCATTAATTGTGTTAGAATTTGTTTCGGGGAATGGTAGTGAAGAAAGAGATAAAACGCCTTGGAAGGGTAAATTATGGATTTATGAACAGGTGATTAAACCTGCTTTTTATGGCATTTATGAAGTGAATAAAGCCAGTATAGAAGTTTATGAATTGATTGGTGGACAATATCAATTATTAGCAGCAAATGAACGAGGACATTATTCAATTACACCTATGGGAATTGAGTTAGGTTTATGGCAGGGAGAATATCAGAATATGGAATTACCTTGGTTGCGGTGGTGGGATTTACAAGGTAATTTATTATTAATTGGCGAAGAAAGAGCGAATCGTTTGACTGCACAATTACGGGCTTTGGGAGTTGAACCGGAAGCGTAATATTATTTGGACTTTGAGTTAAGGATGCGTCGCAATCCTTACTAATTTTGCTAAACTAGAATAAACCTCACACCAGCAGGAGGACATAATGACTTTTACAACTGATATCCAGGAAGATCAAGACTTACGCCCTTACCCAGAAACCTCTCTTCCAGATCATACCCAACTACCAGAGTCGGACGGTACATTTGTGAAAAATTTTCAGGAGCATCCTCAAAGCAATCTACTGACAGACTCCATTCAACAAGTATTACAAAAACGCCATCCAGACGGACAATATGCCATAGGTCAAGATAGCGGTATCTACTGGCGGATGACTGACCCAGCAGAACGGGGTGCAGAAGCTCCAGATTGGTTTTATGTCCCCAATGTACCCCCTACCTTAAATGGGCAAATACGGCGATCTTATGTCCTTTGGCAAGAGTACATTGCCCCGTTAATTGTTTTAGAATTTGTCTCTGGAAATGGTAGTGAAGAAAGAGATAAAACTCCTTGGAAAGGTAAATTTTGGATTTATGAACAGGTAATTCGCCCTGCTTTTTATGGCATTTATGAAGTTAGGAAAGCCCGTCTTGAAGTTTATGAATTAACTGGTGGACAATATCAGTTATTACCAGCAAATGAACGGGGACATTATCCAATTAAACCTATGGATGTGGAGTTAGGTTTATGGCAAGGTGAGTATCTGGCTATGGAACTACCTTGGCTGCGTTGGTGGGATTCCCAAGGTAATTTGTTGTTGAATGGTGATGAAAGAGCCGAACTAGAACGTCAAAAAGCCGAACTAGAACGTCAAAAAAGCGATCGTTTAGCTGCACAGTTGCGGGCTTTGGGGATTGAACCGGAAGCGTAATATTATTTGGATTTTGGGTTAAAGATGCAATTAAAGATTTACCAACCTATGAGGCTGTATTCAAAAGCTGATATACTATCTTTCCTAAACCAGAGACTATAACGGAAGTGCTAAATAAAATTAGAAAAGCATGAAATCCATGAAATGACTTTTTTAGTTCATACCAAGTTATAGTGCCAGTCCAAGCAACAGCCACAGACGCAACTCCAGTCACAGCCCCAGCAATAGCTACAGATACAGCCACAGTTATAATTATGTCTATAACTGTAGCCACATCAGCTGGAACTGTAGCGAGATAAGCCATAGCTGTAGTTATAGCAACTACTACAGTTACAGACCAGAATAGAACATGATATGCAGTTAAGAGATACCCCATAAATGCATGAGACACTAACGAACTAATTAGCCAACTCCAAGGAATTGTTCTAGCTGGTTTATTGCTAATAGTTTTTTTGTCTCCTTTACGGTCAGGATAAACAACTTCTGGTTTGTAAGCATTTCTAATTAACACTGCATTAACAATGTTTGTTCCTGCATTAACAATTTTTATTTTTACATTAACAATGTTTTTATCTCTATTCATAAGTTTTATCATTGCATTAGCAATATTTTTCCCAAAACTAACAATATTTAGTCCTGCATTACTAACTTTTCTCTCTACATTAGGAATTTGAGGCTTGTAATTTAACATTTCTAGCCATAACTGCATTGATTTGGGTCGGTCTTTTGCTTCTAAAGCCATACCTTTGAGAATTGCCTGATTTAATTTGTTGCTGATACCAGAAATAAACCTCTGTGGTGGAATTAGCGGTTGATTATCAACTTTACGAGCTAAGGAAACTGAGGGTTTTTGTCCAGTCACACCATAATAGAGTGTGGCGGCCAAACTATAAATATCAACCGTTGGCTTGCTAGTACCTCTAGTGATTTGTTCATAGGGTGCAAATGCCGCATTAGCATCTTTACTCATTTGAGTTCCGGTTAAGGGAACTATTTCTTTAGAAATGCCAAAGTCAATCAAAACTGCTTTACCATTACTTCGCAGCATAATGTTTCCAGGGTGGGCATCTCGGTGTACTAATCCTGCTTGATGCACTACCATTAGAGCTTCCCCTATTTGGCGAATATAAGTTACAATCTCTGCTTCTGGTAATGCTCCCCTACGCTTGACAGCCTGAAACAAATTTTCCCCTGGTATAAACTCCATGACTAGACAATGGGTATTACCTTCCTGAAACAGTTCAATTACTATAACAATATGAAGATGAGGATCTTTAGATAACTCTGCTAATATTTTTCCTTCTGCAATAAATTTTTTTATATATTTGTTATAATCTGGATCATATTGCAGATATTCATTAGGTGTTTTAATGACAACAGACCGATTTAAATTAACTTGTAATGCTTGGTAAGTAATTCCAAATCCTCCTTGTCCGAGAACTTGCTGAATTATATATTTACCATTTTGTAATTTTTGTCCTGTTACCCAAGTCATAAACACCTCCGATTTACAAATTAATACTAATTTTGAGTAGCAAATTACAGCAATTCTGATTTAAGTAAAATACAAAAAACAATTAAACGCGGATAGACGCAGATGAACACAGATAAAATAACTTTGTATTTTATTAAATTAAAAAAAGCTATTTATTGATTAAAAACTGTTTATTTTTTGGTAGAAGTAGGATTGGAAGGTGGTGTTGTTTGACTGTTCCAACTAGCTATACCTTGGAGTAAAGCCCCAAAAGCTGTAATTGCAGCTATAACTAATGTCAAAATCTGCATTCTTTTATCCCAACTTACAATAGCTTTGTTTCCTATTCCATTATTAATGTGACTTGCTGCATTAGTATTTTTACCTTTTACATTGGCATTTTTACCTTCTGCATTGGCATTTTGACTTACTGCATTAGCATTGTGAGAATTGCTATTTAATAGTTTTAGCCATAATTCTATTGATTCTGGTCTGTTGTTGGCTTCTAATTCCATTCCTTTAAGAATTGCTTGATTTAATTCATTACTGATACCAGAAATAAGCTCTTGCGGTGGTATTAAACGCTTATTGTCAATTTTACGTTTTAAAGCAGTTTCAGGAACTTGACCAGTTATGGCATAATAAAAAGTTGCAGCTAAGGAATAAATATCACTAGCTGCGGTTGGTTTAGTATTTTTAGTGCAAAGCTCAAGAGATGCAAAACCCTCGACATTTTCCCTAACTCGTCGCGTTGTTAATTCATGATCAAAATCTAAAACTAAATCAAAATCAATTAATACAGCTTCAGATTTTCCTGCACGCAAAATAATATTTTCTGGCTGTACATCTCCATGAATTAAATTATGTTCATGTACAATTGTTAAAGCCGCGCCAATTTGTTGAATATAAATTAATGCTTCTTCTGGAGAAATTTTTCCCAGTTTATCTAAAGTTTCTCCAGGAATATATTCCATTACTAAACATGAATAACCTGCTTCTTTAAAAGGTTCGTAAAATTTGACAATATGTTCATGTTGACAAAGGGTCAGTTTTACCGCTTCTCGCATAAACATAGTTTCTAAACGTTCTTTCTCTAATTGATTAAGAGATGTAAGTGAATTAACATCTAAAGTTTTCAGCAGCAGAAAATCGTGCTGTTTATTTTTAACCAAATAAGTAATCCCGAAGCGTCCTCTTCTTAATTCTTTCTCAATTGTGTATTTTCCACCTTGCAACTGATCACCTGCTACCCAAGCCATTTTTGCAACTCCCCAAATACTTGGATTAATTTTCGCACAAAAAGCTTGTGTAGTCTCTATCTAGCTTCAGTTTTTACCCAAAATCACGAAACTCCTTCCCATGCCATATTCTTAATATAAGAATCACATCTTCAATGCGTAATTCATCAACTTTCAACAGAAAATAATCCCTTGGTCTTCTATGAAACCTGCTTATATAATAAAAATATCTTAACTACTTGATTGTACGGGTAGGGGTTTAGCACTGCTAAACCCTGACATATCTACGCAAAACTGTTAAATTAATTTCTTCTTTCTGACTCGGTGACTTCTATTGCATTACTCGTCAATCTGCCAAGCATCTTTGGTATATTCTTCATCCAATACTTTCTTAGGACGAACCAAAACAATCATTTTTCCTAACAGGGGAATTGCTGGTGCGGTTTCAAACCATTGAAAGTCAATACTATCGCCGTTTTCAAACACAAAGTAGTTGGAAATATCCCATTCTCTTTGAGCGCGATCTATAACGATCATAATTGGTTCAACTTTGTTTTGATGGGGGTTGGGAAAAATATCGCTTTTACCAATGACAACTACAGGATCTTCGGCATTTAGTAGCACTTTCCAACCTGGTAAAGATACCCAAGCTTGTTCTCCGGCAAATTTAACGATGCGAAATGGTTGAATTTCGGTAATAAATGGTACGGCTTTTAATTCCTGTGGAGTTAATGGCAATTCACCTACTACTGGTAAAATCCGGGGTAAGTCTTCATCAATTTCTAGCCGATAAAATGGCAAAATAGGCGGAGCTAGTTTGGGAGCAACGCTAAAATCCATTAACAGTTGTTCTAGTTGTTTTCTAGCTGTTTCGGAGTGAACAAAGCGTAAACCTTTGGCAATTAAGCGCGATCGCTCGGATAAATCAGATTTTTGTCTAGCGTATTTCCAGGATTGATAAGCGATCGCATCTCCTGGATGTTTACTGAAACCTTCTGGTAAACTAGGAAACCAAGAATAGTCTTTCACTGCTTTGGCTATATCCCTGACTACATCGGCATCAAGTTTGTATTGATATGTCAAATCCGCAGTCGTGGCTCGGTCTTCTTGGGTTAATCCACGCAATTCATATAAGACATCACTACTCTTGGTGCTATAATATGCCAATGTTGCCGATGATGAGCCAGATTTTTCCATAGAATTGTAAACCTGAGAACCAACAATCACCTGATTTTGTTGAATTGGTTCAAATCCAGTGGCTTCAAAGATGTCTTGGGGATTGTAACCGTTTTTTTGCAGGTAAGCGATCGCTTGTCCCCATTCCACCCAAGTCCCCTGTTTTTGTCTCAGCTTGACTAATAATTCTGTGGCTGTCTGTGCTATATCCTGTGCAGGATTTTGAAGATTGGGCTGTGTTTCGGTCATAATTAAAAAGTGCGTCTTTAAAGTTAATACTGTCTGATGAGTGTGAAGAAATATAAAGTTGGGAAACTATATTCTTCTATTATGTGTGTTTTAATTATGAAAATAGTCAGAAAAAATAAGTGAGATATATAAACCAAGTTCGCTGTCAACGCCTAACCCCTGAAAGTGCCAAAAAACTTAATGTTCCCTACTCCCTCAACAAATGAGTAACGAAGTCCGCGCTATATTTAATCGTATTGCTCCTGTTTATGACCAACTTAACGATCAATTAAGCTGGGGACAACACCGCCTTTGGAAAGAAATGACAGTCAAATGGAGCGCAGCTAAACCTGGTGATACTGGCTTAGATTTGTGCTGCGGTAGTGGTGATTTAAGTTTTCGGTTAGCACGTCATATAGGGGTAACAGGCCAAGTTTATGGAGTAGATTTTTCTGCCAATTTATTGAATACTGCTCAAGAGCGCTGCAAAAATTACTATCCCCTACCTCCTATTAATTGGGTAGAAGCAGATGTATTAAATTTACCTTTTGATGATAATTATTTTGATGCAGCCACTATGGGTTATGGATTAAGAAATGTTAAAGATATTCCTAGTAGTCTCCAAGAAATATATCGTGTTCTCAAACCAGGAGCTAAAGCCGCAATTTTAGACTTTCATCGTCCCCACAATCAACAGTTCCGCGCAGTGCAACAATGGTATTTAGATAATCTTGTAGTTCCCATGGCCACTAATCTCGGCTTAAAAGACGAATATGCTTATATTAGCCCCAGTTTAGACCGCTTTCCTACTGGGAAAGAGCAAATAGAATTAGCGCATCAAGTTGGTTTTGTGGATGTCACACACTATCCCATTGCTAACGGTATGATGGGAGTATTAGTAGTAATTAGGTAATTGGTAATTGCCCATTATCTATTACCCACTACCCATTACCTAATCCAAAAGCCTGTGGATTTGTCTCGAATTTTATTGTATATCTCACCCCCAATCCTGGGTGGATTAATTGGCTATTATACCAACGACATAGCCATAAAAATGTTATTCCGTCCCTATAAAGCAGTTTATGTTTTTGGGAAAAAAGTCCCGTTTACGCCAGGTTTAATTCCTAGTAATCAGGAACGGTTAGGACAAAATATTGCTAATGCGATTATGAAATCGCTACTGACTCCAGAGGAAATGCAAAATCTGGCGCGGAGACTCCTGCAACCTGAACGACTACAAGGCGGAATTTTCTGGTTATTACGTCTGGTAGTTGATCAAGTTAAAGGTGATAAAAACCCTCGTAGCACTAAGATTTTGGCGGGAGTTTTACGTGATTTATTGGGTGAATCTTTACCACGTCTTTTGAAGGTTTTAGCGCGACAGGAAACATTTTTAGAAACGCAAATTAACCAAATATTTGATAAGGTATTATTAGAGTTTCAACTTAGTGAAGAACAATCTGTCCGGTTAGCTGATTGGTTATTAGAGATAGTTTTACCTCCCGATAGATTACGACAAGTTATTATTGATTTTTTAACAGATCGGACAATTCAAACCATTGATGAAAGTTTTCGCGAAAAAACCAGTGGTACTTATTGGGTAGTGGCAAATCTATTTGGGTTGAAGAATACTTTGACTCGGTTACGGACATTTTGTTTAGATGAAAAGGAAGCAACTAATAAAAGATTGCAAGAATTAATTAAAGATTTAAAAATGCGCGATCGCATTAAGGAATTATTACAAAATTTATCTTTGCAAAATCTTCCTGTTGGTACAGTCCGTCAACTGCGAAAAACGATTAGAGATAGTGTGCGTGAATATCTCCAAAATAGTGGTAGTGACTTGCTCAAAGAATTAACAGAATCGGCTGATTGGGAAAGAATTTCTATTGTGTTGTTAAATCGGTTAAGTAGTTCAGCCGTTGTTAACACTTCTTTAGAAGTTGTGGCACGGGATTTGGCATTAATTTTAGAGAAGTATTTAACTCAAGATTTAGAAATTATTGTTGCTCAAGCAATTCCTATTTTATCTATAGATCAAGTGATTGTGGAACGAGTAAAAGCTACTTCCCCGGCTGAGTTAGAAGATGCAATTGAGGGAATTGTCAGAAATGAATTACAAGCAATTGTGACTTTAGGTGGTGTTTTAGGTTTTGTTGTCGGTTTGTTGCAAGTAGGATTTCTATTTTTGAGTCAATCTATGTAATTGAGAATTGGGAATTCCTACTAACAACTGACAACTGTACGGGCGAAGCATTTGCAGAACTATTTTTGGCAATGACCGATAATTTATCTTCCAAATGAATGCTTCGCCCCTACTAACAACTGACAACTGTACGGGCGAAGCATTTGGAGAACTATTTTTGGCAATGACCGATAATTTATCTTCCAAATGAATGCTTCGCCCCTACTAACAACTGACAACTGTACGGGCGAAGCATTTGGAGAACTATTTTTGGCAATGACCGATAATTTATCTTCCAAATGAATGCTTCGCCCCTACTAACAACTGACAACTGTACGGGCGAAGCATTTGGAGAACTATTTTTGGCAATGACCGATAATTTATCTTCCAAATGCTTCGCCCCTACTAACAACTGACAACTGACATTTTACTTTTACAAATTTTAAAATCTCAAAGACTACAAAAAACCGCCTTGGTAATTTTTTCAGGCGGCTCTATAATTTATGGCAATTACTAATTAATAGTATGAGCCTGTTTTCCGGTGGTTAATAGCAGTCATAGCATCAGGCTTGAGTAATTTACCGTTGTCTACGGTTGCGTATATTACCCAATGATCACCGCATTCTAGCCGCTGCTGCACTAAACATTCTAGATATGCACAAGCCTCTGTTAAGATGGTACAGCCATTATCCGCTTCGGCTTTGGGGAAGTTAGCAAATCTATCTTCTCCAGGTTGGAAACTCTTGCGAAAATGCTTCATGTATTCCAGATGAACACCTTCAGGGAGGATATTCAGGACAAATTTACCACCAGGATATAATAGAGATTCAACGGCTCGATCTTTAGCGATCGCTACCGTAATTCCCGGTGGGTTAAAAGTAGCTTGAGATACCCAAGCACCCATCATCCCTGTAGAAAATTCTCCCTGCTTGGCTGCAATGACACAGACAGAACCAATAATCCGGCCTACAGCTTGTTCTGTGGGGGTTGCAGCTTGTTGGGGAACACGCACTTTCTTAGCTTTTCGCAAACTTTGAGCAAAGTCTGTACCGACTTCTTCGCAATATTTGAGAGTAACTTCATCAGGTTTAAACTTGACTTTTAGGGTATCAAAACCAAAACGATAACCAGCGTCTCGGAGTTTGCATTCTACCAAGTCTAAAGCTTCACCACTCCAACCGTAAGAACCAAATACTCCCGCAGGTTTGGTATTATCACCAGTAGAGAGGACAATTCCTAAAGCGGTATGAATAGGAGTAGGTGCGTGTCCACCTATGGTGGGAGTCCCAATGATAAAACCATCTGCTTGTTCCAATGCAGTGCGGATTTCGTCAGCGGTCGCAAATTCGCAGTTCACAGATTTAACTGCAACGCCACCTTTGGTTAATCCTAAAGCCATTGCTTGTGCTAAGGTGGCAGTGTTACCATAGGCAGAGGCATAGAGAAGTGCTACAGATATTTCTCTATCTTTTTGAGCGCGACTCCACTCACTGTATGATTTTGTTAATTCGATTAAACTGGTGCGTACCAAGGGTCCATGACCGACAGCATACATTCTGACTTGGAAATCGGAAATTTTCTCCAAAGTTGACTCAACATGAGTTGCATGAGGAGCCATGAGGCAATTAAAGTAATAACGTTGGTCTTCTTTGAAAGTTTCCCAATGATCATCAAATACTTCTTCACCGCAGATATGTGCGCCAAATAGCTTATCTGTAAAGAGAATTTGGGTTTGTTGGTCATAAGTACAAAGTGCTTCTGGCCAACGAGGACTAGGAGTAGGTAAGAATTTCAAAACATGACCTTTACCTAAATCTAGGGTTTCTTTCCCCCGCATGACTAAAACTTTGATATCTTGGTCGGTGAAAGCAGCACGTAAATTATTCGCAGCGGGAAGAGAACAAACAAAGGTAATTTGTGGTGCGATTGCTAAAATTGCTTTTAAAGTTGGGACACGGTTGGGGTTAAAATGTCCCAAAATCACATAATCCAAGTTTTGCACATTGATTGTTTTCTGTAATGCTTCCAAATAAATTTCTGTAAATCCTTCTACTGGAGGGTCTGTGATAGCAGTTTTATCGGATTCTATTAAATAGCTATTAGAAGTAGTTCCCCGTTCTAGAGCATACTCAATTTCAAATCTTAACCGCGATTTACTCCGCGCTCTCATCACCTTTGTGTTAGTAGCAATTGGTAGGATTTGTACGTCTCTTGGTCTGGAATCGCTCATGGATGCTTGTTGGGTCGAAAAAACTTGAGAAACCCAATTTTTAGCGGATTCAACAACGTTAGAGAATGAATCTGGAAGTGTCATAATAATTATGAAAGATGGGTAAATATGAGGAGTCAGGAGTCAGGAGTCAGGAGTCAGGAGAAAGAAAAAAAAAGAAGAAAGAAGAAAGAAGAAAGAAAATTATTCACTGACAACTAACAACTAACAACTGACCACTGACCACTGACTAATGACTAATTAATAGTAGTTCCCTACTTTGCGATGACGGACTGCGGTAATTCCATCTGGTTTGGAAACTTTGCCATCTTCAACTGTGCAGTATAAAATCCAGTGATCACTACATTCCATACTATTAACAACTTCACATTCCATGTATGCGAGTGCGTCGGTAAGAATGGGTGAACCGTTTTTAGCAGTTTGGGTTTTTACTTCTGCAAATCTATCAGCACCGGGATTTAAACGTTTGAGAAAATGCTTTTTCAGGTCTTGATAATTGCCTTCTTCAAGAACGTTAAGAACAAAGCGATCGCCTACTTGTAATAAATTATCTAAAGCGCGATCTTTAGCTACAGCAATGGTAAAACCCAAAGGCTGTAAACTGGCTTGTGTTACCCAAGAAGCGATCATTGCGCCGCTAATATCGCCTTTTTTGGCAGTGACAATATACAAACCATTACTAATTCTTCCCAACGCTTTTTCCATGTTCACGTCGAGAGATTTGATTTGTTTAATATTGCGTTCCCGCACTAACAATTGTCCTAAACCATTTCCGGCTTCTGCAAATTGTTTATAGGTAGCATCAGTGGGGGTTTCTTTAATGCGAATAGCCGGGAAAGCTTCCTTAATACCTAAATCAATAAATTTACGTCTGAGAGTATCAATGGGTTCATCATCGCCACCATAGGACTCGAATAAACCCACAACTTGTTTGTTTTTAGCAACTGCTAATAAAGAACTAATTGCGGCTTGCGCTTTAATAGCACTGGTAGAAGGCATACCTACAATTAAACCAGATGCTCTCCCAGCTAATTCTTGAATTTCTTGACTTTCTGCGGTGTTTAAATCCAATACTTCGACACCAACACCAGCCTTTTGTAAACCATCACCAATTGCGTGTCCTATGCGATCGCTATGTCCATAACCAGAGACATAAAACAAACCGACAGTAGTTTCTGTTTTCGCTTGTTTTTGACTCCAATTGTAATAATATTCTCTAAGAATATCCAGGTTATGATGTAGTAATGGTCCGTGTCCATTGGCGATAATTTTAATTTCACCAAGTTCACCCATTCTCTTCATTGCATTTAGCAAAGAACGAGCATTAGGACCCATTAAACAATCGTAATAAAAGCGAAAATCAGCTTCAATTGCTTCTAAATTTTCGTCGAAAGTGCGATCATCACAGTAGTGCATTCCGAAGGCATCACAAGTGTAGAGAACCTGGGTTTTGCGATCAAAGCTAAAAATAGTATCTGGCCAGTGTAAATTGGGAGCGCTGACAAATTCCATTTCATGATCTTTGCCAATTTTTATGCGATCGCCACTTTTGACAATTCGCTTAGAAAAAGGCTCATGTACCAAACCTTCTAAAAATTGCAAAGCTACTTTAGAAGCTAAAACAGTGGCTCTGGGAGCTAACTGTAAAATATCTTCTACCAAGCCACTATGATCAGGTTCAGTATGGCTAACAATTATATAATCAATAGTTTTAGGATTAACTAAACCCTTGAGAGTCTGTAAATAAAGATCACGAAACTTCTGGTGAGAAGTATCAATTAAAACGGTTTGTTCACCTCTAATCAAATATGAATTATAGGTTGTACCATTTTGTAAACCAAATTCAATATCAAAACGATCCCGATCCCAGTCAAGAGAACGAATCGCAGTGGTATTAGGGGCAATTTCTACAGTTTGTATAGTTAATCGGTTCTGAATGTTCTCTGAGATGGCTACCATTATTTCACAAGAGCAAATAAACAATCATTTCTTCTGCCCTCATTCTCGCTATTATGTTTTTTTAAAGCTGTAATGAAAAGTATATTTCGGAAAATTAAAGTCGTAATAATAGATACAGTTTTTACTTTTAATTAGATTAAATTGGGCTAATAAATCACAAACTACAGCAATAATCAATACCCCATTTTTTCGTAAGTATTATTTATACTTATGTCCTATTGATAGAGTATACAGGCTTTAGTTGTACTAGGTATAAAACAATGTTGACTTTTAAATCTTCATAATTTATGTAGAAACTTTATTATTACTTTATATTTATTTTGCAACTTTCTTTTAGGATAGTAGAAGGACATTATTTATGTCACTATCAAGGCGTTTTATAAGAAGAGTGCATAAGTAAATTTTATTGACATACTATGATTACAACAGCGGCAGATTCTAAAAATTGGCTGCAAGTAAGCCGTTATAGTAATCGGGGAAGTATTTATTTGTTTGCTCCGATGATTAATTTTAATGTGATGGCGGAAGTTGGAGACACTCCCCCTTAAGTTGAAGTGATTGTACTTACTGGGAAATTTAATGAATAATTCAACAATTACATCTGGATGGTAGTGAAGAAATTTCACGCCTATTTCAGCGTAGCATAAATAGATGTAATTGAATTGAAATAAATACTTTGATATTTGGTAATTGAATATCTGAATTATAATGGCTTGTCAAATTACTAACTTATATGCAGCAATAGTTAGAAGTTTGATGTTCCCTTAAAGCATGAAAATTCAGTATTTATTATTAATTTCCAAATATAAAAAAGTATTGCCTTTAATTTCCAAGTAGTACATAACGAATGCAGACAGTTGCAAACTGCTGTAATTCTAGAATTATGTCTAGCAATTAAATAATACCTGTATTTAATAGCTTTTAGCCTTAAAAACTTGCGTTGGGTTTTTCAAATATTTGGAAAACTTCATATTAGCCATATTATTTTCTATTGATCTGTTTACTCAAAATGCAGACATAGAAATATATATGGTACACGGCAAGATTCAAATACGGGATGTCTTTATTTGAGCAGTTCATAATTCCACAAATCTCCAATATCACAATTTAGTTAGCAGTAATAAAGTCATGAATCACGGACAACATTTATCAAGATTGAAAAGATTTCAAGAACTTCTTTTAACTACTTTTCTTGGTGATATCCCCACAATTTTTGGTGGTGTAAAGTTACGCAATTTTCTATATCACGCTATTTTTTCGCGCATAGGTAGCTCAGTTTATCTTCAAGATGGCGTTGAATTTCTTGGTGCTGATGCTATTGAAATTGGGAATGGAACTTATATTTTCAAAGGAGTTCGTATAGATGGAAGAGGACATAAAAATAATAGAATTCAGCTAGAAAATGGAGTTGTGATTGAGCATAATGTGGTGATTGGGGCGTTAGATAATACTCGGATTCACATTGGTGAAGATACTTTTATTGGACCTAGTGCTTGTATTGCTGGACCTGGAAATATTACAATTGGCAAACATTGTTTAATTGCAGCCCATACTGGGATATATGCCAATAATCACAACTTTACAAATCCAACACAGCTAATCAAATATCAAGGCATTAGTCGTCAGGGAATTGTGATTGAGGATGACTGTTGGCTAGGAGATGGAGTGAAAGTATTAGATGGTGTCACCATTGGTAGAGGTAGTGTGATAGGTGCTGGCGCTGTTGTCACTAAAGATATTCCCCCATTTTCCGTAGCTGTGGGCGTACCAGCACGAGTAATTAAAAGCCGAGACGGTAAAGAACTTGTTAAATTTACAGACTCCTCTCTATTAACTTCAAGCTAGGTTTTTACAAGATTCGTCTGGGTAATTGGCTGTTTTTTATTCTAGCATTAGGCACTTGGGTAAAGCGGGTAGGCACACCAATTACCAAATCAGTCCACTTTAACGGTAAACTCATATATTGCAGATCCCCGACTTCTTCGAGAAGTCGGGGATCTAAATCTACCATCATAACTGGAGAATTAAGACTTTGGGTATAGAATTACGCAGTTTCGTATTTCTAGACAATCTGCAACCTCAACACGCCGCATACATGGGAACAGTAGCCCAGGGTTTCTTACCATTACCGGGGGATACATCCCTATGGATTGAAATTTCCCCTGGTATCGAAATCAACAAGATTACGGACGTAGCCCTAAAATCTGCTTCTGTTCGTCCTGGAGTGCAAGTAGTAGAACGGCTATATGGACTTTTAGAAGTGCATTCTGGCTCTCAAGGGGAAACGCGAGCCGCTGGAGATGCAATTTTGGCGTTTCTCGGTGTAAAAAAAGAGGAATGTCTCAAACCTCGTGTAGTTTCTAGTCAGATTATCCGTAACATTGACGCGTACCAAACCCAACTAATTAACCGTACCCGTCGGGGACAATTGCTACTAGCAGGACAAACTCTTTATGTATTAGAAGTTGAACCAGCAGCTTATGCGGCACTAGCGGCTAATGAAGCAGAAAAAGCAGCGCAAATTAATATTCTGGAAGTTCAAGCTGTAGGTAGTTTTGGCCGACTTTATTTAGGTGGCTCAGAACAGGATATTTTAGCAGGAGCAGCGGGCGCTTTAGCCGCAATTGAAAATTCACCAGGAAGAGAAAATCCTCAAGGTAAGCGGAACGAATAAAGGAGTAGAAATAAAAAATGGCAAATCAACAACATCTCAATTTATTACGATCAGGTGCAGTTACTTGGATAGAATGGAGAAACAAAAATCCCCACATTGAAATTGATCTTAGCTGTGCCAATTTATTAGGAGAAAACCTCCGAGGGGCAAATCTTCAAGGAGTAAATTTGAATAAAGTAAATTTAGCTCACGCTTTATTAGTGCGAACTAATTTTAGTTATGCTAATCTCAGTAATGCTATTTTTTATCAAGCCAAATTAATTGAAGCTAATTTAAGTAAAGCTAACTTGAGTATTGCTAATTTGAGTGGTGCAATCTTGACACAGGCTGATTTAAGTTTTGGCAACTTTATTGGTGCTGATTTTAGTGGCGCAAATCTAGAAAATGCTATGATTAATGATGCAAATTTAATTGGTACAGATTTGCAAAATGCAAATTTAAAAGGTGCTGATTTATCAGCAGCCCAACTTATTCGTAGTAATCTAGGTTTTGCAACTTTAATGGCAGCTAATTTAATTACTGCTAATTTGAGTGAGGCCAATTTATATGAAGCAGAATTAATGACTGCTCAACTTTATCAAGCTAACTTACATAAGGCTAATTTAACCAAAGCTCATTTAGGAAACGCATTTTTATCTAAAGCTAATTTGACGGAAGCCAATTTAACGGAAGCTGATTTAAGTTGGGCAAATTTAAAAGGTGCGAATTTAGCCGGAGCAAATTTACAAGGTGCAACTATTAGGGGGGCAAATTTTCAGGGTGCAAATTTGAAAGGGACGATTTTAGAAAAAGATTAATTAAGGAAAATAAACCAATGCACATTCAAAAAGTTATTATCAAAAACTTCCGCTGCTTCGAGCATTTGGAAGTTAATTTAGATCCCGATATCAATATTTTTGTTGGCAATAATGGATCAGGGAAAAGTGCATTACTGGATGGTATTGCTGCGGCAATGTATCCTTATGTGCGTCTAATTCAGGAAAGGGTAAACAAAGAATATAAACGTAAAGAAGAATCGCCCGTTTTACAACGAGATTTGCCAGCCAAGCAAGAGGGAAGTAAACGAAAAACTCAGACAGATTTCAATGTATCAGCTACAGGTTTTCCCCTTTGGACAATTATCTACAAAAAACCACCTAATAACAATGATAACGAAAGGATAACAGTTGATATAGAATATTACTACTTAATGGAAGCTGAATTTAGAGAACTTTATTCCGCAATAGAAAATCAATGTGACACTATAAAAAATGAACCAAAATCTGAGCTTTCTATTATTGCCTATTATAAGAGCAATCGCCATTTAACAAACATTGGCGATCTTGAAAACATTCCCAATAAATCCTTTGATAGATTTGATGCGTTGAATAATGCTTTTGATGCAACAGCTAATTTTACAGATTTAGCTACCTGGTTTTTTGTACGTGATTTTCAAGAATTGAGAGAGGGGAAAAATCGCAAAGATATTAACTTTGAACTTCCTGATTTAAAGCAAGTGCGAAATGCTATTTCTACCATTATTGCCCCAAATGCTCGCGTTTATTTTTCAGGTGCAACATCTGCAAAATTGATGGTTGAGTGGACAATGGAAACAGGAGAAAAAAGAGAACTTTTATTAAGTCAATTAAGTGCAGGTTATCGCAATATGTTAGCGTTGGTGATGGATTTTGCGCGACGTTTAGCACAAGCTAATCCAGACATGGAAAACCCCTTAGCAGCAGAAGCTATTTTAATGATTGATGAGTTAGATTTGCATTTACATCCAACTTGGCAACAAAAGATTATTCCTGATTTAAAAAAGGTATTTCCCAACACTCAAATTATCGCCACTACTCACAGTCCTGAAGTTGTGACAACAGTTAAACAAAATCAGGTGAAGATATTAGAAGATTATCAAATAAAGGAATGTCTATCACCTACCAGGGGGATGAAAAGTTCAGATATTGTCAGATATGTTTTAGGGTTAAGTGATTTAAGACCAGATACGGAAGAATCAAGAACACTGACACAGCTTTTTGAAGCAATTGATAATGGTCAATTAGAAGAAGCAAAACGCCTTAAAAAAGAATTACAACACTGGGAATCTTTTGATCCAGATATGACTAGAGCAGATATGCAAATCCGCCGCTTAGAACGGAGGAATGCAGTGTGAAAAACGTTCTTAAATCCCCAGAACCAGAGGAACTTAAAAACTATAAAAAGCGATTTTCTTCTCAGTTTAAACGATGGAATGATTTAAAAAAGAATAGAGAAACATTAAATGCAATTCGTGATACTTTAGTATCTGATCAAAAAGGACTTTGTGCTTATTGTGAAATGTCTCTTCATGAAAACAATCGCTCTGTTGAGCATTTTATCCCCTGTAGAGAATCAACAAAAGAAAATAATCATGATCTAGATTGGCAAAATATGTTAGGTATCTGTCGTCCTCCAGGTGGAGTAGAAGATGATCATGAGCAAAATTCAAAATTACTCAAGTATTCCCGTTGTTGTGGTCACAAAAAAGATGGTTTTATTCCTGATATTAGGTTATTAAATCCTCTCAATTTACCAACATTACGTTTATTTAAATTCAGTAGTAAAGATGGTGAAATTAGACCTGATGAAATCGCTTGTTTAAAAGCTGGTATTCCTATTGAAAATGTTCAATTTACTATTGATACCCTGGAACTTAATGTTCAAAGATTGAAAGATCAACGATTAGCTGTAATTGACGAAATAGAAAAAGAACTTGATGATGAAAGTATTGATATAAATGATTTAGAAGAGAAAATTGCAGCAGAAGAATTGGGTTATGGTACAGGTAATTGGCCGCCGTTTTTTACAACTATTCGCTGGGTTTTAGGTGCAGGTGCGGAACGACACTTGATGAATATTTCTTATTCAGGTTAAGATGATACTTAATAACCATATTTAGATTTACCAAGCACAAAATGATCTCAGGTTAATTACACAAAATAATCAAACCTTGAAAAAGCTTATATTTTTTTTCTCCACACTTTTTCAGAGTCTCGCTATATTAGCAAGTAATAGGAAAAGTTGAAAAGGAGTTGACAAAAGATGGAAACCAAGCCCATGAACCCATCTCTAGGACTCGCGGACATCCCTCCCGGTTATCTGAACATTATGGGTTATGTTGACCAATCAGAAGTTAATGGCCCTGGTTGTCGGGCTGTGGTCTGGGTACAAGGCTGTAACCGTGAGTGTTCTGGTTGCTTTAATCCCGACTCCTGGGCATTTGAGATTAATGATTTAGTGGCTATTGATACCCTAGCTGAAAGTATTCTCAAAAATCCCCAGAATACAGGTGTAACTTTTTCCGGTGGTGAGCCATTTTGGCAAGCACCTGCATTAACAATTCTAGCGAAAAAGTTAAAAGCAGCGGGTTTAAATGTCATGTCTTTTACTGGTTTCACTCTTCAACAATTACAATCTAATTCTGCCCCTCCAGGTGCAAAAGAATTATTAGCAGAATTAGATATTTTAATTGATGGTCCTTTTGTCAAATCTCTAGCAGTTAATTCTCCTGATTCTCCCGTTTCTTCTAGTAATCAAAATGTCAATATCTTTAACCCAGAATTTGCAGATAAAATTACTTGGGCTAGTGATCAAATTGAAGTTCACATTCTCAAAGATGGAAATCGTATTGTCACAGGTTATCAAGGTTTATTGGAATTAAGTTAAGAGTTAAGAGTAAGGGTTTAGCATTGCTAAACCCCTACATATTATGGCTCTCCATTAAGAGTAACCGCGAGGGTTCTAACTGCACATACCAAGGAAAAGGTTGCTCTTTAATATTTATCCATTTTTCTTTATAAATTTCTCCTTGTAAATGATAATCATGGAGATGATTTCCCACAGAATTAAGTTTAAGGAATACTGTTATTCTGTGAGGTGTTTCACTGGTACGAACTAAATAACAAGGAAATGTATTTACCTGTTGAGGATCTTTAGTGAAAATTAGATGATGAGCGCGAATACCAACATGAGATAATTTTGCAGGAATTTTTTCTATCACTTCCAGACTACAACCCCAATCAATTGCTTCTATCTGTTGCGGAGATAAAGCATTAGCACGGGAAAAGTTTTTACAACCAGTAAGTTGAGCAACATTTACACTGGCAGGATGTTGAAATATCTCATATTTAGAACCATGATGAGCTTGTTTTCCCTGTTCTAATACTAACAAATTGGGACATAGGCGATAAGCCTCTTCCATATTATGAGTAACAAACAAAGTTACTCCAGAATAATCATCCAGAATTTCTGCAACTTGTTGTTCTAATTGACTGCGTAAATGTGTATCCAGGGCAGAAAATGGTTCATCTAAAAGTAATGCTTCTGGTTTGCTGGCTAAAGCCCTAGCTAATGCTACCCGTTGCTGTTGTCCCCCGGAAAGTTGGTGCGGATAGCGATCGCCAAATCCTTGTAATTGCATGGCTATTAATTGCTTTTCTACCTCTTCTTTAGCATTTAGATATTTCGGTAAACCAAAAGTGATATTTTGCGCCACAGTCATGTGTGGAAATAAGGCATAGTTTTGGAATAAAAAACCAATCTGTCGTTGATGAATAGGAATATTAATCTTCTTTTCTGAGTTAAATAATACTCTACCATTTAAAATTATTCGTCCTTTATTCGGTGTTTCTATCCCCGCTAGACAACGCAAAATCATACTTTTTCCTGCCCCGGAACTTCCCAATAATCCTAATGGTTGATTGTCAGTATTAAAGGCAACTTGTAGATAAAAGTTGTCTAGTCTTTTTTCAATATCTAAAAATAAACTAGATGTATAGGAATCAATTAATAAAGAATCAGATTTACTTGCTAATTTTATTTGCTTTATTGGTACTTTTGTGATTTTGCGTTTATCTGGAAATTCTTGCCATAAATTAGCTATAATAATTCCTGAGAGAGAAACAATCATAATTACAATTGACCAAAACCAAGCTTCATTCATTGCCCCCGCTTCCACAGCAAAATATATTGCCATTGGCATTGTTTGAGTTTGTCCAGGGATATTACCTGCTAACATCAAAGTTGCCCCAAATTCACCCAAAGCCCGCGCAAATGCTAAGGTAGTGGCAGCTAAAATCCCAGGAAATGCTAGGGGTAAACTAATCCGCCAAAAAATTGTGAATTCTTTCGCACCCAACGTTCTCGCTACTCGCAGTAGATTGGCATCAATTTGGCTAAAAGCTCCCAGTGCAGTTTTATACATCAATGGGAAGGAAACTATTGTAGCAGCGATCGCTGCACCATACCAAGTAAACACAATTGTGGTATCAAACGGTTCTAGCAGTTTACCAACCGGACCATTTTTACCAAAAAATAGCAGCAGTAAAAATCCCACCACAGTAGGTGGTAGAATCAACGGTGCAACAAATATCCCCTCAATTAAAGATTTGGCTTTACCGCGATATCCCAACATCCAATAAGCAGCAGATATACCCAAAAAGAAAGTGATAAACGTTGCTAGTAAAGCCGTTTTCAACGATATCCAAAGCGGTGATAAATCCTGTGGCATAGTTAGTGCGTGTAATACTCTTAAAGGTATTGTAAAACAAATTGCCGTTGGTTCTGTGAATACAGAAGTAACACCGAGAAGTAGGTTCTGGTAGTCGTTTACAAGGATGGTTTAATTAGTTAATAAATTTTAATTTTTATTTAAAACCCATCATTAAATCGTGAGTAAGATACCCAACTTCTTTATTTAATCCTCTGAATAAATGATGATTGCTTGTCAGAAGTCGGGAATCTGAAATTTCACCTATGATTAAGGCAAAATAAACCCATATTTTTTAAATACAGTCTTAGCTTGATTGCTAGATAAAAATTGAGAGAATTCTTTAGCAGCATCAACATTTTTGCTACGTTTAACAACTGCTAATGGATAAATAATGGGAGAGTGGTATTTTTCATCTGCCGTAACTACAACTTTGACCTTATCAGAGATTTTGGCATCAGTTATATAAACTAAACCTGCATCAGCATTGCCACTTTCTACAGATGCTAAAACTTGACGCACGTTATTAGCAAAAACCAGTTTTGATTTAATTTCTGACCAAATTTTTAACTTTTCTAATACTTGTTGTGCGTATTGTCCTGCGGGTACACTTCTCGGTTCACCAATAGCGATTTTTTTAACTTTCGCATCTTTGAGACTGTAGAAACTGGTGATACCAACAACATTTTTAGGTACTACCAAAACTAACCGATTTTTAGCAATTATATTCCGAGTCCCTGCAACTAAAAGTCCTTTTTGTTCTAAAGCATCTACTTGTTTTTTAGCCGCAGATATAAAAATATCCGCCGGCGCACCTTGTTCGATTTGTTGCTGTAATGCACCGGAACTACCAAAGTTATAATTAATGTTGACGTTTGGTTTACTTTGTTGGTAAAGAGGTTTAATTTCTTCCAGTGCCTCTTTTAAACTAGCAGCGGCGGATATGAGTAAGTTGTTATTAGATTGTGCTGATACAGGAGAAGAAGTCAGGATTGGTAAGCCCATAACCAGTAGTAAAGTAGCTAATGCTGTCGCTATTAAAACTAGTAGCTTTCTTCTTTTGATTGGCAAACTGGACTGAGAGAAATTTTTATTCATGGAATTGACACTCAGTATACTTTTACCAAGATTATCATAATATTTACCAGTTATATTGGTAAATATTTCCTAAAAAAATCAATTTGTGAAGATCATTAATCTCATATATTGTGTCCTAAGCTACTTTTTCCAATAGAGCCAGAGGATACTTACCAATTTGACTAAACACTAGGAAAATTTATGAGTCCGTTTTAACGGACTTGAGCTATGAGACAGGGAATTTATTCCCTGGTGGGTCTTAAATTGACACCAATGAGCAGTGCTAAACCCCTTGTATCGTCATCAGGAGAGAGGAAATCATTCAAGTATGAAATACTACTGTAATCAAGGGTAGAAACGCCAATAAAAAAATATGCCAAGATTGTAATTGCGTTTCTGGTACTGGTTCAGATGGTGTTAATAAAGCCTCTATTCTTTGTTCCAAGCGATCGCCTGCACCCAAAGCAGCACAACAAATATCTGATGTAATTGAATTATTACTCACGACTAACAGCAAGGACTCTGCTAATACTAAAGGATCTACTTGAGATGCAGCATAACTATCAGCCCGTAGTTCTCGTAAAATTAACAATTCTTGCCATAAAGACTCTGTATTCGGCAACCAGGCGGTACAGGAACGCACCCAGCCCAGCCAAAAGAACCAAAACGTATCCCTATACTGATAATGCCCTTGTTCGTGGGCTAAAACACTTTCCAGATGGGCTGGAGAGAGAATTTGTAGTAGTCCTTGACTAACAACTAATTCAGGTTGCCAAAAACCCATTTGTCCAGCAAATAAAGCTTCTGTTTGTAGAAGTCGGGCTGATTTACCATCTAGAGTAATTTGGGGACATTCACGGGCAGATTTAATGGCTTTCCAGCCCTGAAAAGCGAGGTTGATACCTACGGTATTCAAAAATCCTAGAAAAATTAATGCGAGGAGATAGCTAAAAGAGTCGGTATACATTCCGCCCATTTTTCCCTGTGTACCCATAAAGACTATAGAAGTGACTGTCATGAATATGAGCAAGGGGGGAAAAAGGAATAAAAACAGGGTTTTTTGCCATCGTAAATGCCAATTTCTTGGCTGGATACTGCCAGAGGATCGTAACCAGCAAGCAATGGTTACAGCGGTGACAATCATGAGTAGGTGCATAAATTTTTCTCCCAGTTGCTTGGTGAGTGAAGCATAATTCTATTTTTCTCCTCTGGCTTCCCGTGCGGCTTGGATGCGTTTAGCGATCGCTTCGATTTGGTCACTAGCAGCTTGATCTAAACTATCAGCAAATGCCGCAATTACATCAGGATTTCCTACTGCTAAAAATCGCTGTAATTGATCATGGGCTTTAATAATATCTGCTTGTTGCTTAGTGAGCAATGGCCGCCAATAAAAGGCTTTGCTGTGCTTATCACAAGCTAACCAACCTTTTTCCGTGAGACGACGCAAAACGGTGGTAACAGAAGTATAAGCCAATTCGCGGTTAGGATCAGCCAGAATCCGATCATGTACATCTTTGACTGTTACTGAACTCAATTCCCAAATAATACTGAGGATTTCTGCTTCTAGGGGACCCAGGGACATTTGTTTGGGACGATAATCGGGTAATGGAGCCATGTTGATAATTTTGGATATTATTTCTATTTCTATTTTAACATTTTTAAAAGTTCAAAGTGATACTTCTGCAATATTTTCCAAACTAGGAAACTGTTGATTAATATCTATATTCACTTGTTTGATTTTTTGACGTTGACACCTCACTGCATATTGGCAAGATTCACAGATTTTCTGAGATTCCTTAATTTGCGGTAAGGATATATTATATTCATAATCTTTTATCCATTTTGTAAGATTGTTTAATAGTTGATGTAATTCCTCTGCTGTTTTTTGATGTTCTTTTTCATTATATAAAAATTTGATTTTTTTAGTTTGCCCTTTTGATTGCACAAACCAGTAAGTCATGGAAATATTTTCTAATAAATAGTTGCTAGTTTCTGCCATGACATACATATACAGTCTTGTTTGCCAATTTTGAGCTAATGTTTCTGATTTTGGTGGTTGGGGATAGGTTTTCCAGTCGAGAATTTGGGCTTGATTTTGATCAGCAATTAATAAATCATAAATAACTGTGAGGAGGTAATCTCCAATTTGCAAGGTTCGATAATGTTCACTTTCTCGAAAAGTTTGATTATCAATATTAGTTATAAATATTTCTGGAGCAATTTTACTAAAGTCAGTCATCCAATTTTGCAATTGAGGATCTGCTTGTAGTAGATTATTAATAGGTAAACCCATTTCTCGCTGCTGCATAAGTAAGTGAAACCGACTCCCTAAAATTTGATATTCTTCGTGTTTAGGATCTAAAGGAGTATTCAGTTGTTCTAAATAGCTATGCTGGAATTTACGCGGACAAGCTGCGAGTAAGTTGAGATGTCCTTGGGACAGACGAAGTATTTGGGTAGAAGTTGGTAGCATGATTTTATTTTATTGATCTAAATCCAAAAACAAAGATTCTATATCCCTATACCCACTAACCACTCGAATAATGACAATACTATTTTCTAATAACTGATAAAAAATTATATAACCATCAATGGGAATACCTCTTAATGGAGAATCTATATGGCTATAACTACGCCCAATTTTAGGAAATTTTACTATATTCAAACACTTGTTATTAAAATCCTTAACAAACTTTTCCCCTGCATCAATATTGCGCTGAAGAAAATAATCTAAAATATTTTCTATGTCCTGACTTGCCTCTACAGATAGAATATATTCCATTATTTTTTATTCTCACGAGCAATCCTAATTTTTTCCTGTAATCTAGCCATAACAACATCACTACTAACTACCTCTCCTCGTTCAATTTGGGTAAGTCCTACAGCGACTTTCTTGCGTGTTTCTTGTTCCCATTCCTGATACCCTTTTTCCCACTCCGATAATACTTTAAGTGCTTTAATTATCACATCATCTGCATTAGTATAATGACCTGTGGCAATATATGCCCGTATCAGTTCCTCAGTTTCTGGTTGGAGTTGAATTTTCATGATTTATAATCTTCCTCTCAATTACCAATTACTTAGTAAAAAATAAAAGGTAAAAGGGTGAAGTGTGTATTCTTCGTTCATCCCCTTACCTTTTTCATATACCTGATGCTTATTTCATATTAGCTCGTGCATCCTTCACTGCGGCAATAAAAAAGAATACGGTGAGAGGAATGCTCAAAGCTAGGATAATGGCAGTGGTTTGGAAACCAAAATTTGGTTCTCCATAACTCAATTCAAACACCGAACCAACAGCCGCAATCGCTGTAAAACAAGCACCACCTAAAAATAAACCGCTTTTTGGAGTTAAATACACTACTAGACCACCCTATGCTACTGGTTTCACTGCTTGATACGAGAAGCCATTCTTCGATAACTCCTCGGTTAAAGTCAAGGAATTTTCTACACGATCTACAAATACCACGCCATTAAGGTGATCAAGTTCGTGGAGAATACAGCGACCGAGTAAATCATCGGCTTTTAAAGTTTGGGGGCGGCCATACTCGTCTTTATAGGCGATTGTTACCACTTCTGGACGTTTTACATCTAGATAGACGTTGGGAATACTTAAACACCCTTCCTGAGCCACAGAGAGCTTACTGCTAACCTGTTTAATCGTGGGGTTAATTAATACTAATGGCGGATGATCTGGGTTATCTGGTTCGCAGTCAATGACGATCAGCTGTTTATTGATACCAACTTGAGGTGCAGCCAAACCAATGCCATCTGAGCTATACATAGTTTGCAGCATTTCGCGCACTATTTGGCGGAGTTCGTCATCTATTTTGGTAACACGCTTTGCAGGTTGTCGCAACACGCGATCGCCTAAGTAGTGCATTTGCAAAGGTGGATTTTTTAACTTTTTCTTCTCGACAGCAATATCAGAGGGCATGGTTCTTGATGGCTTTATAGTGAATAATCTTACTAATCTAATTCTATCGTTAGTAGTCTAGTTCTCAGTTGATATAGTCCAATGACGGTGCATTAAATTATTATGTTCAAAGAAGAAGCTAGGTGGTTGGCAAATATTATCTATTCTCTCAGCCCAAACACTGTATTCCCTATACTCAATATTGGTAGTTCAAACCAAAAATTTAGAGAACATGAACAACCTTGGATTGATGAACTATTATTCAAACCAGCTAGAACAAAAGGCTACTCAGTAATTCATGCGGACATGAAAAACGATACAGGTGTTGATCTAGTGGGGGATTTATGCGACCTTGATTTTTTACAGAAACTTTCAGAAATGAATATTCAATCTGTATTGTGTTCTAATCTATTGGAACACTCCAACGAACAGAGAAGAAATATGTCAAATAATTAGCTCTATTATCCCTAAATCTGGCTATATTTTCGTTACAGTTCCTTATAAATATCCCTACCACCGCGATCCTATAGATACCATGTTTCGACCTGATATCCAGGAATTGAGTAGCCTATTTCCCGATTTCAAAATTGTCAATGGAGAAATTCTCGCAGGAGGTTATTTAGTGCAATCAACTACCATTACACCTGTATTATATACACTCGCAATGGCCATTCGACTTATGTTACCCATTTACCAACCTCTGAGGTGGTTCGATTCTCTAAAATACGCATTATGGTTGTTCAAAGATATTTCTGTTAGCTGTGTTGTGTTGGAAAAAGTTAATTAGGAAACAGGCAAGAGTTTTATTTCTCTCACTCAACAATTTCTTAACCGCTTACTAATTAATCAACCCGATTTTATCCAATTTCTCCGTCACGGTTTACAACTCACTACTTCCCAAACCCTGCCTTTACCAATTACCAATTACCAATCAAATTAATTTACAAGGACTTGGTAATGCTTGTTTTAGTAAAATTTCATATTCTTCACTACTAACATGATAAGCACCAAATCTGGCTAAATGAGGATTCATCATTTGCGCGTCAAATAGTAGAAATTTCCTTTCTCGTAATCTTTCTACCAATTTCACCATTGCCACTTTAGAACCTTCAGAAATATTGAAAAACATGGATTCACCAATAAAAATACCACCAATGACAATCCCTAAAATTCCCCCAGCTAATTCATCACCTTGCCAGGTTTCAAAACTATAAGCATAACCAGTTTGGTAAAGTAACCAATAAATCTTTTCTAATTCTGGAGAAATCCAAGTTGTATCGCGGTTAGCACAGCCAGCAACCACACCCAAAAAGTCCCGGTTAACGGCTACTGTGAATCGTTCCTGATTAAGAACACGCTGTAATGATTTAGGATAGCGAAAGCGTTCATCTAAAGGAATTAGAGTCCGTTCGTTACTTCCATACCATCCCAAGTTATTACTCTCATCAGACATGAGAAAATAACCTTGAGCATAACCCCGAATAATAGCAGCAACATCGTATTCCATTGTCTTCTTCTGAGATTACCCACAGCAAACAAATTCTATATAAAATATACAAACAAAAATGACTCAAGCAATTCCACCCATTACCTTACCACCTTCGGAAAATCCCCAAGAAGAAGGAGAATGGTTACAACAAAACTTGTTGCATTGGCTTGATCAAGAGTTTATTCCTGAAGCAATAAATCAAAATATAGCCCAGCGGGCATCACAGATTTTTGTGAGACAACGCATGGAAGGAGAAAATGATTTAGGTTCTCTGGTAATTGCTATTGTTACAGAGATGCAATCATTTGATTTTTCTAAAAGCTTTTTTGGGGAGTTTGCGATCGCCAACGCCGTTAGCGATCTACTCTTAGATAGTCTGGGAATTGATCATTGTTGTGGTCAATAATATCTTAGTTATTGGTAATTGGTGATTGGTAATTGGTAATTGGTAATTGGTAATTGGTAATAACAACTGACAACTAACAACTGACCACTAACAACTGACCACTGACAACTAACCACTGACAACTAACTACCAGCTAGACTTAACAACACCGGGTAACAAACCTTCATGGGCCCATTCCCGGAGGACGTTCCGAGATAGTCCGAAATCACGGTAAAAGCCTCTAGGACGACCAGTTAACCAGCAACGGTTGTGCTTACGATTAGGCGCACTGTTGCGGGGTAACTGTTGAATTTTGCGGTGAACTTCTAGCTTTAGCAACGGAGATGCTGCTGTTCTGAACTCTTCTAGTAGTGCTTCCCGCTTGTCAGCATACTTAGCTACCATTTTGGCGCGTTTCTTCTCGCGCTCAATCATACTCTTTTTCGCCATGAATTCCCTAATGTAATGAAAGACAGCATTCTCTATTCTACACCCTTACTCACAATTATAGGGACATGAGAATATAAATTTCCCCAACCCAATACTCCCCAATATTACTCTCTGCGACTCTGCGACTCTGCGAGAGACAAATTCATATCACACAAATCAGCCAATTCACAAAGATTACAACCAGGAGAACGGGCTTTACACACAGCCCGACCATGATAAATTAATCTAATTGACCAATTCTCCCAATGTGGTTGGGGTAATAACTTCATTAAATCTTTTTCAATCCCCACAGGTTCGGTATTTTTCGTCAACCCCAAACGCTGACTTAACCGCTTGACGTGAGTATCTACTGTCACCCCAGCATTGATACCATAAGCATGGGCTAAAACTACATTTGCAGTTTTCCGTGCTACTCCTGGCAGCTTTAATAACTCTTCCATTTTGTTGGGAACAACAGCATTGAAATCATTGACAATCATTCGACAAGCACCTTGAATATTCTTGGCTTTATTGCGATAAAAACCCGTCGAACGTACCAATTCTTCTAACTCTGTTAAATCTGCATTTGCTAAACTTTCTACATCAGGAAATCGCCCAAATAATCCTGGTGTCACTTTATTCACTCTTTCATCTGTACATTGAGCGGAAAGAATAGTTGCTACTAATAATTGTACAGGAGTTGCATAATCTAAAGAGCAAGTTGCATCTGGATAAAGATACTGAATACGGGCAAGAATTTCTAAAGCCCGTTGTTTTTTAGTTAATGATTTACGAGTCACGTCAGAGATTTTAAATTTAAGATTATTATTTGGTGTAGGGGTTTAACACTGCTCATTGGTGTCAACTTAGGTTACAGATACTTCGACAAGCTCAGTACAAGTGGCTTATTTGTTTGGCTTCCACACCCGTCAGGGAATAAATTCCCTGTCTCATAGCTCAAGTCCGTTAAAACGGACTAATAAATTTTCCTAGTATTTAGTCATCTTTTAGATGACTTTCGCTATTAGCAAGGAACTTGAGTTCCTTGCGGGATGAAGATTTTGCGTTAAGTTGACACCAATGAACACTGCTAAACCCCCTACAATTACTGGATTTACAATTTCTGAAATAATTGTTGGATAAATTCCAATTGAGTTGTTTCTTTCACAATTAAGAAAATACCTAATCCTAAAAGTAACACCAAACCAGTTTGCATCACACCGTCTTGAATTTTGTTAGGTAAAGGCTTACCAAATAATCCTTCAATTAATAAAAAGGCTAATTGTCCACCATCTAAAGCGGGAAGAGGCAAAATATTAATAATTGCCAAGTTAATACTAATAATGGCCGCAAAAGAGAATAAATTGGTGCTATCACTAGCGGCTAATTGTGCGCCAATTTGGACAATTTTCACGGGTCCAGAGACTTGTCCTACCGTTTGCCCAAAATTAGTAATTAACTGCCCAAAACCTTGAAATGTCCCCACAACTAACTGTTGGAAACGATTAGCAGCAACTTTGAGAATCTCCAAAATATCTTGGGGACGGCGATAAATTGCTTTACCATTGGGACCTAATTCAATTCCCACTAGACCTTTACCATCAGCACCCTGTTTAGGAGTTAGTTTTAGGTTAGTTTGTTGGGTTTCGTGTTGAATTTTTAGGTCAATTTCTTGATTAGGATGGGTTTGAATTTCCTTTGTCAATAATGTAGTTGCGTCTTTACCTAGAGGAATTTCTTGGCCATTTACAGCCAGAATAATATCTCCTTCCCGAATTCCCGCTTGGTAAGCAACAGACTGTTCATTGACAGGTTTGACAAGGACACCGGGTTGATACTGAAATTCTTGGGGTATACCAACGATTCCCAATTGCAAAGCCAACATCAAATACGCAAAGATTAAATTTGCAATTACACCGGCACTAATGACAATAGCACGGTCTAAAACTGGGCGGTTACGCAGCAAATTCGGGTCATTGGGGGGAATTTCGCTATCTGGATCATCATCGGGAAAGCCGACAAAGCCACCCAAGGGGAAAGCGCGGATAGTGTATTCCGTTTCTGATCCTTGGTACTTTAAAAGAATCGGACCAAAACCCAAGGAGAAACGGTTAGCGTAAATACCTTGAGAACGGGCGGCTATGAAATGTCCAGACTCATGTACTAAGATCAAAATAGCCAAAACTGCGATCGCTGCTAAAACTGACATAGAGCAAATTAATCAAAATATTCGGAAATATATTCTTATTGTAGTTTGGGAACCGGCGCAGAGACTCAATCGGCTGATGTCAATTTTTCATCTGTTGTCTAATCCAATCCCGAAAGCAGCGAATCATGGCAATTTCGCCTATTTCCAGACTTTGAGCTAAAAAATGGGGAATTTCTGTAGTTAGGGGCAAATTTGCAAGGACTATTATTTGAGACATTCCCACTCTTCTGCGTTAACAATAGGACTAACAATATCACCCAATGTTTTACCTTTACCAAGGATACAATTAGGAGGAGTACGGCGTTTTTTTGCTGGTAATTGATGTTTGAGAATCAGATAAAAAAACATACTATTCATAATGAGTCCACATTCGTAAAATTTTGACCGTATTTTCAGATTCAATTACTTCATAGACTAAACGATGTTGAATATTAATCCGTCGTGAATATGCACCTTCTAAATCTCCGACTAATTTCTCATAAGGTGGGGGATTTTGAAACGGATTGATTTGAATAATATCAAGTAAGCTTTGTGCTTTATCTTTTAAATTACTTGCAGCCAATTTTTTAGCATCTTTCTGAGCTTGTTTAGTATAAACTAAATTCCAATTCACCACTCTAATTCCCCATCACATTCTGCAATCGGTGTTGCTAATCCTTCTTTAATTGATTCCCGTATTCCTGGAATAGAAAGAAGATAAAGAGTTTCTTGGATAGATTTCCAGTCTGCTTCAGACAATAATACTGCGTTGCTATTGTCTCCGGCAATAACAATAGGTTGATGAGACTGATTGACTGAATCAATTAAATCCTGTAATTGTTGTTTTGCTTGATTAATTGAAATCATAATCTTTTTTTGAGATTACATTATAATAAATAATAGCATGAAATTAGGACTTACGCATTGACAGGAAATACCAAATAGGGGGTATGACTTTCAGGGATTTAAACCCGATTTTTCGATGATTTTTTAGCGATCGCTATTTATCTAGACTTCATCCGCAAAGCCTGAAACGACCAAATATCGTTCATACACATGATAGTTAATTTGTACAGTGCGTAAGTCCTAGAAATTTAATTTTTTGTCTGAATCAGGATGTCCAGGATTTGAGGATGTACAGAATGTTTTATTAATATTCATCTACATTTTCAGAAATTGTGCTAATTCAAATATTCCACAATATCAATATCAAATATAATCCTGTTAATCCTTTAATCGATGGATATCCTGATATGGCTTGCGCCACGCTACGCTATCAGACAGTTAAATATTAATAGAAAAAGGTGCATCATCTTGTATTAATGCACCATACAAAATTAGCGTGAGAGAACTACTTTCTTCAATGGAAGAGAAATAATCTTTCTTCCACTTGTTGCTTGTTGTTTTCTTAAATCAGCACAAATAGCAGCCAAATCATAATTAAATGACTTAGCTTGTTCATCTCTTATTTTGCGAATTTCTGCCAAAACTTCATCATTCCACATAAATTATTCTCCTAACATTTCATAAGGTGTACATATTGTTGGCAATTCATACCCTAAACTATCAGCAATCTGTGAGAGTTTTTTCTGAATATAGGGGTTAGCAATGTGCTTACAATTCCATGTTAACAGATAATCCAATCCATAGACGGTAGCTGTAGCAATGTAAACAGTATCATAAGCAGCACTGGGTGGTAAATTACTTTGTTTTTGGAATTCCTGTGCTAAATTTTGTACTGATTCTGTGATATCAAGTAAAGGAAAGTTATTTAAAACTTCTAGTCTTTTATTCACCATTTCTGCATCACCTTTTGCTACTTCTTGCAATACCAGTGGAGAAATGTAAATAGTAAAGGAGTTTCGCTGATTGTCCCACCAGTCTCTTGTTAATTCTGCATTAGCAGCAACTATCAAATTTTTACTAGGTCTTGCTGTTAAATAACCAATAATACTTGTTTCTATGTATATTGTTTTGGTCATATTATTCCAATGCGATTACTTTGGTAAATTTACTATACTGTATTCTGTTAATCCTTTTTGTCTGAATCAGGATACTCAGGATTTGAGCATTAACAGGATGTTTTATTAAAATTAATCTATATTTTCAGAAATTGCGCTAATTCAAATATTCCACAATATCAAAATTAAATATAATCCTGTTAATCCTTTAATCCTGGATATCCTGATTCTGACAGTCAAATTTTAATAAAAAACGGTGCATTACATTTCATTAAATTACTCTGCCCAATTTTCTAATGAGAGTTTAGGAATGCGAGAAAATTCGCGGATATTGTTAGTAACTAGAGTAACACCTAAACTCATTGCATGAGCAGCAATTAGCATATCCATTGGTCCAATTACAAGCCCTTTTCTTTCTAAATCACTTCTAATACATCCATAAATCACTGCTGCATTTTGACTAAATTCAATAATTTCTAAAGGAAGTAAAAACTGCATTAAGGCATTTTTATTTTTCTCTTGTTGCTGACTTTTATAAACACCATATTCTAATTCAGCAACGGTAATGGAAGAAATGCCAATATCAGAAATTGACAAGGTTTGAAATCGAGCTATAACTTTTTCTGGCTTTTGTTTAATCAGATAAATACAGATGTTGGTATCGAGAAGATATTGCATTTAAAACTCCTCTCTTTTATCAATAGGAAGTTGATCTCTAGTGGTCATAAAATCATCAGAAAATTGCTCTAAACTATCAATTAGAGTTTGCCAAGGATTATCTTTACTAATAAGAATAATGGCATTACCAATTTTTTTAACATAGACTTCAGTACCTGTCATTTTAAAATCTGTTGGTAATATCACCATTTGATGAGTACCGTCACTGCAAAGTTTAGCTGTATTCATGATTATTTCCTCTAATTCATGTTAGTTGCTTATGCTTTAATTGTAGCTAAAAATTGTCAGAATCAGGATGTCCAGGATTTGAGGATGTACAGGATGTTTTATTAAAATTAATCTAAATCCTCAGAAATTGTGCTAATTCAAATATCCCACAATATCAAAATTAAATATTATCCTGTTAATCCTTTAATCGGTGGATATCCTGATTCTGACAGTTAAATTTTAATAAAAAACAGTGCGTTACATTTTATTAACGCACCCTACGAGATGAGCGATGACAATAATATTAGTTTTTAAGATAATAATTCAGTTTGATAAATTTTAAATTTTTCAGATAATCCTAAAATATCACATTTTGCCATAGTTTTAACGAGATTTATTTCCATTTCTTTTAAATAATAATAACATTGTGGTGGTCGAAAATCTGACCATTCTTCTCTTAATTCTTCTAAAGTAATTGGCGTATCAAAACTGAATGGTTTTTTAAAGAAAATAGCAAAAGCATTTGGTGAATTTTCATAATATTTTTGAAAAGTTTCATAGTTAATACCAGCTTTATCTTTGACAATTCTCCAAAGTTTATTTGGAGACATTTCTACAACTTTCTCTACTTCCAGAACTCCCAACAATGCTTTTTCAGGAGATGTAGCATAAACAAGAATTAGATCACCTTCATTTAGATGCCGAGGTCTAACACGACGCAATTCGACCCGTTTATTACCATCAAATATCATGTTTGTATATTTATGGTGTATAGATAATAGAAGTACATTTGGAGACATAAGACTCATGTTTATATAGGCATTTGTTTTCCTACATTATATAACATTTTAAACTCTTCTGATGTTATTTTTGAAGATGATTGAACTGAAATTCTCCGTCCTACAATTTCAATAATATCTGCCAACTTTATTGGATTTGTAAATAACTCAGTATCGCTAAATTTAACAGCCATGATGTTTTTATCTAAATTATTGTCAGCAGTTTTTATAACATCTTGAAAACTATATACTCCAAGTCTTCTAAAACGTTTATACAAATCTTTAGGCTTGCCAATTACAATTTCATCAATGTGAGAACAAGCGCGAATAGCTCCAACAATATGAGAACTGTTTTTACCAGTACCAGATTTACTGACATACCATAAAATTCTACCTGGAGCTTGCATTGCCCTTTTTGCACAGTAGTAAACAACTTCACGTTTCAGAGCAATTTCTTCTTTTGCTCCCCATAAAACTTCACTGGCTAATTCTTGATCAAATAAATCTTTAGCCCACCATGATTGAATGGGAATAATAAAGGTGGGAACGTCAGCATCAGTGATTTTTGCTGGATAAAGCATCCTCTCAATATCTGCCATAATCTCTGGATTATGAAGCAAATCAAGATTTGCTAAAGCATCTACTATTGGTAGATATTGTTCATATCCTTTACCAGATTCTTTGCACAAATTATCAAGGTAATAGGAAACATCTGCTGCGTTCTGTGAAATCGCTAAGTTAGCTCTTAACCATCCATCTTCAATCTTGAAAAATCTATCTTCTAGAAGTGAGTTTATGGTTTCATCATTCAAGAAATTTTCAGTAATTCTAGTAAATTGTCTATTTTCACTAGCAGATATTGAAAAACATTGAAAAATACAACGACGCAATATAGTTGGAGTTATATTACTATTTCTAAAGCGAAATATAGGAATTTTTAATTCTTCATTCTCTGTTCTATCATAAACTATCAAAGCAATTGGTGCTAATAATTTTTTGCCGACTGTAAAACATTTGAATTGGTTTGTATTTGAGAGAAAATGACGAATTTTTTTACTAAAATCAGTTTTTCTTTCACCTTGAGAATAGTCTAAAAATAGATCAACTATCGAGTCTAATTCTCCACTTTGAACACGAATTTCTTCTATATCAGTTCCGACTAACCGTTGTGGTTGATACTCTGTTTCTCTGCGTAATTCATCCAGCTTAATAATAAAATTTATAGGGTCAATAATAATCAGATTAAATTCTTGATAAATTTCTTCCTCAATTTCTTCTAGTAACCGCTTATCTCTTGTTATAAAATAAGGAGTATTTATCTGAGAAGTAATAACTCTAGCAATTTGACGCATATCAGAAGCATCGCTAGGTTTCATCTTTTCAGGGAAAAATCTGCGTAGATCCTGACAAATCTTATCGAATTCTTGTTGAATACAAGGTAGTAATGTAAAGTGACTTATTGCTGTACGTAATTTTTCTCTTTTCTTGCCATCTGGATTTCTATTTATCTCATTATTTATTTCATCAGTTAAACATAGTTCTATTTCTGAATCTAACCAATCAGCAATTAAAACTCTAGATTCATTGCTTTCTTCATCAATTTTTTCATTTTCCACTAAATCAAAGAAAATATTGGCATCTATAGCTACGCATAGCTTAGAGTCAGTTATTTGATAAGTAAGATTAGTTAATAAATTGTCATGTCCATAATCTAACCACCATTGAGTTAATATACTACCTTTTTTACTTTTACCTGGTTTTTCATTACGAGCTACAAATCCCAATGCTGACCACATACTATGTAAGTTGTAGTCTCTTCTACAGGATAACAGAATGCCATTAAGATGCTTAGTTTTAATTTTTAACTCATCAATCAATAATTTTGCTATTCCTCTGTTTCGCCAATTTGTATCAACACAAAGATGTGTTATTCTAACTCGACAATGACGACGATTAATACCATATAAAAGATATCCAACACAACCTATGTCTGAAGCAATACATCCTAAAATACGATTTTCTTTAGCTAGATCATGGAAAGCTCCGAATGGCAAAAAACCGAGAGTTTTTGCATTTGTATTTCCTAAATTAATTATAGTTTCTAGATATTCAGAATCTACACTTATTTCCTCTACTCTGAATTTAATAGAATGTTGTTCATTCATAGAATTTCATTTACTCCATATGTATGTGTTATTCAAAACCCTTGTAGAGACGCACCCCAAAACGCCTCTACAAAAAAAACCTAAATCACAAAACCTCCCTACCCAAATAAACCTGCAAAACCTCCGGTACTTTAATCGTCCCGTCAGCTTGCTGATAATTCTCCAAAATCGCCGCCATAGTCCTGCCCACAGCTAAACCAGAACCATTTAAAGTATGCACAAACTGCGTCCCTTTCTTACCAGCATCCTTAAAGCGAATATCCGCCCTTCTCGCTTGAAAATCAACACAATTAGAACAACTAGAAATCTCTCGATACTTCCCAGCAGAAGGCAACCACACTTCTAAATCATAGGTTTTTGTTGCCGAAAAACCTAAATCAGCAGTACATAAATTAATCACCCGATAAGGCAATTTTAAAGCCTGTAAAATACTCTCTGCACTGACTAGCAACGTCTCCAATTCATTAAAAGAACTTTCCGGTTTTACTAACTTCACCAACTCAACTTTATTGAATTGATGTAACCGAATTAAACCCCGCATATCCCTTCCATAACTTCCCGCTTCCCGCCGAAAACATGGCGTATATGCAGTATGATAAATTGGTAATTCTTCCCCGTTGATAATGTCGCCACGATACAAATTAGTTACCGGAACTTCCGCAGTAGGAATTAACCATAAATCATCTTCTGCACATTTAAAACTGTCCTCTGCAAACTTGGGTAATTGTCCTGTTCCCGTTAAAGAATCAGTATTTACTAACAACGGTGGACTAACTTCTATATAGCCATTTTCAATATGTTTAGAAAGCATAAACTGAATTAATGCTCTTTCTAAACCTGCACCCGCACCTATCAAACTCACAAACCGAGTTTGGGCAATTTTTACCGCTCTTTCAAAGTTCAAAATTCCCAACTTTTCCCCGATTTCCCAATGTGGTATAATATTTGGATTTTCGGGTTTATATTCATCTCCCCATGTTTTCACTTCTTGGTTATCATCTTCACTTTTACCAATAGGGGTAGAATCACTGGGAAGGTTAGGAAGTGCTAAGAGTAATTCGTGAATTTGGGCTTTTAACTCTTTTTCCTGGGGTTCTAATGAGCTTAATGTGATTTTGAGGCTGTTTCCTTCATCCTTTAAAGCCAGAATTTCTGCATCTTGAGGATTAACACCAGATTTTACCTTGTGTCCCACCAGTTTACCAATTTCATTACTCCGGGCTTGGAGTTCATTGCGTTTAACTTCCAATTCCCGTTGTTGTTGGCTCAAATCTAAGATAGGCTGAATCTCGTATTTGCCACTACGATTGTTCAACTTGTCTTGTACGAATTGGGGATTTTCTCTAATTTGTTTAATATCTAGCATTTTTTGCTGATTAGTTGTAGGGGTAAAGCGCAATATTCATTGCTGTCAACGTAAGTTACAGATGGTTTATTTGTTGGCTTCCACACCCGCCCGAAACTTAAGTTTCGGTCTAATAACTAAAGTAAACTAAAGTTTACTAAATAACTTTTGGTTTTTTTAGTCATCTTTAGATGACTTTAGCTATTAGACTGGGAATTAATTCCCAGGCGGGTTGTCTTTTGTTTTTTTTAGTTATCTTTAGATAACTTTAGCTATTAGACTGGGAATATGGCTTACGCCACGCTACGCTATCATTCCCAGGCGGGTTGTCGGTTTCACTAAATATGCCCATTGTGTAAGTCATAGTGAGGACAAATATTCATATTATGCCTAAATTCCGAATTTTTATGGTTTATTAATCCGATTCATTAACCACAAAGATGCTAATAAACCTGCAAAATGCGCTGACACAGTATTTGTATTTGCCTGGACTATGAGCATATCTAAACCGCTAATAATCCGAGTTGGGTCAAATAATTGAGTAGTTGCGGCTTGGGGAGATATTGACCTAGCTACCAATGTACCAACAATCGCCTGCGCTCCCAACAGGGTGACTAATATGCCGCCTAAATTTATCCATAGTCCCAAACGTAATACTTGCACGGTTTCCGCCTTGCGGGGACGATTACTAGCATTAGGGGATTCTAGTTTTTTGCCAATTCTGGTGTAGCGATAAGCCAAGTAAATACCAACGCCCAACAGAATTATGCCACAAATTGCTAAAAATACACCAAAGCCTGTGCCTGGATTATTATTGGGGCTGTTGGCTTTTTGACTAAAAATGCCAAATAATAAGACAATTATTCCAGAGATTACACCTAATACCAACTGAATCCAGAAACTAATCCAACCTGCTAGGCGAAATTGTTGGGCGATAGCCCGGATGTTAGATGATGGTGTTTCGGAGTTTTGTGACATATAAAAATTAAAAGTTAAAAGTTAAAAACAACTTCCGTTTGTTGTCTGTTAGCTGTTACCTGTTTCCAGAATAATTGATAATGGTTTAAGTCTACTGAAAATTTCCGACTTAAAAATTAGTTATGGATTTTACCGTTTTGCAATCTACTTTCCTGTTAACTTTCCTCTTATCAGTTGGTTTATTTTTCTTTATACGTGCTTCAACTAAAGACCGTACAGAAATGATGCGCTTGACTTCGGATCAGGACGAAAATACATTCATGACTTCATTAAAGGAGTATTTTCGCTCTCGTGCTTATCGAGTTTTAGCGGTAGACTCTGCCAAAAATCAAGTCACTTTTGAGGGATTTGTCAGCCCTAGCTGGTTTTTAGCAGTATTTTTGACTGTATTAGCTGCTGTGGGTTTAGGTTGTCTGGCGTTGGTTTTATCAATGCTTTTTCCCGATTTTGGGCAGTTTTTTCTGGGAATAATCCTATTTTCGCCTTTAAGTGGGTTATTGTATTGGAAAAAATCTGGAAGACTTGAGAAGGTGTCACTCAAGATGGAAAATATCCTGAGTGAACAAGACTTCTCAAGTATAATTACTGTGACTGCCCATAGAGATGAACTGGCTGAGTTACAAAGGGCATTACAGCTAAAGACGCTTGACACTTGATTGATTTTTGGGGATAAAAACCAGCATTCTCTACATTCATGTAGGCTTCTGACTAAAATTTTGAGTAAATCAGCAGTAGGAAGGAAAAATTTTGCTTGTGCTGTTAATCTTCCTGATGCCTGAAATGTCATAAGGAAAAATTTAAATTGGTGGACAGAGCTTGATAGTAGTCCAAATTAATGAGAGCATAAATAATTAATGCTTCATTTTTTGGATGACCTTGGCTCTGTCGCTATTCTCTTGGTGTATAAGCTGATAATAAACTGATTCATCTAACCAAATTTAGTTGATGAGGAATTAATTATGCCATGACTTGAGAGAATTCATTTAAACCCTACTGGCAAATTCAACAACAAAATTAAAAAAAGGAATTTTTGAATAACCTGGTCAAAATTACCAGTTAATTATTCACAGAGTCAGAAGTCACACTTACAAGATATTAGGACTTACGCATTGACAGGAAATACCAAATAGGGGGTATGACTTTCAGGGATTTAAACCCGATTTTTCGATGATTTTTTAGCGATCGCTATTTATCTAGACTTCATCCGCAAAGCCTGAAACGACCAAATATCGTTCATACACATGATAGTTAATTTGTACAGTGCGTAAGTCCTAGATATGATGGTCATTTGTTGTTTAGTTACTGGCAACAGCAACAGCAACAGCAACAGGTTCTTGTGCTGTTGGTGATTCTAAAGTCCTAAGACTAGGGAACAAGAAATGATTCTCTTCTACGTATTGAGCGCCAAACAGACCTTTTTCCGCCCAGAAATAACGGTCTGTTGTATGTTCATTACGTTTTACTAGTAGCAGCGCGGGTGGCAAAATACCTTCAGCTTGAATAAATTTTCTTGCTGCTGTCACAGGTTTATCTTCGCCACTTTCAATGCTGTACTGAGGAATATGCTCAAGTATGCGCCGTCCTTCCTGCCTCCGACGACTCTTCCGCTTGCGTCTCCGTGCCAACCTATTGTCCTCCTGTTTCAAGCTATAGACTGTAGTTATGGCTACAAAATCCGTCGTCATTATATAAGTTCTATCTCAAAAAATCAATAGTTTTTAATGTTTTGATACAACTGAGGAAAAAACAATTAAAAATCAAGCATTAAAAATTAAAAAATCGCTGCCTTTTCAGTCATTACTTGTTACCTCTTCCCCCATTACCAGATTAAACTAGATAGCTATAAGCCTTGACTGGGGACTGGGGACTGGGGACTGGGGACTGGGGACTGGGGACTGGGGACTGGGTAATTTTCTTCTTCCTTGCTCGGTGACTCCTGACTCGGTGACTCCTGACTCGGTGACTCGGTGACTCCTGACTCCTAGATTCTTTCTTCCTCCTAGATTCCTGAACTCATGCTAATGTCTGCCAGTTCTGATTTCCTTGCTCTATGTCGAGAACAAATAGCCCTGCTAACCCAAGGAATGGGGGCATCTTTTACGGTAGTTTATTTAACACAGGAACTGGTAGAAAAGCCTATAAGTGAGGCGCGACTAATTCCGGTAATGGTGTATCCAGAGACTATAGCATTAAATTCTAGTAATGAATATGGTGAACCAGAGAATAGCTATTCTGTAAGGCTTGCTCATGTTTTAGCATTCCCAAATCAGCAAACGAGGTTGTTAAAACCGACTTCTGTATCTTCTCATCCGTCCGTGGAATCGGAAACAACAGAAAACCAAAATTTACACGATGAACAGGATGAATACTTACTCAGTCATAACCAAATTGTTTTACCCCTGATTTATGAGGGTGTAATGATGGGCTTATTGGTGACTGCGAGGGACGATAGGGAATGGAATCAACGGGAAGAGGGGGAAATTGAACGCATTGCCAAAACTTTAGCGATCGCTTGCATTATAGACCAGCGGAGGGCTTGGTTACAACACCAACTCCAGCAAGAACAAATTTTGCAAGAGAGACAACGGGATTTATTAGATAATCTTTTGCATCAGCTTCGTAACCCCTTAACTGCTATCCGCACCTTTGGTAAGTTACTATTTAAGCGAATGCGACCGGTTGATCCTAATCGGGAAGTAGCAACCAGTATAGTCAGGGAGAGCGATCGCTTGCAAGAACTATTGCAACAATTTGATCAGGTTATTGATTTAAATACAGCAGATTTAGCACCTCTACCTCTACCAGAATCAAAGGTTGTTATTAATGAAAATGTGCAAAAGCCAGTTAAACCTGCATTATTATTGCCCGGAACAGGAGAACAATTAACTGATTGTTGTCTAGCAGATTTATTAGCACCTTTATTAATATCGGCTCAAGCTATTTCCCAAGAAAGAAATTTACAATTAATTACGGAAATTTCCCACTATTTACCTTTAGTAAAAGTAAATGAAAAAGCATTAACAGAAGTGTTGAGTAATATTATAGATAATGCTTTGAAATATACTCCCCCCGGTGGAAAAATCTTAGTCCAATGTGGGCAACAAAAAGGAAATTTACAAGGTATTGCTATTAGTGATACAGGTCCTGGTATTCCTCCAGAAGATTTAGAACATCTTGGAGAAAGACATTATCGAGGTGTACAGGCAAAAACAGAAATACCCGGAACTGGTTTAGGAATTAGTATTGCTAAACAGTTAATAGCAGAAATGCAGGGAAGTATAGAGGTTTTTAGTCCGGCCATTCACTCAATTATCACATTACCGCATATCCCAGGAACTACATTTATAATTTGGCTACAGTCTGTTGATTAAGTAATAGAAGTTTTATATTTAATTGGATATATGCTTAGAGAATAAAAATAGTTTTTACATAAAAATAAAGCGACATTGCCCCATATTTTAGGAAATAATCGCTTTATTTATATGATTAAATTCACAACTTAACTAAGTAGGTAGGCGGAGAAAAATCAAAGTATATTTCGTTTTGTGAAATGGCTAAAACTCAACCACAATAACGCATTGAGTTGAATTTACATATCGTTACACATTTTGGTTATTTAACGTCCACTTACTTAATGATATTAACTCTATTGACGAGTGATCACCAAATTTGAAGTCAGGGTAATAGCTAAATCTTGTTCTGGTCTGAGGACAAAAACATCAGCTTTTTGTTTCCGCAATAGTACACTAGCTAAAGCACCCGCTGCTGCACCACCCACAGGTTCTAAAACTTCAATTTTCTTGTTACCTGTAATTAGGGAAATCACACTAGCTGCACCGGCACCAATAGCAGCATCAGTTAATACTTGTCCAGTGCTTGATCCCTTGGAGATTGTTTCTGTTTTGGTTATAGTTCGGGAATTAGCAAAAATCTGTTGTCGTTGTCCAGAAGGAAATACTAATTCTCTGGCTACAAAACGAACACCTTGCTGGTTATTCCCAGAAGATCGAGTATTTAATCTTACTGGTTGTAATTCACCAATCACTTCAGTATTGGCAGGAATTAAAATATTTCTGTTGCTATCAGTAACATTGTCAGCTATTTTCAGAGTTAGGGCTAATGTTTCACCCGGTTTGACAATAACTTTTTCCTTTTCGTAGGTAACAGGTAAAGTTACATTAGCGGGAATACTAATTGTCCGCGATTGATTGAGATTGTATCCTTGTGCCAGAACAGGACTCAAGGACAGTAAGGGGATAGCTGCACCTGTGGTAATGGCTATGGCCATGAGTGCAGCGGTGCTAGATTGCCAACGGGTAGAACGACTCATGATAAGATTGCCAATAATATGTGATATGTATGGTGACGTGGGTTGGCTAGGATAGTTTCTGGAGAATTGTTAATTAAGCATAAGCACTGCATACTTACATCTTCTTTTTTTAATTGGTTTTTAGAGCTAATCGTTGAGGAAGTTGTAAAAATAATTTACCTTCTGCATCAACTTTTGATTTAAGTTTTATCTGCATATAATTAACTCCTTAATATCTTTCATTATTATATTACTAATTTTCAGAAAATAATGCTTCTACCGCTACCCTTATGGAATAAAATATTAATTTAATTTTCGTAGGTTGGGTAGAACGAAGTGAAACCCAACAAAATCGTCTAAATGTTGGGTTATGGCTTCGCCACACTTCGTGAACGTACCTCAAACCAACCTACACCATTAATAATTGTTTAACAGCAGCGTTGATGATTTTTTCGCTCTCTGTTTGAGTTTGTGTTAGTTTGGTTTCTAGTTCATCACATAGTTTCATTAATTTATCTACTTTGGTAACTATGCGTTGAATTTCTTTTTTGGGTGGTAAGGGTATTAGAAGCTTTTCCAAAATTCCTACATTTATAGGACTTACGCATTGACAGGAAATACCAAATAGGGGGTATGACTTTCAGGGATTTAAACCCGATTTTTCGATGATTTTTTAGCGATCGCTATTTATCTAGACTTCATCCGCAAAGCCTGAAACGACCAAATATCGTTCATACACATGATAGTTAATTTGTACAGTGCGTAAGTCCTAATTTATATTTTTTTGCGCTGTTGATGGTGCATAATCCTGAAGATGGCTTTTTGCAGTTCGCATAAAATATCCAAAATAGTCTGCTTGTCCAATTTCATTTGATGGGATAAAGCCAACTACGCTATCTGGAAAACAAGCATCAAATCCAAGTATGGCCGCATCTGCTATATTAGCAGCAATAGTTATACATAATGTTCCTTTAGGCCAAATACGACTTTGTGCAAGTCCATTTTCGTTATAAAGCCCTGTGTATGTGTTGATAATTTTGTTTGCGCGAGCTACATCACCTGTTTGTACAACTGGATATTTACCATTTTTGAATAGTGATATATCATTCCTGGGACGATGTTTAGATTTACCACGTCCAAATATACCAAGTTCTGGGAATCTTACCCACTCCCAACCTATAGGTAATTCAAACGGTATTTCATCATCTTTAATTGGTGATAAAATATTATCTTTCTTAATCTTCCCTTCCTTAATTAACCGTTCCTTTTCCTTCTTAATTCTCTCCAACAAAACCGCCGCAGGTTCATCATTTGCATCTTGCGGAACTAGCTTACCCATAACAGCGAGTTGGAGAATAGCTTGACGCAATTTACCAATATTTTCTGGCGCACTGTAGAGAATGTCAAAATTATCGCCAATGCACTGCCAATTTTTGGTGAAAGTCTCTGGTGTGTCAGCAGTGAGGAGTTTGTTTAATGCTGCATTATTTATTAATATGCGGGTTTCCCGTTTCTTTTTTTGACGTGCTTCTAATTCGTCGCACAGTTTCATTAATTCATCTACTTTTGTAACGATGCGTTTTTGTTCTTCTAATGGTGGTAAAGGTAATAAAGCGCGACGACCATCATCAGTTCCTAAGCGGGGCATTTTTACACCATAAGTTTTTGCATTTACATATTCAATAAAATCTCGTCTTTTTAAAGCATACATAAGATATTTTGAGAAAATTCCCAAATAACTTCTCAAAGGTATAATTTCTGTAGTACAAAAACCATCAGCATCAGCAATTACAACTTTATTAAGATATGGACGTAACTTACCATATAAAACATCTCCTTTAAGAAACCTTGCTTTGGTGCTTTTTGAATTACGTTCTTTAAAAGTACAACGTTGAATAATTTTAGAAGAATCTTTTTCAATATCTTCAAGTTCTAAAAGCCATGAATCTTCAGGAATTTCACTAGGAGATACTTTAGCAGCACCATTATAATCAACTACTTCACCTAGTCGAACCCATAACCATGTAGAAGGAAGATTATATAAAATATCATTATGTTTTATAGGAGGTAGTAATTCTAATTTACTAATCTTCCCTTCCTTAACTAACCGTTCCTTTTCTTTCTTAATTCTCTCCAACAAAACCGCCGCTGGTTCATCATTTGCATCTTGGGTCACTAACTTACCCCTCACCGCTAAATCTAAAATCAATTCCCGTAACTTCTGCACACCATTAGGGGCTTCAGCCAACAAATCAAAATGCTCAAAAAACGTTTCTAACTTCATACACCCTCACGCCCTAAAGCTGTTATCAATTCCTGTTTTAAACTATTGCGAGTATCACCCAAATCAGCTAAAAGAATGGCATATTCTTCTAACATATCCTCCACATTTCGATGTTCAAAATCAACCGTGTGAGGATTTTTAATATCTAAATTATAGCCATTATCCTTAATCACTTGAATGGGAACTTTCCAAGCAAATTCAGATTCTATTCTATTGTCCCACCAAGCCTTCTCCGGTGCAAATTCTTCAATCCTAATGGGCTTAGTTTTCGAGTAGGACTTATAACCCGGTGGATAGGGGTGTTCATAATACCAAATCTCTTGAGTCGCTTCACCTTTAGTAAAGAATAATAAATTAGTTTTAATGCCAGTATAAGGACTAAAAACCCCATTTGGTAAACGGACAATAGTATGTAAATTACAATCCTCCAACAACTTTTCTTTAATGCGGGTTTTCACACCTTCACCAAATAAAGTCCCATCTGGTAAAACAATACCACCCCGTCCCCCATCTTGTAATAAATGGCTAATCAATAATAAAAATAAATCAGCCGTTTCTCTAGTTCTAAAAGTAGCCGGAAAACCAGACTCAATTCCATCTTCTTCCATACCACCAAAAGGCGGATTTGTAATAATGACATTCACCCTATCACTAGGTTTATAATCCCGCAAAGGTCGAGATAAAGTATTATCATGACTTATCGCTGGAACTTCCACACCATGCAATAACATATTCGTCATACACAATAAATGAGGCAGGGGTTTTTTCTCTACACCTCTAATTAACTTATGTAATTTTTCGCTATCATCTGAAGTTTTTACATATTTATTTTTAATATGTTCTAAAGCACAAGTTAAAAAACCTCCCGTACCGCAAGCAGGGTCTAAAATTCTTTCACCTAATTTCGGGTCAATCATATCCACCATAAACTGAGTTACAGCGCGGGGAGTGTAATATTCTCCAGCATTACCCGCGCTTTGTAAATCACGAAGTATTTGTTCATAAATATCGCCAAATAAATGCCTATCTTGGGAACTATTAAAATCAATTTCGTTTAATTTATTAATTACTTGCCGGATAAGAGTGCCATTTTTCATATAATTATAGGCATCCTCAAATACCGCCTTAATAACAAACCCGCGAGGGTTTTTATCTTGATAGGTATTCGCGTCTTTTAGAGTTTTGAATAAAACATTATCCACAAAATCAAGTAAAGTATCCCCCGTCATTCCTTCCGAGTCTGTAGCCCAATTCCGCCACCTTAAAGCCTCTGGAATGGGAGAATGGTAATCATCATCTAACAGTTCATATTCTTCTTCTCTGTCGTCAAAAATCTTGAGAAAAATCATCCATACTAATTGACTAATGCGTTGGGCATCACCATCCACACCAGCATCTTTACGCATGATGTCTTGAATAGTTTTAATTGTGGTACTGATTGACATTTGTTGATAGAGATAGAGTTTTTGTATTATATACGTAGGTTGGGTAGAACGAAGTGAAACCCAACACCTCAACAGGTTGTTTATGTTGGGTTTCGTTCCTCAACCCAACCTACATTTGCTTTTATTTATTATGTAATTCTTGTTTCATGATGCCATATAAAGTTGATTTTTTAACTCCTGTAATGCCTCTAAATACTTTTGTTTATTACCAAATAATTTGACAATTTCCATAGGCGTACCTATTTTATCAATGGGTTGCACTTTTAAAACATTTATATCTTCAATATTTTCAATTCCTTCATCTGCATATTTATCTAAAAGTGCATCTAAAACCGCACGGGCTTTTTCACTATATTGATGAAAATAATCACGCTGACGCACCTTTTTCGCCCGTTCTTTACGACTTAATGCAGGTTGGTCAAAAGCTACATGACAAATTAAATCAAAAGGATCAAAATCTTTCCCCACTTCTTGTGCTAATGCTTCTAATAAAATTCCCTGTTCATGCAATTCTTGAATAATAGCTTGTTTCTGTTCTGCTGCATTCCAACGACGGAGAAATTTATCTAAAGTCGTAAATTCTTGTTGGACAGTTTTCCGGGTATAATCCTTAATAGATTCGGTAATTAATTTACCATCTTTACCATAATAAAGAGTCCTTTCAGAAACTATATCAACATCCACACCTACAGGTACAAATTTAACTCGCTTTTGTCCTGTTTTTTCTGGTAAATCATCAATATTATCTCTACTGTCTCCATTATCTGTACTACCATTATCATCATCTGGAGGTACAGGAGATTCCCCTGTTTTTGGCTCATATATTTGTACAGGTTTGCCATCAAAATCTTCATCATTAAACTTTTTAGTAGCTTTTTTGAAATCTATAATTGTGAAATATGTTTTATCAAATTCTTCATTAATTCTTGTCCCTCTACCAATGATTTGTTTAAACTCTGTCATTGAACCAATATTTTTATCTAAAACAATTAATTTACAGGTTTGGGCATCTATTCCTGTAGTCATTAATTTAGATGTCGTCACAATCACTGGATAGGGACTTTCTGGTAAAATGAAATTATCTAATTCTGCTTTTCCCTGTTCATCATCTCCCGTAATTCTCATAATATATTTACGATTTTTGGCAACTAAATCACCATTTTCATTAATTAAAGCACAGCGCATTCTTTCGGCGTGGTCTATATCTTCACAGAAAACAATGGTTTTATCAAAACGGTTGGTAGCTTTGAGAAATTCCGTTATCTTTTTAGCAACTAAAATATCTCGATTTTCTAATACCAATGTGCGGTTAATGTCTTTTTGTGTGTAAAGTTTATCTTCAATTAATTGATGATATTTATCTAATTCTCCTGGTGCTGGTTGCCAGCCTTCTAAATCTCTATCAATATCAATTCTCACAACTTTATAAGGGGCTAAAAATCCATCTTCTATCCCTTGTTTGAGAGAATAAGTATAAATGGGTTGGCCAAAATAATCTATATTAGAAACTTCTTTTGTTTCCTTGGGTGTAGCTGTTAAACCGATTTGGGTAGCAGCAGAAAAATATTCTAAAATTTCCCGCCATGCAGAATCATCAGCCGCACTACCACGATGACATTCATCAATGATAATTAAATCAAAGAATCCTCTGGAAAATTGTTTATAAATATTTTTAGATTCCTCTGTTCCTGATACACCTTGATAAAGGGCTAAATAAATTTCATAGGCTGTATCTACCTGACGTTTAGTGATTTTCGTCATAGGAGAACCAAAGGGTTTAAAATCATTGGTTTTAGTCTGGTCTATGAGAATATTTCTATCTGCTAAAAATAGGATTCTAGTTTTATGTTTAGATCTCCATAACCGCCAAATAATTTGAAAAGCTGTGAAGGTTTTACCCGTACCTGTAGCCATAACTAATAATATCCGGTTTTCACCTTTAGCAATGGCTTCTACAGTTTTATTAATAGCAATTTCTTGATAGTAACGGGGTGATTTACCACTGCCATCATCATAATAACTTTGGGTAACAATAGGCTGTAATTCATCATCAATATTGCGCCATTTACAGTAACGTTGCCATAATTCTGCCGGTGTGGGAAATTTATCTAAAGGAATTTCTCTTGCCATTATTCCTGATGTCACAGTTCTATCATGTTCTAAAAATGCGTCACCATTGGAACTATAAACAAAAGGTATATCTAACATTTCTGCATAATTAAGCGCTTGCTGCATTCCACTTCCCACACTGTGGTTATTATCTTTGGCTTCAATGACAGCAATTTTGAGATTAGGTTTGTAGAAGAGAATATAATCAGCGCGTTTACTTTCTCCTCTTGTGACTAATTTACCCTTCACATAAACCCGTCCTGCGGTAAAGGTGTATTCTTCACGGATTTGGCTATGTAAATCCCATCCTGCGGTTTGCACTATGGCAGGAGTGATGTATTTAGTACAGATGTCGCGTTCGCTGAGGGCTTTTTTGTCAAAGTCCATAGAATTAAGTCTGATTATGGTTTTAGCACACTTATTACCTATAGTATCAATAAACGCATTTTTGACAACAAAAACAGAATATCTGACGATGACATCAGATGACATTTGAAAAAAGTTGTCCCAATATTGTAAATTTTTGTAAAGTTGATGTCTTTAGGACTAGAAACTTGCTAATTAGATAGCTAAACTAAAAACTAAGTGCATCTGTACTGTTAACTTTCAAAATTGTAAATGTGGCGCTATAGCCTGAATGATTCCAGTCCAACTTATCATCAAAAACTTTCTTAGTTACCGTGACGCAGCTTTAGATTTTAGCGGCTTGCATACGGCGTGTATTTGTGGTTCTAATGGTGCGGGGAAATCTTCCCTTTTAGAAGCTATCACTTGGGCAATTTGGGGTGAAAGCCGTGCTACTATTGAGGATGATGTGATTCATTCTGGCGCACAAGAAGTCCGAATTGATTTCACTTTCCAAAGTGGTTTGCAAACTTATCGGGTAATTCGCAACCGGGTAAGAGGTGGAACTAGTATTTTGGAATTTCAAATTGAAACTCCTGCTGGGTTTCGTCCTTTGACTGGTAAGGGATTAAAAGCCACTCAGGATGTCATTCTCGAACATATTAAGCTAGATTATGAGACTTTTATTAATTCAGCTTATTTGCGTCAGGGAAAAGCCGATGAATTTATGCTCAAACGTCCTGCTGAACGCAAGGAAATTTTGGCGGAGTTATTAAAACTAAATCAGTATGATGAGTTAGAAGAACGCGCTAAGGATAAATCTAAACTTTATAGAATCCGAGGAGAAGATTTAGAAAATTCTTTAGCGAATATTAAAATTCAACTACAACAACGGGAAACAACGGAAACTCAACGCGCTGAGTTAGAAGCGCAATTGAATAATTTACAACAAGTACAAGCTTTTGAAAATATTCAATTACAAAGTTTACAAGTTATCCAACATCAAAGACAAAGTTGGGAACAACAATTAAATTTTGTGCGGCAACGATATGATAATCTGAACCAAGATAGCGATCGCTTACAACAAGAACAAATATCCGTAAAATCCCAATTAACAGATTTAGAAAAGATTATCAATCAACAAGTTGATATTCAAGCTGGTTATGCTCAATATCAAAGTCTGCAATCTCAAGAAGAAATTTTTGCAGCTAAATTTGAACAACATACCCGCGCTACCAATTTAAAACAACAAAAACAACAACAGCTATATAAACAAACTCAAGATTTAGAACGTCAATTACAACAAGCGGAAGCTCAATTAGCAGCTTTAGAACAACAAGAACAAGAAATTTCCCAAACCTTGAGTAAATCTGGGGATATCGAAACAGCTATATTACAATTAAATACCGCTCGTCAGCATTTGACTAACTTAGATCAATTGCAAATGCAGGTAACACCATTATTACAACAAAGAGCCAGTTTGCAAAGTCAATTAGATCGTACTCATGCTAGTCTAGTAGCGCGATTGGAGCAAATGCAAGCCACAGAAAAACAATTACAAAATCAACACCATCGTCAACCCCAATTACAACAAGCAGTAATAGAGATAGGAACGCAAATTGAAGAATTAGATAAAAAGCGAGTTTATCTGCAAAGAGTAAAGGAAAAAGGACAGGAAAGACGACATTTTCTGGAGCGTTTACAAGCTCATCAAGGAGATTATGAAAGGTTATTGGGGGAACTAGAACAAAAATTGCAAATGTTACAAAATCCCGATGCTAGTTGTCCTTTATGTGAACGTCCTCTAGACGAACATCATTGGAGTAAAGTTATCGAAAAAACTCAATTAGAATATGAAGATACCCAAGGACAATTTTGGGTAGTGCGGGAACAAATGGCAGTTTCAGATCGGGAAATTCAGGTACTCAGACAAGAATATCGAGAAATATCCCAAAAGTTATCAGGTTATGATTCATTGCGAGAAAAACGGGGACAATTAGCAGCACAGTTAGAAGCTACAAGTGATGTCCAACAACAGTTACTGCAAATTATTTCTGAAAAACAACATTTAGAAAATTCCTTAGAAACCGGTAATTATGCACCAGAAAAACAAATAGAAATTCAGCAATTAGATCAATATCTCCAGCAACTTAATTATAGTGAACAAGACCACGTTCTTGCCCGTAGTGAAGTAGATAACTTGCGTTGGGCAGAAATTAAACAAGGACGAATTAAGGATGCCTTAAAACGCCAAGAAAAACTAACGGCTCAAAAACCAGAATTAACAGCAAATATTGCTCAATTACAATTGCAACTAAACCGGGGACAAACTGATTCTGATTGTGCTAAGGAAATCGCTAATTTAGAACAGCAAATTGCGGAGATTGGCTATAGTTCAGAACAGCATAATTATCTGCGTCAAGGTGTGCGACAAGGGCAAGGTTGGCAATTACGTCATCAACAATTATTATCAGCACAAGCACAATATCCTCAATTAAGTAATAAAAGTCAAGATTTAGAAGATTCATTGCAAAGAATATTCAAAGAACGAGAAACATTAACTCAACAAATTGATAATATGGTTAAACAATTAACCGACAGTGCGAACCCAACAGCCCAAATTAATGCTTTAGAACAACAATTAGCAAACCGGAGACGGGAACTAGATCATAAAATATCTCAGTTGGGACAATTAAAACAAATGTCTCTGCAATTAGAAACTTTGCAAAATCAATATGAACAAGATATCCAACAGGTGCAAATTTGTAAACAACAACAGCGTGTTTATCAAGAATTAGCTCAAGCTTTTGGCAAAAATGGGATTCAAGCTTTAATGATTGAAAATATTTTACCCCAATTGGAAGCAGAAGCTAATCAATTACTTTCTCGATTGAGTGCGAATCAATTTCACGTCCAATTTATCACCCAAAAAGCGGGACGCAGTGGCAAATCAAGTAAGAAAAATGCTAAATTAATAGATACATTAGATATTTTAATTGCTGATTCCAGAGGAACGAGATCCTATGAAACTTATTCAGGAGGAGAAGCTTTTAGAATTAACTTTGCCATTCGTTTAGCTTTAGCCAAATTATTAGCGCAAAGAGCAGGAGCATCATTACAATTATTAGTAATAGATGAAGGTTTTGGGACTCAAGATGGGGAAGGATGCGATCGCTTAATTGCCGCAATTAACGCCATATCCTCCGATTTTGCCTGTATCCTCACTGTAACCCATATGCCCCACCTCAAAGAAGCCTTCCAAGCCAGAATAGAAGTGAGTAAAAACCAACAAGGGTCACAATTACAATTGTTAATGTAATCTCAAACTCTTATTTCTTCCTTTGCGCCTTTGCTCCTTTGCCTCTTTGCGCGAAATCTTAGATTAAAAATACCACCTGACTGGGATAATGTAAAAAAAATTCATATTATCTACTCATGCTGAGATTAATTACTGACTTTGACGGTCCAATCATGGATGTTTCAGAACGCTATTACCGTGTTTATCAATTGTGTCTAGAGAAAACCCGATATCCTCAACAAACAATTACAGAACTTTCTAAAGCCGAATTTTGGCAACTCAAGCGATCGCACACTCCCGAACTCCAAATTGCTCTACAATCAGGTTTAGATGCCCAACAAGGGCAAGAATTTTCCCAAATCCGTAAACAAATAGTCCACACCCTCCCCTATTTCCAGTATGATGTCCTTGTTCCCACTGCATTAGAAACACTCACCAAAGTTCAAGCAGCCGGTATTGATTTAGCCGTGATGACAATGCGACGGGTACGAGAATTAGATTATGCTTTTAATCAATATAATTTGAGCCAGTTTTTCCCAGAAACCCGTCGTTATTGCCTAAGTAACGACTATGTAAAAACTCGTGATGTCGAAGATAAGCCATTATTAATGGCTAGAGCCTTAGCTGAACTCCCTCCTGCGGCTGATACTTGGATGGTGGGAGACACAGAAGCCGACATTACTGCTGCCAAAAAACACGATATCAAAATTATTGCAGTTGAGTCGGGTATCCGAGATCGCAGTCAACTAGCATCTTATCAACCTGATATGATTGTGACCGATTTAAAAACGGCTGTAGATTTTATCCTCAAACAATAAAAAAATTATGGGTAATCGGTCATTAACCAATTACCCATTACCTAACGTAAAAAGCTACTTACTAACCACATCAATATAAAAGTCAACAGCGTCGAAAACTGATTTGCTGTCAAAGTTATCAATGGTAATGGTAATATTAAGCCAGCAAGTAGACCGCCAGCGATTAAGCCAGCAATTAAACTAACTAACGTGAATAAAACCGCTCTACCAAATTTTCCTTCCTTGCGATTGAGGAAGTAAACACCAATAGCTACCCCAACTACCAAAGACAGTTGTAAAACCTGTCCGCTACCACCGGGATATAACACACTAGTTGCACTTAAACCCAGATACCAAGCTCCTGGTAGCAGTACATCAGTTAAAGTAGGCTGATCTATACTTCGCTGTAGCCATGCAGGAGACTGCTGACCAAGGGTTTGACTTGTTTGGGGAGAAGATGGAACTCGCTTTTCTGGAAACCGGATGCGTTCAGGCACTTTAATTTTACCTTCTTGGCGCATCCGCAGGCGCTCCATTAGAATCGCATCATAAGCAGCTTCAATAACTTCTCGGACATTGCCATCACCACCATGTTGTTCTAACAGGCGATTCCGAACATCCTGAATTTCATCGAAGCTTGCGTCTTCTGATACCCCAAGTTTCTCGTAGGGACTTTGATCACTCATGGGAGGTTATTACTTTAGCCTTAATCAGCGGCACTTTTTATTTTACAGAAAAACAACTTTAGATTTTATAGAAATAAAGACAACAATTAGACAAGTAACTACCTGCATTAGAGAAAGTAGGCAATTCTATCTATCTACCACAATAATAGCATGAGTCGGGGCAACCGCACATAAGAAAATTGTGGTTTTAAGATTGTTGAAAATTTGAATACTCAGGACTGTGGACTGAAGTCGGGAAACTACTCTCATCCTCCCCTAACTCCTGCTATACCAGCAGATTTACCTCTTCAATATTCACAATAAAAATTACAGTTTATAGAAATAATCAGGATAATCATCCCTATCCCCCGTAAATTTTGAATTACTGCCAAAGTAAAACCTGCGTTTTTACGCAATCATCTTTGTTAATTCTATGTACTTCTGTAAAAAATAATAGCCATGGCTGCTGCCAAGATTCTTGTAATTGACGACGATCCTGCGGTTCGGAATTTAATCCAACGCTTTTTACTCAAACAAAATTATCAAGTTGAGTCTGCCGAAGATGGTAAGACTGGTCTAAGTATGTTTGAGCAATTTAACCCTGATTTAGTAATTCTAGATGTTAATTTGCCGGATGTGATTGGTTTTAACCTCTGTCAAGAAATGCAGAGTCGTAGTGGGGTATTTGTGCTACTACTGACTAGCAGGACAGACGAAGCGGATAAAATTCGCGGTTTTTCTAAAGGTGCTGATGACTATCTCACTAAGCCATTTGGTTTAGGAGAGTTAGAAGTTAGAGTAGCAGCAATTTTAAGGCGGCAGCGGGTTGTAACTAATGCAGAACAGCAACGTCTTATCTTTGATAAACTAACTATTGATTCCATAGGACGGGAAGTAATGCTTAATAGCGAACCCATTCTCTTAACTGCTCTGGAATTTGACTTATTATATTTTTTAGCTAGTCATCCAGCTAGAGTTTGGCGACGATCTGAACTGATCCAAAAAGTTTGGGACTATGAATATGTTGGGGATCAACGGGTTGTAGATGTCCATATTGGTCAAATTCGTAAGAAAATTGAAATCGATCCGACTCAATCAACATTAATTCACACTATCCGTGGTGTAGGGTACAAATTTGAATGCGCTACTTCTAACTAAAACTTGACTACTATCTCTAAACTTCCGCCGCTCCCAAGCCTTCAAGGCGTGGGAGCAGGGCTGCAAAATTTATGCTATCAACGCAAAATGTTGTGAACAGAAACAGAGTTGGTTTATTAATTTAATCCAGTATTTATCTGGATTATTGATGAAATAAAGTTTCTAAGTAAACACGAGCCGCTCGGCGATCGCTTTCGCCATTTTGCAGCAAAAATAGCGATAAAGCCGCTGTTAATACGCGGGTTTGATCCCAATCAGGATGGTTTTGCAGATAGTTGTTCATGGATTCCTGTAATGTTTCGGGAATTTCGGTAAAGAGAGGAACTGTTGTGTTCATAAAATTTTCCTGTAGATTAATCAAGAGAAGTTACTTGTGTTCAGTTTGACTGAGGGCTGATTCATCCCCTGTGAGGAAAGTAGGGAAGGAAATTAAAATAAACCAAAATACAAAATGCAGATGCCTAAGGGAATCAAACTAAGACTCATCATTTTGCGCTCACAACAGGTGGATTTGTCAATGCTGCGAAATGTTAACAATTAGCAGTCAAAAATAAATCTTGACGAATTAATCAGGCTTACAACTATATTTTTGTTACATAACTTCATGAAAACTCGGTTATCAAGCCTGTTAGTAGTGAAAAATTCACAATCCCCAATAAGTCAGCAATAGCTGATTAACTCGTCAAACATCTGTGGAAAACTGCAAAATTACCTGTGGAAATCCTGTGGAATGAATGAGGAAAATAATAGTTAATAATAAGAATTACCAAAATGTCAGGAAGATATGACATATCAGGTAAATAAGATGATAAAGTCAATTTATGAATATAAGTATGCTAACTTTTAGTTATCTAGTTTAGAGTGGTGACGGAAATTACTCATTAAAACTAGGCTAAATGCAAGTTAAAATAGATGAAAGTAGTAATTTGTTGTGCTTTCTACAAGAAAAACTTTTAAGCTCTAATTCTGTAAATTATTGATTTTTGCCTGAGAAATTGGAATGTTAGACCAAATATTTAATTACCTAGATTTTCATTTCAGCATCGAAGCTTCTATAGTCCTCTTAATCTTAGTGTTTTTAGAGGCAGTGCTATCGGCTGATAATGCGATCGCCCTCGCTGCGATCGCCCAAGGACTAGAAGACAAAAAACTAGAAGGTCAAGCCCTAAACATTGGTTTAGTATTTGCTTATGTCCTCCGAATCACCCTATTGTTAACAGCTACTTGGGTACAAAAATTTTGGCAATTTGAACTATTGGGCGCTGGTTATCTCTTATGGCTAGTATTCCAACACTTTAGCTCTCAAGAAGATGAAGGCAATCACCATCACGGACCACGTTTTAAATCTCTGTGGCAAGCTATACCCGTGATTGCCTTTACCGATTTAGCCTTTTCCTTGGATAGTGTGACCACAGCGATCGCCGTTTCTCAAGAAACATGGTTGGTAATCACTGGTACAACCATCGGTATTGTCACCCTCCGATTCATGGCTGGATTATTTATCCGCTGGTTAGATGAATATGCAAACTTAGAAGACGCAGGTTACATCACTGTAGCGTTTGTAGGTTTACGTCTGTTATTAAAAGTCATCAACGATGATTTAGTCCCACCACAATGGCTCGTAGTGACTGCCATTGGTATCATCTTAGCCTGGGGCTTCTCTAAACGCACCGTTGTGGAATTAGTTCCAGAAGAAAAGGAAAAAGCCGAAGTCTTGAAGTAATTAGGTAGGGAACAGGGAACAGGTAACAGTTTTATTACCCATTACCCATTACCCATTACCCATTACCCATTACCCATTACCCATCCCTAATTACTCATTTAACCAAGGTGCGGAATGAGGTTGCCAAGCAACTAATTCCTCTTCCTTAAACCACAGCGCAATTTCTGTTTGGGCGGTTTCTTGAGCATCAGAACCATGAATGAGGTTGCGACCGACATTAACGCCAAAATCGCCGCGAATTGTGCCTGGTTCTGCTGTTAAAGGGTTGGTTGCGCCAATAATTTTTCTGGCTGCTACCACAACGCCCTCGCCTTCCCAAACCATGGCTACCACTGGACTAGAAATGATAAATTCCACTAAACCAGGGAAAAAAGGTCTTTCACGGTGAACATCATAATGTTTTTCCGCTAATTCTTTACTAACCTTCATAAACTTTAAGCCCACTAGGGTAAAGCCCTTAGTTTCAAATCGGCGGATAATTTCACCCACCAAGCCGCGTTGTACACCGTCAGGTTTAATTGCTAAAAATGTGCGTTCCAAATCTGTCTCCAAAAACATAATCAAATTTTGATGGGTTAATTGTCAGTTGTATTGGTGTCTTTTGTCTAGTAGTCTTGTGAATATTCCCTAAAAATTGCAGAGATAAGGGAACGAGAAAAAAATTGTCTTCTTTTCTGGCTAGTACCGCAGGGCGGAAGTCAAAAGTCAAAAGTCAAAAGTCAAAACGAAGACAGTATAGGCTTTTTAACGATTTAGAATGGTTGGTTTATTGTATCGGCTCAATAAGTAGGGGTAACAGAGGAAAATAAGTGCAACAAGGTACACACAGTGTCATAGAATGGGAGGCATGACACAAAAAATTATTGAGAGTGACAAATCAATATCAGATTTACTGCA
>Ga0208858_1000003_pt1 | contig 97501 bp, 73 predicted proteins | sample LakMenEpi16Nov12_FD_150704 | JGI IMG/M metagenome (GOLD analysis project Ga0208858, IMG submission 150704) | Freshwater microbial communities from Lake Mendota, WI - 16NOV2012 deep hole epilimnion (SPAdes) | ecosystem: Environmental > Aquatic > Freshwater > Lake > Epilimnion/Euphotic zone ...
TGCATGGTGAATTGTTTCCGGTAGCTGTGTTTATATCGTTACTGCTACTTTACCAACTTGCGTGGATGGTTCGGGTATAGGTTGTCCATCTTCTTTTAATACTTCTAGGTATAATGCGATCGCTTCTCTAATATTTTCCTGTACTTCTGCCAAAGTATCGCCAATGCTGACACAACCGGGTAAGTCGGGAACATAAGCGCCCCAGTTTGTCTGGCCACGTTCGTAGATGACTGTGTACTCAATCATTTTTTCGTTCATAATTTTGCTTGCTTCCAAATTGATGAGAGTGTACCGACTGGAATGTCATTACTTGGTTTTCCAGGTACAACTACAATACCTGATTTGCTTGGATGTTTGAGGATACGATGACTACCTCTGGTGCGATCTATATATTTGTCATATTTGTATGGTAATTTGCATAATATCTAAGTTGTTATGCGGAATGGTAGTGATATCTTCTGTTTATATGCTTAGGTTGACTCTTTTTTACCTAAAGGAACATACTGATTTTCGCTATGCAAATACTTAAAGACCTCCACCAACAACAATCTGAAGCTGTTAAGACGCTTGATTGGCAAGGACAGCGTCGTGAACTTAGGCAATTGAGTGATTTGGGTGCATTAGCTCTAAAGACTATGGGAAGAGTTAACACTTCGTTTGACGTGCATAAGGAAACCATCGGTAGCTGGATTAATGGAGATTCTCTTCTTTTGCAAATTATGACACAGCCTCGATTAACAGTTGATGTTACACCCAATGAACTTAAGAAAGAGCGCCCTTTTGGTATACCCTTTAACTCATTTTGTCAGATGGCTGAACTTCAGTTGGTATATCTTAATTTTCGAGACTATGACTCAGATGCGAAAAACAATTTTGAAGAACACAAAGACGTAGCCAAACGCATTGAGAAACTTTTCGAGAAAGCAAAATCACAACTCTACATTGGAAGTGCTTTAAGAAAACCCATTTTTGACACAGCCCTTCAATCAAGTGGATATGAAGATGCTTCATACGATAAATTTTACAATGAAGCAATTAATTATCTAAGCAATGCGGAAAAATGTTTCAAGGAGATTAAATCTAATGATGCTAACTTCCGTTCTGAGAAGCCTAGCCTTGTAGCAGTTGCGTGGCATTGGGCATATTTGAATGCGATATCTCATTTTTTACCTGCACATTTGATAAGGATTGATAGCCATAAGAATGAATCAAATCCTCAGAGCGAACTTAATCGTCTGTTTAAAAAGGCAGCCGAATTAGGGGAAGAAGCTATAACAAGACCAAACAATCAATCTCAAGAGAATGCAGCGAGGGCTTTTGTATATCTGGCACGCAGACTGCGAAGCTGTCACTTAAGTTTCACAGCCCCCTTAACTGCGTCTTGGGGAACAACCTACAACATGACAGAAAATGAGTATACGCAAGCGCAAGATGTGCGTGATTACTGGAAGGAACAACCATTTCAAGCAACTGATGAGGAAGTTAGTCGCTACATTCTTTATCTTATGGGACAAGCAAATGACCTATTTCATGTCAATTTTCGGGAAATAGGTTTAAACAATATGACGCTGAAAACACAGGTGGATGATCATATATTTAAGGAAGGTGATATTGATAGCTTACTCAAAGTCCGTGTCGCTAGGGAGAATAGTATTAATGAACTAGCTAGTATATTGAAGGAAGTCAAGGATAGTTATGTAGGTAATGGTTTTTCTACTGATATAACGCGATTACAAAAGTTTCTCAAAGATTGTAAAGCGATTGAAATTGAAAATCAAAAACTCTACATCAAAGCTCTTGAGGGTGTGTGGAACTATGTCTTTTCTCCTGCTGTTGGTAACTTGAGTCCCATTCTAAGCCAAGGTATTTTTCCATGGCTTGTTCCTTTATGTTCTGATACAGTCAAAGCAAGTATCGCACCACTTGTAGAGAAACTCGGTCGCCGTCCAGAGGGTCACAGACAAATTATCCGAGCAAAACGTATTTTACAGAGATAAATTTCTTACTGCAATTACAAATTATCGCTGATTTTGCGGCTTACTTAGGGCTTGCTGAAAGTGAAGCCGCAACCCAATAAATTTTAGCAATTCCTGGATTGCTAGTTTGAAGTAAGCCGCATTCCTTTAAATCAATATATGGATACTTTAACCAAAAACCGAGAGCAGATTATTGAGTCAATTAAGACATTGCCTGAAGATTCACTTACTGAACTCATCAATTTTGTTGATTACCTGCGCTATAAAGCAACTGAAAAACAATCCCAAAAAACCAGTAGAAACTTTTTGCTTTCAATTGCAGCTTTGGGAAGTTCAGTAGAAAAGAGTGATAATGGAAAAGATTAACGCAGCCATTTCTGGTTTTCCAATCTAATCAGCTATGCAAAATCTCACCAGAATTACCCGCAACCCAGAAATAATGGGCGGCAAACCCTGCATCCGGGGAATGCGTGTCACAGTTGGTACTATCGTTGGACTAATGGCATCTGGACACAGTGCGAATGATATTCTCAAGGCTTACCCATACCTTGAAGAAGCAGATATATATGAAGCTCTTGCCTATGATCTTTAAATAGCAGTTTCTTCATCAACAGCTTGTAAAACACTTTTATACAACGATTCAGCAATCCAAAAGCCTGCTTGATTAATTAAATCATCCATCAAAGGCTTAACGAAAGGAACTAGCTCTTGACTTTTTGCCTCTATCAAAATGCCTAAAATTCCTGTGTACTTGAGGTGTAATTTATTAGCAATAATCCGCCCTCGACGCTCATCAATTAAAAGTTGATCTGCTTGTAATTCGACTGCTAAAGCGATAGCCTCAGCCTCACCTATATCGAGTTCATTAATGAGGACTTCAATAACTGTGCGATTAGTAACTGAACGAGTTTGAATCCATTCAAAAGTTTGGACTTCAAACGCTCCCGCAACTGGGAAGTCAGGATCAGTTAATTCTCGATAAACAGCTTCTGGGATAATTACTGTCCCGTAAAGTTGTTGAAGTAAATGGAGTTGGTTAATTGCTGCCAGGTTATTAATTGGTGATGTATCGCTGACAATGATCACAACCTACCCATCTCCCGTAGATTCTTAATATCTTGTTCAAAATCTTCTACACCATAATGCACCGGGATTTGACGACTTGCTAATAGATGTTGAAAAGCAATCCGGTTCATCCCTGCAAATCGGCTTGCTTGAGCCAGAGTAAGTTTGTCCTTCTGAAACAGCAAAACCGCAATTTCTTGCTTCATTTCCCCTTCATTCATTCGAGTCGCGGTTAGAAGTTCATCAGAGATGATAATACTCATAATTAAAGTCCTCTTCAATATTATTAATTCTAAACATCTATCCCTTTCAAGGTGAATAAAAGATTTTCGAGTCACCTTGAAAAGTTATTATCACCCTTTCCCCAATTCCTGAGCGCGTTCTTTCGAGGCTTTGACGGCTTCAATGACAGCGGAACGAAAACCGGCTTTTTCCAAGGCACTCACACCAGCGATAGTTGTACCACCGGGACTGGTAACTCTATCCTTGAGTTCCGCTGGGTGGATTTTTGTTTCTTGTATCAGTGTAGCTGTTCCTAAGACCGTTTGTACAGCTAGTTGTTGAGCGATCGCTCTTGGTAAACCCACAGCCACACCCCCATCAGCTAATGCTTCAATCATCAATGCCACATAAGCCGGTCCACTACCAGATAATCCTGTCACCGCATCCATGAGGCTTTCCGATACTTCCACCACTTCCCCCACAGCGGTAAAAATCTGCTGTGCTGTTTGTTGGTGATGGGGATGAGTGTAAGCACCTAAAGAAATTGCGGTTACACCTGCGCCTACTGTAGCGGGAGTATTAGGCATAGCCCGAATTATGGGAACTTGGGGAAAGGCTGCTTCCAATTGTTTTAAAGTTACACCCGCGAGGATAGAAATGATCAGGGGTGAATGTTCTGTGGGCAGGATATCTGCTAATTCTTGGGCTACAGCACTAAATATTTGGGGTTTGATTGCCAACATCACCGCTGTTTTTGCTGCCCCTAACACCAGGCTATTATCCGTAGTTACAACCACCCCATATTGCTGCTCTAAATAGCCGCGACGTTCAGCCTGGGGTTCACTGACGATGATTTCTGAGCCTTGATAAATACCACTGATAATAAGGCGGGATAATAGAGCTTCTCCCATTACCCCACCGCCAATTAAGCCAAATTTTATATTCATTTTCATTAGTCACTAGTGGTCTGTCAATTAATTATCAGAACTAATGACTAATTTAGCCTACTGTGCCATCCGAGTGGGTTCATTTCCCCAAGTGGTCGTTGCTGCTGTAGCTGCGGGACGAGCGGGACGAGCTTGGCTGATAGGCACTTCATGTATTAAACCACCTTGAGTGCTAACTTGCACGCAACTGGGAGTAAACAAGAAGATGCTTTCACCAATTCGTTCTTGATGTCCGTCTAAGGCATAAGTACCACCGGCAACAAAGTCAACTGCACGTTGAGCTTGATCGGGGTCCATGATGGTCAAGTTTAATACTACTGATTTGCGTTCGCGCAGTGCTTGAATCGCTTGGGGCATTTCTTCAAATGTGCGAGGTTCGAGGACTAGAACTTCAGAGATTCCATTAATTGCGCCTGGCATACCAATAACGTTACTCATAGGTTTGGATACTGTTGCAGCTACTTCTTCTGTACTGGTAGGTGGATTTTCCCGCCAACGCCGATTGGCAGGAGTGGCTTCCTGTGGCGCTGGTTGAGGATTTTCTTGCTGATAGATATTCTGATAATTATTGGCTGTTTCCGCCTCTTCTTCGTAGTATTCGTATTCTACCTGCTCATTCAAACCAACAAAGTCCCTGAGTTTGGAAAATATATTACTCATGTTGTACGCTCCTGGATTAAAATTCCCCTAATTTTCCTGGCTATAAGTTACATTAAAGTTCCTTTTAGGCAGTAGTCGTAACTATAGTAGATGTTTGACGTAGCAATTGTACTACTGATTTTACTCTTTAGTACAAATTCTCAATTATCAACAGATACTCATGTTAATGCCTGCACATTAACGAATCTGTAACATTGAGTTAAAATTGTAGCCTAATGATCATTAAAAATAAAGGGGGTCTGACCACCTTTGCAATTCAGAATTACTTATGAGAATATTATATTCTTTGACAATTATGAATATTTGGTAGAATAAATTTGCAACCGATTGCCAAGCATGGTGTTTAGAACCAAGGCTACAGCTATATCTACGCTCGTTCACCAAACAAAATTGTACCTAATCGTACCATTGTTGCTCCTGCTTGCACTGCCAATTGGTAATCTCCAGACATACCCATTGATAATTGCTGCATTGTAATATTTGGCCAATTTTGTGATTTGATGGTTTGTGCTAATTCATACGTACTATTAAATACAGTTAAAATTTCTCTATCTGTCAAACCTTGGGGCGGAATTGTCATCAAACCTTGAATTTGTAAATTTTCACATTGGTTAAGTGCTGCCAAGTCAGCCAATAATTCTGGAACTATCCAACCAGATTTATTCGCGTCGGGGAGAATTTTCACTTGTAAGCATACATTCGGATTCACTCCCAGTTCTTGCGCTAGAGTATTTAAGCGTTGTGCCAGCGGCAAGTTATCAACGGAGTGAATCCATTGAAATAGTTCTAAGGCTTTTCTGGCCTTGTTCGTTTGCAGATGTCCAATTAAGTGCCAGGTAATATCCGATAGATCTTGCAATTCGGCTTGTTTACTGGCAGCTTCTTGGATGCGACTTTCGGCAAAATCACGAACTCCTGCGGTGTATGCTTCCCGCATTAATTCGGTAGATACTCTTTTTGTAACAGCAATCAACCTCACTGTAGATGGGAGTGAGGCGCGAATTTGAGTAAGGCGATCGCTAAGTGAACTATTCATTGGAATGTGCGCTGAAATACACCTTGAAGTTGCTCGTACTCTTGAGAATTACCACTGCGGCGCAAAGTCCGTAGGCGATTTTCCAGCATCATTCTGGCTTCAGTCCGGCCAATTGGCTGAAATTTCAGGGCTTTAAGCTCAGTTGTTACCAGAAAAAATAAGCGTTGGGCGTAGAGTGTGGTAAACAGATCCTGGTTCTCATCAACCATACAGATCCTATAGAGTAAACCCCAAGTTGGATGATTTATGTAAGTTTCTGAGTTTTCTGGATTCATTTCCTAGTCAGGGTGGGGAGTATATGTAGCCGGGAATGGAGAACAGGGTGAAAAGTTTGATGATAACTGGATGTTTTCATGCAACTGACAACCGCTATAGCTTGTTCTGCAATTTACTAACATTCAGAGGATAGTATATCCCTTCCGCCAAATTTTTCGTTGACAGTGCGAAACTAACAATCTTCTTGACGGTTTCTGATGCAAAACAACACCCTTTTAAGTCTGTGATGTTGCACAGGCTTCTTTCTATCCTGCCACAATTCTCACCCAACGGCGCAAAGATGGACATTTATCCAGCCGGCATATAGTAGGAGTCAGGAGTCAGGAGTCAGGAGTCAGGAGTCAGAATGAAGAAAGGAAGGAAGAAGAAGGAAATTCCCCCCCTCTGCCTCTTCCCTGTTACCGATTCTTAAGAGAAGGAAAATTTTTCCCACCTAGTTCAATTTGTCCAGTTACGCACCCAGCTTTTAACCTATTTACTAAATATTCTAAATCACTGGCAATAAAATTTGTGCCATGATCTGGTTCTACTAAGCTAATTAAATTGACATCATTTATTATTTGATCACCTAAATCAGCAATTCCTAGAAAATTGAAAACCCCTGATTCATAAGTTCCACAAGGTACAGAAGGATTATTCATCCCCACACAATATTCATTGTCTTGAAACCAATCAAAACTAGGATAGCCATGAAAGTGAACTATGGGCGCACCATTGGCAATTAATTCTGGTGTGTATAAAGCCGCAGCTAAACTAATGGCTAACATGACATAGATATCATAGGAAGGTTTGATATCTGCTTTTTTTGAATTACTTCCTAATGGTAATTGCAGATATAATTTATCTTGCAAACCAATCCGCAGAATATCAGAATCAATGTTTAAGTCTGTTTTATTTGCCCCAGAACGAGAACTAACTAACCAAATATCAGGTATTTGCTTAAATCTATTTTCGGCGTTGATATTTAGTTTAATAAAACGTCTACCTTGTTCATTTTTGCGAACTTCATAACTACTAAATCCGGCTACAGGTAATAAATTCTCCCATTCATCAATAGTGATTTCTGGCTTACCGACATAATGAGGAGGTTCAGCATAAGCCACAAAACCATAAGATACTCCTGTTCTGCCATTAACGATAACATTAACAATGTCTCTATGGGATTTTCTTTTAATAACTTCATCTAATTTAAATCCGGCGGGAAATAAACCTGTAGATGCTAATTCTTGCCCTAATTTTACCAGCTTTCCGGCATAGTTTGATAGATGAGGATTATATTCTCCTAGTTCAAAGCGACTAATTAATAATGGAGTAATGGGGACAAATACTTTAGGAATAAGTGATTTCAAAGCAAAATTTTCAATTTCATTGGGAGCGAATTTAGAATCAGAAAGATTCATATTCAAAATAGAAAATTTTTCATCAGATACACCAATAACAATTTCGGAAAAGGTTTTAACTAGTGTATTGATACCAATGCGAATTTTTTCTGAATAAGGTGTGAGTGGATTAACAAATTCAGCATCTATATCAGTGAGAATTATTACTTGTGTATTTGTCGGATCTTCCACATATTTGGCAGCATGATCTTCAGCCCAACTACTTAATTTAGCAATTTCGATAACGGACATTTGCTGTTTTTCTTTCAACCATGTATAAGATAACTTATACCAAGCTTCAGCTATAAATATTCCTAATTTTCTTAACCATGAATTTGGTCTTTCTACGTCTATTACAGCATCAATATCTGCTCTGACACTCTGCATTTTTAAAGATTTCTGCCAGTTAATAATGGGGATTTTAATGGTATGTTTTAATTCGGTTGTGGCTTCTTTCCAGGGAATTACTTTCACACCATGCTTTTGCAGATAGAAAATTAATTGTTGGCGAAATCTGACAATAACTTGATGATGATAATTATCAGGTAAAGGTCTAAAAGTAACTTTTAAGTTTTCGGCCATGAATTGAGGATTAATAATTGGTGCTTGATATCCTGTGGGTGATTCTCCAGAAAAGCCACCAATTAATTTACCAATAGTTTGTAAACTAATACCTTGAGTTAAAGGTTCATGGGCATAATTATTAGTAACATTCATTTCCTGGATTAATGCTAAAATATCTTCTTTATATGTAGCTATTTCTATTTGTATTTCTGGAGTAATTACACCCTTGGGAGAACGAATATTTAGCTTGCTATTTTCTGACCAGAATAAGACACCTTGTTGAGTGAGTTTTGCTAAAATTTCTGCTGCGTTCATAACAAAATTTCCTGTATTTAAAAATAGGAAGTTAGAAAAGAGGACACCTGGCTGAATTAGGCTATCCTAATCTAGCGAAGTGTCCCAATAATCAAGGAGGAAAAACTGGTTTATCAGTAATTAAACAGAATTTGTAGAGGTTATATCTGGATAATTTCTGACTGGGAATTTTCTAATTCTTCAGATAATCTGAGAGAAAGTTCTTCAATGGTGGGATAATACCAAAGGTGGATAAGTGATAATTTAAATCCCAAAAACTTTTCGGCTCTACTAGCGATAATTATGGTTTGTGCTGAGTCTAAACCGTAACTATCTAAAGGTTCACGAATATTTATTTCTTCTGGATTAACTCCCAGTAAAGAGGAAATTTCGGAAACTAACCAAGTTTGAATTTTAGTGGCGTTATCTTGGTTGTCGGGTAGAGAATGAGAGAGATTGTTATTCATTTATGTACCTCCTGGTATTAAGTAATGAGATGAGATGTTCATGATATAATCAATGCAATTATCAACAAGTTTTTCCATGGTTTGGCGATTAAGTGCAGGCTGAGAAAAAACAAAATTTAAAGTCATTTTTTCTTGAAAAGTAGCAGCGTGAACAATAAACATTCCTGCATATAAAGCATGAGAACCAACAAAACTTATTTCTTCTAGTTCTAATTCACCATAGGTATGGGGAATATTAACTTTACCAACGTTAGAAACTGAAACTGTAGCAGATACTTGATTCGGGAATAGCAAAGAAAAATTTATCAATTGTTTAGCGAGAAATATCATTTGAAAAATTTCTCCTTGGCTAATTTTTTTATTAAGAGTATGTTTTGTTTTTCGCGCTAATTCCCAAAAAGATATATTATTAGTAATTCGATAAAATCCCATGATAGAGGCTGCTAAAACCGTCATATTTTCTTGACTAACTTCTGGTTGTAAATGTCTTCTTAAATCAAGATATGATAAACAACTAACTCGAATATTATCTTCATGGCTTTTAGTCAGTTGTTTGGAGACTGTTAACATTAATGCCGCACATAAAGCACTTTGTACTGTAGTGTTTTCTTGTCTGCATTGCTGAATAAACTGTTGTGTTGATTCTTCGCTAAGTTGTCTATGAATAATTTCGCAACGCCGTTGAGAAATGGGAACATATTTTTCTACTCCTAATGTTTTTGGTTGATTCCAATATTTTTGCAGTGCGAGATTTAATAATAAAGCAATTCTCCCTAGTTTGCCTTTAAAACTATTTGTCCATGGAGGTAATAGTTTTTCAATGGGTGGAAGTGGTTCTAACGTAGTAACTGCTGGAATGGATTTACCTGCGGTAATTTTTTGACAGTAGGTTAAAATTTCTGAATGAAGTTGGATGCTTGATAAACCGTCGGTAATAGCATGATGTGTAGTTGTAATTAGATAATTAATATTCTGCTGATTTAATATTTTTACAAGTACGACTCGTAGCAGATATTTACTACTATCAATTACCTGATTCATTTCTGTATTAACGACTGCTTCCCATTCCTGACTTTCTCTAATATTAACAACTTGCAAAGGAAGTTTTCCTGTACCTTTGGACTGATAATAGTAAGAATTTTCAAAGTTAATAATATGAGAATTAAGCGCAGGATGACGATATTGAATAATATCTAAAGACTGTCTGAGAACCGTTTCTTGAATATTTCCTTGAATCCGGCTAATGGTAACTAAGTTCCATGTTTTAGCTCGTTGATTCAGGATTTCCATTGTTTCTTCTAGCTGTCCTAATTTTCTATTTATAGCCATATTTATAAACCTTATTGGAAAATTGTAGGTTGGGTTAAGGAACGTTCGTGCAGCGTGGCGTGGTGTTAGCCATAACCCAACGAAATTCTTGATAATGTTGGGTTTCGCTGTCGCTCAACCCAACCTACTTTGTGGATGATATTGGCTGAATTCTTCTGGCATTTGTAAGCCTTGAACTTTTAAGTTTTGAATACGATATAAATACGCTGCACCTGTCATAATTTGATCGGCTATATCAACTACTCGACGATTATTGATATCTGCTAAGTAAGAATGACGTACCCAATTATTAAAACTTCCCATTGCTGGGCCACACCAGATTTGATAATCAATTTCCCGACCTTTTTCTCCAGTATTTGACCACCGGGAAGATAGTCCTAAATACCAGCGAAATATTAATGCCATTTTTAATTTAGGATTATTAGCTGCTTTGCTTAATTTTTCTGGGTTACGTTGGGATAAATAAGTAGATGTTTCTTGCCAAATTTCGGCAATTGTTTTTCGGAGAATTTGTTTTTCTAACTTTTCTATTTCATCTGGAGGAATTTCGGCAAAGGAATTATAATTTCTGTATAATTCCCCTAGTTTTTGAGCGCGAAGGGGGAAAAGAGTTCCCCGTTTAAGAACTTGTAATTTGACTCCCATTTCAAACATATCTGCTGCGGGTGCCATCATTACATCAGTCATTTCTGCTTCAGCTAGGAGCTTTTTTGTATATTCAGAAGTCCCAGCTTCAAGGCAAGATTGATTAATAGAACCAGTGACAATATAAGCTGCACCCATCATTAAGGCTGCTAGTGCTGATTGGGGTGTGGAAATTCCCCCAGCTACCCCAATTCTTACGGGTTGTTTATAACAGTATTTACGTTGAATTTCGTCTCTTAATTCTAAGATAGAAGGTAATAAACAAACCAAGGGACGATTATCTGTATGTCCTCCTGAATCTGCTTCTACGGTAATATCATCAGCCATAGGAATCTTCGCGGCAAGATTAGCTTGCAATTCGCTAATTAATCCTTGTTCAACTAATTGGGTGAGAATTTTTGTGGGTGCAGGTTGGAGGAATTTAGTGGCAACTTCTCGACGGGAAACTTTGGCAATAATTTTATTTTTGATTTCAATGTCATTAGCTGAATTTAAACTTAGTCCAGCAGCCCGATAGTAGACGATATTATCACTCAAATCTAAGAATGCAGAGGCTTCAATTATTCTGACTTGATGCTGTAAATACAAATCAATTAAACGCCGTTCAATAGCAGGTTCGCTAGGACTATGAAGCAAGTTAAAAACATAAGATTTGTTATGCAAAGCTTGTTGAATTTTGTGAATTGCTGTTTCTATCCGGGAAGGAGATAAACCTCCTGCACCAAAGGAGCTTAAAATGTTGGCTTTTCCCAAGGTAATTACCATTTCTTCAGATGCAATACCTTGAGCCATTGCCCCAGTCATATAGGCATATTTTACGCCGTAGAACTCTAGAAAAGTTGGATCACCTAATTGATGAAATCCGATAGTAGGAACAGTTAAAAGCATTTCCAATTTCTGAGTTTTACCGTTAGCACTATATGATAAACTGCCTTCATTGCTAATGCCAATTTGTCCTTCTTTATTCAGAATATAACAAGGAGAATTTAAATTCATCAGTTTATTTTTAATATTTACTGCATCAAAAGACACAGTATTTAAATCGCCTTGCCATCCTTGATAATTGTTATTCATTGAAGGAGAAAATTTGAGTTGTTGTTGATATTTGTTTTCTAAATTAACCACGTTATTTAACCTCTAATCATCAATTTGAATGTTTTGGACAGGCAAGATGCCTATCCCACAATAGATTCACAAGAATTACTCTGTATTTCTACTTTTCTTTTCTAACTTGGATCACCATTTTTTTGTACAAATCTAATTGCTGCTGGAGAAAGAGACTAAGTTGTTGAAGTGATGTTTGCCGGGACTTTAATAAAAATCCGTGTGCTTTAGCCAGCCGGACATGATGATCATTTAAACTTTTATAATTAGGGGTGGATTTTATTTTGTGTTCATAATTTAATAAGGAAGTATCTGGAAAAGATGACTGATTTTCGCAAGCATGATCTTGATCCAATTTGATGTTGGGAAAAGAATATAAAGGTGATAAATCCAATTCAACTCGATGACTAAATAGCTTGGCTAAGGCTTTAATAATGGAGGTATGATCATCTACACCTCTTCTATTTAGAGATACAGCTAGATATTCTTTGTCTTTGAGAATTTCGCTAATCCACCGACTACAGTTACTACCAACACCAACTTCAATAAAGATTCTGATATTATCATTGTAGGCACGATTAACTAAGCGAGGAAAATCAAGTTGGTGACAAAGGGCTTTAGCAATATTTTTGCCTATTAAATTACTATCAATTTTCATGGGTGCGTATTCTGCCGCAGAGTAGAAAATTGTTTTTGAATTTGCTTGGCTAGGTAAGGTATTTATTTTTACTAATTCATCATATTCAGAGTGCATTGGTTCACAATGAATTACATGATTAATTGATGTTGTAAAAGCGTCACATTTTAATGTTTGAATAACTCTTTCACAAGCTTGAGTTTCACCAGCAATAATGACTTCTTCAGGTGTATTAATTAAAACGATATAAACCCGACTTTCATTTTTTAGAACTTCTTGGACTAGGGAAGACGAACATATCAAAATATAGTTACTCCAAAATTCTTCGCTTTTACCTGCATGAATTAAAGGTAATCCCCAATGCTGACGAACTGCATTTTTTTGACCAGATAGCCGGGTTTTAAATAAAGGGGATGAATTCAAATAATCACTGGTACTTTTAAAGCTAGTCCAGACCCCTTGTGCTAACATCATGCTAGTTTCACCAAGGCTATATCCAAAAGCATAGGGGGACTGAATGCGAAAGTGATTTTTCAGCATTACTGTCATTAATCTCGCTAAACCAACTTCCCATTCCAGCATAGAAACTGGATCATTTATTAATTTTTGTTCTATAGTTTCTAGTTGTCTTTTTGATAATTTATTAATGCTGCGAGGATAGATAAATTTTTCAATGTCAGCGGCTCGATTATAAACGCTTTTAACGACAACATCATCATAGAGTTGAGGGAAAAGACGGAAAATATTTCGTCCTATTCCTATATAAGAAGTAAAAGAACCAGGATAAACAAACGCAACATGACCTTTTTTTCCTTGGGGATTAACTGTAAAATAACTACCAAGAGGAGTTTGCCAATCTTTGCCAGTAGCAAAAGCAATTTTCACTCCCTGAATTGCCCTTTCAACTTCTCGTTTTAATTCTTCTGGATGTCGTGAAAGAATTGCTAAAGCGTAAGTTGATTGTTGATATTGCTGATATTTTTGGAAATAATCACTAGCAAGTTGTGATAGAGAAGAAACATCTATGAGACCTTGTTGAAGTGCGGTAATTTGTGTTAATAAAGAAGCACGATCATCAGCCGCAATGGGAAATAAATAATAGGACATTTCTGCTAAATATTGACTACTGCGTTCTATCTGGCTGATTTCTTCTGACAAAATTAAATGTCCATAAATATTATCTTCTTCCATTATATTTACCGCAGCTATTCTTTTAGTCGCACCAGGTTCTAAAAACCAAGGTTTTGATTCTACGGCTACATAAAAGGGGCTTCCGTGCCAAATTTCTGGCTGTTTAGGATTGAACCATTGGGGAACACCGGGAATATAACGATAATATAAACAAAGTGCGGTTTTAATGAGGCTAAATATGCCCGCAGAGGCTTGTGTATTGCCAATATTTGCTTTCACACTACCCAAGGCACAACTCAGATTTTCTGCCCCTGTCTGATAAGCCGATATTAAACCTTGAATTTCCGCTATATCTGCGTTAGGAATCCCACTAGCAACAACTTCTAAATAACCAATATCTGCGGCATTAACATCTGCTATTTGAAACGCCTCTTGACAAGCTTGCTTAACAGTTTCTGGATGATTTGGAGCATCTTTCACTACACTCAAACCATCAATGACTGCATAGATGCAATGATTTCGTTGCTTGGCTGTTTCATACAGTTGTAATACTACTGCGGCAGCACCTGCTGTTTTTATGATCCTCTGAGCTTTTTCGTCATAACTGAAAGCATATCCAGTCAGATTAATTTCTATCGGGTAATTCTTATCTATCCCGACAATTAAAACAGCCTCAACTTGTTGGGAAATTAATAATTTTTTACTGACATCCAAGGCTGATAAAAGCGAATTTTCTTCGGCAAAAAATGCTAATTCAGCAGAAATATAATTAGCTAATTTAGCAGAATTTTCTGTGGGAGAAATGATGATTAAAGCTATCTTTCTATCTGGTTGAATTTTAGCATCTTCCAGCGCAGAATTGATCACCTCTCGGCTTAAAGGAGTTTGCTGATAATTTTCAGATGTAACTGAATTTTGCTTACCTTCATAAATCAGACGTTCAAACTTATTTAATGTTGGTGAACTACTCACAAAACAATCCATACCGACAATTGCTAACTTTTGATTCCGTGCAATTGATTTCATTATGATTCTCCATTTTTTTATAAACTAACTGAAACAGAGGACACAGAAAAAATATTTGCAGATAAATACACTCTTAATTCTCTCCGTGCCTCTGCGTCTCTGCGTGAAAAAAATCTAATCTTTGACTATTTGTCGAGGTAGAATTGTTCCTTTAGCACCAATCATGCGATTATAAATTTGTCCTTGATGACCATAGGTAATCACATCTGTAACCACCGATGATTCTGTCTTTGATTGCACTTCACAAGTCACATAAAATTTCTCACCAAAAGGCACTTTTGCAAATTGTTCAAAGTTCTTGATTTCTGATGGTAAACATCCAACTTGATGAAAATGTTGTGTCCAAATCCAGAGAGAATGAATCTGGACATCTGCTATGTAGGAATTGAATGTTTGCACTGGGAATTGTCCCTGTTGTTGTGCTGTGGGTTCTGGTAAGTAGCATTCAATCGTTATCTGACTAGGGCTGGTATTTAAAACTGATTTTACACCTTGAAAGGTGACTCCATGAAATAGGCTAGAAGCATTTACTTGATATAATTCTTGATTGGTTTTGAGGAGATTTTCATCCTGATTAAAGTTCAGGTTTCCATAATTAGGAGGTGTGGGGATTTCTCGTTTGAGAATTAGATTTGTGCTGAAATGATAGCGGACTTTTCCGTCTGATGTCTTACTACTAATTTTAGCAGCAAATTCTATTTTCTGATTTTCATATTTCGCAAGTTCTTGAATTTCTAAAACATACTCATTTGTTGAGGTTTCATCAAAAACTATGCCTTTTAAAACTTTGAAATTGGGAGAACCGAAGGCTGTAAATCCAGGATAGAGTTGTTCACAAGCATTAGTCATCCATAATAACCCACAGGTGGCAGGAAGTACGGGACGACCGAGGATAACATGATCCTGTAAAAATGGGTTTTCTGCTAATGTTAATTGGCGGTTAATTCGATAGGTTTTTAACTCATTAGATAAGGTTGCAGGAACATAAATTAAGGAACTACCAATCACTAATTGAACTGTGTCTTGATTAGCGTTAGTTAGTTCATTGACTAATATTTGTGTTCCTGTTTCTACGGGAATAACTTCAATTCCTCTTTCTGCAAAAGCTTTCTTTAATTCTGATGATACCATGCCACTTTCCCAGGGACCCCAGTTAATAGCCATGACATGACAATTGGGGTAATTATGTTTAATTAAATGGGCAGATTTGTTCAGGATTTCATTGGCTATGGCATAATCTGATTGTCCCACATTGCCATAAAATCCCACCACAGAAGAAAACAAAACTAAATATTCCAATTGACTCGCTGGTACACACCGTAGAAGATTTTCTAAACCTTTAACTTTAGCTGCATAAACATTTTCAAAATCCTGAATTGATTTTTTTTCAATGCGTTTATCAGCTAAGTTTCCTGCACCATGAATTATGCCAGTTATCGCCCCAAAACGTTTAATTACATCTGCAAGTTTTGATTCTAGTAATACTGTGTCGGTAATATCTACACTCAGATATTCTGCTTTTCCTCCTGCTTGTTCAATGGCTTTAAGAGTACTTTGAATTTCTCGCTGTGAGGAAATTGCTTGATACTTTTTCTGTACCATTATTGGTGTTGCTTTTTCCCCTTGGGCTTGGAAATTTTCTAAAATTCGCTGTTTTAATTCTGCTTCATTTTCGCAATTTTCTGCCCAAACTGGTTCAGGTTCTGGACTGGAACGCCCTAAAAGAATAAATTTGCATTGATATTGCTGGGCGATTTTAATGACACATTGGGCTGTGATTCCTTTGGCACCACCACTAACTAGAAAAACTTGATCTTTGGTAATCTCTCTTTGAGAATTAGTAGTTGGTAATGGGCTGAAGTCTGCAATTAAAGTGACTCTTCCTTTTTTGCTATATCCTACTTCTTGAATTAACAAGTTTGAATCATGAATTTCCGCGAGGATATGTTTTACAGATGTTTCTGGATCTATTTCTGGATTTAAGTCAAGGGAACGACAAAATACATTTTCCCATTCTTGATTAATACTCTTGCTAAGTCCGAATAATCCTCCAGAAATTGCACTAAAATCATGGGTTTCTCCTAATCCAAATTCACCATCTAAACGCGCAACGTTAATAAAACAACTGCGGCCAAATTTTGCGGCTTCGTTGAGTGGTTCTTTCAGGTATTTAGCGATTAGGAAGACGTGACGCAGAATGGATTTATCTATGTCTAATGGTGTTGCTGGGTGGAGATGAATAAATGCAGCTACAGTACCATAATTATCAGCAATCTGTTCTAACTGTTGTTGTAAATTTTCTTCATTCCAATCAGTTAAAACTACTCTATTGATTCCTTTATGAATATTTGAATCAATTCCAGGGAAACTTAAAACTACAGTTTTCCAACCTTTAGCTGTCAAACTTTCTGCTAATTTTTCAGTAGTAGAAGAACCATCATCAGTTATTAATACAATGTGGTTTTCAGGAAGAGAAAATTCTAAACTATCAGGTGTGGGAAGTTGCTGTAATTTAGCAATACTGCGGCGGATATTTGGCAGAAATGTGGTTGTTGTGATCTCTACTATTTCTTCAGTCAATAAATTAGAAATTCCCTGGGCTTGTTGCTGCATATAAGTGGCAATTTCGGACAAAGTTCTCAATTCTCCAATTTCTTCGAGGTTGGGTTTAGGTAAGTCGGGATATAGTTCTAATAAACCTCCTAAAATTTCTACCCGTTTGATAGAATCAATTCCCAAATCTGCTTCCATATCCATTGACAGTTCTAACATTTCTACTGGGTAGCCTGTTTTATCACTGACAACTGTTAACAGAATATCGCTTAAATCTGCGGGAATTTCTACTTCTGCTTTTTGTTCTTCAATTTCAGGTGTGGATGTTATTAATTCCGGTTGAGGAACTTCTACTAATACCTCTGTGGTAATAATTGCGGTTGATGTTTCTATCTGTTGATTTAAGATATCTGAAACTAAAGTTTGCATATATTCGGCAATTTGTTCCAAAGTTCTTAATTGTCCCAATTCTTCGGGGTTGGGTTTAGGTAAATCGGGATATATTTCTAATAAACCTCCTAAAATTTCGACTCGTTTGATAGAATCAATTCCTAAATCTGCTTCCATATCCATTGACAGTTCTAACATTTCTACTGGGTAGCCTGTTTTATCACTGACAACGTTTAGTAGAGTTTGACCAAGGGTGGCTTTATCTATATTTGGGATGATTTTTTCTTCACGCAGAGGCGCGGAGGCACAGAGAGGAAGAGGTGGAGATAAGTCTGTTTTTTCATCATTTTCTAAGTCTTGTTGAATTTGGGGAGAAAAAGTGGGTTGAGGATGATTTACATAATTGATGACTTTATTTTCTGAAGTCAGTAAATGGAAATGTTTTTGCAGAAGTTGAAAGTAATTTTGGGTATATTCATGTTGATATTTGAGATATTGTTCATGAATGCGGAGGGTATCACCTTGATGATCATGAAACCGCATCATGTTCTGTTCAGAATTGGAAATTGCTAATTGCTGAGTTTGAGATTGATGTTCTGTAGGTTCATTATTTCCCAATAATGAATACTGCTGCTGCATTAATTGAGAAAATGTCTTTGTGTATTCTGTTTGATTTTGCAAAGATTGTTCGTGAACATGGATAATATCCCGTTGTTGCTGGCTAAATTCTGTGATGAAATTTTCTAAGCTGTGAATAACTTTTTCAGAATTTTGAGGGTGAATTTCTACTTGTTCTAATTTACCGTTGAGTGAAGTTGGAGGCTTTTCGTTACCCTGTGGTTGATGATTTTCGTTAATTGTTGGTTGGGAAGATATCACTCCTACATGATGACCATTTTCTAAAGCTTTCGCAAAAGCTTTTTGAGTTCTTTCGGTAATATTGGTACTATTTAACCGCACATTCAAAACTTTCTGTTGAGGAATTTCGGGAATTTTAGTTACGACTTGATAGGGATCTAAATTTTGCAAAGATAACCCAGCTACCTGCAATTGAACTATGGCTTGTCGAAGAGTTTTGTCGCTATTTTTGGTATGATTTGGATTTACAGCTATAGCTATATGGGGTTTATGATTTAAAATCTCTTTTACCAAATTGGTAAGCACATTTTTAGGACCAAATTCCACAAAACAATAACCACCAGCAGCATAAATATTTTCAATCTCCTGCTGAAATAATACCTGATTGAACAATTGTTCTTTGAGGATTTTTTGGATAGCGTGGGGTTCTTGAGGATAACAGCCACCTGTAACATTAGTATAAACGGGAATTTGTGCTTCGTTGAAATTTACTTTTTCAACAGCTTGGGCAAAAGGTTTTTGAGCATGAGATACTAATGGTGTATGAAATGCGGCGGAAACTCCTAATAAAAAAGTAGTAAAGCCTTGTTTTTTGAGAATATCTTGGACTTGACTAATTTCCTCTTTCTTCCCAGCTAATACTATTTGGTGCTGAGAATTTTTATTAGCAACTGCTACCTGGGGAAACTTTTTAATTACTTCCGTTATCTGCTGAATATCTCCTTTAACGGCTAACATTCCTCCAGCATCAAAATTGGGATTTGCTGGTGCAGCCATAGCTTGTCCTCTAGCTTTTGCTAAGAACAAATAATCTTCTTCATTTAATACACCTGCAACCCACAAAGCTGTTAATTCACCAAAGCTATGACCAGCAACAAAATCAGGTTTAAATCCAGCTTGTTGCAAAATTTTATATAAACCCGCACTAAATACTCCAATTGCTGGTTGTGCATATTCAGTTTTTTGCAATGTTGCTAACTGAATTTGCTTTTGTGCTTCATCAAAAACAGGCTGAGGAAATACTACCGTTGACAAGGGCTGTAACCCGTCCTCACACAAAAGGCTATCCATGTGCGTATAGGTTTGGCGCAAGCAGGGAAAATTCATCACCAACTCCCGCCCCATTTCTAAGTATTGTGAACCTTGTCCAGAAAACAAAGCCACTACTTTACCTGTCGGATCTATCCCCTTTTGACGGTAGTAAATCCCTTGAGGATGTTCCCAGGATTCGGCTTCAGGCTTCTGTTTTAGCCCTGCAATCGCAATTTTTAGTAATTCCTCAGCTTGCGCTAAATCATTAGCTACAAAGCCCACTCTGGCATAATTAACGGGAATTTTCCTGGTTTGAGAATCAGTAACTAATTGTTGATAGTGTCTTTCTTTGCCCTCAATCTGTAATTGTTGCTGGATTTGTTGACAACGAGATAACAACTCTGAAGGGGTGGGGGCAAATAGCAGTAAGGATTCTGGCCTATGGTGTAAACGGTAAGGGTGATGATGTTCATGCTCGTATTCTTCCAGGACAACGTGATAATTTGTACCACCAAAGCCAAAAGCACTGACTCCTGCCCTTCTTGGTTGGGTAGGATGACTTACCCAAGGTCTAGTTTCCGTATTTAAATAAAATGGCGAGTTCTCAATATTCAGTTTAGGATGGGGTTTACTGACATTAATCGTCGGTGGTAAGACTTTGTGGTGCAACGCTAAAGCCGCTTTGATGAGACTAGCTGCACCAGCCGCCGCCTTAGTATGTCCAATTTGAGATTTGACAGTTCCCAAAGCAATATGCTGTTTTTTCGGGTTATTTTCGCCAAAAACGCTGGTAATAGATGTAAATTCTGTAGGATCTCCTACCATCGTTCCCGTGCCATGTGCTTCGATTAACCCTACACTAGCAGGAGAAATACCTGCATCTGCATAGGCACGAACCAAAGAACTAATTTGTCCTTCTGCGCGAGGTGCGTAAATACTTTTATACTTGCCATCGCTAGAACTGCCCATCCCTTTAATGACTGCATAGATGCGATCGCCATCTCGTTGGGCATCTTCTAGACGTTTAAGTACCAGCATTCCCACGCCTTCGCCTAATAGCATTCCATCTGCATCAGTATCAAAGGGTCTTACCTTTTCTCCAGGGGAAACAGCAGGGGTTTTACTGAAGCACATATAGGCGAAAATTGAGTTATCCGTATCCACTCCGCCAGTTATCATCATGTCGGCGCGATGTTCTACCAACTCGCTAATAGCCATTCTTAATGCACCCAACGAACTCGCACAGGCTGCATCTACTACGCAATTCATTCCGCCCAAATCCAGACGGTTGGCGATACGTCCAGAAATCACATTAGCTAACATTCCGGGGAAGGCATTTTCGTCCCATTGCACATATCCACTTTTGAGTTTTTCAATAATTTTCTGGCTATCTTCATCTGATAAACCACTATTTTTGAGAACTTTTTTCCAAAGTGGATCTTGCAATCTTGCACCTAAAGGAACAGCCAATTGTCTACCAATTGCTACTCCTAATATTACTCCTGTTCGTTCGTGATTAAATTGGCGAGATGTCCCATAACCAGCATCTTCTAATGCCTCTTTTGCCACTACCAAACCGAGTAATTGAGAAATATCTGTCACCTCCAAAATATTAGGAGGTAAGCCAAATTCCATGGGATTAAAATCAATATCTGGTAAAAAACCACCCCGTTTACAATAGGTCTTATCCGGTGTTTTCGGATCTGGATCATAATAATCATCTATTTGCCAACGGGAAGCCGGAACATCAGTAATACAATCCACTTTCTGAATAATATTTTCCCAGTATTCCTGTAAATTCTTCGCCTGGGGAAAAATAGAAGCCATCCCAACAATTGCTACATTAGTTGTTCGCAATTTAGCATTAATTTCATTTTTCATCTCTGTGGTATCAGGCATATTTTTTTTAACCTTTATCATCTTGAGTACAGACTTTTCACAGTTACTAATTTCAGATTGCAACTGTGCAAAAGCAGCTTCAAATTTGGAAGCAGCCATGATCATATTTCCCTCTTTTGATCGAGCAATATAGAGGTGAATAGCAACTTGTTTTTTGACTAAATTAAACTAAGCTAGAATTGATTTTCATTCTTAACAGTATTGAAATCTGAACTCGACATAAATTATTGATAAATATTGTGGCGATTAAATATGAAATAGTCTGATTAATCCTCCAGACTATAAATTAAATTTTCGCCTATATTAATCTGAGTTTGGTGACAACCCTATTGCAACTCATAAGCAACTTACGTGCAACTTTATAAAAGTCTTGCAGATGTAAAATTGATAGAGTCGTCGCAGAAATATCTTTGCTTATCCAATACACTAATTATTATCTAAGTTTTAGCCATTTTGACTAAAGTTGCATAGAGATTGCATATTATTAGTTCCAACTTATTGAAAACTTTATTTTACAATAACTAAGAATAACAAATTCTCTGGATAGAAATAGAATGTGCAATATGTAATTATTGTTCATTAGTTTCTAATGCTAAATAGTTATTTTTTACATCTATCTCCAGAAATATCTTTTCACCTTTGTAAAATAGATCACTATTAAATATATCTCAGGAGTTAAAAATATATTTTTTCATCAACTTAACTCCTAAATTTGAGATAATGCAAAATTAGTAATCCTCTATTTAAAGAATTAAAAATTTGAGGCTTGCGATTTTTACAAATCCCAGATAGTGCGATAAACAAGGTTCTATGAAACAATCTGTTGCATATAGGTTGAAATTCCCAAAAAATAAGTTTACTCTAAATTATTAAATCAGGGAAATTTAGACTGTGAATTTCAAACAGTCTTCGAGCATAAAATTAGTCAATTAAACGTTATTGCATTATTTGGCTTCTGCAATATTGGAATTACAAAAACTACAAGGAATTGCTGGCATGAGACTATCTGAATTAGATCCACTCATCCCGCTGAATGAGTTACGAGAACAACTCCTAAAATTACCAAAAGGTTACTCATTTCATGAAGATGAATTAGTAGATTTTCTATCACGGAGAAGATGGCCTGAAAGCAATCGTCGAATTGATAGAACCACATTCTGGCGGTGGCGGAATGACAACGCTATTGAACATCAAAAAATCTTCAGTCGCTTGGATCTTCTCAAACTTTGTCAAATTTGTGATCATTATCGAGTAGACGGAACCCGCAGCGAATATTTGGCAATCATGCGGAAGAAAAAAGAGAAAGAGGTTGTGTTAAATAAATAAAATTTTGATCATGGTAATTGGTAATAGTCAGCAACTAATTACCAACTACCTGGCAGAATTTTAGTATTTAAGTATTTTATGTAACTTTCCATTTAGTCAACCAAAGTAAAGAATTTTTGATTAGTTGTATTTTGTTGGATATTAAGGTTATCAATTAATCCAGTTCAGTTAATTATGTAGGTTGGGTTGACGGCAGGAAACCCAACAAAATGATTGATAATGTTGGGTGGTGCTGTCACTTAACCCAACCTACTTTTTTCTTAACTGAACCAGATAAGGTTATCAAGAGATGCTATCAAGTGTAATGGCTTTTCTGTCTCTAATTTAGAGTCAGAAATATTGTCATATTTCCTAATTTAAAAGACAAAATTATGGTACACAAAGAAAAGCACTCATTCACAAAACCTTTGAGTTTGTGGCCGATAATGTTAGGAAGTGCTGGAGTTATAGCTACTAGCATAATATCTATCTATAGCCTTTCATATTTTCAGAAAACGTCTAAATCATCCCCGACCATATCTTCTATTTCTCCCATTTCAGCCCCTACTATTACTGCTGTTGCTGCTTTAGGACGTTTAGAACCCCAAGGAGAAGTAATTCGTCTCTCCGCACCTAATTCTCAAACAGGGATAAGAGTTAATCAACTCCTAGTTAAAAAAGGAGATAAAATTCGTCAAGGACAATTAGTAGCAATTCTTGATAATTATATACCTAATCTTGCAGCTTTAGAAAAAGCAAACCGACAAGTAGAAGTTAGTCGAGCGAATCTTCAACAAGTAGAAGCAGGGGCAAAAGGAGGGGATATTTCAGCCCAAAAAGCCACAATTTCTCGTTTAGAAGCTGATTTACGAGGATCAGTTTCTACTCAAAAAGCTACAATTTCTCGTTTAGAAGCTGAACTAAAAAATTCAGAAACCGAAAATCAACGCTATCAGAAATTATATCAAGATGGTGCTATTTCTGCTTCTGATGCAGATACTAAAAGATTACGCCGGGATACTGTGCAACAACAACTTAATGAAGCTAATGCTAGTCTAAAACGAACTATAGAAACTTTGCAAAAACAGTTAACTGAATCTCAAGCTAGACTTAATAGTATTGCCGAAATTCGCCCCACAGATGTGCAACTAGCTCAAGCAAATGTAAAAAGTGCTATAGCATCTGTTCAACAAGCTCAAGCCGAGCTAAATTTAAGTTCTATCCGTTCCCCTATTGATGCTCAAGTTCTAAAAATTAATACTTGGCCAGGAGAAATAATTGGCAATAAAGGCATAGTAGAACTAGGACAAACTCAACAAATGTATGTAGTTGCAGAAGTCTACGAAACTGATATTAAAAAAGTTCGTTTAGGTCAATCAGTAACTATCACCAGTGAGGCTTTTAGCGGAAAATTAAAGGGAACTGTCACAGATATTGGTTTACAAATTGGTAGACAAAATATCTTCAATACTAATCCCGGTTCAGATACAGATAATAAAATAGTTGATGTGAAAATTCGCATTGACAACTCGGCAGATAATCAACGAGTTTCTAGTTTAACTAATTTACAGGTACAGGCACTTATTAAAATATAACAAAGTCTGAACTATGATTTGTCTGATTAATTTGATTTGGATGATTTATATAGCGGTATGCACTTGAATGAGATACATCATAGTCCCCTCCTCGCTTGCGGGGTGGGGTGCATTTATATAAGGAATAGGAGGTAAAACATGATTTTAAATATACCTTTGCCTTGGCTACAATTGATCAAACAAAAAGTGCGCTTTTTTGTAGCATTGGCTGGGATTGCTTTTATTTCTGTGTTGATGTTTATGCAAATTGGGTTTCAAGATGCTCTTTATTCTAGTGCTACTCAAGTCCATAACCACCTGCGAGGTGATTTGTTTTTAATTAGTTCCCAATATAAATCTTTGACTTCTACTCAAAGCTTTCCTCGTAGTCGTTTATATCAAATATTAGGTTTTAACGGCATAGAATCTGTTGAACCTTTATATGTCCAATTTGCTAAACTCAAAAATCCCATTAATGGCCGCAAATATCCTATTTACATTCTAGGATTTGATCCGGTAAAATCTATTTTTAGATTACCAGAAGTAGATCAAAATTTTCAATTACTAAAAATTCCTGATCAAGTATTTTTTGACCGCGCAGCCCGGCCAGAATTTGGACCAATTGCTGAATATTTTCAAAAAAATCAACCTATAGGTATGGAAATATTTAGTTATTTGGGAACTATTGGTTATAAGGTTAAAGTTAGTGGTTTATTTACTCTTGGGCCTTCCTTTGGTGTGGATGGTAATTTAATAGTCAGTTCTTCTACTTTTTTTAAAATCTTTCCAGAACATAGATCAAATCAAATAGATATAGGCTTAATTCATCTAAAACCTAATGTTAACCCCCAAACAATTCTCACAACTTTATCTAATAGTTTACCAAAAGATGTCACGGTAATGACACGCCAAGAATTTATTGACTTTGAAAAAAGCTATTGGACATTAAGAACACCAATTGGATTTGTATTTAATTTAATGGTAATGATGGGTTTTGTGGTTGGTGTAATTGTTGTTTATCAAATCCTTTATAGTAATATATCAACTCATTTTGTCCAATTTGCGACACTTAAAGCTATGGGATTTAGAAATAAATATCTTTTAAATGTCGTATTTCAGCAAGCTATAATTTTAGCTGTCTTGGGTTTTATTCCCGGTTTTGCTATCTCTCTAGGACTATATGATATTGCTAAAGATGCAACTAAATTACCAATTGTTATGGATTTAAGTAAGGGATTATTAGTATTCACTTCTGTGATTATTATGTGCTTAACTTCTGGTTTCTTTTCTACCAATAAACTCCGTAAAGTAGATCCAGCAGAAATCTTTAATTAACTAATAATGCAATATTTACCTGATGCCAATATTTTGAAAATCACAAATCTTAATCATTACTTTGGTCATAGTAAATTACGAACTCAAACTTTGTTTGATATTAATTTAACTATCAAAGCTGGAGAAATTGTGATTATGACTGGACCATCTGGTTCAGGAAAAACTACTTTATTAACATTAATTGGTGGTTTGCGTTCTGTCCAAGAGGGAAGTTTAAAATTTAATGGACAGGAATTATTAGGTGCTAGTAATGAAGAATTAGTCCAGGTACGGCGACAAATTGGCTATATTTTTCAAGCTCATAATTTACTAGATTTCCTCACAGCTATGCAAAATGTGCAAATGTCTTTGGAATTACAACGCAATATTTCTCCATGGGAATCTTATATCCAATCAGAAACAATGCTCCAGGCTGTGAAATTGGGAGATAGAATTAATTATTATCCCTCCGATCTTTCCGGGGGACAAAAGCAACGAGTAGCCATTGCACGGGCTTTGGTGAGTCATCCTAAGTTAGTCTTAGCTGATGAACCTACGGCGGCTTTAGATAGTAAATCAGGAAGAGATGTGGTTAATTTAATGCAGCAATTAGCAAAAGAACAAGATTGCACCATTTTAATTGTTACCCACGATAACCGAATTTTAGATATTGCTGACAGAATCATTAATATGGAAGATGGTTATTTAATCCAACATGATTGATTTATTTAGATTCCCAACTTCTTAAAGAAGTCGGGGATCTAGTTATAGTAAACTAGCAGAATTAACATCTAAAAATAAAGTAGCTTGGGGTTGTTGACGTAAAATAGAAGCTGGACAATTAGTAGTGATATTTCCTGTTAACAGAGTTTTAACTACTTGGGCTTTTCTGGTTGCTGGTGCTAAACAAATTATTTTTTTAGCGGTACAAATCATGGGAATAGTCACAGTAAATGCGTATTGAGGAACATCTGCTAAATTGGCAAAATATGCTGTATTTACTTGTTGTTGACGGTTAACATCATCCAGTTTGACAAGTTTAACTTTAGCAGGATCTTGAAAATCTGCCACCGCTGGATCATTAAATGCTAAATGTCCATTTTCCCCAATACCTAAAAAACATAGGTCAATAGGTTGATTTTCTAAGAGTCGAGTATAGCGATCGCATTCGGCTATTGGTTGTAATGTATCCCCTGCTATATAATAAAATTGTTGGGGACAGACCTTTTCTTCGACCCGTTCCCGCAAATAACGCCGAAAACTAGCAGGATGATCGGATGTAATTCCCAAATATTCATCTAAATGAAATAAAATTATCCGTGACCAATCTATTCCCTCTAAAGCAATTAAAGCCTCCAAAAATCGAATTTGGGAATTTCCTGTAGCTAATAAAATCGCAACTGTATCCTGTTTATCAAGCAGATTTTGTAAATATTGATGTGTGATTTTAGCCACACTTTCTGACATTTCCATTTCAGAAGCATAAACCTCTACCAATAGATGATCAACATAAAAAGATTTGCTAGGTTCTATCATTTGTTTACTCCCAATTACTAATTATCAATTATAAAAAAAGACAGGCAAAAAGCCTGTCAAATAGCTGATGATTTAGCAAAGAATTTGTCAGTATCCTCAACCCTGATTGTTGTAATCAATCAAATCAATCAAATCACACAAATCATAGTTATGATTTAGAAATTCATTTCCGCAGCTTGAACCCTGATTGTTGTAATCAATCAAATCAATCAAATCAATCACACAAATCATTTAGAAATTCATTTCCGCAGCTTGAACTTTTTCTACTTGTTTCTTCTTGAGAACTAGCATGACTTGTGCCAACATCACCAAACAGATAAAAGCAACCAACCATGCAACTCTAGAAGAATCTTGCAAAACAATTTCTGCATCTTTTTGACCAAAACCACCAACATTGGGGTTGTTAGTCAAAGCATCACTAATTGCAACTACTTGTCCCTCGGTGACAATTAGTTCAGGACCAGCAGGAACTGTATCTGTAACAACATCACCAGTTGCAGTTGTGATACTAATTAGATTCTTAACGTTACCGTCCTCATCTTCTGTTTTAGCAATTTTGCTAATTGTACCGGCAGCAGAAGCGTTGAATGCGTTATTATTGCTCTTTTCACCTGTGGGGTAAACTTGTCCACGGCCACGATTACCGCCTACATGAACAGAGTATTTGCCAAAGTGGATATTTTTGTCTGTAGCGGGGTTAGGAGAAAGAATAGGGAAGACAATTTCTTGATATTCTTCACCAGGTAATGGACCAACAATGACAACATTATCTGTACTGTCGTTGTAAGGAGTGAATGTCATATCACCCACTTCTGCCTTCATTTCTTCAGGAATGCGATCTTCTGGGGCAATCTTGAAGCCTTGAGGCAACATTAATACAGCACCAACATTTAAGCCCACCTTAGAACCATCAGCACCCACTTGTTGCACAGTGGCATCGTAGGGAATCTTGACAACGGCTTTAAATACAGTGTCAGGAAGCACAGATTGAGGAATTTCCACTTCTGTGGGTTTAGCTGCTAGGTGACAGTTAGCGCAAACAATTCGACCCGTTGCTTCGCGGGGGGTTGCAGGAGCGGTTTCTTGCGCCCAGAAAGGATAGGCAGCAGCAGTTTGTGGGACGGCTATATCGCTAGTGAAGAAAAAAGTCACAGTAGCGATCGCTATAAGCAATGTATTAACCATTGCTTTAGCAGTGCGAGTTAACCTCGCAGGTGTAAGGGCATTTCTCATCTCTATAAAGTCATTTGTCAGTGGTCAGTTGTCAGTTGTCAGTTGTCAGTTGTCATTGGTCAGTAGTCAGTAGTCAAGAGTTGATTAAAAGCCCTAGATTGTTGACTTGAGACTAATAACTTTTGCACTATTTAAGCCCACCAAGCGGCATCCCCAGTGCGGAAATCGGTTTCTGTCCAAGGTGTTAACAGAATTTTGTCGTCTGCCACTTTGGCATGGGCTAGAGGCAAGGATTTTGGTGCAGGACCGCGAATTACTTTACCAGTAGCGTCATATTGTGAACCATGACAAGGGCATTTAAACTTATTTTCAGCCACATTCCAAGGGACAACACAACCTAAGTGGGTACAAATAGCATTAATCCCGTAGTCAGCGATCGCTTCTTTACTTTCCACTACAATATAGGTAGGATCTCCCTTGAGTCCTTGTACCAAACTGCGACCGCCCACATTATGGCTGTCTAGAAATTGACTAACACTAACATCATTACCCAATTCATTCTTGGCTACTGTACCGCCACCAGCACCACCGCTAGCAGGAGGAATAAAGTAGCTAACAACAGGGTACAATGCACCCAACGCCACCCCGGTAACAGTCCCAAAAGTGAGCAGGTTCATAAACTGACGACGACCCATATCGGGAACATCTGTGATTTCTGAAAATTGAGCCATAATCTCCGCGCTGTTTGTGTAATTTATTAATCATTTTGACAAGAGTACCAGCACAAGAGCCACTCTTATCTGAATCGAAATCATAACGCTCACAGCGATACCCTAATTCTCAGTTGCAAGACATAGTGAGCATCTTTATCTGTTAGCATTACATTTCTTTATATCCTTATCATACTGGAGTCACGGAACTTAATATCATAACTAAATGTAAAATCTAGATAAGCTCAGGGAATAGGGAATAGGGAACAGGGAACAGAAGGAAACTTCTTAACAACGGACAACGGTACGGGCGAAGCATTTGGAGAACTATTTTTGGCAATGATCGATAATTTATCTTCCAAATGCTTCGCCCCTACGGACAACGGACAACAGACAACGGACAACTGACAACGAACAACGAACAACTGTACGGGCGAAGCATTTGGAGAACTATTTTTGGCAATGACCGATAATTTATCTTCCAAATGCTTCGCCCCTACTGACAACGAACAACGGACAACTGACAACGAACAACGAACAACTGTACGGGCGAAGCATTTGGAGAACTATTTTTGGCAATGACCGATAATTTATCTTCCAAATGCTTCGCCCCTACTGACAACGGACAACTGACAACGGACAACGGACAACTGTACGGGCGAAGCATTTGGAGAACTATTTTTGGCAATGACCGATAATTTATCTTCCAAATGCTTCGCCCCTACTGACAACGGACAACGGACAACTGACAACGAACAACGAACAACTGTACGGGCGAAGCATTTGGAGAACTATTTTTGGCAATGACCGATAATTTATCTTCCAAATGCTTCGCCCCTACTGACAACGAACAACGGACAACGAACAACGGACCAAAATTACTATGACCGGAAAGGAATTACGTCAACTGTTGATTGATAAATGGGGACAACCTTATGATGTCAAGTTTCGCCGCACCCAGGGCAAAATATTTCTACAAATCATGTGGAAATATTTTGGACAAGCCTCTTTCCCTTTAAGCGAAACTGATTACCAAGATCATCTTGACAGCATTGCTAATTATCTCAATGCCTTGGGAGGAATACAACAAGTACAAACTTTCATTCTAGAAACCAAAGAGCGTCCCCGTCTTGGTAAAGCAGTTAGTATCCCCCTGGACTTAGGTGAACGCGCTTCAGAATGGATTGTTTAAAAATTAGGCAATAGGTAATAAGGTGTTACTCCTAACTCCTGACTCCCAACTCCATAACCTTAAACTGAAGATATAAAAAAATTAACGGAAATGACTAATATATCTGTTACTATCTACACTTATTGTACTAGGTCAACACGGTATTAATCAAGCTATGATTATGGGACGGTTTTAGAAGCCTGGAACGCTCTGGGTAAATTATGTTAATTTTTACGAGATGCTACGAGAACACAGTGCAGGGGACGTAAGCTGTGCGAATTCCGCTTGATTATTACCGAATTCTAGGATTACCGTTGGCGGCAAATGAGGAACAATTGCGACAGGCATACAGCGATCGCATTGTCCAATTGCCCCGACGGGAATATTCGACTACATCTATATCTTCTCGCAAGAAGCTGATTGAAGAAGCTTATATGGTTTTATTAGATACTGACGAGCGCAAAGCCTACGATCAGCTTTATCTAGCTCACGTTTATACTCCTAACAAAACTGCTGATGAAGTTCCACAACAAACCCTAACAGATAATAACTCCAAAGATCAAGATGCTCAAAGTCTCAGCATCGAAATCACCCCAGAGCGATTTGTTGGCTCTTTGTTAATCCTCCAAGAACTAGGAGAATATGAATTAGTATTAAAACTTGGTCGCCCGTACCTAGTTAATAAACCTAGTTCAGTTAGTCTGAAAACAGGTCATCGTGCTACCCAAATAGAAATTCCCGAAAACTCTGACTTACCAGATATTATCCTCACCGTCTCCCTAGCTTGCCTAGAACTAGGACGGGAAGAATGGCAACAAGGTCACTATGAAAATGCCGCCGTATCCTTAGAAACAGGTGAAGAATTATTAGCCCGAGAAGGCTTATTTCCCAGCGTCCGCGCTGAAATGACCGCTGATCTTTACAAACTGCGTCCCTACCGCATCTTGGAACTATTAGCACTACCACAAACACAAATTCCCAAACGTCGGCAAGGATTAGAATTATTACAAAGTATCTTAGAAGATCGTGGCGGTATTGATGGTACAGGCAACGATCAATCAGGATTAAATATAGATGACTTTTTACGATTTATCCAACAAATTCGCCATTATTTAACAGTTGCAGAACAGCATAAACTCTTTGAATTAGAAAGTAAACGTCCCTCAGCCGTGGCCACATATTTAGCAGTATACTCCCTAATCGCCAGAGGTTTTGCCCAACGCCAACCAGCATTAATTCGCCAAGCCAAGCAAATGTTAATGCAATTGGGCAAACGCCAAGACGTGCATTTAGAACAATCGCTTTGTGCTTTGCTAATGGGACAAACCGAAGAAGCCACCCGTGTTTTAGAACTAAGTCAAGAATATGAAGCCTTAGCTTTTATTCGGGAAAAATCCCAAGACTCACCAGACCTATTACCAGGACTGTGTTTATATAGTGAACAATGGTTACAGCAAGAAGTATTTCCCCATTTTCGGGATTTAGCAAAACAGCAAGCCTCTTTAAAAGATTACTTTGCCGATAGACAAGTACAAGCTTATCTAGAATCTTTACCTACCGATGCCCAAATTACTAATGAATGGTCAGTAATTAATCATCAATCCTTTCCCCAACCAGATATTAATAATTCTCGTTACCATACTAATAACACCACACAAACACCGCAACATCATCAACCCGTCAATCCTGAGTTACCACAAACCCAGCCTCGACCTCAACCTGAATCTTCCCAGGGTTCTATACCGAGATGGAATCATCCACCAACAAATGCAAATGCGGGAAATCAAACATCACAAATACCCTCAACAGCAGCAACCCCGAACCTAATACCACATCAAACCAATGGTACTCCGACCGCAGTAACAAACCACCAGTCTCCCAAACGCAGAAGACGAAAACCCACTACTAATACCCTTCCTCAGCGGTTTATCCAGTCTCAAACTAATTTTCTCAGTAGTCTAGACCCAAAAACACGCTTAGTTTGGCTAGTTTTCTTCTCATTGGGAGGAGTATTAATTTTTTCGTTATTAGTATCAACAACTTTTGGCTTGGTCAAAAATATCTTCTTTCCCAGTGCATCATTACAGGGAGAACAGTTAGCAATACAACTGAATCAACCACCAATCACCATTCCTGACCCCAACAGCGAACCTGAATCAAGCACCGAAGAACTGACCAAGGAGACAGCAAAGGAAGTAATTGAAACTTGGTTATCAGTCAAAACCTCAGCTTTAGGGCAAAAACATGACATTGATGGTTTAAAGGAAATTTTAACAGGTGCAGTTTTATCACAATGGCAGTCAGTAGCCCAGCAAGAACAAGAAGAGAAACGCTATCGCCAATATAAACATAATGTAGAAATAGTAGCTGTTTCTAAAAAAGGTACAGATAAAGATTATGTATCTGTAGACGCTAAGGTACAAGAAGTTACCCAGTTCTATCAGAATAGTCAGCAGAAAAAGTCTTCTAATGAAAACTTGCGCGTTCGCTATGATTTGGTTCGCAAAGAAGGTAAATGGCTGATTCAGAGAATGTCAGTAATTCAGAATTTTTTGTAATTGGTCAGTTGTTAGTTGTCAGTTGTCAGTAGGGGCGAAGCATTTGGAAGATAAATTATCGGTCATTGCCAAAAATAGTTCTCCAAATGCTTCGCCCGTACAGTTGTTCGTTGTCAGTTGTTCGTTGTTAAATCTACTCTTTTCCGTGTTCCCTGCCCTCAATGTCATCAAACCTTGACAGTAATCCTCTATCTGAGATCACTATATTAAGATTCCATGACAAACTGATCCCCGCAGGGCTGATAACTACGTGAAATATAGTAAAACCTATCTTTAGACCCCTTGATCCCTAGATAGTTTTACTGGTTAATATTTACTTAACAACTTTTGGCAATCCCAAAGAAATGCAAAACAACGGCATAACTAGGAATTTAGATGAGTTGGTTCTCAATAAAAAAACAAACAGTAAACAAATTTAAAACTGGAGACAAACCAGGAGTCAGGAATAAAAAAATCTGGGTAAGCGATATTTAATCAAACTTTTTTAACCCGGAAACAATAATTTACCTTTCAAACTACTGGAGTCCAAATCAATGGCAAAAGAACGGCCACCGCTAGAAGAGATGACCCTACGGCAATTACGCAAAGTTGCCAGTGAATTCTGTATATCTCGCTATAGCAGAATGCGGAAATCGCAGTTATTAGCATCAATTGAAGAAGTTCAGCATAGTAAGTTCTCGCTCAGTTCATCCCCTAATCTGGAGGCACAAGAAACCGTGGAAGCAGCAAAATTTGAGTTAGGTCAAGAAGATCGGACTGGTGGTTCTCTGGCTGACGTTGATGAAGCACTGGCGGATTTACCTGCTGGTTATGGTGACAGTCGGATAGTTTTATTACCCCGTGATCCTCAATGGGCTTATACTTACTGGGATATTCCTAACGACCATAAAGAAGCACTGCGTCGTCAAGGTGGACAAACCCTAGCTTTGCGGATTTATGATGTCACTGATGTTGATCTAGATTATCAAAGTCCCCACAGTATTCAAGAATACCCTGCTGATGAACTAGCCAGAGAATGGTATTTGCCAATTCCCGTGAGCGATCGCGATTATGTGATAGATGTTGGTTATCGCACCGCTGATGGTGGTTGGTTAGTATTAGCACGTTCTGCGAGAGTACATATTCCCCCCGTCTATCCTTCCGATTGGATTGAAGATGTGTTCATCACTGTAGACTTTGAAGAAGACCTGCGTGCTAAGACCTTCTACGAACTAGTTCCCCCATCTAAGAAATTAGCAACTGCTGCTGCTGCGACTGCGGGTGGTGGAAATCCCATTTACGAACAAATCTTTGGTCTAGCAGAATCCGCTGAAGCTCAACGGGTAGCAGGTTCTATCTTCGGTTCTATGCAGCACGTTCCTGGTTCTGCTGCTCCCGAACAAGCTCTCAGTTCCTACGTTTTCCCATCTGGTGTGGGTATGTGGGCTGTTCCTACCGTATCTGGTTTAACCATGTCCGGTGTGGGAATGTCCGGTTTCTCCGCTTCTGCTGTTCCTGCACGTCCTCGCAAATTCTGGTTAGTTGCTGACGCTGAATTGATTGTTTACGGTGCAACTGAACCTGATGCAAATGTTACCATTGGTGGTCGTCCAATTAAACTCAATTCCGATGGTACATTCCGCTTCCAAATGTCCTTCCAAGATGGTTTAATTGACTATCCAATTTTAGCTGTTGCGGCTGATGGTGAACAAACCCGTTCTATTCACATGAAATTTGAGCGGGAAACACCTTCTCGTCATACTAATACTAAAGATGAAGCTGTTCTGGAATGGCTGGCATAATATTTGTATCTGAAAATTAACCATAACTGTAATTGTTAATTTTACCCGCTATAGTATTCCTATAGCGGGTTTTTTACTGAAAAAAATAAACAACTTTAGCTCACATTCCGACCTCAACTGTCACAATTGTTAATTACTGGAAGAAAAATATAAATTAAGCATAAAATGAGGTTTATATAGACAAAAAAGACATTTGAGCAGTCATGAATATGGAAAATCTGATTTACAAGATAGTAGAATAGGGGACAGATAAGCTGCACCGAAGAGAGGAAGGGAAATTGGAAGAACTCAGAGCGGTATTGGAACTAGCTACAGAAGAGGAACTACAGGACTTAACAGCAATTCTGTTTAGTCGCAAGTTTAACCCCTTAGATTATGTTCACACACCCGAACCCATTGCAGTACAAAGCCAAGATCGTCAAACTTGGTTAGATACAATAGAAAATCGCTTTCGTTTTTTAGCTGCTGACGGAATGACAGTATTACGGGGACGTACTGATCAAGTAACTTACAGACAAGCCCTAATTCAAGTATGCAAATATTTGAAAATTCACTATTATCAAGATCTAACAACAATTGATTTAGAAGCAGAAGTATTTTTGCATCTCTTAGGAAAGGTTTGGAAAAAACTACCAAAACAGGAAAAACAACAACTAACTATTAATGTTCAACATCAATTAGCACAATCAAAACTTAAACAACCATTACCATTATCATTGCAACGTGATCCTTTAGGATTAATATTTAAAGGTGGTAGTGCCTTGGCTGTAACGTCTGTAATCCAACCTTTTGTTCTCCAACAAATCGCCCGTCAATTTGCTATTCATTTAGCTACTTATCAAGTAGCGAAAGAAGCCACAATTACAGGTACAGGATTAGCAACCAAACAGTTTCAAAACTATGTAGCTTTACAAATGTCCCGTCGAGGTATGACTATGAGTGCAGCCCGTTATGGTGCGGTTCGCAGTGCGTTTGCTTTGGTTGGTCCAGTCATGTGGGCTTGGTTTTTTGCTGATTTAGGTTGGAGAGCGATCGCCACAAACTATGGCAGAATTATTCCTTGTGTCTTCACCCTCGCGCAAATTCGTCTTACCCGTACAGAATGTTGGGAAATAGCTTAAATAAAACTTTTTATCATCCAAATTCCCGCTTACAAACCCCTTGGAATTGGTTGCAATTTGGACTATTATCTTGCCCCCTGAGTCCATTTTTGGGCGGTATTTCTATCGTCGTGGCATCATTGTTAACTTGGCGAAAACAATCGCGGCTTATTAGCAATCGGCCAATTCACAAGGGATTTGCTCTTTTGAGTATCTTACTACTCATTACTACCGGATTTGCCTATCATAAATTAGATGCTTTTTTAGGTTTATTCAACTTCATCCCCTTCTTTTTCTTTTTTACAGGACTAACTTCCCTGATGCAAACAACCAACCAATTACGACAAATTTCTTGGATCATGGTGTTTGGTTCTGTACCTGTTTTAATCATCGGTTTTGGGCAATTATTTCTCGGTTGGAATTTCCGATTTCAGGTTTTATGGATTGTCTTTGATTGGATAGTTGCACCAGAAAAATCATTATCAGGACGCATGGCTTCTAACTTCATGCACCCAAATACCTTAGCCGCATACTTAGTAACTATCTTTATTTTGGGTTTAGGTTTATTGCTAGAAAACTATCACAAACTCAAGCAAAAAAATCGCCTGATTATCTTCTTAACAATTACGGTATTTGCTAATTTTATCGCCTTGATATTAACCAATTCTCGCAATGGTTGGGGAATAACTATTTTTGCCTGTTTAGTTTATGCTTTATATCAAGGTTGGCGATTAATTGTTGCTGCTGTTGTCAGTATTACAAGTTGTTTTTTCTTAGCAGCTTTTGCACCTTCACCTATTGCCCAATTTTTCCGCCTTTTTGTTCCCTACGGCATTTGGGCGCGGTTAAATGATGATATGTTTCCTGATAGACCGCTGGAATTAATGCGGAAAACCCAATGGGAATTTGCCTGGAATTTAACTCAGCAACATCCTTTAACTGGTTCAGGTTTACGCAGTTTTAGTGGACTTTATAAAACCCAAATGCAAATTGATGTCAATCATCCCCATAACCTATTTTTAATGCTGTCTGCGGAAACTGGGTTAATTACTACTTTGCTATTTTGTGGTTTGCTGGCTTGGATATTAATTGCAGCTAGTCAAATTTTATTTAACAATAAGAATAAGATCCCCGATTTCTTAAAGAAGTCTGGCATCTCTGCATCTATAGAACCAGAAAATCGCCTAATCTTCTTTAGTTATCTCATCACCTTTATAGGGTGGATATTATTTAATACCGTTGATGTCACCACATTTGATATTCGGTTGAATACTCTCTCTTGGGTTTTTGTTGCTGCATTGTGCGGAGTTATGTATGAATATCAATCACGTTATAAAACCTCGCGGTAAGTCGGAAACTCAGCGGCTTTAGCCGCTGAGAGTGTCAAACAAGTAGGTAGACTGGGGAAAACCCAAATGTGTAAAGCAATCTTAACAAGAGGATTAGTTTTGAGGGAAGGGGTAATTAACAATTATTAATTACCCCTTTCCCCATTAAAGCAGGTGACTAAGCAGCAAAATTTTCAGCGACAAAATCCCAGTTCACCAAATTATCTAAGAAATTCTTGATGAATCCAGGACGAGCATTTTTGAAGTCAATGTAATATGCGTGTTCCCAAACATCAATGGTAAGCAATGCTTTTTTACCATGTGCAAGGGGGTTTTCTGCGTTAGGGGTTTTGATAACTTTGAGTGTACCACCATCATCAACCAACCAAGCCCAACCACTACCGAATTGAGTTGCAGCAGCAGTAGAAAATTCCTCTTTGAATTTCTCAAAGCTACCAAAATCCTCTTCAATTTTAGCTGCTAATGCGCCCGTAGGTGCGCCGCCACCTGCTGGTTTCAAGCAATTCCAGAAGAAAGAGTGATTCCAAACTTGAGCCGCATTGTTGAAGATTCCAGCCTTAGCAGAGTCACCAAAAGCAATTTGAATTACTTCTTCCAAAGACTTATTAGCTAATTCTGTACCATCAACAAGCTTATTCAAATTATCTACATAAGCTTTATGATGCTTACCATAGTGATATTCAAAGGTTTCCGCTTTCATGCCATAGGATTCTAAAGCATCAGAAGCAAAAGGTAAAGCTAGTTGGGTAAATGCCATTGTGTGAGATCTCCTCTCTTTACTGTTTTCTAGTTGAAAGCTATTGCCAGAGCTAGGCAAATTACAGGTTTCGTATTCAGGAATTTTATACAAAACTTAACATTATTATTCTACTACCAAACTGAAAATTCCCAGCAATTAGTTTATAAATAAAGCAAATTTCATCTATTTAGACCAAACTCCTAACTTCCCCCTGTTGCCTCTGCGCCTGAAGCGTGAGAAAAAAGCCCAGTCTAAAATATATAATGATCAACTCAGACTAATATCCCTCTCAAGATAGATGAATCAATCTGCAAATAGTTTAGGATGTAGTTCAAAGCACTAAAATATAATAATGGTGAGTCCGTCGGCACTCACCACCATTTTCAACTCAAAAATTCCCGAATTACCAATGGGATAGCCGTTGATTGTAGTGGCTAATAATTTGTGCTGCTACTTCAGAAGCTGTTAAACCATCAGTTTGTAATTCAATCGCATCAGCCGCTTTTTGCAAGGGGGAAACCTTGCGAGTGCTGTCTTTCAAGTCCCGTTCAGCAATGTCCCGTTCTAGTTGTTCTAAACTAACTGCGGGTTGGTTCTGCTTTTGAAAGTCTTGCTGACGACGACGCGCTCTTTCACCCGCAGAGGCGGTCAAGAAGATTTTAATTTCCGCATCTGGGAAAACATGAGTGCCAATGTCCCGACCTTCCGCCACTAAACCGCCACGTTGTCCCCAGCTTTGCTGTTGTTGAACCAATGCTTGACGCACAGTGCTTTGAGCAGCGATCGCTGATACTTGAGAAGTGACTTCAACTGTGCGGATTTTCTGAGTGACATCAATGTCATTAATCTGGACTCTCACGGGAGATTGCAGGCTTTGACTGGGAGTCAGTTCAATTTTACACCCAGCAACTAATTCAGCAACAGCACAATCATCATCAATGGCAATCCCCTGTTCCAGCACTAGCCAAGTAATCGCCCGGTACATAGCGCCCGTATCTAAATAGACTAAACCTAACTGATGTGCCACTTGGCGAGCGACGGTAGATTTACCAGCACCAGCCGGACCATCAATAGCAATGATTGGTTGGCGTAGTCCGTCGTTGCCATCGCGCAAAATCGTATTGTCAATTAACCGTGTAGAACCAAGACGAGCAGCGATCGCCAACATTCCTTCATCCTCAACTTTTTCTAAAAACATCAACGTATTCGGTTCAACCAATTCAATATATTCCAAGCTGATATTGCTAACTTTTGCGATTTCTTGCCGCGCTAATGCTATGAGTTCACCACTGTCACGAACGCCAGCCCGAAACGCCGCCTCAGCTTGCCGTAAACCTTTAAATAACACCGTTGCTTGCTCTTTTTCTGTAGCCGTCAAATATTGATTACGAGAACTTAAAGCCAAGCCGGACAATTCCCGCACTGTAGGACAAGCAACAATTTCTACTGGCAAATTTAAATCAGCTACTAACCGTTTAATAATTGCTAGTTGTTGACCATCCTTTTGTCCAAAGTAAGCTCGGTCAGGTTGTACCAAATTAAAAAGCTTGGTAACAATCGTTGCCACACCTTGAAAATGACCCGGCCGAAAATTACCACACAAACTAGATATCATATCAGATGGCGGGATCACTTGTGTCACCTGAGTTGCTGCTATATTCTTCCCAGGGACACCAATTTCCTCCGGAGTTGGGGCAAAAATCACATCAACTCCCGCCTGTTCACAAAATTGTCGGTCTTGCTCTAGAGTGCGGGGATAGCGTTGATAGTCCTCATTGGGTCCAAATTGCAGGGGATTGACAAAAATACTGACAATCACCGTCGAATTTTCCTGTTTAGCCCGTTTAATTAAACTTAAATGACCTTGATGTAAACCCCCCATAGTTGGCACTAAACCAACTGCTGTGGGAGACCAACTGGTTTGTTCATCAAGTCCGAGATCCTCTGGTAGCCTAAGATGGCTTGGCCAGCGACGGCGATTTAAATAGCAGCGTAAGGCTACAACTGTTGTCAGCACAAGCACAAAATACCCCTAGTTCCAATAATCCTTTCCCCCGTTAGTGTATATCTGATAGCGCGGCGTGGCGCAAAGGATAATTGGGGGATAGGAGGGACGAACCAGGGGAATTTAATAGTGAAGAGCGAAAAGAGAGTAGGAATGAGGAAACGGGTTATTTTCCTAAAACCTCAAGACTGACTGGAGCAATGCCACTGCCGATCATGCCTAATAGCCGGGCAGCACCAGCCGAAAGGTCAACAATTCGACCCCGGATGTAGGGACCTCTATCATTGATTCGCACGACGACAGAGCGACCATTCCGGGTGTTAGTGACACGGATTTTTGTCCCCATGGGTAAACTCCGGTGAGCCGCAGTTAATCCTTCGGGATTATATCTTTCACCACTGGCGGTTTTATTGCCAGAGCCATCATATCCGTACCAAGAAGCTATCCCTTGAAAACTGAGATTGATATTTCCAAAGGCAATCTTTTGCGGTAGGTTGGCTCTGGAGACTGATCTAGCTACTGGTAAGTTGGCAATTGCTTGAATAGGAGATGCGTTACCTATAAGTCGCCGCAGTCTATTAGTTGCTTGTAAGGCATCTTGGGCAAGATTTTTGGTACTATCTGCTAATATCGTGACTTTATTGACTTCTACCAGTTCTTGACCGTCAATAGTAATGGTGTAGCGATCTGCCGACGGTTGTTGAACGATGAAGCCTGGCTTTTGGGCTTTATTGTTAATTGTGGAGTTATCTCCTGTTTTCCAACTGACGGTAATCTTGCTTGCGTCTACATTTTTTTCGATCAGTTCATTGATTCTAGCGGCTATAACACTAGCTTTTTGAACTGGATCATTGTCAATGGATCTAACTTTTTTGTTAAAATTGACTACATTCCCAGTATTGCTAAAACTGGTAACTTTGGCGGAGTTGGTAGCAGTCCGCGGGTAAGAATTTAAATTCTCGCCATTGCCGATTACTCCAACTTTTGTTTTGCTGTTAGTAACTGGGTTAGAACCCAAAAAGGTGAGAACGGGAATATCCCGAATATAAAGAGTTGCTGCTTGTAAGCCGCGAATACTGTGAGGATGAATTCTGGTAATCACAGGATTGGAAATGGGGCTTTCTGTCGGGGATTGGTACTCTCCTACTTTGACTGCATCATTCGCAGATGATGCTTGGCTAGTTGGGGAAATTCCCGCAATGGTTTGAGTTCGACCAACTGAGGGTAGACCCAAAACAGCTAGAAATACGGCAACTGTAGTCCACAAATGTCTTTGATTCATGCGTCCGATTTTAAAGCGACTATAGAACTTAAGTTTTATTTAGCTAGGGTTTTTCACTTGATGAATAGTGATCCCCTTTGGAAACTCGAACCCGTTCCGCTTTCACTTTGCGTTTTGTAACTCGAATACATTAGCATGAATTTTTGGGCTTGGGGATCAGGGTTTTAGCGGAAGTCTGAAAGAAATGCTTAAATTTACGGTTGAGTTTGAGCTTGTAAACCGTGTTCAAGTCAGGATTTTGGCTATGTAACGTTTTTTTGGAAAATTTCCAGATTTTCCTAGGGAAACTTCATGTTGGCTGATCACATAATTCAACGGTTACTCCCTAACATTTATCCTCAGTAGTTGTAAATTATTAAGTATTGAAAAATGATCAAGTCAATTTGCGTTTAGATAAAATTTTACTTTCAATAATTTGATTGTTAGAAGCTAGAATTAGCGCAAAACCAATCTCTACAAAGATTTTATTTGCAAAATACTTTGGTTGTTTCGCTCAAGAATGATAGTTTTTTATCTAGATTTTAAATAAGTAAATACTATTAAATATTTAACTTTATAAGTTTCAATTATTACAATAATTACTCAAGCAATAAAAGTGATTTATCTCCAGTAAGTATTTATTCTTATCCTGAGATAAATAATTAATGAGACAATGAAAAGAGTGGTAAGCGCGTATATATGAGTATTTTAAGTATAAGAAACTACCTTATATTAGCTTTTACCGTAATAACCCCAGCAATCAATTTTGTATCAATCAATCAGCCCCATCTTTAAGCTAGAAAATCCATAAATATTACCACCAGCACTTTTAGACATTCTCAAAGAATTGCATTCCTAGTTTGACACTCCCCGGTCTAAAGACACGGGGATCATTCATCGTCAGAATTTGCTCTAGTTGCCGTACGGGCGAAGCATTCGCGCTGTTGAGTTGTCGGTTGGTCGCATAATTTTTATAAGCGAATGCTTCGCCCCTACCTTTAACTTTTTTGTAAATCCGTCTTTGAGAATGTTTGATTGATTTTTCAGCCTTTCTGGTAAAACTGAGGGTTGGGTTCATGATGTCCATTGGAATCTGTGTAAAATGACTCTATACCGACATCTAACCCGATTTCTTCACCTGTTTTTGGTTGAATATCTACAACATCAATGCTCACACAAAACTGTGCATAATAGCCATCTGCACGCCGGATTAAACGCACTCGTTTAATATCTTTAAGTTCGTAGGATTGAATATCCCATTTACCTAATAATTTGAGTTCACCACCTCCTATTCTTTGCTCCTTTTTCTTAAAATATACCCAGATACCTTACAGCAGATTTCGCTCTCATGAGGTACAAACTTGAATTATGAAACTCTTGTAGTGCGGGCATCTTGCCCGCTGGATATGTACCTCATAACACCGGAAAGTGCTGTATTTCTCAATTTACAATTTCTGCAACAATTCCTGAGTTAACTGCATAAATGCCTTAGAACCGGCTGTATTCGGACTTAGTAAGGAAACTGGCATAAAACTATCAACAGCTTTGGCAACATTAACATCAACTGGTATTTGGGCTTTACAGATTTTATCTACTCCAAAATCTTCAACAACTCGGTGCATTACCTGTTTATAATATCTGCCATTCAGGAGATTGGCATTAGACATACTAAAGACTATTCCCAACATTTTAATATCTATTTTTGCTTCGTGTTCATGACTTTCTTTTAATTGGGCAATACGTCTTTCTAAAAGTTGAATTCCGACTACAGATAAGGGTTCTGGTCTAGCTGGAAGAATGTAGAAATCACTAGTAGCTAAAGCACTCCGAGTCAAGAGATTATAACCGGGAGCGCAATCTAAAAGAATAAAATCATATTCATCCCGGATAGGTTCTAAAATATCTCTAATTAAGACCCTTTCAAAGCGATTCCAGATGGTTTCAAAATCCTGTTCTCCTAATGCTACTGATTGATTATGCAGCATTTCTGAAACCACAAATTCATCATATAAGTCTATGTCTCCCGGTAATAAATTTAATCCTGTCAGGTTACAAAGTTGAGGTTGAATGATGTCCCCAATTGTAAATTTTGCCTCTGGTTCAGGGTTGATAATTTGATCTAGTAAATATCTAAATGTCTTTCTGTGTTTGCGACGTTTAGCAAAATCTACTGGTGACATTAAACTTAGCGTGGCACTAATTTGACTATCTAAATCTAAGACAAGTACCTTTTTTCCGTGATTTTTGGCTAAACAAGTAGCTATATTCACGGTAATGGTGGTTTTACCGACTCCACCTTTCATGTTTGCGGTTGCAATTACATATCCCATTTTTAATTCCTCTACTGACGCTTTCCCAATGATATAGCGTTTATATTATCTAATAAATTTAGATCCCCGACTTCTTAGAGAAGTCGGGGATCTTTTTTTTAAGGTAGTTTAATACTCTGTGCTAATAAGCTTTGAAGACGTTGTCCCTGCGAACCACCTTGGTAAACTAAATCACCTTTGCCTAATAAATAGGCTGCTGTTGTTTCTTTTCCACCCAGAATAATACATGAATCTGCTTGGCTGGAGGTACGCAGGGCGACTCGTCCAGGTAGGTTAGAACGGATAATTGGGGTGACAATACTGGCTTCTGGACGTTGTGTGGAAATAATTAGATGAATGCCGGCGGCTCTTGCCATTGCCCCTAAACGTTTGATACTTTGTTCTAATATGGTGCGAATTTCTTTTTCTGCCATAAAATCGGCATATTCATCAAATATACAGACAATACGCGGTAAAGCTGGGGAAGGACGTTGATTATAGGTGGTTAAATCTGCACATTTAGCTTTTTCAAATTTCTGATAACGAGATTCCATTTCTGCAACTAGTTCCTGCATTAATTCTACGGCGCGATCGCTATCTTTGACAACTGGTGCATATAACGACGACATTTGCTCAAATTCAGGAAATGTTACCCGCTTGGGGTCAACTAAGGCAATTTTTAAATGTTGGGGAGAATGACGATAGATTAAACTGAGAAGTAAGGATCTCAAAAATTCACTTTTTCCGCTTCCTGTTGTTCCTCCCACCAAAAAATGACAAGTATTCGGATCTGATAGATCAGCCTCTAACAACTTCCCATCAATACCCACTCCAATAGCAATTTTTACGGGTGCTATTGGTGGTAAAAACTGCTTTTGAATATAATCTTCAAATTTGGCAATTTGTCTATCTTGACGCGGTAAATCAATACTTACATAACCAGCTTGGGGAGCAATTAAAGGCGGATATTCTAACCCCAATTGTACTTGTAAATCAGCGGATAATTTGAGAATTGAAGGAACTTTCACACCTAAATGTGGTTTAATTTTCACCCGAATAAATGCCGGACTTACATCAGCACCATAATAATCTACATTAACCTTAAAAGATTCTAGAATTGTCACTAAAGATGCGCCAATTTCATCAGCATTAATAGATGGCTCGGGCTTTTTTCTAGGAGGTTCTGTATCTGAATTTTGATCATGATTAGATTCAACACCAAAAAAAGTCTGACATTTTTGTTGTTGGGGACAAATTTCACATAAATGAGGTTGAGTTGTCGCAGGTGGTGGGTTAGGATTGGGAGATTCCCAACTCAACCATTGTTGCATTTGTAATAATTTATAGGGAATTAATTGATGAACCGTATTTTCTAGTTGTTCCCAAGAATATTTGTACTCTTTAAATTCTGGTAAAACACAATAAACAGCAGAATCAACAGGTGCTTTTTTCTGCTTCCATAACATATAACTATAAAGAGAAACTTGCGCTAATTGTGCTGCTGAATCTACAGATTGATAGGTTTTAAACTCCACCATACAAAGGCGTTTAAGTTCAAAATTAAAAACCAGACAATCAAACTCACCTCTAATTAATTGTTTTGTCCCATTGGGTAAATCGAAGTAATATTCTAAATTGCGTTCTCCAGAAATAAAAGTATTCTGAATAACTGTTTCTGCACTGCAATAACGACGATTGATGATCAACAATTCAGTAAACTTTTTAATTAATCCTTGCAAACCTTGCCAAACCTGTAGCAGTAGAGAGGCTTTACTCGCGTCTTTTGCAATTGCATTTTGTAAATAGGGAAAGAACTTAATTTGATAGAATAGTTGTTGAATTTCCAACGTAATTACATCTACCTTTAATTGTGTTGCAGATGGATTTAATAAAGTTTTAAATCTGGGTTCAATTAGCAGTAAATTAATAAAATCATCCGCTATTTGGTGAAAGACATTACCAATACCAGTAATGGCATCTTTAGGAGAGAATATTGCTTTACAATTAAAATTATGATTTAGATAAAATAGTCGGGGACACTCAAAAGCTAATCTAACTTTAGTAGGAGTTAAAGAAGAGTTTTCAGATTTATTATTTACCATATTAAATACACGACTGATAACATCAGGATTGGATATTTCCAGTAAGCGATAATGAACAGCAGCAAGATAAACAGTATCCATAGCTGCATAGTTTAACTGTTTTTGAGTCAGGGGACGTTTTCCCCAATCACTGCTTCCTTCTTCTGCGTCTACATTAGAAAAATGGCAGAGTTCAGCAGCTAGAGTTTTTAGTTTTAAGTTGGTAGTTTGTAAAACTTCTTTGGTGATTTTTCTCGCTATTTTGAAGGTACAAGTCACATTTTCTGCTAGTTCTTTTCCTAGATATTTTAAATCAAAACCAGCATTATGAAAAACTTTCTCAATTTGGGAATTAACCATGATTTGGTTAATGAAATATACAGCTAAATCAGGTTTACCCAAAACATCAAAAATGTAAGCAGATTCACCAGTTAAATCTGTATAATCAGCCAATACCTGAATTAGTGCTAATTTTGGTTTATCAGTATACCAATCAGCAATTTCCGTATCTATCCATAGAGTTTTAGATAGGGACAGTTGGAAAATTTGCTTGTGAATTTCAGAAGCTTCTGTTAGGTAGTGCATTGGCTGATATAAAAAATGTGCTGGATAGATTACTTGTGAAGAACTAAACAAATTGATTGAGCTTCTGGCTTTTCGTCGGGGTTAACAATTTTAACTTTATCTTCCTGACATAGTTGTTCAATCAGACTCCGAATTTCACTTTCTTTTACATCAGGAAATTGGCTAACTGCTTGTGAAATTAAAGTAGGTACTCCCATAAATGCTTGAGTTTTCACGAGATTTAATAGGAAATTTTTAACAGGTCTTAAATCTTTTCCTTCTTTACCATTTGTTTCTGACTTTCGATTTGATTTAGCAACAATATCTAAATCCTGTAATAAAGTACATTGATTCAATATCTCAGATTCATTAATTAAAGTTTCTAGTCTTTGTAAATTAATCGTTTTCCCACCAATTACCAATTCTTGAGATTTGGCAGAATTTACCAAACTTTGATATGTTGCCAAGTAGTGAATAGAAGACAGACTTGGTTTAATATGAACATGATTAGTATTCGTAAAAATCTGTCTATAGAGTTGATTTCCTGCCAGATTTGGTTTTCCTAAATCTCCAGCACGGATTAAGTGCATAGTTTGACAGAGATTTTTTTGAATTACTATTTGACAAGCATTCATTACATGATAAAAACTAGTCATATTTGAGTCTTCTGTCCAAACTATACCCAATTTTTGCCGATTTGTAGGATGTTGATAACTCAAGGAATAACTAGCATATTTTCCGCTTAAAAGTTTAGTCTTAACTCCCTGTATTTTTAAAGTAGATATAGACTGCTGCAACATCTGAATTAAATCAGGTGATGATAACAAAGAAATCTTGGTAATTTTCCCCTGGCTTTTTGTATATTCGTGCTGCCATAATAATTCAAATTCTGCTTGAGTTGTATCTTGATTATTTGCGGGTGGTGGTGGAGGAAGAATAATGATAGGTTTAGGAATAGTTTCTTCGTCGCGTGTTGTCACCTTTATTTTTATTGTCACTGGTTCTGGCTTTGGTTTTTCATCTTCATCTAATAACGAACCTTTATATTTTTGATATTCATCACGACCTAGAGTTAGTGCATTTCTAGGCATAGTTTTACCACCAGGATAGGTTTTCTCTAAAATTTGCCGATTTAGAGGAAAAATAGGAGATTCAGGTCTAGGATTTGCTAGTTGATGTAATGGCTGAAGTTGATAAGCCCAAAGTGCTTCTGCCTGTTCTATAGTAATAGGTTTTAACTGAATTGTTTTATGTATTCCGGCTTTATCGGCTGGGAGAATTCGATCAAAATGCCGTTTTAATGTGTTTGTAATAACGCTAATTATCACCAAGAAATTTTTTAAATTATCTCCATGAATTGTGGTGTTGACATTAAAAAAAGGTTGTATGTCCAGAAAACCTTCTGGTAACTGAGGCATAGTATCTAAATTGTCAAAACATAAAACAATCGGTTGGGTTTGTGTAGAAATTCTGCCAAAGTTGGCTAAGATATTTTTTGCAGCATCTTCTGTATCAATGCAAGTTTTGACCTTGATTTCTTTCATGGAATCTTCATTTAAGTCATCACCACGCAGCCATTCACAAGCTAAATCATATAATTCTGGATTTGCGAGATCATGTAGCACTCCAAAAAATATATCAGGGTTATAAATACCTGCTTTTTTATAACTATCCTTGAGGTGTTTGATGAATTTTTGCCGATTACTTTGTAATGCTTCCCAAAAATTATCATTAAATATTCGTTGTTTGATATCACTTCTTGTAAATGCCGTTAAACTTTTTAGCCACAACATTAACTGTGATTCTTTTTCACCTTCGGGAACTTGAATTAAACTATCAACAGTGTGACGTAAAATATGCCGCCAGATATTACCACTATCAGCCCAGTTGCAGAGAATATAAGCAAAAAATGCTTTCGGGTTAAGAGTACGTTTAAGCCGACCTAATAAATAACTTTTGCCAGAACCAGACTCACCAGCTAATAAAACTGTACGGCTACGATGATCTTTACCTACTAAATCAAGTAAACCTTCAATTTCTATGATTGCGTTTTCATGAATTGACTCAACCATGAGTTTTGAATCTTGTTCTTCAGCCCAAAAATTAGTGGGCTTTAAATTGATCACGTCAAAAGGGTTGACCTCGCGTTTAATAATGTCTTTAATGTCTGTCATAGATATGGGTGAGTGAGAGGAGGAAGTAATGAAAAAATGAAAAATATCGGGAATACTGTTAATTAACTATGAGAAAAAACAGTTGTCCACCAATATTTTGAGGAATTCCCGCGTCAATTTGTTCTGGTGTATAAGCACTGACTTCTTGTAGGGTACTAAAATCAATTTTGTCACTTTTTTGTAATCTATACAAAGCCTGATCTAAATCATCTCGTAATAAAGGCGGTTGTAACTTTTGCCGTAAATGGAAAATTGGTAAATAATTCTCTGTACCCAATTCCCGATCTAATTTCTTGATAGTCTCTAAAATTTCTTCATCACTGATATTGCTAGTAATATCAGAATATGATTCTACATGATCAGGAGTAGAAACTTGTTCTGACTTCAACCGCAAATTCTTCCGTAAAAACCGCACATAAGTACCCAGCAAATTAAAGTCTATATTTGCTTTTCCTTCGGGATTATATTCATCTCGCAAAACTTCAATTCCTCTTTCCGTTAACCAAACTTCTGCTTTAAGTCTTTTCATCTTGATTTCAATAGCAATCAAACCCCGTTCACTCAAGGTTTTTAAGATTGCGTCTCGTTCATCTGATTTTAGCGATGAAACTTTGATTTCACTGGGGGCTATTTTTCCAGAACTCTTACCTATCTTCTCCAGTACCTTGAGTTCTTTATCATCAATAGGTAATTGTGCCGAGTCGAGTTTCAGTAGTGCTTGACCAGGAGGTAAAATCTTGACTGTGGCAATTTCGCGGGAATAGTCTACATATTCCAGTTCCCCCAAATCTCGACAAATTTTATTTTTCTCACTTTTAAAACTATCAAAAATGCTGGAACTCAAGCCAGTACGATAATTGGGACATCCCAACAGTTTTAAGATGAACTTTAACTCTTTCGTTTCCATACGGTTAGTCTTGCTGTATTCGATACTTGACTACTTTAGCGCGAATCACAAAAAAATAACACACAGTTTCTATATTAACTCTAATAAGAGCCAATACTGCTCCGCAGTTGACGCAAAATCATCTAAAATCAAGTTGTCTTCCTTGCTAAACAAATTAATTGGGACTCTAAAGGTGCTTTAGGATCAATAATCCTTAGTTTCTTTTGCCAACATAATTGTTGAATTAAAGCTTCTATCTTAGATTCACTTAATTCAGGAAAACAATAGTTAGTTTTTTGCATAATAATTTGTGTATTTAAGCAAATCTGACTCTTAACTAAATAAAAAATGTAATTATTATATTCTTTAAATTGTTGATTGGCATTTTCTTGATCATCTGAATCATAATTACTAACAACTAATCCTAACTTTTCTAATAAACCACAATTGTTCAAAATCTTGGATTTATACATCAAATATCGTAAATCTTTTAAATCAATCACTTTACCAGCAATTACTAAATTTCCTTCACAAGCACTTTTAACTAAACTATTATATGTAGCTAAATAATGAATAGATTTTAAATCAGAGATAATATGAGAGTGGGAAGAATTCATAAAAATTTCCTCATAAATTTTATACCCCTTATCATTTTTGCTTCCTAATGATTCTGCACGAATTAAAGATAACTTTAACGACGGATTTTTTTCTAGAGTTTTTCTACAAGCTTCCATTACATGAAAAAAACTGGTAAGATTGGGATCTTCCATCCAGATAATACCTAACATTTCCGAATTATCTGTTAAATGATAACCTAAGGAATAACTAGAATATTTAGTTCTCACGAATAATGGATAAATAATTTGATCTATTTGTAATAATATCAAGATTTCTTCTATAATTTTTATTAATTCTGGAGGTGATAATTGGCTTATTTTAGAAATACTTTGTTGAATTTTAGCAAATTTTTCATACCATATTACTGGAAAATAAGATTCTATTTCTAAATAATTAACCTCTTTATTTTCACTTCGTTGCAGAAATACAAAATTTCCTTTTTCACTACCTTTAGTTAACCATCTTTTATAGGCTTGCAATGTATCTCTCGCATAAATTAATAAATCTCTAGGATTGGTTCTACCTTGCGGAAATTCTTGTTCTAATATTTGACGATTTAAAGGATAAATAGGAGAAGGTATTGGCGGAACTTCTTGATTATATAATGTTTTTAGCCTTGATTCTATCAATAATTCAGCTTGTGCTAAACTAATATCTTTTAAATAAACTATTTCATCAATATCATATTTATTAAGTTGACGAATTTTTTCTTCATTTTCTTTCCATGTACAATTGTTGATATTAAAAACCATTAATGAAGTTATATTTTCTTCTCGAATTTTAGTATTAACTGCAAATAATGCTGGTAAATCAAGACTTCCATCTGGTAACTTACCAATACTTTGTATTTGATCAAAACAAAGAACAATAGGTTGATGATTACTAACTATTCTAGACAAATTAGCTAAAGTTTCTCTAGCTACAGTTTCTGTTCCAATAGATTTCTCTATCCCTAAAGCTTCTAAAGATTCTTGAGTTAAATCATCTCCACGTAAATATTCACAAGCTAAAGGATAGAGCAAGGAATCAGTTAAATCGTAGAGGATACCAAAAAAAGTATCATGATCATGGATCTTCACATCTTTATATATATCCTTTAATTTTTTAATAAACTTTTTTCTGTCACTGTTTAAAAAATTAAATATATCATCGGATTTTATATCCTGTTTAAACTTAGATACCCACGGTAATAACTCAGACTTTTTATTTATATCTGATGTTGTTATTAAAGAATCAACTGTATAGCGTAAAATATGCCGCCAAATTACTTCTCTTTGTGGAAAGGGAGGAATATAAACAAATAATGCTTTATGACTAAACTGTTGATATAGTCTCGATAATAAATATTCATTATTAGAACCATTATCACCATTAATTAATACAGTACGTGTATAATTATTTTGAACAACTTCATTAAATTTTCTTTCAATTTTAATGAATGCCTCTTGGTAAATATAATCAACGATAGGTTCTTTTTCGTTAAATACATTAATTGGGTCAAAAGGGTTAGTATTTCTTAAAACAATTCCATCAAAACTTGCCATGATATTTACTCCTAATTCACAGAATTTTATCTAAGATAGCAGACCTATTTTAGGTTTTGTTTTTTTAACCCATTCTTAAAGAGCTATTTAAATTAATCAGCGAGATATTAAATACTACAGTATTCACAATTCCGTGGTAAGTGATTATATTGTATTCATAGTTTGATTGATTCTCAGAAAAAGTTACATTTACAATATAATATAATACCAAGCAATTCTCAAGAATTAATTATATAGTCAGCTATTTCATATTTGTTAGCGGGATTAAATACATTTAGTCACGCTAAAAATTAATATGCTTTTGAAAAAAATTTTATCCAGATATTAGATAAATTCCACCAGAGAAGGAGATTTATCTGTATCATATTTTAGACAACTAGATAAATTATGTTTCTGAATATACCCATTCCATCCTTGACAGTTCCTAGCCATGCACAAAAACTCTTTTGTAACCATCATACTAAAGATAAAAACTAAAATAGACTTACAGCCTGCAATTAATATCTTTCTTCCTTTGCGCCTTTGCGTGAGAAAAAAATATAGGGTAGAATAAAAACCTACCCTAATCAACAATTTGCCAAAATCAAATTCCACTCATCTTGAGACAAAGGTATTACCTCTATTTCCATAGCAAAACAATTACAAGCTGCGGCTATTAAAGCCTTAATTATTATTTCTTGATTGATAGTTTCTGGAAATTGGATAGGATGAAAAAACTCTTGATTAAATACCTTTGCAAATAAATCTGCATCTGGATTCAATCGCATAGAACCATGCTGAAGAACTGCGTCACCTTTCCTTAATTGAGCGCTACCAATCAGTTTAGAACCATCTGCTAAAACTAAATCTGCACCTGTCGCAGTCCCAAAACAATTAGGATTGTGAATATAACCGCGTCCAGCTTGACCATAGTACAATTCTATATCGAGCGATCGCCATCCTTGAATCAAAAACTCACAAATCTGCCCATACACATCTAGCCGATTTCCCCTCAGTCCAGACGTGACCACAGAGTAAGTTAAATCACCTTGATGTAAAACAGCCCTACCACCTGTATTCCGACGCACCAAAGCCAATTTCTCACCTTTCCACCTTAAATTTTGCCAAAATTCGGGATAGTGACGTTGATGATAACCTAAAGAAATTGCGGGTGGCGACCAAGTATAAAAACGTAAAGTTGGCGGATGTTTTCCTGACTCATGCTGTGCTAATAACCAGCGGTCTATAGCCATCTGAACATCACCAGCGGCTGCTAAAATGGGAATAAGTCGCCACACCTGCTGATCCGGCATTAAATATCACATCCCTAAACTAAAATTCTGGAAACTTAAACTGTACCAAACTCAGATTGCAGATATTCATCATTATCATCAGCAATACTAGCAACGATAGTAATGATCCGAGAAACTTCCCCTGGTGACAACTCCGCTAAAGTGCGTGTAGAAATCACAACCACCTGATTATCAATAATCCCGAACCGGGCTTCAAAGGTACTCACACAATTCATCTCTAACAAATATCGTGTCAATTTTGGTTCATTTTTAGCGGGTAACTTCAGCACCGCAGACCAAACCGTAATTGTATCTTCATCAGTAATTCCCGTCAATTGCACAAATACTTCTATACTGCCATATTGGAATTTCCACAGATATCCACCCTCAGCAGCATGACTAACCATTGCACTTTGATCTTGTGCTAGACTATCAATCACATTTTCAATTACTTCCACATGGTTTGGGGTTGTGGTGTCTTCAATAAGTTCAGTCAACAACTCATCTGGAGACTGGGCTTCTAGGTAGCTTGCCATACAGATTTTCCTCTAAAAATATAGTTACTGCTTTAATCTACTATTATGCTACCAAAAATGCCAGCATCTACTTCGTCTATTGTTCAAAGTCGAGATATCAGCCATACATTCGCCATTTTTTGCAGCTTGGGTTAAGAAACAGCGCAACTCAACGCATTTATTGAATTATGGTTGATGCCTCGGACACGCTAATGCGAACAACCTAACCTACAATTATAAAGATGAGAAAGTATTGATCAAGATCACAGCCATACTGATTAGTATAACATAGGCTCAAGTTATCATTGTATATGTAAAACGTGGTCAATTTCCTAATTATTTTTTCCCGGTTTCAGGCGTTTACATCCAGAACCATTAGATGTAAGTTACCTTTAACCTCATTGGCTGTCAACATCAAGTAAAGATATTAGAATTTATTGTCTAACTCTCTACTGTGCCTCATTAATAAAAGACAAACAAAACCCTATTTTGTCCATATTACATCATTCAATGCCTACTATCGGTTACATAAGCTACCAATTTCAGTTAAAATAGGCTATCAAAAACAGTTTATTTAGGGGTAGCACAAAAATTACTCGCCGGTTTGATGTTAAAAGATGTAAAAATGATGGCAGAGGAACAATTTACTGATTTACAGCATCAAGGGATACAAAACGATCAGTTAAATTGTGAGTTGCCGAATGTACAGCGATTGATCAAAACTCAAGTTGACAAATTGGGGTGCTATCTGTTAAAAGGTTCTAGAATGTGCCGTAAAAACCCGAAAAAAACCCGAAAACTTTTTTGAGATTTTTCCGGATTAGTCAAAAAATCTGCGATTATTGTTACACTGATTTTAATAAGCACTATGAATATTAAACTTGATCACAGCACTCCATGTCATTTAACTTCCTTCTTTAGCCTACTGATGAAGGAAGGTATTTCCCCCAATCAAATCGTTTTGGGAATTGTTCAATTAGCCACCCAGACTCATGAATTAGACGGAATGATGGCATCAGCCGATTGTCTACGGTTGCTACTGGTACTGATGCCAGCAGAAACCTGTGCTAAAGGCGTTTCTCAGTATATATCATCTTTAGCAGCGGAAGGCGTTACTACTTTAATGTTATTAGATGCCTTGAGTCTAGCTTGCTATGTTTGTGGACAATCAGATGAAGCTAACCTAGTTCACTTGACTTACAAGAGATTACAAGCTGATGCTATTATCTCCCAAATGCTTCGTGATTAAGCCCTAAAATATTAATTTTTCATCCTTTTTTCAAAATCCAACTATTTTCAAGTTAACTTGTACTCAGACATGGCAATCATGGCAATTTTGTACTGAATCATTCCGTTTATTCATTAGGCAACCAGTCAATTCAATTAATTTATATTTTCTTTGCGATCCTTAGCCAATAGCTGTTAGCAGTGGCTAGAATTGGAATGTCGCCATATTTATGGTCAGTTTGACAGCACCGCATCTACCACTTTTGATCTGGTCTAGAAGTCTCTAGCACTGGGAAAATCCTGACATCAATAACTTTTCAGCTTTCTTATTTACCCTGTTGATATTCAATTAAAGCTCTAAACTAAAATAGTTATCTGCCAAATTGCCAAAATATTAGATCATTGCCGAAACATTTCTGGAATTCTCTGTTTTGCATAGATAGCGAGCATTTAGTTTCCAGTATCTCTACTGTTTTGTTGATTATTGGCTATAGAAAAATTTTTGACATTAAAAAGCGCCTGGGAGTGTTGCCGTGTTTCCACCCCAGACGCTTTTTAAATTTTCTCCTCACACACAAATATAACTTATCACTCTTTTCTTCAAATGGCAAGTACCTGAGACAACAATTTTGGAAATTGTTTGAAAGAGGGAACAGAGAATATTTTTCTTCCCCATGACAACTGTACGGGCGAAGCATTTGGAGAACTATTTTTTGTAATGACCGATAATTTATCTTCCAAATGCTTCCCCATGACAACTGACAACTGTACGGGCGAAGCATTTGGAGAACTATTTTTTGGCAATGACCGATAATTTATCTTCCAAATGCTTCCCCATGACAACTGACAACTGTACGGGCGAAGCATTTGGAGAACTATTTTTTGTAATGACCGATAATTTATCTTCCAAATGCTTCCCCATGACAACTGACAACTGTACGGGCGAAGCATTTGGAGAACTATTTTTTGTAATGACCGATAATTTATCTTTCAAATGCTTCGCCCCTACTGACAACTGACTAATGTAAAAAGTGCCTGACACCAGTGACAACCATGAGTAAACCCAGTTCATTAGCGGCTTTGATAGAGTCTTTATCTTTGAGACTTCCCCCTGGTTGGACAATGGCAGTAATTCCGGCTGCTGCTGCGGCTCTGACGGTATCATCGAAGGGGAAGAAGCCGTCACTAGCGAGAAATGCTCCTTGGGCTTTTTCTCCAGCTTGTTCGATAGCGATTTTTGTCGAACCAACGCGGTTCATTTGTCCAGCCCCTACACCCAAGGTTGTGCGATCGCTCGCTATGACAATAGCATTGGATTTAACGTGTTTGCAAACTTTCCAGGCAAATAGTAATTCCGCTAACTCACTGGGGGTGGGTTGACGTTCCGTGACAACTTGCCATTGACTAGGATCGGCAATGATATCATCAGCAGATTGGACTAAAAACCCACCTGCTACTACTTTCACAGTTTCTTTTGGTCCAGTCAATAAATCTGGTAAAATCAAAACTCGGACATTACCTTTTTTAGTTAAAATTTCCTGGGCTGCTTCGTCACAACCAGGAGCAACCACGCACTCTAGGAATGTCTTCGTTAATTCCGTCGCTGTAGCTGCATCAATAGGACGGTTTAAAGCGACAATTCCGCCAAAAGCAGAGGTAGAATCAGCATTAAAAGCTTTTTGATAAGCGTCAAAAATGTCTGGTGCTTCCGCAGTTCCACAGGGATTAGTATGTTTGATAATTGTCGCTGCGGGACTTTCAGTAAATTCAGCAATTATCCGCCGTGCAGCTTCCAAATCTACCAAATTATTGTAACTGAGTTCCTTACCTTGCAACTTAGTCGCTGCTGCCCAACCTGTAGCTTCACTTCCAGTTTGATACCATGCTGCGGGTTGGTGGGGATTTTCTCCATAACGCAAAGATTGGATTTGTGTACCAGAAACGGTAAATTCTTCAGATTGTGTGCCAGCTAAATAGGCAGCGATCGCATTATCATAACTAGCAGTGTGCAAAAATCCCTTTAACGCGCATTTTTGGCGAAACTCTAAAGATGCTGCTCCATTTTGGCGTAATTCTTGCAAATACTCGCCATATTGGTCAGGATTACATAATACTGTCAAATGGGCGTAATTCTTCGATGAAGCCCTTAACATTGCCGGACCACCAATATCAATTTGTTCCACTGCGTCAGCTAGGGTAACTCCTGGTTTAGCAATGGTTTCCGCAAAAGGATAAAGATTCACAACTACCAAATCAATGGGTCGAATTTGATTATTTTCCAAATCTGTTATATCTTGTTCCACATCCCGCCGTGCTAAAATACCGCCATGAATGCGAGGATGAAGAGTTTTTACTCGACCGCCTAAAATTTCCGGTGAACCTGTATAATCAGAAACTTTTGTGACTGGTATGCCAGCATCTTTCAGGGTTTTGGCTGTTCCCCCACTGCTGATGATATCAAAGCCAAATTCCTCAACTAAACTCCGGGCTAAATCGCCTACACCAGTTTTATTAGATACACTCAGCAGGGCTAAACGCGCCATAATTCCCCAGATTCCTTTGAACTATAAGATTGTAGATTATTCCGGGTTTGATTGTAAATCAAAATTCACATCTTCATAATAGCTGGTTTTGCGGATCGCAGAAACCCCGATTCTCTGGTGAACGTTGGTTAAAAAAAGGTTACATTTTTGGGTTGCAAATGCAAAATAGTTGATTAAGTTTTAAAATGTGAAAGTTTAAACTTTTTTTAATGTGATTTAATATGACTAGCTTTTTTATTCCGAGTCTCGCGTCTGTTTATGCCCAACTGACAAATTTTGCTAATCTGGGCAATTTCTGGAGTCTTTTTGATACGGTTTTTGGTTCAAGTTATGATTTGACAACGGCGGTAAAGTTTAAATCGCAATGGCAAAATGGAAGTTTTAGTCAGTTTCCCCAAATTGAAGTAGTAAGTAATAGTGTTTTGGGAACTGCGAATGGTGCTTATGCAATTAGCACGAATAAGATTTATTTATCGGATTCGTTTATCAGTACGGCGAGTCAGCAGTCTTTGGATGCTGTGATTTTGGAGGAGTTTGGGCATTTTGTGGATGCTCAGGTTAATACAAAAGATACAGCAGGAGATGAGGGGGAGTTGTTTTCGGCTTTGGTGCGCGGAGTTAGTTTGAGTCCGGCTGATTTGAATCGTATTAAAACGGAAGATGATCATGGGATGGTAATGATTAATGGGCGGGAAACGACGATTGAAATGGCCAATGGTAATGGTGTGATTAGTTTTAGCAATTCTCAATTTAGCGTCAACGAAAACGGAATTCCTGTTACTCAAGTAACCCTCACTCGCACAGGAGGAAGTACAGGAGCAGTTAGCGCAACAATCAACGTAAGCAATGGTACAGCCACAGCAGGTAATGACTATATTCAAACTCCTGTTAAGTAAGTGGACGTTAAATAACCAAAATGTGTAACGATATGTAAATTCACCTCAATGCGTTATTGTGGTTGAGTTTTAGCCATTTCACAAAACGAAATATACTTTGATTTTTCTCCGCCTACCTACTTATTGTCACCTTTGCTCATGGAGAAACCAGTAAAACTGTTAATTTAACTCAAGCCAGTCAAGGTTTATCTTTCGATGGTAATAGTTATGTTAATGTCGGAGATAAAGCGAGTTTAGTTGCTTCTAACGCCATGACGATGCAAGCATGGATTAATCCTACTGGTACTGGAAAAAATTCCAGTGGGGGTTGGGGCGAAATCTTTATTGATAAGCAGGGGGAATATCAAGTTGCTCGTTTTGCTGACGGAACAATTCAATGGGCGTTTACTAATACTGATCCTGGCTGGTATTTTGTTAATACAGGTTATGTTGCTCCCCTTAATCAATGGACTAACATCACTGTAACCTATGATTTAGGATTAATTAAAACCTATGCGAATGGAGTTTTAGTTCACACCTACAATGGTTCTGGAAATATCGGAGACACATTTACTAATGCTAATGATTTTGAGATTGGCCGTTCATTGTTAGATAGTTCATATTTTGAAGGTTCAATTGATGATGTTCGTATCTGGAATAAAGCTCGAACTCAAGCTGAAATTCAAGCCGATTTTAACAAAGAGTTAACAGGTAATGAATCAGGATTAGTTGGTTATTGGAACTTTAACTTTATTAATGGGAATACCGTCCCAGACTTAAGCAGTAATCACAATGACGGAACCCTCGTTGGAGCGCAAAGCACCACAGGTTTTTCAACATCATTGATCATTAACGATACTCTACCCGAAACCAACGAAACCATTAATTTAACCCTCACTAATCCCACAGGAGGAGCCACATTAGGAACCCAACAAACCGCCACGTTAACCATTGTTGATGACGAAATCAGTGGTAGTGTCATCACTGGTACGCCTAACAACGATAACCTTATCGGAACTCCTAATAATGACATCATCATCGGACTAGCAGGCAACGATAAACTCGACGGTAAAGCAGGTAGCGATAACTTACAGGGTGGAAAAGGCAACGATACCTATACCGTTGATAGTACAGGGGATGTCGTCACCGAAGATGTCAACGAAGGAACCGATACTGTTCGCAGTTATATCACTTATACCCTCGGCAATAATCTCGAAAACCTAACCCTTTTAGGCGGTAGTAACTTTAACGCAACAGGCAACGAACTCAACAACACCCTGTTAGGGAACAATGGGAACAATAACCTTAGTGGTGGTGCTGGCAATGATGTTCTCGACGGCGGAGCGGGTAACGATACCGCGCAAGGTGGCTTAGGCAATGATACTTATACTTTAAGTAGTGCAGGTGATGTGATTATTGAAAATGCCAACGAAGGAACCGATACCGTTAAAAGCTATTTAGACTACACCCTGGGTAATAACCTCGAAAACCTGACCCTATTAGGCAATGCCGATATTAATGGTACGGGCAATAGTCTTAACAATAACTTGACAGGCAATAATTTCAATAACACCCTCAGTGGCGGAGACGGCAACGATACTCTCAATGGCAGTATTGGCAACGATACCTTAATTGGAGGCAACGGAACTGATACAGCTTACTATTACAATGCTCCCGAATCGGTCATCGTTAATCTAACAACAGGCATCGCTAACGACGGTCAGGACGGGATAGATACTCTCTCTCAAATTGAAAATGTCCAAGGCTCCAATATCGCAGGAGATGACCTCAAAGGAGATGCAAATAATAATGCGCTCTACGGTTATGGTGGTAACGATACTCTCGCAGGATTAGGCGGTAAAGATACTCTTACAGGAGGAACAGGAATTGATACTTTTGTTTTCCAATTTGGACAATCTCTGGTTTCTAACAGCGATCGCATTACCGATTTTGGTTTTGGCACTGATAAAATTGACCTATTGACTCAAACTGGGCTTGCTGTAAACGCCCCCACTAACTTTAGCCGTGCAGCAGACAGCATCGCAACCACTTTACAAAATGTTGTCAATAGCGTATTTACTGATGCTAATGGAGCGATAACAGGTAATCAAGTATTAGAAGTAAATAGTGCGGCATTAGTTCAAGTCACAACTGCGGGAATTGCTGGAACTTATCTTATCATCAATGATGGTACTGCTGGCCTTCAATCAAGTAACGATTTGTTAGTCAATATCACAGGTTATAGTGGCACAATTCCCGCATTAGGAGCCATTTCTGTTAATAGCTTCTTTGTTTAAAAATAGCAGTCAGCGGTAGACTATTCCCATCGGTAAACTTATGCAGGTTAATCCGATAGCGAGAGATTAGTCATGGTTTTGGTGCGTTAGAACCCAAGTTCGTAACGCACCCTACAACTTATTTTGACTCGTTTGTTGTTTCTTCCTTTTGGTTTAACCAAGTTACTAAATCAGCCACTTCTTTAAAATCTAATAATGCTTCTCCCAAAGTTTCCAATTGTTCAATGGATAATTTTTTAATTTGCTCAATTAAGGATAATGAAATTTCACCAAACCGCCGATTAAGCAAACGAAGAATTAATTTTTGTTCTCTTTGCGCTCCTTGTTCCAGTCCTTGTTCCAGTCCTTTTTCTATTCCTCTTTCTATTCCTCTTTGTAGTCCTCTTTCTATTCCTTCTTGGATTGCTCTTTCCCGGTCTTGTTGATAAAGTGGTGCTAATCGCATAATCAACTCCCTATCTTCTGGTTCTGAATTTTGATTTATTCTCAAGTTCTGTTGGAGGTTATAAAGCAATTCTAACATAACTTGATAAAATGGATAATTTTCTGGTAGCGAAATTAATTCATCAATTGCTTGTTTCTGAACTGTACCACGTCCTAGAACTCTTAACCACAAAGTTTCTGGTGTACGCGGTAATTGATGAATCACTACAATTGCTGTTCGCAAATAATCAGCTAAAAAATATATTCCTGGACAATAATCTGTCTTTTCAACTGCTCCAAATCCTGATAATAATGTTGTTGATGCTGTTGGTGTAAGAATCCACAATTTGGGAATTTCTTCTTCAATAATTTGGGTTTTATTTCGATTAGCTTTTCGTTGTAATGCTCCTTTAACTTCTAATAATTTTAACAAACAATCTGTGATTTCTTCTTTTGAAGCTGGGTTACGAAATGGTTCAAAAATGGCGGGTGTTGATGCTAATCTACCCAATAATCCTAAAACTTCTAAATTAGCACTTTGGTTGGGAAATGGTAAAAATAAAACGTCAATTTCTCGTACTTCTCCCGCAACCCGACTGGGTGCTTGGACTTCTCCATAATTTTTCAGTAATTCTTCCAGGTAATCTTTAGAAAATTGATCGTGAATAAATCTAGTCATTCCAGTTTTTGATGTTTATGAATATTATTAGTAGCAAAGTTACGAAGATAGATATAATGTAACTGCTTTAATTATTTTATCAATAATTCATGACTCAAAAATTAGATTTTATCAGAGTTTCTCCACCAACAGGCCAAACACCAGACGCTTTAATAGTCACTTTACATGGCTGGGGTGCAAATGCCCAGGATGTTGCATCTTTAATACCTCATGTTAATTTACCTGAGTATGAATTTCTGCTGCCAAATGCCCCCTATCCTTATCCATTCGCTGATACAGGTAAGGCATGGTATGACCTGCGCTCAGAAAATATGTATGATGGATTGGTAGAAAGTAAACAACTGCTCATAGATTGGCTGCAATCTTTAGAAAGTCATACAGGTGTACCCTTATCACGCACAATTTTGAGCGGATTTTCTCAAGGTGGGGCGATGACTTTAGATGTAGGATTAAGCTTACCCTTGGCTGGATTAGTCGTGATAAGTGGCTATTTACATCCTAGTGTGGCAACGCTGAATCAAGGCAATTTTCCGCCAACATTAATCATGCACGGGACACAGGATGAAGTTGTTCCTCTCCAAGCTGCAATTAAGTCGAGAGATGTGGCACAATCTCTAGGTGTAGCAGTGGAATATCATGAATTTGCCATGGGACATGAAATTAATTTCCAAATGCTAGAAGTGCTACGAACTTTTGTTGTCAACACAATTGGTCAGCTTTAGTTACAGAATTTTTACAATTCCGGTGAAATTCACAAGAATTTTTACAAATTTAATGCTCGTTAATGAGTAAGATAGTAAAGGTGGAATCAACTCCACCCTCAGCTGAATGTAAGCGCTGCAAAAGGGAGGGGCAAGCATTATGAAAACTCTAAGCATTTCCAAAACAGAAATTTCTGCTATGACAGCGACAGAGGTACAGGATTTGGCTACACGTCTGGAATTAGATAATTATAGTAATGCTTTTGAGGGTTTAAATGATTGGCATCTATTGCGAGCAATTGCTTTTCAGCGTCCAGAGTTAGTTGAAGCCTATATCCACCTCTTAGATTTAGAAGCTTACGACGAAGCCTAACACCGCAGGGCGGAATTAAAAATTAATAATTAAAAATTAAAAAAGCAGATTACACAAGCTTTTGCAAATTTTTAATGGTTGGTTTACTTGCGCCGTTGTGTACCAGGGATTTTAGATTGGGTGGGACGGGCTAAAATCAAAGGTAATCGGAATTTTGCCCCAAAATGCCATCATTTACAAATCTCAAATCTAAACGGGTTATTATCTGTGTAGGCGGTGGTATAGCCGCCTATAAAGTCTGTGAATTGGTGTCTACACTATTCAAATCGGGGCTAGAAGTGCGAGTTATTCTCACTAAATCTGCCCAAGAATTTATTACTCCTTTAACTTTATCTACTTTATCCCGTCATCAAGCTTATACAGATGATAATTTTTGGCAGCCAATTTATGCCCGTCCCTTGCATATTGAGTTGGGTGAATGGGCTGATTTAATTGTAATTGCGCCTTTAACTGCTAATACTTTGGCTAAGTTAGCTTATGGAATGGCGGATAATTTGCTAACAAATACTATTCTCGCTTCTACTTGTTCTGTATTGTTAGCACCTGCCATGAATACAGATATGTGGCAACAGGTAGCAGTACAAAGAAATTGGCAGCAGCTATTGACAGATGGTAGATTTTATGGTATGGAAACAGGTTCTGGTTTATTAGCGTGCGATCGCATTGGTGCTGGTAGAATGGCAGAAGCCGCAGAAATATTTGTTTATATTCAATCTTTATTACACACCCAAGGAAACAGAGATTTAGCAGGGAAACAGGTTTTAATCAGTGCTGGGGGAACGCGAGAATATTTAGATCCGGTGCGATTTATTGGCAATCCCTCCACTGGTAAAATGGGTTTAGCATTGGCACAGGCTGCACTGCACAGAGGGGCAAAGGTAATATTAGTCCATTGTCCTGCCAGTTGGGATGTACCTTTGGGAGTAGAAGCAATTCCCGTAGTTAGTGCAGACCAAATGCAGCAGGTAATGTTCCAGCATTTAGCCAATGCAGATATCATTATCATGTCAGCCGCAGTTGCAGACGTAAAGCCTAGAGATTATAGTAGCGAAAAATTGCCCAAGCGATCGCTTCCTGAAAATCTTCCTCTGACAGCAGTACCGGATATTGTCGCTGAACTGGGAAATCGCAAACAACCACATCAATACTTAATTGGTTTTGCAGCACAAACTGGGGATATTGTCAAGCCAGCGCGGGAAAAATTGCAAAGAAAGAAATTAGATGCAATTGTCGCAAATCCTATTGATAAAGTTGATAGTGGTTTTGGGAGTGATCATAATCAAGCGGTGTTTTTAGATAAAGAAGGGAGAGAGTTAGAAATTCCGGATTGTTCTAAATTGGAAATGGCGCATTATTTGTTTGATTTTGTTGTTTAATGGAATGAAATTATATTGTAATTTTTGTAGCATTCTGGAAATCTGCAAATAATTCATCTTCATTAATACCTCTTGTTTCCAGCAATTGTTGGATTTTTTGGACTGCTGCTTGTAAAGCCATTAAATCTTGTTTTTGAGGAGTAGGTTGTGTTGGTATGTAGTAACCTATTGGCACTCCATGAGAAGTAATTGCAATTGGTTCAGATGCTTGTTGTGTGTACTTATGTAAATTAGCCCGAAATTCTTTAATGCCTACAGATTGGATGTCCATAATAGTGAATTGACAAATTGTGTACACCTAAGTACACTATAACATGAACTTTGAGTTATCGAAGTTATTGATAATAAAAAACTATCTTTTCCTACGCTTGAAAAGGGATAACTTTGACCATCTTCTGTCGTATTTATCCCCAGCAAGTCAGGATTATAGAGATTTTTGTTTATCAAAAGCTCAGTAAATCATATAATAAATGCAAAATATTATACAAGTGCGAGTAATTTAATTAGGGTAAATAATGAAATAAATTTAGTCCTATAGTGTATGATGGATATGTCCAGTCAATACTACTGGAATATGAACAATTCCGATCTTGATAGAAGTCTTGATATAGAAGAAATATCTCACTATATAGCTAAGGCATCTCAAACAATAGTTAATGAGATGAAAAAACAAGGTGAAAATTATTTGGATTTTGATGAAGCTGTTCAAGCCATGAAAAATGAATCATTAATAGAGCAACAGAAATGTCAGGAGGATTTTAATGCAAGAAGATCTCGAATTAAAAGAAAATTTAATAGAAGAAGATGAGATTTCAAGCTTAAAACATTTTATTTATTTAGATAAAATAAAATTGCATTCTTATTCTTCTCAATTATTTGGAGGTCTAGTACAACTGAGAAGATTAACAGAGAATGAAGGTACTAAATCTACACAAAGCTCAGGGGAAGAATATAAGGAAACAATTCAAGAGGATGGTAAAGAAGGTGAAATAAGTGTTGGTCCTAAAAATATTGCGGGTGGTGCTAGTGGGAAAACAGTAGATAAAACTACCCAGAAACATGGATATAAAACAGGAATTAATAGTAAAGCTGATGAATATTTAAATTCTACTACTGAAGATATTGTTGAACATGATTATGGCTATCTAAAATTTGAACAAATCTTAATAAACAAAGGAATTTTAAAAGAAATAAAAGACATAGAGGAATTAGAAAAATATTCATCGTTAATAAAAATAACTGGAGTTTGTAGATTTATTGATTGGGATTCTATTATAGAATTATTTAGTCATGATAATGTAATAAATCTTTTTTTACCAAATTCTGACCAAAATAGTAAGAAGGGTTTTAAGCAGAATCCTCAACAAAAGAAAGAAGAAGAAAATTATTTGAAAACTACAAAAGCTGGATTAGAGATAATCAAAGCATTTTCAATTGGTTCTGTTACAGTCAATACTAATATAGGAAATTCAAATCTAATAGGAACTATAAATCAAGAACACCTTCGGATAACAAGAGATCAACTTAGATCAGCATATATTATGCCAGGGGATGTAGAAATGACAATAGTTGGATTTATACCGAGAAGAGGAATAGAAAAAATTACTTTTCCTGGTCTTTCAGGATTAATAGATATGACAGAAGTATGGAAAGCTTGGACAGGAGAAATTGACTTAGTAATAGAACCAATAGCAATATATACAGAAATTAAATAGAAATTTATATTCAGCTTATCTTCTAGTTGTAATTGTAGGTTGGGTTAAGCAAAGCGCAACCCAACAACAATTAATAAATGTAACAATTACGCGACTTTCAAAGACTTAACTAATGAAGAAAATATTCTTAAAATGGCAAAGTCAAACTAGAAAAATAGGATTTTTAGCAGCTATGATGACCGTGAGTATGATTGCATTCTTCATGCTATCATTCCCCTTAAATGCTCAAATTCCTAAATCCACAGAATTACGGGGAGTATGGTTAACAAATATTGATAGTGACGTTTTATTTGAGAGTAATCGTCTAAAACAAAGTTTACGAACATTACACCAACTCAACTTTAACACCGTTTATCCCGCCGTCTGGAATTGGGGATATACCCTTTATCCTAGCAAAGTTGCAGCCAAAGTCATTGGTAAATCAGTTGACCCTACCCCCGGACTGCAAAAGCGAGATATGCTCAAAGAAATAGTCACCGAGGGACATAAACAAAATTTAACAGTAATTCCCTGGTTTGAATTTGGCTTTATGGCTCCTGCTGATTCCCTTTTAGCTAAAAATCGTCCTACTTGGTTGACAAACCGCAGAGATGGCACAAAAATAGTCAAAGAAGGAACACATAACCGAGTTTGGTTAAATCCCTTTCGTCCCGAAGTGCAACAATTTATCCAAGATTTAATTATAGAAATAGTCAAAAAATATGACATTGATGGGATTCAATTTGATGACCATTTCGGATTACCATCAGAACTAGGATATGATGCCTACACCACAGCATTATACAAAAAAGAACATCAAGGTAAACTTCCCCCCGCAGACTTCAAAGATCCAGAATGGGTAAATTGGAGAGCGAACAAAATCACCGAATTTATGAAGCGAGTATTTACAGCAATTAAAGCAAATAAAAAAGATTGTATCGTTTCCGTTGCTCCTAATCCCCAGCGTTTTTCCTATGAATACTTCCTTGCAGATTGGCAGAAATGGGAAAGAATGGGAATAATTGAAGATTTAGTTTTACAGATTTATCGAAATGATTTAAACGTCTTTATCAGCGAATTAGAATATCCCGAAGTCAAACTAGCGCAAAGTCATATTCCCGTCAGCATTGGCATTTTGAGTGGTTTAAAAAATCGCACAGTTCCTATGGAACAAATCAAAACCCAAATAGAGAAAGTGCGAGAGAGAAAATTTGCCGGCGTTTCCTTCTTCTTCTACGAAACCCTCTGGAACATGAGCCAAGAAAAACCCCAACAACGCCAACAAACATGGCAAAAAATATTCCCCACACCCACAAACTACCCCAACCTATTAGCAGATTGGAAACCCTAAAAAATTGCTAATTGATAATATCTCGTTCCCAGTCTCCGACTGGGAATGCTATTCAGAGGCTCTGCCTCTTGTTTCATTGAAGGCAGAGCCTTCCGTAGTGCATTCCCATACAGAGTATGGGAACGAGATAATTCTTCTATTCCTAACTACCGATACCCAAACGCCCAGCTAAAGCAGGAGTCAAAGGTAAAAGAGTAGCAATCATTAAAAACAAAGCCAAAAGACATAAAGCCGCCCTAGCATCATCTGGTTCACTGATTTCATTCAAACTAGGACGTTCTAAATCCCGTTGTAAAAACAAAATCACAATTGCCCAATACATCGCCAGAGGATTACCTAATGATACGATAGCCAGTAAAACTATCGTCGCAAAAGTGGTTCTCCCTGCGGTTTTGCGTCCATAAATCGCTTGTACAATCCTCCCCCCGTCCAATTGTCCAGCGGGCATTAAATTCAAAGCTGTTATCACTAATCCTAACCAACCAACAATTACCAAAGGATGAATATTCACCAACGGAGATTGTAAAGCCGAACCGAGGACAACTCGTGCCAAGCTACCGACTAAAATTGAACCTTGGAAAAACTGATTGGGTAATTGAAATAAACTGCCTGGGTGGGACAGTAGCAATCCTATTACCAGTAATAGTAAGGAAGTAATCCCCCCAAAGGCAGGTCCAGCCAAAGCAATATCAAATAAAGCATTCCGGCTAGGGACAAGGGACTCAAACCGAGTAATTGCCCCAAAAGAACCAATTTGCACCGCTGGTAAAAAGAATGGCCAACTTAACTTGACTTGGTGACGACGTGCTAATAACCAATGTCCCACTTCGTGAGAGATCAAAATTACCAATAAACCCAAGGCAATAGGTAAGGTTTCTGCAAAGCGTTCGGGGTTACTGAATAAATCGAAATTCTGTAATATACCCCCCACTTCTAAGCTGGTAGCGATAGTTGCTATCAACAAGATCACCGCAAAAGCTTTTTGTGCTAACTGGGTGCGTTGGGGGTCTGTGCGGCTAGGGAGAACAATCATCACAGGTTTACTGTCAGTATCTTCTACCAAAAACAGCCGATATTTATCATCTAACCGTTCTCGTAAAGTTTTCGTCAGTCGGTTGTGAACGGCTTCTGGTTCTCCGCGCAAGTTGCCTTTAAAAACTACTCCTTCTTGGTAGGGAATAGTTTCGGTGGCAAAAAATGTGTCAATGCCAAAAATGCCTCTAATTAGGCTTAAATCTGCTTCAGGTATGGGTGTTGGTGCTAATTGCAGTTCTGATACTACAACTGAACTGTCTTTATCACCTTCGCTTGCAGTTTGGGCCGCGAGTCGCTCTGTTGCCCGTTGTTTGAGAATAGCATCTTGTCCCGCGTCCCGTAATTTTCTACCCAGGAAAATATACAATCCAGCGGAAGCTACCACTAAGAATAAGATACCAACGATGTTGATATAAATCCCAGCGGCAAATAATCCAAAGAACAAAAGCCAGGGAGTCATTAAAACGACGGATTGTAACCAGGCTAAGATGCCTAGTTTACCAAAAGGTCTGGCGCGATAAAAGCCCCAGCCTAAAATGCCGGACGCTATCAGCACAATGGCTGCAATTATAGGAGTTTCCGATGAAGTCAACATCTCTAAACCTTTGCTATTGAGACCGAAGCTAGTACCGCAGTGCGGAATTAAAAATTAAAAATTAAAAATTAAAAAAGCAGATTACACAAGCTTTTGTCAAATTTTTAATGGTTGATTGACTTACGCCGTTGTGTACTAGTACAAGTCTGTTTTTCTATATATTTTACCATTTTTGAGGATAAAATCAATAAATAAGTTGATTTGTTTTCTGCTCAAATTGCGCTATGTTGTGGTGACACTACACGCAGTTATCAGGCTTTAAGTAATATTCTTTTGTCAAAGAATTGACAAAGTGCAATTTTTATGATTTGAAAATTCGCTACAAAAGGAGAGTGTTAAAGTTCTGATGCTGTTTCAGGGGCAATAATTTCTCCAGCACCCAGTTTTAAGATTATATCCTGATCGGTAATCAATTCTTTGAGTTCTTTAACTTGCAAATTCATTTTTTCACAAGCTTGGCGTAATTCTTGAGCAAATGTATTAATATCATCCCCATAACCACACTGACACGCAGCGGTTTCTATTCCCTGGTTAGCGTTTGCTCTAGCACAATCTACTAATTCTGTATCATGTAATGGTTGTGGAGATGCCATAAGTGGATTTTTTAATATTTATCTATTTCCATTTTGTGATTGTATTAGTTATTAAATATTTATTCATCTCTCTTTAGTCTGAATTTTTTAGTAATTAATATGGCATTTGTTTGTGTGGCGGACTGTATTTTTTTAAACTAACCGCAGAGGCGCAGAGGTCGCAGAGGTGGAGAATGAAGAGATGGAGATTTTTATATTTAACAAAACGATACATTTACAATCTTTATTTGCACTCTCTCTTGGGGTATATATTAGGTAAGGAAGTAGTATGGGTATGGGGATATGGTGACACTAAATATTGATGATTTTCAGGAAGTTGATAAATTTCGGAGTTTACAATTAACTTTACGCGATCGCTGGAAAACTAGCGAGTTATTCGATAATAGTGAAGCGGATATTTTAATTATTCCTTCTTTGAGTATAGATCAGCGAGAATTACTCAAGGTGGAAGGCTGTGAGCATTATGAGGAAAGGTTACTTTTCTCGTTAATGCGGTTACGAAATCCCCGCACTAGGTTAATTTATGTGACTTCAATGCCGCTTCATCCTAGCATTATTGACTATTATCTGCAATTACTTCCTGGTATTCCTTTTTCTCATGCTCGTCATCGGTTATTATTACTTTCTACTTATGATTCTTCTTTAAAACCTCTGAGTCAAAAAATATTGGAACGTCCTCGCTTATTAGAAAGAATTCACAAGGCTTTGCGGTTAGATAAGGCTTTTATGGTCTGTTATAATTCTACTTTTTGGGAATCGGAATTATCTCTAAAGTTGGGTGTACCTTTATATGCTGCTGCACCAGATTTACAAATTTGGGGAACAAAAAGCGGCAGTAGACAAATTTTCAAAGAAAGTGATGTCCCCCTTCCCGATGGTAGTGAGTTAGTCAGAAATACCAACGATCTAGCCAATGCTGCGGCTGATTTGTGGGAACGTGAACCCACATTACAAAGAATGGTAATTAAGTTGAATGAAGGGTTTTCAGGAGAGGGAAATGCACTCTTAGATTTAAGACAAATAATGGATTTTGCACCGGGAAAAGCTGATCATATTCACAGGGTAGCAGCTATTAGCGATCGCTTTCTAAATTTACGCTTTCAATCTGTACAAGAAACTTGGGCAAATTTTTCCCAACGCATTCCCGAATTAGGGGCAATTGTTGAAGCTTTTATCGAAGGAGAAATCAAAAACTCTCCCAGTGTTCAAGGCAGAATTACACCCAATGGAGAGGTAGAAATTATTTCTACCCATGACCAAATTTTAGGCGGTCCAGACGGGCAAATTTATATAGGTTGTCGTTTTCCTGCGGATGCAAATTATCGCTGTGAATTACAGGAATTAGGTTTAAGAGTTGGCAAAAAATTAGCAGAGAAAGGAGCTTTGGAAAGATTTGCAGTTGACTTTGTGACTGTTGATAAAGGTGATGGTAAATGGGATATTCAAGCCATTGAAATTAACCTTCGTAAAGGGGGAACAACTCACCCATTTATGACTTTAAAATTCCTCACTAATGGTCGTTATGATTTATCCACGGGTTTATTTTATAGTCAACAAGGTAGACCAAAATATTATATTGCCACAGACAATTTGCAAAAAGCTAGTTATCAGGGATTATTACCTAATGATTTAATGGATATTATCGCCCACCATAGACTACATTTTGATAGTGGCACGGAAACAGGTACGGTATTTCATCTCATGGGTTGCCTTTCCCAGTTTGGTAAATTGGGATTAACAAGTATTGGTGATTCTCCCCAAGAAGCGGAAGATATTTATCACAAAGTTATTGAAGTTCTTGATCAAGAAACTAGCGGTGATCATAGTAATCATGCTATCTTTTCTGATTACAATTTTCCTCTAACTGGAGATGGATATAGTTGTTAAAATTTAGAGGGTGCTATGTTAGCAATATCACAAATGTATAACAAATTGAACTTACCTAAGTATTCTATAATTGTATTATGGTTTTTATTATCACTGATGGGAGTGGTAATGTTGTTGGGAACGTTCCCACCTGCTAACACTAATAATCCCTTAGAAACAAGCAATACCGTCCTATTACATGATCAACAAAAACAATATAAACTGGGAAAATCTGTAGAAATTTTCCAAGATCCAACCCAACAGTTAACAATAGCAGATGTTAGTCAACAGCCACAAAAATTTACCCCCAGTCAAACAGATATCCCGAATATGGGCTTCTCTAAATCTGCAATTTGGGCTAAGATAAAGTTACAAAATCACAGCACTGTCACCTCAGAATGGTATCTTCAAGGCGCACCTAATAATGTGGATCAGGTGGAATTATATATTCCTCAAGGAAATACCTGGATTAAAAAACAAATTGGTCGCTTACTGCCTTTTTCTAATCGTGAACTGTCAGATCGTAAGCTTATATTTATCCTCCCTTTAGCTGTAGATGAAGAAAAGACTATTTATTTGCGATATACCAGTCAGGGATCTATAGCCATTGATGTCATTCTCTGGACACCTCTTGCTTACTATAAAAGTAGTTCTACCCAGCAACTATTACTGGGTGGATTTTATGGGATTTTATTGAGTTTTGTAATCATAAATTTACTGCTGGTTTGCTTATTAAAAGATGTTGTTTACCAATACTATATTCTTTTCATAATTGGTGTGAGTGGTCAGTTTTTCATCAGATATGGTTTGGCCTTCCAATATCTATGGCCAGAATTTCCTGGATATAACATTCCTGTTTTATTAATATTTCTATCCATTATTCTAGTAGGCTGTTCCAGCTTCTTTCTCTCATTTTTGCAAGTGCGTGTTTATAGTTATCAACTCTACAAACTCATGAATTGGTTTCGCTGGACTGGTGTGGGATATACTTTATTTAATTGGTATTTTCCTGTTCGTAATAGCATCATTATTATTATGTTGTTGTTGATAATTATGTCTATAGTGATGATTTATGCTAGTTTCTACATCTGGTCTAAAGGTTTTACTCCGGCTCGATTTGCTATTTTAGCATTTAGCTGCTTTTTATTAGGTATAGCTATGTTGTGTGCTACCTACCTTGGTTGGTTATCTGTCAATCCATTGACTGAAGAATTTATTCGTCTTCAAGTAATTGGCTTATTATTTTTTTTAGCCATAGCTTTAATCGATCATATTAATTTATTGAAAAAAGAACGCAACCAACTAGTATCAGAAAAACAAAAACTAGCCCTAATCGTCGAAAATAGTTCAGAATTTATTAGTATTACTAATCTTAATGGAGAAACAATTTTTCTGAATGATGCCGGCAAAAAAATGATCGGTTTAATTAGTGAAAATTATGATTCAGAAGTAAATATATTGGATTATCTTTGTCCAGAGGAGCGAAATTTATTTGAATCACAGATTTTGCCAACTGTATTAGAAATAGGAAGTTGGGAAGGAGAATTAAAATTTTGTAACTTGAAAACAGGAACAATAATTTATAGTATCGCTTATTTTTTATTAATCAAGGATCAGCTAACAGCAAGAACCACTAGTTTAGCATCTATTATTAGGGATATATCTCCAATTAAACAAGCTAAAAATGAGATAATTGAGGCACTAGAAAAACAAAAGGCTATTAGCGAAATGAAATCGCGCTTTATGACAATGGCATCCCATGAGTTTCGCACACCTCTAACCATTATCTCCTCATCTACAAGCATTTTACAAAACTTTGGCGATCGCCTCACTTCAGAAAATAAACAGGGACACCTAGAAACTATCCAAGAAGCTATTACTCGGATGATTCAACTTCTAGACGATGTCCTCACTATCAACCGCGCTGAAGCTGAAAAAATAGAATTTAACCCAGAATTAAGTGATATAATTGCTTTATGTCATGATCTCAAAGAGGAAATAGAAACTACTTGTCAGCACCATACCATTGACTTTTCTTGGAACTTAGGTGCAGGAGTTGCAGACAGTTCTCTAATTGTTAATTTTGATCGAAAACTCTTGCATCAGATTCTGACTAATTTACTGACTAATGCCATTAAATACTCACCTGGAAAAACTTTAGTTGATTTTAATTTAACAAAAGAAAATGACCAACTGATCTTTAAAATCACCGATAGTGGCATCGGTATTCCTGAAAAAGATCAGGTTAATTTATTTGCATCTTTTTATAGAGCCTCTAACGTCGGTTCGATTTCTGGCACAGGTTTGGGATTATCCATAGTGAAAAAATGTGTAGATTTGCACAAAGGCAAAATTATCTTAGATAGTCAAGTAGGACAAGGAACAACATTTACAGTAATTATTCCCTGGGAATAGTAAAAACTTATTAACAGCTTAATTATACTTAAATGATTAAGATTGACGCTAATAATACAAATACACTATGCTAATCATGTGTTAACATTAAGCATAGGTTGAGCATTATGGAAAATAGTTAATAACTTGATTTTAAATGCTCCAAAGCCGATAATTAGTAGTTGTGAGAATTGATTGAGTATTTTTTATATTTTAATCTTTAAAAGCCTTAATGGACGGTTGCTTCTCGGTTCACTGCATAAATCCCCATTGTCAACGTCCCTATCCTCAACCCTGGGGAAACAAATTCTGTAACAGTTGTGGCGCACCGCTGCATCTGTTAGATCGCTATTTCTCTCTTAAACCTCTCGGTGCGGGGGGATTTGCCCAAATTTACACAATTTGGGATGAAAAGACACAGACAGAAAAAGTGCTGAAGGTGCTGGTAGAAACCTCACCCAAGGCGCTGGAATTATTCAAGCAAGAAGCGGAAGTTTTAAGTAGTTTCCGTAACTCTGGCGTACCTACAGTTGATGCTGACGGATATTTTCAAATTAACTTGGTTAATCCTAAACCCTATCAATTACCATGTTTGGTGATGGAAAAAATCAATGGCTACACTTTAGAGGAAGTATTAATAAATTCTCCTCAAGGTTGTTCCGAAGATTTGGTAATAGGTTGGTTTATTCAAGCTGTACAGATTTTACAGGAATTACATCAACGCCAAATTATTCACCGAGATATCAAACCTTCTAATTTAATGTTGCGTACTTCTACACCCGCAACCCCTGGGAAGGATGATAAATTGGTGCTAATTGATTTTGGCGGCGCTAAACAATTTAGTGGTTCAGTTTTGCGATCGCATCCCACCTCTACACGCTTGTACTCTTCCGGCTATAGTCCTTACGAACAAATTCGCGGTGGTAATGTTGGCCCAGCCGCAGATTTTTATGCTTTAGGACGGACTATAATTCAACTACTAACAGGTAAGTATCCGCCGGACTTAGAAGATAGTCTGACAGGTAAATTACGCTGGCGTAATTACCGACAGATTAAATCAGATTTAGCGGACTTGCTTGATGAGATGGTACAGGATGATCCGAAATTTCGTCCAGCGGATGCAGCTATTATTCATAAGCGATTAATCAAGATTGCTTCTTTACGTCCACACAAGGGGTTATTGATCAGCGCAGGTCATTTTGTCGTAACATCAATTACTGATATTACTCAATTCATAAGTAATACTACTGTATTTATAATTGAGGGAATATATAAATTTTTATTAGCTTGTTTGGCGACTATTTGGGTGATGATTCTGACAAGTATCTGCGCCGGAATCGGGACTATAATTGGTTTTGTCCTGGCTTACCATACCAGTTTAGGCGATCGCTGGTTAGAATTACTAACCTATCCATTACCAACATTAGTCGAAAAACAACCTTATATAGCCGCAGAAACTATAGTTTATGGTTTTGCAGGTTTGGGAACAGGTTGGGGATTAACCTTATCAGGCTGTTTTGGACAAAAGCGGCGGTTTCTGATCACAGCTTTAATGGGTTTCATTGGCTACAGTTTAGGCTGGATAGCTTGTCAATTCATCACCACTCCAAATCCGGCTGAAAGCTTAGTCGCATGGATTTTAATCTCACTTCCCCTGTTAACCCTCGGCTTAGGTCTTCGCACTCATCAAATCGCTTATGCTGTCATTGCAGGTTTAGGAAGCGCCAACCTCATAGCCATTTTCGTGCGGTTAGGATTGGGACTGCATTTATTCCATTTTTCCAGTCAACCACAAGGGCTTGATGTATTTTCACCCATAGGTTTTTTTAGTTTAGTGAGTATCTTAATTAGTTTTTCCTTGAGTATAAGCCATTACCTAATTGTCCCTTGCTTACGCTGGTTAGGTTGGCGATAACAATTAAAAATTCTTGAAACCCTTGTAGAGACGTTCCATGGAACGTCTCTACGATCTTTTTAGGAGATGTCTTTTGTAATCCCCCTAGTGGAATATTTTTATTTTTATATAAGATTCCTACGGGCAAAAACAATACTAAAATAAAGATAATACCCTAAAACAGAGCTTTTTGCCCAGTTTATCACTAATATGAGTAATACCAATTTTTGGAAACCTGCTTACCAGCGATTCAAACCAGAAGAACCTCTGGCTACATCTGAAGAGTTGCAAAATTTCTACGTCCCCAGAGATAATAGTCCTGTAGACCAGCTTGTTAGTTTATTGGAAATGGAAGATGATCCAGTAAAATTTTTACTTGCAGGTCATCGAGGTGGCGGTAAAACTACTGAACTGCGACGATTAGAACAAAAATTAGCGAATACACATACTGTTATTTGGATAGATACCCAAACAGCGTTAGATAGATTTAACATTGGCTATGCTGAAGTTGTAGTATTGATTGGTTTGCAAATTGCACAGCAAGCTATTAAATCTAATTGGTTATTCAAAAAAGATAAATTATTAACAAGACTACAAGACGCACTCAAAACTGTAGTTTATCAAGATAAAGGTACTCAAACTGAAGGTTTGGGAATGCCAGAATTTATTGAAAAAGCAGGATTAATTCTCAAACGTGGCTTAACTAGAGAAATAACTAAAACCGTTAATGTCCGTCCAAAATTAACCGAAATTATTGATAGCGTTAATGAGATTATTATCGCTGCTGAAAAAGAAAATAACCAAAAATTATTTATTATTGTTGATGGACTAGATAGACATGATTTAGTTACAGCTTTGGATATGTTTTCTAGTTCATTGCTAACAGAATTAAGCTGTCATATTATCTATGCAATTCCCATTGCTTTGCGATATTCACCTAACTTTCGGCAACCAATGGAAAGCTTTCAAAAATGTTTGGATTTGAATAATCCTCCCGTTTTTGAATGTGATAATAATCTATGTCCTACAAATAACCCTGATCATATAGGCAGACAAACTCTCGTGAATATAATTAATAAACGTCTCGATAGCTTAGGCTATGATTATCAAGGTTTATTTACACCTGATGCCTTAGAACTGATTTGTGAAAAAAGCGGTGGTGTGATTCGAGATTTAGTGAGATTAGCGCGGACTGCTTGTGAAATCGGACTGCGAAAAAGATTGAAGTTAGTAGATTTGGACACTGCAAAATCAGCAGTGCAAGAAGTCCGCAGAGAATATAATTTAGATGATTATCAATATCCCGAAATTCATTCAGTACATATTACTGGAAAGTTAACCTCTAAAACCCATAGTTTACCACAAAAAGGCGAATTTATTATTTGTGATGAGCTTTTACAAAACAAACTCGTTTTGGGTTATTACAATTCTAGACAAAAATCTTGGTTTGATATTAATCCTATTTTGATAGAGGATTTACAACGTTGGCAAGAAGCTAACAATTTTCTGTAAAAACGTGACTATTTTGGAAAGATTACTAATTATCAACTGGTGCTAACTATGCTTTCTGATGACTCCAATTATATTTTGACCGAAGCTGATAAAGAAGAATTAGAAAAATTAGTCAGCATCTTAGAACTTTCCAGTGGAACAACAATTATTTTTGCTGTTGCACCAGAAAGTAGTCCTCAACATTTGGTTGTGCAACAGCTACAAGAAGATTTAAAAAAATGCGAAGAAAAATTTACTTTTGACAACTTTTTTTACAGTGAAAATTCTTTTCATAACTTCTTATATAGTTTAGATAAAAATCTGCAACCAGAGCGCAAATTAATTATGGCATTTGGTCTTGATCAATTGTCTACAGATAGATTGGTTAGAGAAATGCAGCGTTTAAACTTAGGACGAGAAGAGTTATTTGGTAGAAACTTAATATTAATTTTTTGGTTGAATCAAATTAACTTTTTAGATGAGTTTCGTCACCGTGCGCCGGATTTTTGGGATTGGCGAGAAAAGGTAGTACAATTTGAAACTCGTAATCCCTTACTTTATCCTTATTTAGAATGGTTAATTGCTGAAAACTCCTATCTCAAAATGAGTGGTGTAATGCAAGTAAATCGTCAAGTTGATATTTTCCTTGACCAGATTTATGTTTCTCTGCAAGCACAACGACGACAAGAAATCATTGATACTTCTGAAAGTAGAGAAATTGAAGCAGTAACTGTTTTAAAATCTCCCTCTAATTTTAGTAGAGGTAAAGGAACAGGAATTGATTTCGATGATAGGGATGAAACTGAATATTATCAACCTGTACGAGAAAAAATCACATCCATATCTAGTACCAAAACCATTACCGAAAAGGTTGAATTATCCCAGGCAGTAAAAGCAAATTCTTACAGCGTCATTTTAGGCGCTCCTGGTGCGGGTAAAACTACTCTTTTACGTTATTTAGCTTTGCATTTTGCCACAGCTAAAAGAGATGATCAAGAAACGGTAATTGGTGGGGAAGCAAAGGAAGATTTAGGAAAAACTCTCCTGCCTATTTTTTTTCGTATTGCTGATTATGCAGAAAAACTAAAACAACAACCAAATTTAACTTTAACTGAATATTTACGCCAATTTTATCGTCAGTGGGAAGCTCATTTTCAAACACAAGGAAAAATGGGAACTGAGGGAGCAACATTTTTATTAGATGCTGCTATGAGTGAAGGAAAATGCTTAATATTGCTAGATGGTTTAGATGAAGTATTTGACCAAGAAAGCCGGAGACAAATTGTAGAATCTATTAATCAGTTTGTTAATGATTTTTCTAATAATAAATATGTAATTACTAGCCGCATTGCTGGTTATCGTGATGTGCAATTAAGCAGCCGTTTTGCTGAATATATGATTGAAGATATGAGCAGCGAAAAGGTAGAACAGTTTTTACATCGCTGGTGTCGCACAGTAGAAAAAGCACAACAACCAGATGCTAATGAAGAACAAATAGAAAGAAAAGGAAATGAGCAAGCAGCAAATATTTTAAACGCAATTCAAGAAAATGAAGGTGTGAAGCGTTTAACCGCAAATCCCCTATTGTTAACTATTTTGGCACTGATTCACCGCAATGGGGAACGTTTACCTAACCGTCGGGTGAGGTTATATGAGTTAGCAGTGCAAACTTTGATAGAAGATTGGCAACTTAGTAAAAAATTACCAGATGCTCCAAAAGTCGTATTAAGAGAAACTGAAGTAGTTGAACTTTTAGCACCTTTAGCATATTGGATGCACGAAGAAAAGCCTTCTGGTTTAGTAACAGAAACGGAGGTACAAGAACAACTAGCAACCAAAATGGCAGAACTAAATGATGCTGAACCAGAATCAGATTTAGTCCGTCAAGCTGTGGGAGAATTTTTGCGGAAAGTGCGAGAAACAACAGGTTTATTTGTGGAACGCGCACCTGGTGTTTATGGTTTTATGCACCTCACCTTTGAAGAATATTTTGCGGCTCGTTATATTGCAGATAATGACCAAAGTAAAATTCAAGAACTAATTCAACAACATCTCCATGAACCACGCTGGAATGAGCCAATTCTGTTGTCTTTAGGGTATTATGGAATTCATTCTCCTGGACAAGTTAAGAAATTAATAGATCAATTATTTAGTAATATACAAAATTATCAACCTCTACTACAACATGGTGAAATAAAAATAAAAACCTCTGCTGATAATGCAATTATTATTTACTTAAAAGCCGAAAATAATTCATCAGAGACATTAAAAAATGTGGACTTTAATCTGCAAGATTTATTTTTTGCAGGACAAGTTATTGCTGAAGTTGAAGTTAGTAATATTTTCCGAAAAAATGTTATTGAAAAATTAGTTATTACTTACATTAGTATAGATGATGATTTTGACAATGATCTAATTAAGCAACTCCTGCGAACTTTGCGGAAAATTGAGCTATTTTATCAAAAAGGTGAAGTCATAGCAAAACTAACACAAGTAGCTAATGATGTAAACCTATCTCAAGAAATGCAGATTAAAGCAAAAACAGCTATTTTGTATGTTGCTTGCGGTCAATCAGTAGGATTAGATAATTATGTGGCAGAAATTGTTAATCAATTAGAATCTTCGCTTTTTGATAGTATTAGAAATTTGGTAAAAGAACTGGGTGAAGAAATGACACCTAACCTAGAAATTAGCCGTCAATTTCATAATCATGAAGAAGGTTATAAAATGGCATTAATTTTTATCACTGCGATGTCTTATGTCAGAAAAGAAAATTATGATAAAGCTATTACAATTTTTGAAGATATAGACCAAAAATCAAATAATAGTCTTAAATCATTTATTTATTGGTCTTTGGCTATATGTTATGAAGAGAAAGAAAATTATGATAAAGCTAATGAATATTATGATAAATGCAAAATAGCTGATGATAATCTATCAAATACATCATTTATTTTTTGGAGAAATTGGGGTTGGTGTCAAAAATCAAACAGCAAAAATGAACAGTCACTTGATTACTACCAAAATGCACTAAATATTATTAATAAAATTCAACATTTCAAATATAAAGCAAGCTGTCTTTTCAGTATAGGCAGAGTTTATCAAGGTTGGGGTAAATACGAACAGGCAATAAATTACTACGAACAAAGTCGGGAACTTTATCAACAATTAGGTAAAGAAAAAAATGCAGCTAATCAGTGGTATAATTTGGCTGATTGCTATAGAGAATGGGGAAAATATCAGCAAGCTGTTGATTGTGAAAATCAAGATTTAGCTATTCGTCAGCAGTTGGATGACCAAGATAGAATTGCTAGTGCTTATTTTCAACTAGGAACGATTTATCAAGAATGGGGTAAATACGAACAGGCAATAAGTTACTACGAACAAAGTCGGGAACTTTATCAACAATTAGATAAAGAGAAAGATGTAGCTAATCAGTGGTATAATCTGGCTGATTGCTATAGAGAATGGGGAAAATATCAGCAAGCTGTTGATTGTGAAAACCAAGATTTAGCTATTCGTCAGCAGTTGGATGACCAAGTAAATATTGCTGATGCTTATAAGCAGCTAGGATGGATTTATCAAGAATGGGGTAAATACGAACAAGGGATAAGTTACCACGAACAAAGCCGGCAACTTTATGAACAATTAGATAAAGAGAAAAATGCAGCTAATCAGTGGTATTGGATAGCTGATTGCTATAAAGAACTAGGAAAATATCAGCAAGCCGTTGATTGTCAAAACAAAAAATTAGCAAAATATCAGCAGTTGGATGATCAAGTTAATATTGCTGATGCTTACTTTCAGCTAGGAAGAATTTATCAAGGTTGGGGTAAATACGAACAAGCAATCAGTTACCACGAACAAAGTCGGGAAATTTATCAACAATTAGGTAAAGAAAAAGGTGTAGCCAATCACTGGTATTGGATAGCTGAATGCTATAGAGAATGGGGAAAATATCAGCAAGCTGTTGATTGTCAAAATAAAAAATTAGCAAGCTATCAGCAGTTGGATGATCAAGTTAATATTGCTGATGCTTACTTTCAGCTAGGAAGAATTTATCAAGGTTGGGGTAAATACGAACAAGCAATCAGTTACCACGAACAAAGTCGGGAAATTTATCAACAATTAGGTAAAGAAAAAGGTGTAGCCAATCACTGGTATTGGATAGCTGAATGCTATAGAGAATGGGGAAAATATCAACAAGCTGTTGATTGTGAAAATCAAGATTTAGCTATTCGTCAGCAGTTAGATGACCAAGTTAATATTGCTGATGCTTATAAGCAGCTAGGATGGATTTATCAAGGTTGGGGAAAATACGAACAAGCAATAAGTTACTATGAACAAAGCCGGGAACTTTATCAACATTTAGGTAAAGAAAAAACTGTAGCTGATTTGTGGTATTGTGTAGGTGATTGCTATAGAGAATGGGGAAAATATCAGCAAGCTGTTGATTGTGAAAACCAAGATTTAGCTATTCGTCAGCAGTTAGATGACCAAGTTAATATTGCTGATGCTTATAAGCAGCTAGGATGGATTTATCAAGAATGGGGTAAATACGAACAAGCAATAAGTTACCACGAACAAAGTCGGGAACTTTATCAACAATTAGGTAAGGAAAAAAATGTAGCTAATATGTGGTATTGGATAGCTGGTTGCTATAAAGAACTAGGAAAATATCAGCAAGCTGTTGATTGTGAAAACCAAGATTTAGCTATTCGTCAGCAGTTGGATGACCAAGTAAATATTGCTGATGCTTATAAGCAGCTAGGATGGATTTATCAAGAATGGGGTAAATACGAACAAGCAATCAGTTACCACGAACAAAGTCGAGAACTTTATCAACAATTAGGTAAAGAAAGAGATGTAGCTAGAGGGTTTCGACGACTTGCTTACTGTCAAGTTTTATTAGCCAAAAATACCGCAAACACAACAGAAGTTACTGAATTACTGAAACAAGCTGAGAAAAATATCCACCAAGCTATAGAAATCAATACTCTAGGACAATATCAAGAAAATCTTGCTTACGATTACACTAAACTCAGTTTACTTTATTCAGCACATCTACATCTTTTACCTATTGATAACTCTTCAATACCAGAAAAGATTGCTTTATTTGAGGAATACTATCACAAAGGCTTAACTTATTTTGATGAACTGGGACAAATAGTAAATAAGGCCGAAGAAGCTTTAGATATAGCTCGTGTTTACCTAGAGGTGGAAATTCTAGAAAATCTTGACCGGAGCGAAGAAATAGCTCAAGAATGTTTACAAGTCTTTCAAGATTACAACCGCCAAAAATTGACGGCTTCAGCATACAAGCTGTTAGGGGAAATTCATTTGAAACGGACACAGCAAAATCAGCCTGATAATCAAGTTATTGCTCATCAGTTTTTAACTCAGAGTTTGCAAATCTATCAAGATTTAGATTTACAGAAACAAGCTGGAGAGATAAGCATGATCCTGGATAATGTATAATTCATTACTTATGATTATCAATAGACACTTGGTGAGAATTAAATGTGCGTGGTTTGAAACCCTTGTAGAGACGTTCCATGGAACGTCTCTACTTTTTTACCAGATGTCTAATTATCAGTTCCCCAAAACACAGATACCCCTGGTTCATTTTTGTTGTGAACCAGAGGTATCTCATAATTGGTAGACTATAAATCTTTCGGTATACTGAAGTTGAAACCAATATACACTATTTATTCCCATTTGCATAGTTCTGTAATAACAATTTATTTAAGTTTTGTATACTTTTAATTATTTCTTTATATTTAAGATTAATTAAGCCAGCAAATATCCTGTTTTTCTTCCCTTGCACTAGCAGCATTTTGGTGATAAATACCGCCTAAATCAGCTAATTCGGCACTTAATGATCGGAAATTAAGTTATTCTGAAGCTTATTTGCAAAAAATATGGAAACATTGAATATGGAACGCGCTATTTCATTTTTAGGCATTTGTGTTTTCATCGGTATATCCTACGCCCTGTCCGTGAATCGTCAAGCCGTGCGTTGGCGTACAGTTGCTTGGGGATTGGGGTTAGAATTTATTTTGGCTACAGTCATTCTCAAAACCTCTTGGGGTTTGCACTTATTTAAATCCTTGGGAAGTATCATTGGTAACTTTTTAGCTTTTTCTGATGTTGGTGCAAAATTCGTCTTTGGTGAAAACTTCAAAGATCATCTGTTTGCTTTTCAAATTCTCCCCACAATTATCTTTTTCTCATCATTTATCAGTATTCTTTATTACTATGGTATTTTGCAAAGAGTTGTCAATGCCCTAGCATGGTTGATGATGAAAACCATGAAAACATCGGGTTCTGAATCTTTATCCTGTGCGGGAAATATCTTCTTAGGACCAACAGAAGCAGCACTCATGGTCAAGCCTTATGTAGCAAACATGACAAAATCTGAATTGCACGCTGTCATGACTGGTGGTTTTGCTACCATTGCCGGGGGTGTACTAGGTGCTTATCTGTCTTTTGGGATTCCGCCAGAACATTTAATTGCGGCTTTTTTTATGACTTCTCCCGTTGCCTTAATAGTATCAAAAATTATGTATCCAGAAACCGAAGCATCGGAAACTACGGGAAAAGTTAATTTAGAGATAAAAAATAATTATGTTAATGTTCTTGATGCAGCTACCTCTGGGGCAATTGATGGCGTAAAATTAGCAGTTAACGTTGGAGTAATAATAATTGCTTTTTTGAGTTTATTAGCTGCCGTGAATGCTAGTTTAAGTTGGTTGGGAAATTTTGCAGGTTATCCGCAATTATCTCTAGAAGGGATGTTATCTTTAATTATGTTTCCCGTAGCCTGGTTAATGGGTATACCTTGGGCTGACTGTGGACAAGTTGGGGCATTATTAGGTAAAAAGACGATTCTTAATGAATTTATCGCCTATTTGGATTTAGGAGAAATGATTAAGAAACAAGAAATTTCTCAACGTTCAGCAATTATTGCCACTTACGCTTTGTGTAATTTTGCTAATATTGGCTCAATTGGCATTACTATTGGGGGGATGACAGGAATAGCACCCAACCGCCAACAAGACTTAGCCCGTATGGGTGTAAGAACTATGATTGGTGGATTATTAGCGGGTTTTATCACTGCGGGAATTGCGGGGATTTTGATTTAACAATAATATACAATCGCACCTGGGTTTTTCCCTTCAAACAACTTAAATTAGGCTGAAAATAAACTATGAAATTGGCAGCAATCAATCCTATCAAAACATCAATTAGAGTCATAATTTTAGGCATTTGTTTAGCGAAAGGAAATGTTTTTGCTCAAACATTATCACTTTCCCCTAACTTGATTGGTTTTGATACTCCTGAAGGTGAAACATTATTAATTGCTAGTAAATCAAAAAGTGATTTTTTCCCATTGAGTACACAATTTGTCACCCAAATTAATCAGGCATATTGTGGAGTTGCTAGTATGGTGATGGTGCTAAATAGCTTGAAAATTCCTGCACCAGAAGCACCACAATATAAACGCATATAACGAGTTAACAGATAGATTTTTAATTATGGATGTTTCGCGCTATAAATATCCACCTGTTTGGGTGAAAACAGCAGATTTATGGAAGGCAATGAATACTGTTGATTCAACAGCAGCCAAAACGCGGGGGTTTGTATTGGTGAGTAAGAATAATTGATGTTTATCGACAGGGAACAGGGAACAGTTGTTACCAAAACTGTAACGATTGAGGATTTATGAATCTGTGGATGAGATAGTGAACAATTAGTACATTAGCAACGTCTTTTGCAATAGACACCCGAAAATCTGGAGTAATTGAGGTAAAAGGATGAATTCTGTCACAACCAATTTTCTGCAACGACGTTATGGAGTAAGTTTGGGCAGACGTTATGTTTTAGCAGCCGCTGGTGTTATGCTATTAGGTGCGTTTGCTTATTCCCCGATAGATAACAGCAATAACGTTTTTACTAGATCTTATCTACCCAATACAGAACTAGGCTTTTTACCGGACGATAATCTACTTTGAGAGCAGTATGGCTGGTGAGCTGCGTCGATAGCGTAGCGTGGCGTTAGCCATACCGCGTGGCGTTAGCCATACCATCCCTCTCAGGTCTAAAGACACGCTCGTTTCCCACTTACCGCGAGGTCTTATGAAACACTCAAAGAATTATTAGGCTCTATTTTTGGAGATGCTTCTGGTATCATAGGTGTGGCTATATCATCTAGAGAAGAGTCTTCTGGATCAAAACTCAGTGCTGAGGGACGAATAGCGCTGATGATGCTTTTAATGACCACAGCGCAGGGTACAGCCACAATTACTCCTAAAAGTCCGCCAATTCTCGCTCCAGTTAAGACAGAAATTAAAATCCAAACGGGGTTTAAACCCGTAAAACTGCCTAAAATTCGGGGTGCAATCAGATTTTCGAGAATTTGCTGCACGATTATGGCAGCTATTAATACCCTCACCCCCATAGAAACATCTTGGAGTGAGACTAAAGAGGTGGTGAGGGCGATACCGACAGAACCACCAAAAGGGATAAGTGCCATGACTCCAATAGTTAACCCAAATAATAGACCAAAGGGAACTTTCAGCCATAAAAAGGTAGGAATCAGCGCGGAAGCCATGCAGGTTGATAAAATTAATTGGGTGATAAAAAAGTTTTGAAAGCTTAAACGGACTGTTTTAGAAAAGGGAGCGCGAAATTTAGAAGGTAGCCATTCTACTAAACTTTGCCAAAGTTCACCGCCATGCTGTAATAAATAAAACGTTAATACCATTGTTAGTAGGAAATCTAACAAACTGGTAACAGTGATCACGGCTAGATTTAGCACCTGTCCAGCTATGGACTGTAATTGTCCTTTGACGCGATCATTGATTTGTGCGGCTAAAGCATCTAAGTTAATGGGTAAACCTACACTTTCTGCCTTGCCATTGAGTATCATTAATTGTGAACGTCCTGAATCAATTAAGTCTGGTAAACGCGCCACCAGTTGTTGGGCTTGAGTCAGGGCGAGAGGAAACAGGGTGACACCTAGAGCTAATAAAATGGATAATGCTAACAAAAATACGAGGATGGCTACTTGCTCTCGTTTTGCTCCGTGATTTTCCATCCAACTTACGGGATAGTTGAGTAAAAATGCTATTACCGAAGCTCCGACTAAAATAACGATCAGGGAGTGAAAATAATTGAAAATTGCGGCAATAGCCCAACCATTGAGAACTAATAACGGTGCAAGTAGCGCGATCGCTAAGTATCTCGCTATAGGTGTCAATGTTTGCCACCAATTGAGTAGCTTACGTGTTTGCATTTTTAGGTAATTACACTATAGAACTAAATTGATTTCTTCTTGACAAAGTATTAATCCCATGGAAGTTGGTCATCGGTAATTGAAATTGTTAATTGCCCCTACCTAATTAGCAACTTAGGTTATTATCTCTAACTTAATGACTATTATTCACCATCTCTAGTTTATGATCACATCAACCACTATGGATAAATTGCCAGCAAAAGATACAGATATCTCAAAAACACAACTTATTTTATATTTGATTCCCATTATCGGCTTTTTTCCCTCGCTGTGGACTCTCTACCAGCGTCAGGGTAGCCGGCAACAAGTTACTGCCAGCCGTTTATCTATTACCTTGGCCTTTATTTGGATGTTAGGTTATTTATTGTTAACTACTGGAGCAGCAACAGATTTTTTGACACTGCGCTTGTTAATTCTCAATAGTTTTCTGACTTCTGGTTACTTTTTAGTCAGTGTTTGCTTGATTTTCCGGGTCATTCAAGGCAAATCCTCCCGTTTACCAGGATTTAGCAACTTGGCAGAGCGACTATGGCATAAGTATTAAATAGCAAATCGGAAAATCATAGAAATTATCGCAGCCCGTTACAGATTGCCGGAAGTATAAATTTCAAATCAAAATCTCAAGATTAATAAAAAGGCTTTCACCCCTAACCCCTGGTTTGTGAATTCTGTTGTATATTCGGAGGTTTATTATAGCAAATTTGATGAGAAGTTAGCTATTATAGTCTGATTTGTTGGGGATGTATTGAGTCGGCAAATTTACTTTATTTAAAATCGTAGGTGAGAGGAAGTCTGTGACTAGTCAAAAAACATCAGCAGCACAACAAAGAGCCGCAAAAGCTAAATATAAGGGGAAAGGGCAAAATTCCCGCCCATCAAAATTAGGACGGTGGCTATGGTTTGCGGTGGGTATGGGTGGGATTGCCCTAGTATCTGGACTTGCAGGGGCGTTATTGGCGGTTTCTTGGGAAAGTACGCCTTTGCAACAAGCTCAACTCAGTCCCCAGGAGGAAGCGGTATTTGATGGGGATAGTATTTCTGGCAATGGGTTACAATTTTCCCAACTAACTCGTCCTGTTAATATCCTGCTAATGGGGATGAGCGTACTGCCTCCAGATGTCCAAAACCCCCCTTCTGACAGCAAAAATCTGAGTTATTTACCCCAAATTAATTCTTTTGACGGTCTTTCTGATGTCATGCTGTTGATCAAATTTGATCCAGAGACAAAAAAAATAGTCATGCTTTCTGTGCCTAGAGATACCCGTGCAGAAATTGAAGGGTATGGAGTGAAAAAAATTAATGCGGCTAATGCAGAGGGTGGACCAGCGTTAACGGCGAAAACCGTTAGTAATCTTTTAGGTGGAGTAGGAATTGATCGCTATATTCGTATTAATGTTTTGGGCGTTAGTAAGCTAATTGAAGCTTTGGGGGGAGTGAATATTTATGTCCCCAAAAACATGAAATATCGGGATGATTCCCAGCATTTATACATTAATTTAAAAGCGGGTCAACAACATCTCAATGGTGAACAGGCATTGCAATTACTCCGCTATCGTCATGATGAACTGGGAGATATTGGTCGAATTCAGCGCCAGCAAATGGTGTTGCGGTCCTTAATTGAACAGACTCTGAACCCGACAACCATCGCCCGATTACCAGACATTCTCAATGTTGTTAAAGAAAATATTGATACCAACTTATCTGTTGAGGAATTAGTAGCGCTAGTTGGTTTTGGCTCAAAAATCAATCGCTCGAATATGCAAATGTTAATGCTACCTGGACGCTTTAGCGACAATCATGAGTTTGATGCCAGCTACTGGGTTCCAGATGGGCGGAATATTGCGAAAGTAATGACGCAGCATTTTGGTTTAGAAGCGAAGACGGCAGAAATATCGTTTGCTGAACCTAGTCATCTGCGTGTAGCTATTCAGGATAGTACAGGGAACAATCGCTCTCAATTGCGTCCCCTAATTAGAACATTGGAAAAAGCTGGATATAAAAATATCTTTGTCTCCAAACCCTGGGGACAACCCCTGGATATAACTCACATTGTGGCACAACAAGGAGATGGAGATAGTGCCGAATCAGTCCGTAGTCTCTTGGGATTTGGGGAAGTACGCGTAGAAAGCACTGGTAATATCGGTTCAGATATTACTATCCAGATAGGAAAGGATTGGTTTCAAAACCAGGCTATTTTCCAAAACTCCACCAGTCCGTAAGCCCTATTGATTACAAACATCTTTACTGAACTTAAAATTTCACAAAAGTCAGCAGTTATGGATTAGAGTCCAAAGAGACAAAATCAGCAATTATCCTCAAGAATGAATCATTAAAAGCAAAGTTGGATTCCGTTCTTCTTGCCAAAATTATGATTGTTTGATCTTGATGAATAAATCTTCATACTCTTTCATAACTGCTGGAGGTAAGGGGAGTATAAATTCACTTTTGGCCAGAATTTCAGCATCAGTTAATAATAAATTCTGTAACTGTTTCTGAATATCCCCCAGGACCATAGCATTGTCCACAGGAGAATTGCTTTTAGTTAGTAAGGCAATTTGTTTAGAGGTATTGGGTTGTAAACAAAAATCTAACCATTGATATGCTAAACCATCATTACTAACACCTTTGGGACTTACCCATAAATCAGTCCAAATTGCTGTTCCTGATTGGGGAACAACTGCGGCAAATTTTTGATGACGACTGATTACCGGAATAATATCATGAGACCAACCAACTGCTAACCAAGTATCCCCAGTAATTAATGGTTCTAGATAGTTTTGAGAATCATAGAATTTGACTTGTTGATTTAATGCTTGTAATTCTGGTTTTAGTGCGGAAATTTGCTTGATATTTTCCGTGTTATAAGATTTTCCTAATTTCTTCAAAACTAAACCAATTACTTCTCTGGGATGATTAAGTAAAGAAATCCGATTTTGTAATTCACTCCGCCATAAATCACTCCAATCTGTTGGTTTCCAACCTAATTTTTGAAACTTTTCTTGATTATAAATAATTACTGTATTCCCCCACCGATAAGGAACACCCCAAATTTTACCTTCTTGGTCACGCTTAATTAGTTGTTGCCATTTTTCATTTAAGTTAGCTAAATTTTTGATATTTGTTGTTGCTAATGGTTGAATTAGTTTTTGATCAATTGCTGCTTGTAACCAATAATCTCCCAAGGTAACTAAATTAGCAGTCGGTGATTTTTGATTTTGATTAAATGGTAAATAACGAGTCCATTCTTGCTGATTATTAGTTGGCGGTTGTTGCCAAGTCTGTAATAATTTAAATAACTCCTGAAGCTGATTCACTGGGGTAAATTTCAATTCTCCCTCTTGAGTTACAGTTTTCCGAAACTGATTAACTACCTGACCAGGAATAGAATTTTTTAATAGCTGTACATTTAAGGGGGGTTGCTGGTTTGTTCCGCATCCTGTGATCAATTGAGAAAGTGTTAAGGTACTTATACCCAATAAAAAAGATCGTCTGTCCATTGATTTTACAGTTGGTGATTATAGCCATCCTCAATCATAGCTTGAGTTTGATGGGGCAATTTTACATATTGAGCTAGAAAATTTACCGCTTGCATCAGCACTGAAACCGAACAAATGCGTTGGGTTGTGCTGTCGCTTAACCCAACCTGCAAAAAATGGCTAAGGTATTGAAACAAGTTGACACTCTCAGGGAGCCAAGCCACTGAGATTCTACTGACAGAATTAAATTAAGAGTTTAGCTCAATCTAATCTCGCTGCGACCGTCAAACGCCGCCTAAACGCTCAAAACAACTGCCAATCAAGGTGTCGAAATTGCGCTTACTTTTATGGTTTTCAGTGTTTTTAGAATCCATCACTAAGCCAAGACGCGGTACGCTCCACAACCTGCCATTACTCGCTCTTTCTTGTCCTACTGCCGTTAGGACTTAAACCTAACCGTTGTTTCATAGGAGCCGGAATTTCTCCGTACTAGGATGCTTCAACACGTAGATGTTTTTTGTTCTTACTCACAATTTAATTCTAACATACCACAGGGATTAAAATCCCTCGTGCCGTTTCCCTCTCAGGTCTAAGAGGATGTTTGAAAAGTGGTATTCCGTAATTTTCATCACATTGCTACCCCCCTTAGTCCCCCCTTGTAAAGGGGGGAAACAATAAAAATCCAGTTCCCTCCCCTTTACAAGGGGAGGGTTAGGGTGGGGTAAAAAATATTTGATACATCAACCATAACTTTTCAAACACCCTCTAAAGACGCGCTCGTTTCCCACTTACCGCGAGGTCTTATGAAAAGTTAAATAATCCATAAGTATATCGAAGATCCTCAGTAAAGTGAATAACATAGAGACAATATTTTTTGGTGCAGGTATTAAATGGAATCTTTAGAAAAACAAATTCTTACGTTAAGCCAGAAAGTTGATGCTATCTATGAAGTGATTGAAAGGCTTGATATGCGGCTATCTCAAGCTTTGTCAGATTCATCTTTAGATAAGTTACCAGTCATAGAACATTATCTAGAAAAGAAACAGCCAGTGCCTGAGTTAAAAGAATTGAAGCATAAAGATATTTTGTCAGATGGTATTGTAGAAATGAATTATCAGACGACAGATAAACAAATAACACCAGAAATCCAAATTCAACGGCTAACAGCTCAGTTAACCGCTGCATATCATCGGATTGCTGCTTTAGAAGAACAGTTACTCAGACAAAGAGCTTATTAATTGCGGCTAAGTTCTTCAAGTTGGGCTTCAATAGCTGCTAATAATTGATTTTGTTGCCAATTTTGACTTAAAGAGGCAGCGATACAAGCCGCACCAGCACCAATACCTTCTTTGACAAAACCCCGTTCATAAGCTTGAAGTTGAGGATATCGAGAATTAGCAAAACTCAATTGTGTAGCTAACAAGGGAGGGATGCTATTTTTGTGTAAACTTTGGGCTAAATCAACTGTTGCACCTGTGGGATCTTCTGCTACCCAACGGGTTGTCCCGATGACAATTTCTGCGGGTTGCCAAGATAAAGAGTATGTGTGAGCGATCGCTTGAATTAAAGCATAAACTGCTAACATTTGTGTACCTCCACCCAATAATACCCCACAACTCCGACTCGCGGCGATCGCCATTCCTGCTACTACCACCTGCATAGGATCACCTACTGCGGCCACCAGTTCTAAAGGATCAACTGACGGGGGAATTTTTGCCAATCCCGCTTGCACCAAATCCCATTTCTGTCCGTGATTACACACAGGATGGCTACTATTAACTTTACCAACAGCATCAATGCCCAAACCAGTTAAAATTGCCAAGGCTGTTGTTGTGCCACCGACAACGCACTCGCTGAGAATTAAATACCCATGAGAACTTAATTCAGAACTTAATTGATCACCGCAACGCAATCCTTGTGCTAATAAATGTTTGACAGTATCTATATCCATAGCTGCACCCTGACTTAAACACTTCGCCGGCGCACCACCCAAATCAATTAATGGTACAGGTGGAGTATGGGATAATCCCGCATTAAACAAGTACACAGGGATATTTAAATTAGCCACCACCGCCCGCGAAATCAGCACAGGAGAAGCCCCGGAAGTCAAAGGAGGGAGAGGGTACTTGGGTTGATGTTCAGCACCGTAATAGAGAAATTCTCCATCAGCACAAGCCGTATATTGGCGATCCTGTGGAGTCAACCCAGCGGCAGAAATACCAGGAATTAAACCCGTTTCTGTAAATCCCAAAATACAGGCAAATATCGGTAATTTACCCCGATAACGATGAAGCCATGCTTTGCCCTGGGGAACTTGTGTGTAAATATTAATCATATCTAAACGGTGATTTTTCTGATTTTTCTGATTTTCCTGATTAATTAATCATCTTCATCAGATTAATCAAAAAAATCATAGTTATGACTTTTACAATTAATCATCTTTATCAAATTAATCAAAAAAATCATAGTTAGGACTACTCATAATCCATCAACACTTGCACCCAATGAGGTGGACGGGGAATGGGATTTCCTAAGCGATCCAAAAGTAACAAAGCAGTAAGATGGACTATAAACAAGTAAATAAAATTATTAAGAACAATGAGAGCGATCGCTCCTAATTGAATTAATAATAAATTGGGAGTCATTAACAATTCCAACTTTAAAAAAATCCATTCAATAATTTCTGTCACTTGGTTAATCACATAAACCCACAAATCTTCCCCCGATAGCACAGACAAAAACCACAGCCGAAAAAACACCCCCATAGTCCCCAATAACGTCCCTAAAGTCATCGAAACAATCCAGGGGACACGACGATACCAAGTCACCCCCAATAGCACACCCATCAAGCCAAAAGGCATGACAAATAACAAACTGCGGAATGGACCCATCAACACAGACAACAGCAACCCAGAAGTCACCGCTGCCATCCAAGCTGCCCGTTTACCCCAACGTAAATAAACCAAAGCAATAGGGATAGGAAAAAATACCCGCAATACAGGACCCAAAGGAACATAAAAATTAATAAACCAAATTAAACTCGCCGTACTTGCTAAAAAAGCCGTTTCCACCATCCTCAAGGTACTCTCAACTTTAAGAGGTTGGTACTGTAATTGAATTTGGGGAAGAGATTCAGGAGATGAATCTTTCTCTGGTTCTTCTGGGAGCAAATCAACAATACTCATGCAGGCAACTAAATTAAACGATGGTTTTTTCCAAAGCTGACCAATCGGGAATATGAATTCTATCTTGATCTCTCACAATCAAACCCTTTTTTTCTAATTTTGTCAGCACTCTTGTCACAGTTTCCCGTGCCAATCCGCTTAAACTACTTAACTCGCGGTGGGGTAAATTAGGAATTTCCGTGCCTGTATTCTCTTGTTTGCTTTGCCCCTCTGCCAAAAATAGCAACGTATCCGCCACCCGTGACTGACTATCTGATTCCCGTAACCGCAATTTTCTGTTAACTTGTCGCAACCCATTAAATTACAACCACCTTTAATAGAGATTGTCTGAGATTACACCAACTATGTTATAAAAATTTCAGAGGGAACAGGAAAAACTCATGTTTAAGTTCCCTGTTCCCAGTTAAGAGTTCCCTGTTCCCTTGTCATAACGACAATTTTTAACGCCAACCTACTTAGAAGTATTATTTGATTTTCCTGTATCCCTCACGAGAGTGCATGAATAACACCACGCAATCGCGTAGACTGCGCTCTGCGCTTAAAAACTACCTAAACCTGAATCTTCTAAAATTTTGTACATTTTTAACTAAGGTAATTTAACGTGACTTCCCATATTGACGAAATTCACCAACTAATTGCAGATATTGATCACTTACTGTCTCACACAGCTAAAGGCATTTCTAAGTTCCTGTCTAACCAAGGACAACAGGAAAAAGACGTTTTACAACGAGTGCATAACTTCTTGGTGCGACTGAGTGAGGAGGAAGTATCAAAAGATGATGTCCTACCGGAAACTACAAACCCATTTCCCACACCAAAATTTTCATCTCTCTTGACACAATTTAACCAAGAGGTTAATGTTCCATCTGTATTCGAGTCTGGTTCGCATCAACCAGAGGTTAGTAATGTTGAAACAGGACAAATCAAACAAGAATTAATGGTCTTAATTCAGCCTTTACAAGCGGAATTATCCAGGCTGTTAGCAGAAAGAGCAGATTTGATTCAGGAAATTAGGCAACTAGAGCAAAAGCGACTGCAAAACCATTCATTAAGTCAGCAGTTAGCGAACCAAGACGAAATGATTTCTGAATTTTTAGAAGTCCTCATGGGTCGTTTAGTGCCACATCTAAAATCAAATTCTGCGGTAATAATTAACCCTGATTTACAGAATTTAGAAGCAATTACTTCTGCCATTCAACCTATTTTAGAATCAGCAGAAAGGGTAGAACAGTTGGCAAATTTGGCTCGGAATTTAGATCAACGCTTACTGTCTCTAGATGGAACTGTTAATACTATTTTTGAAGCCCTAGAACGGAATATTAACGCCTATTATCAATCCTTATCCCAAGCATTAGCTAAAATGCACAATGAGGGGATGCAAGGTGAACAATTGATGGCGAAGTTTCTCAATAATTTGACTCAATATTTACAACAACAAGTCTTGATTAATGAGTCTTCTATTTCTGATGTCAACACTGAAATAGTTTCGGCATCACCATTATTAACTGAGTCCTCTGTTGTTGAACAATTAACACCTTCAGAAAATGTATCTACAGAACTTCCGACTGCGGCATCACCATTATTAGCTGAGTCCACGGTTGTTGAACAATTAACACCTTCAGAAGATGTACTTGTAGAACTTCCTGCTGCGGAAATATTGCCAATTGATCTGGATACAGAGTTGTTACAAGAGCCAACACAATCTGCAAAAGATTTACAGTTAACAAATACTGATGAAGTAGATGAACTTTATGCCAGTTTCTTTAATACTGAAATTTCTTCACCGCTAAGTTTCTCATTTTCTCCTGATATTTTGCTGAGGGAAGATGAAAGTTTATCCATTGCTTCTGAAGTGGTTAATCATGATTTATCAGCATTAGAAATTAACAGTTCGACAGTTTCTAGTCTAGCTGACAGCACTACGTTAGCAGAACCAAATTCTGTGGATACAATTACAGTTCTGACTGATTTGTTAGTAGATACGACTCATGAACAAGTACCAATAACAGTTATCAATCAATTAGATAATTCCCACATAGAATCGGAAAATCAGGATGTAGCTTTAGATAACTGTCAGGAAGTAGATTTAAGTTTGACAACTCAGACATATATAGAAGCAGAAAAAGAAGATTTTCCTCAAGCTTCAATTACCAGTGAGCAAACTCCAATTACCAGTCCTCAACCCTCAATTCCCAATGATGAAAATAATCATCTTGTCCCAGAGGATACTTTAAATACGACTTGGTATTTAGGAATTGATATTGGCACGACAGGAATTTCTGCGGCTTTATTAAATCACTCTAAATTGGTAGTTTATCCAATTTATTGGTCAGCAGAAAATCAAAGTGGTGATGCTTCCTTTCAGCAATCATTCCGGTTACCAGCAGAAGTTTATTTACCGACAAATTCAACTTCTCATCAGGTGAAAAATGGACAATCAGAATCTTCCCCTCATCTTTATTCAGCACAGTTAAAGCCTTATTTACAAATAGCAGTTCCCTACCAGCAAGAACGACAAAAATGGGAACCAATGCTGCAATTAAATGAGTTTTCCGCCGGTCCATTGATTTGGGTAGTGCGATCGCTCTCTAAGCTACTATCAACTCTCAGAGCTAGTCAAACTAGTACCACACCAGCTTTAATTGCTAATGCTGTGGGAATGAATATACCAACTTTTTCCAAGGTAATTAAGAATATCGCTGGTGTCATCTGTACTTGTCCTTCCAGTTGGACAGAACAATATCGCTTTAATGTTCGAGAAGCGATTGTGACTAGCGAACTTATCTCTCATCCTCAACAAGTCTTTTTTGTGGAAGAAGCGATCGCCAGTTTACTGCCAGAATTAGACAGTGCCAATGGTCAATCTATCCAAATCAGCGAAAAGCAGGGTTTACGGGCTTTAAAAACTAGCAATTATCTCCTGGTAGGTAACACTTTAGCAATTAATATTGGGGCAACGTTAGTAGAAATGACCTTGGTAGATATACCAGCAAATCTGGAAGAATTGGTATACAAAAACTTCATGCTCCACAATTTTGCCTACTCTGGTAAAGGCATTGAACAGGATATTATTTGTCAGTTACTACTACCACCAAAATCCCGCCAACTTCGCCAACCTGGGCAATTTCATCATGAAGAAGCGAATGCTAATCCTTGGCATTGGCAACCCTCAATTCCCGGTTTAGACCAAATGCAATTCTCTAATTTGGGTTTAGAAGGACTGGTACTACCCAAAGTTGGAGAACCAGATACACAAGCACGGATTCGTCTCCAGCAACGTCTAGAAAGTTCTCTCCTGGGACAAGCCTTATTAGATGCAGCATTGGCATTAAAGTTAATTTTACAGCACCAAGAAACCTTTACCCTAGAATTCGCCGACCAAAGTTGGGTATTACAGCGCCGAGATTTAGAAAGTCAAGTCTTTGTCCCCTTTGTCCGTCGTCTCAATCGAGAGCTTAACAAATTATTAGTAGCCCGTGGTATTCCCACCGAAGCTATTAATCAAGCTGTCCTGAGCGGTGGTGTGGCTTCCGTCGGCACTATTAACCGTTGGTTACGGCAAAAATTGCCTAATGCCAAAATTATTCAGGACTTATACCTTGGTGAAAACGGCGCTCCTAATTGCAGTCGAGTTGCATTAGGTTTAACTATGTTACCGTTGCATCCCCAAGTTTTAGACATACCTAAACAACAATACACAGATTATTTCCTATTCTCTGAATTGCTAAAACTATTGCCCAACCGTTCTTTAACCTTTGGTGAAGTCTTGCAATTATTTGAAAGTCGTGGTATCAATACCCGTATCTGTCAACAGCGGTTATTGGCTTTCCTAGAAGGTGAACTACCACCAGGCTTAATTCCTGCGGCTTCAGATTACCTTTGGCTGACCCATCACTCCCAGGAAAATCTCGACTACAAAGCAATTGATTCCCTCAAAGCAGGCATAAACTCTCCACCACTATTTGAAAAGCAAGGCAATCTCTCCTATCGTCCCAATTTACAACAAGTCCAGTTATTACTACGTTATTTAGATGCCATTAAATCTAGTACCGTGCAATCCCTAGAAGAACCATATAGTTACCTTTTACTACATAGTCAAGTATAGGGCAGAGGAGCAGGGGGCAGGGGGATTTTACTTCTTCTTTTTTCCTCCTGACAACTGACCTTTTGGGAACGTTAGATACAATTAGAGCGTCACTAGGTAGAGGACTCAATGGCAAAACATCAGGATCTTCTTTCTTCCTAGAGAAGACATATAATAGGGTTTTCAGGCTTTTGGGTGGGATAATGGAAATGAGTAGCAAAGTAAAAATAAAAATAAACTAACTTTAGTGCGTATATTCAGTTTCTAGAGATGATAATATCATCACAACCCGACGCTCATGTTGGGTAACATACGTCAACCCAACCTACAAATCTACAAATCAAGACTTTTTTCGATTTGGACAAGGTATTGATATAACTGAAACTGGTTATAAGGAGAATGCCGAAAACCCTTGAAGGCGTGTCCGACTCAGGAGGACACACCTGTGCAACAGCTGCGGGATGAAGGCTAGGTGCTTTCCTTTATCCTGCACTGACATATTATATAATAAATGCAGGTTGAAACCAAATCAAATTGATTGTTCAAAGTTAAATCCATGCTAGTCCTAGAATACAAAGTTAAAGGTAAACAAGATCAATACAACGCCATAGACGATGCAATTCGTACCACCCAATTCATTCGCAACAAAGCGAACTGCTTGCAGCAGCGCTTCGCTATCAGATATTGGCTGGATGCCCCGCGGGAGCTTAAAATTGATAAGTTTGCTCTTAACAAGTATTCAACAGAACTCCGCTCAGATTTTACCTTTGCTGCTGAATTAAATTCAATGGCAGTACAATCAGCCGCAGAAAGAGGATGGTCTGCTATATCAAGGTTTTACGACAACTGTAAATCTAAAAAGTCTGGAAAGAAAGGATATCCACGGTTTCAAAAAAATTGCCGTTCTGTTGAATATAAAACATCAGGATGGAAATTACACAAAACTAAGCGACGGATTACTTTTACTGATAAAAAAGGGATTGGTGAACTCAAATTATTAGGTAAATGGGATATTCAATCCTA